>Ga0208612_1000178_pt1 | contig 33681 bp, 42 predicted proteins | sample AntDryMetagUQ889_FD_188089 | JGI IMG/M metagenome (GOLD analysis project Ga0208612, IMG submission 188089) | Polar desert microbial communities from Antarctic Dry Valleys - UQ889 (SPAdes) | ecosystem: Environmental > Terrestrial > Soil > Desert | place: Antarctic Dry Valleys | collected 2008-12-31 | reverse complement strand
CCCGCCGCGCCTACGGCGGGGGCGGGAGCGTGGAGACGCTGGCCTCCCGGCTGAAGGCGATCGGCGTGCGCAGCGTGACCGGCCGCATCTACGGCGACGAGTCCAAGTTCGACTCGCTGCGCGGCGGCCCGGACTCGCGCTACCTCATCTCGCCGTACGTAGGGCCGGTGAGCGGGCTGGCCTACAACCGCGGGCTGGCCAGCGAGAGCGGCCGCGGCTACCAGGCCAACCCTCCCGCCTTTGCCGCCGCGCGCCTCGACGCCGCGCTGTCGCGGGCGGGGGTAGCGGTGAGGGGCGCCCCGCGCGCCGCGCGCACGCCCGCCGGGGCCGCGCCGCTGGTGAAGACCGAGTCGCCGACCATGGCCAAGCTGGCCCGCCTGACCAACAAGCCCTCGGACAACTTCTTCGCCGAGATGCTGGTCAAGGACCTCGCGCTGCAGGCCAGCGGCAAGGGAACGACCCGCGGCGGGGCAAGGCTGGCCGCCGCCTTCGCCAAGCGCTTGGGCGGCGGACCGAGGAGCCTGGCCGACGGCTCGGGCCTGTCGCGGGGCAACCAGGCATCGCCCTACCGCGTCGCCCGCCTGCTGCAGGGCATGCGCGGCCGGGATGAGTTCCCCGCCTTCTTCGACTCGCTGTCGGTCGCGGGACGCGACGGAACGCTGAGGGCCCGCCTGCGAGGCGGGGCGGCGCGCGGGCGCTGCCGAGGCAAGACCGGAACCCTGACCGGGGTATCCGCCGTGTCGGGCTACTGCACCGCCCTCTCGGGCGACGTCTACGTGTTCTCGATCCTGATGAACGGCGTGAACGCCTCCGGCGCGCGCGGGCTGCAGGACCGGATGCTGCAGACGATTGCGGGCGTGAGGTGAGGTCGTGGGTACGCTGCGCTCCTCCCGCTGAGGTCGTCGGTACGGTGCTCGCCCGACCGAAGATCGGGCTGCGCTCCTCCCGCTAGCCCTGCTTGAGCAGCGCCAGCAACCCGTCCTCGTCCAGCACCTCGGTTCCGACCTTTTCCGCCTGGGTCAGCTTGGTGCCCGGGTCGGCGCCCGCCACCAGGTAGTCGGTCTTCTTGGACACCGAGCCGGTGACCTTGCCCCCGGCTTGTTCGATGCGCTGCGTGGCGTCCTCGCGGGTCAGGTTGGGCAGCGCCCCGGTGAGGACCAGGGTCTTGCCCTCCAGCGGACCCTCGCCCGCCCGCGAGTCAGGGCCCTCCTCTTGAAGTGCAAGCCCGTGTCGGCGCAGGCGGTCGATCAGCTCGCGGGTGCTCTGCTCCGAGAGCGTCTCGGCGATCTGCCGGGCCAGGATCGGCCCGATTCCCGGCACCTCGGCGATCTCCTCGGGGCTTGACTCCAGCAACCCGTCGACGGTGCGGAAGTGCCGGGTGAGCGCGCGCGCGTTGGTGAAGCCGATGCCGGGAATGCCGAGCCCGAAGATGACCCGCGGGAAGGGCCGCTGCTTGGACTCCTCGATCCCGCGGATCAGGTTGTCGGCCGACAGCCGCCCGAAGCCCTCGAGCTCGGTCAGCTGCTCCGCCTGCAGATCGTAGATCCCGGCGATGCCGTCGATGATCCCGTCGCGCAAGAACTGGGAGACCCGCTCCTCGCCCAGGCCCTCGATGTCCATCGCCCCACGGCTGACGAACTGCTTGACCGCCTGGAACAGCTGGCCCGGACAGCCGGCGCGGTTGGGGCAGATCGTCCATACCCCGCCCTCGGGCTTGACCGTGGCGGTGTCGCAAGCGGGACAGCGCTCCGGCGGCCGCGGAACCGCGGAGCGGTCCTCGCGCTCCTGCGTCTTGGCGGTCGGCGAGACGACGCGGGGGATGACGTCGCCCGCGCGCGTGACGATTACCTCGTCGCCATCACGCACGTCCTTGCGGACGATGTCCTCCTCGTTGTGCAGCGTCGCGAGCTTGACCGTGACCCCCGACACCTGCACGGGCCGAAGCTGGGCGAAGGGCACCATGTGCCCTGTCCTCCCCACGTTCCACATGACGTGCTCCAGCACGGTGGTGGCGGTCATCGGGGGGAACTTCCAGGCGATCGCGCCGCGCGGCTCGCGCCCCACCACTCCCAGCCGGCGCTGGAGGTCGAGGTCGTCGACCTTGACCACCACGCCGTCGATCTCGTAGTCCAGCGACTCGCGCCGCTCCTCCCAGCCCCGGCATGCCTTGACCACCGCGTCGAGGTCGTCGTGGCGCTCGATGTCGGCGTTGACCTTGAAGCCGTGCTCGGAGAGCCACTCGAGCGTCTCGTACTGGGTGTCGAAGACGAGGCCCTCGGCCGCGCCGATGGCGTAGCTCCACATGGACAGCGGCCGGCGGGCGGTGAGCTTGGTGTCGAGCTGCCGGATAGAGCCCGCCGCCGTGTTGCGCGGGTTCGCGTAGGTCGGCTCCCCGGCGGCGGCGCGCTGCTCGTTCAGCTCGGTGAACGCGCGGCGCGGGATATAGGCCTCGCCGCGTACCTCGAGTAGCGGTGGGCCGTCCTTCACCCGCAGCGGAATGGCCTTGACCGTTCGCAGGTTCTGCGTCACGTCCTCGCCGATCTCGCCGTCGCCGCGGGTGGCCCCGCGCGTGAGCAGGCCGTCCTCGTAGAGCAGGGAGATGGCCAGCCCGTCCACCTTGGGCTCGGTGACGAAGCGGATCTCGGCTTCCTCCACCCCCTCGCGCTTGAGATAGCGCTCCGAGCGCTCCAGCCACGCCCGCAGCTCCTCCTCGTTGCGGGCGTTGGCCAGCGACAGCATGGGCTGGCGGTGGCGGGCCGGCTGGAAGCGCTCGAGCACCGCGCCGCCCACCCGCTGGGTGGGCGAGTCGGGTGTGCGCAGGTCCGGGTTGTCCTGCTCCAGATCGCGCAGCTCGTTGAGCAGCGCGTCGTACTCGATGTCCGAGATCTCCGGATCGTCGAGCACGTAGTAGCGGTGGTTGTGGTGCTCGAGCGCCGCGCGCAGCTCGGCCGAGCGCTCCGCGGGCTTCTTCCCCTCCGTGCTCACACCTCGCGGGCTGCGGGGCGCAGCAGGCCGTCGAGGTCGAATCCGGCCAGCTCGTCGATCCCCGCCTGGTCGGTCAGGTCGAAGTGCAGCGGGGTGACCGCGATCCGCCCCTCGGCCACGGCCGCAAAGTCGGTGCCGGGCTCCTCCTCGTAGCCCGGGCGCTCCCCGTAGATCCGGTAGCGCCTGCGCCCACCCTCCTCCTCGGTCAGCTCCAGGCGATCGCGGTAGATCCGCTTGCCCAGCCGGCAGCCCACCGCCCCAACGGCATCGCCGGCCGGGGCGTTGACGTTGAGCAGGGTGCCCCTCGGCATGGGGACATGCTCGAGCTCCTCGACCATCCGGGCGGTGAAGCGGGCCACCTCCTCGAAGTCGGCGGCCTCCCACTGGTGTCCGTCGCGGAAGTCCATCGCGCCGTGACCGGCCTGCTGGGAGACCGCGATGGCGGGAAGGCCCAGCACGATCCCCTCCAGCGCCGCGGCGACCGTGCCCGAGTAGGTGATGTCGTCCCCCAGGTTCGAGCCGTGGTTTATCCCGGAGACGATCAGCTCGGGCTCGGACTCGATCAGCCCGAGGGCGGCGAAGCGGACACAGTCGACCGGCGTGCCGTCGGTGGCGTGGCCGGTGGAGCCGTCGTCGAGCGCCACCTCCTCCACCCACAGCGGCGAGCGGGTGGTGATGGAGCGGGCCGTTGCGCTGCGGTTGGAGTCGGGCGCGATCACGGCCAGGTCGATGCCGGGCACCCGGAGCAGGGCCCTGCGCATGGCGTGCAATCCGGTGGCGGCTATGCCGTCGTCGTTGGTGAGCAGGACTCGCATCGGCTTCTCCGAGAATAAAGCCCGCGGGGACCCGGCTTCAGCCCCCCGCGGGGTACCTCACCCGCTCGAGGTACAGGCCGTGGGCGCCAACCGTGTCTCCTGACTCGGTGCGGGGCCGGCCCGAGAGCAGATCGCCGAAGTGGTCGAGGGTGTCCCGTCCCTGGGCCACCTTCAGCATGGTCCCCACCAGTATCCGCACCATGCCGCGCATGAAGGCGTCGGCCTCGATCCAGAAGGCCAGCACGCCGTCCGGCTCCTCGGCCCACTGCGAAGCGAACACGTGGCGCTCGAAGTGCCGATGGATGGTCTGGGTGGGGGTGAACGCGGTGAAGTCGTGTGTGCCGTGAAGGAGGGCCGCACAATCGTGCAGGGTGGGCTGGTGCAGCGCGTAGCGCCAGTGCAGGGCGCGGCCGCGCTCCATCACCCGGGGCTCGCGACCGAGCTGGACGCGGTAGCGGTAGGTGCGCGAGCGGGCGTCGCGACGGGCGTCGAACCCCTCGGGCGCCTCCTCCGAGGCCAGTACCCGGACGTCGAGGGGCAGCACCCCGTTCAGGGCGCGGGCAGGCGAAGGGGAGCCCGGATGGCTGGCCACCTGCCCCCGGGCGTGCACACCCTTGTCGGTGCGCCCCGCCACCGTCAACGCTACACCTTGCACCCTCACCTCGGCCAGCGCGCGCTCCAGATCCTCCTGGACGGTGCGCTTGCCGGGCTGGGTGGCCCAGCCGGCGAAGCCGGCGCCGTCGTACTCGACCAGCAGCTTGGCGGTCAGCGCTACCCGCGCCTGCGCGCGACGATCAGGAGGTACTCCACGTCGATCGAGAAGGGCCCGTCGCCGCCGGCCCAGCGGTGGGCCAGCTCGACCATCTCGCCACGCATGGCGGCGTAGGCCTCGGGCGGCATGCTCGCCTTGGCGGTGGCCTGGGACGGTGCGGCGCGCTCCATGAAGTCGACGAACGCCTCGGGCGACTCGGCGCTCCAGGGCAGCGTCCGGCGCTCCATCTCGATCGAGTTGGCCAGCTCGCCGAAGCGCTCGCGCACGGTCTCCTCGACGCCCCATTCCTCCAGCTGCGGGCCCTGCGGTGGCTCCGGGGCGTGATCGCGTCCTATCTGGAACATCTCGCGCGCGGCGGACTCCGGGGTCCACGCCGTCATGCCAACCGTGTTGCCCGGGCGCACCACGCGGAACAGCTCGCGGGAGACAACTTCGGGCCGGGGGGCGATCATCGCTCCGAAGACCGAGCCCACGCACTCGAAGCGGTCCCCCTCGAAGGGAAGATCCTCGGCGTCGGCCTCAACCCACTCGATGTCATAGCCCTCGGCCTGCGAACGGGCGCGCCCCTTCTCGACCATTCCGGGGGCGATGTCGGAGGCCACCACGCTCGCGCCCTCCTGCGCGCACGCGAAGGCGAAGTTGCCGTCGCCGGCGGCCACGTCCAGCACCTCCTGACCGGCGGAGACCGCGCACGCGTCGGCCAGAGCCTCCGCCGCCGGGCGGAGCACCTCGGACAGCCCGGAGTAGTCGCCGCTGCTCCAGGTGCTCCGGCTCTGCTCCTTTGCCTGGTCGATGTCCACGGGCCGCGAACCTATCAGCGCCCGCGTGACCAGCCTCGACCGACGCCCGAGGCGCGACCTTCCTGGGAAGCAGGGTACTGATCCCGGACGCAAGGTGTAGCCTCTACACATGGCACGCACCAACATCGAGATCGACGAAGACCTGGCGCAGCGGGTCATGCGCCGCCACGGCATCGGCACGAAGCGGGCGATGATCGACATGGCGCTGCGACGACTCGATATCGAGCCTATGAGCCGCGACGATGCGCTGGAGATGCAGGGCACGGGCTGGAAGGGCAACCTCGACGAGCTGCGCTCCGACCCCACCCATCTGGACCGTGCTGCTCGCTGACACGTCCGCCTGGATCGAGTACCTGCGCGCCACGGGCAGCGTTTGCCACGAACGCCTGAGGGTCGCGATCGAGCACGGCGACCCGATCGCGACCATGGGCACCGTGCTGATGGAGGTGCTGGCCGGAGCTGCCGACGAGCGTCACGCGAACCAACTCACACGACTGCTCTCCAGCTGCGCGATTTACGTTCCGCTGGAGGAGCCGAACGACCATGAGGCGGCCGCCGCGCTCTACCGAGCCGGCCGGACCGGCGGGGTGACGGTACGCCGCTCCGCCGACTGCCTGATCGCGGCCGTGGCCATCCGGGTCCGAGCCACGGTCCTGCACCGCGACGCGGACTTCGACGCGATAGCCCAGAACAGCCCGCTGGTGGTCACGAGCGGATGACCGAGGCCCGCGTGACCTTCCTGCGCGGCCACGAGTCGGTGAACGTCGCCGGCGCGTCGAGCGAGCAGCTCCGATACGAAAGCCGCACCGGAGACAGGCCCCGCGGCAGGGAGGCCGAGCCCTCGGCCCTAAACGTCAGACCAGCTCGAGAAACACCATCTCGGTCGCGTCCGAGCGACGCGGCCCGAGCTTGAGGATGCGCGTGTACCCGCCGGGGCGCTCGGCGTACCGGGGCGCGATCTCCTCGAACAGCTTGTAGACGATGAACTTGTCCTGACCCAGGCGCGACATCGCCTGCCGCCGGGCGTGCTGGTCGCCCCGCTTGGCCAGGGTGATCAGCCGCTCCAGCTCGGGCTTGACCGCCTTGGCCTTGGCCTGGGTGGTCTGGATCCGCTCGTGGTCGATGACCTCCCGCGAGAGGTTCATCATCAACGCCTTGCGGTGCGCCGAGTCGCGGCTGAGCTTGCCTTTCTGCTTTCCGTGGCGCATGAGGGGATCCGAGAGTAGCGGAGGAGCGCAGCCCGACCGTTGGTCGGGCGAGCACCGGACGAGAACCTCAGGCCCGCAGGGACAGCCCGCGCGCCTCTAGGGTCTCCTTGACCTCTTCGATCGACTTGCGGCCGAAGTTGGGGATCGCGTTGAGCTCGGAGTCGCTCTTCTGCACCAGCTCACCGACGGTCTGGACGCCGGCCCGCTTGAGGCAGTTGTAGGAGCGCACGCCCAACTCGAGCTCCTCGATCAGGATGTCGTCCATGCCGTCGGCGCCAGCGCCGCCGATCGGACCGCCGGCCCCGATCGAGGACAGCTCACCGCCGATCGAGCCCACGCCGGCGTTGACCAGGGCCGCACCGGCCTCGCGCAGCGACTCCACCCGCTCGGGCTCGCTGAAGATGGCGAGGTACTTGATCAGGATCTCGGCGGCCTCGCGCAGTGCGGCATGGGGATCCACCGAGCCGTCGGTCTCGATGTCCAGGGTCAGCTTGTCGTAGTCGGTGCGCTGACCGACACGCGCGGACTCCACCTCGTAGGCCACCCGCCGGACCGGCGAGAAGATCGAGTCGATCGGGATCACGCCTATCGGCTGGTCGTCGGTCTTGTTGTCTTCGGCGGGCGAGTAGCCCCGGCCGTGGCCGATCGTCAGGTAGATCTCGAGCTTGGTCTTCTTCTCGAGCGTGGCGATGTGGGTGTCGGGGTTGAGAACCTCGACCCCCGACGGCAGGTCGATATCGCCGGCCGTGATCTCGCCCGGACCGGTGACCACCAGCGGCGCCTCGATCTCCGCCGCCTCGGAGTGCATCCGGCAGACGATCTCCTTGAGGTTGAGGACGATGTCGGTCACGTCCTCCTTGACCCCGTTGATGGTCGAGAACTCGTGGGCCACGCCCTCGATCCGGACGCTGGTGACGGCGGCGCCCTGCAGCGAGGACAGCAGCACGCGGCGAAGCGAGTTGCCGAACGTGTAGCCGAAGCCGCGGTCCAGCGGCTCGATGGTGAACTCCCCGCGGTTGTCCTTGATGTCCTCGGCGGAGATCTGTGGGGTCTGAAACTCGATCATGTCTGTCCTTCGCGTTGATGCGCGCACAGCCGCCACGGGCGGCGGACGCGTCTTGGACTACTTACTTGGAGTACAGCTCGACGATGAGCTGCTCCTGCACCGGCGCGGCGATCTCGCCACGCTCGGGGTGACGGAGCACCTTGGCGGTCAGGCCGTCGTGATCGGCCTGCAACCAGGCCGGGACCACGGAGACGAGCTCTGTGGCCTCGCGGATCTTGGGGTCCGCCGGGGATCCGGGCTTCATCGTGATCACGTCGTCGAAGCGCACCTGATAGCTCGGTATGTCCAACCGGCGGCCGTTCACGTGCCAGTGGCCGTGGCGGATGAACTGGCGGGCCTGGCGACGCGAGGCGGCAAAGCCCAGCCGCACGAGCACGTTGTCCAGGCGCGTCTCCAACAGGCGCAGCAGGTTCTCGCCGGTGACCCCCGGCTGGCTGGAGGCTCGCTCGTAGTAGGTGGCGAACTGCCTCTCGAGCACCCCGTAGTAGCGCCGGGCCTTCTGCTTCTCGCGCAGCTGGACGCGGTACTCGGACTGGCGCGAGCGCCCGCGCCCGTGGTCTCCGGGCGGGTAGTTGCGCCGCTCGATGCCGCACTTGTCGGTCAGGCAGCGCTCGCCCTTGAGGTAGAGCTTCTCGCCCTCGCGGCGGCACTGCTTGCACTGGGAGCCGGTGTCGCGGGCCACTCAGACCCTCCTCCGCTTGCGCAGGCGGCAGCCGTTGTGGGCCTGCGGGGTCATGTCGCGGATCCCGGTGACCTCGAGGCCGGCGGCCTGGAGCGACCGGATGGCGGTGTCGCGGCCCGATCCCGGCCCCTTGACGAACACCTCGACTCGCTCGAGCCCCTGCTCCATGCCCTTCTTGGCCGCCGCATCGGCCGTCACCTGGGCGGCGAAGGGCGTCGACTTGCGCGAGCCCTTGAAGCCGGCTCCGCCGGCGGACTCCCACGCGATCACGTTGCCCTCGCGGTCGGTGAGGGACACGATCGTGTTGTTGAAGCTGGTCTTGATATGCGCCTGGCCGAGGGGGATGTTCTTGCGCGGCTTGCGCCGACCGCCGCGGGGGCGTGCTGGACGCTGCTGGGCCATCAGCGCGAGCGGATGGCGTCGAACGGCATCACTTGGAGACCTTCTTCTTCCCGGCGACCGACATGCGCTTGGGGCCCTTGCGGGTGCGCCCGTTGGTCTTGGTGCGCTGTCCGTTGACGGGCAGGCCGCGCCGGTGGCGCAGGCCGCGGTAGGCCCCGATCTCCATCAGGCGCTTGGTGTTGGTGGAGCGCTCGCGGCGCAGGTCACCTTCGACGGTGAGCTCGCTGTCGATCGCGTCACGGAGCTTGAGCACCTCGTCGTCGGTCAGGTCCTTGACGTAGGTGTCCGGGCTCACGCCGGCGCTTCCAAGGACCTTGCGGGCCTGGGAGCGGCCGATGCCGAAGATGTAGGTGAGTCCGATCTCGACCCTCTTGTTGAGGGGGATGTTGATGCCGGAGATTCGTGCCAATTTCTACCCCTGCTTTTGCTTGTGCCGTGGATTGGGGCAGATCACGAGAACTGCGCCGTTGCGCCGGATGACCTTGCACTTCTCGCACATGGGCTTGACCGAAGCTCGGACTTTCATCCGTGGAACTACCTTCCTTATAGAGAGAACCAGCGCGATGCCCAGGAGACGGCAAAACGCCGACCGAGAAAGTTAGCAGCTAGACCTTGCTCAGGCGCGCGCGGCCGCCGTGTCGCCCAGCTGCGCTGCGGCGCCGTCCTCCTCGTGCCAGGGGGTCAGTATGCGAGGCCCGTCGGCCGTCACCGCCACCGTGTGCTCGAAGTGGGCGGCCAGGGACCCGTCCTCGGAGTAGACGGCCCACCCGTCGTTGCCCATCCGGACATCGGGGCGGCCGGCATTCACCATCGGCTCGATGGCCAGCACCATGCCCTCCTCGAGCTCGGGCCCGGTGCCGGGCTTGCCGTGGTTGGGTATCTGGGGGTCCTCATGCATGTCACGGCCGACGCCGTGACCCACCAGCGAGCGGATGACCGAGAAGCCGTCGGCCTCGACGCGGGCCTGGATGGCGTGCGACACGTCTCCGAGCCGGTTGCCCGGGCGGGCCTGCTCGAGGCCCTCGAACAGGGAGGCGCGGGTGGTGGCCAGCAGAGCCCGTGCCACCGACGAAACCTGTCCGATCGGCAGGGTCACCGCGGCGTCGGAGACCCACCCGTCGAGCACCACGCCGATGTCCACGCACAGGACGTCGCCGCGCCCGAGCTCGTAGTCCCCGGGGACGCCGTGCACCACCATCGAGTTGGGCGAGGCGCAGATCGAGCCGGCAAAGCCGCGATATCCCTTGAAGGCGGGCACTGCCCCCTGTGATCGGATGTAGCGCTCGGCCGCGTGGTCGAGCTCCTTGGTGGTCACGCCCGGTCGGGCCTTGCCGCGCAGCAGCCGGTGACAGCGCGCCAGGATCCGCCCGGAGGCCTCGATCGCCTCGACCTCCTGCGGGCTCTTGCGGATGATGGCCACCGGTCGCTACATCTCCTCTTCGAGGCGAAGCGTGGCGAGGGTCGCCCGGATGTGGTCGTTCACCTCGTCGGGGGCGCGGGTGCCGTCGAAGCGGCGCAGCAATCCCTGATCCTCGTACAGGTCCACGAGCGGCTTGGTCTGCTCGTGGAAGACCTTCAGGCGGTGGCGTAGGGTCTCCTCCCTGTCGTCGTCGCGCTGGACCAGCTTGGTGCCGTCCACGTCGTCGAACTCCCCGTTCTTGGGTGGGTCGAACTCCAGGTGATAGGTGCGACCCGTGCCGGGATTGACCCGCCGACCCGACAGGCGCTTGATCACCACATCGTCGGGGGCCTCTATGGAGAGCACGGCGGTCAGCCGGCGGCCCACGCCATCCAGGGCCTTGTGCAGCTCCTCCGCCTGGCCGAGGGTGCGCGGAAAGCCGTCAAGCAGGAACCCGTCACGGGCCTCGGCGGAGTCGATGCGCTCGGCGATCACCCCGGTGATCACCTCGTCGGGCACCAGATCCCCCCTGTCCATGTACTCCTTGGCCGTCTGGCCGAGCTCGGTGCCTTCGGCGACCGCGGCGCGCAGGATGTCCCCGGTGGCGTAGTAGGGAAGGTCGAAGTCCTCGACCAGCCGCTCGGCCTGTGTGCCCTTGCCGGCGCCGGGGGGGCCGAGGAGGATGAGGTTGAGCTGTCTCAAGGGGCCGGTAAGCGTACCGATCCCCGCGCCGCTCAGCAGGCGACGTGGCCGCTCAGCAGGCGACGTGGATTCCTGGAGCAGCGGGACGTCTACTTCAGGAATCCCTCGTAGTTGCGCATCATCATCTGCGCTTCCAGTTGCTTCATGGTGTCCAGGGCCACCCCCACGACGATCAGCAGCGAGGTGCCGCCGAAGGCGAGCTCGGTCGAGGTCTGGGCCAGGATCAGGGTCGGTAGCGCGGCCACGGCGGCCAGATACAGCGCGCCGGGGAAGGTGAGGCGGGCCAGGATGCGGTCGAGGTACTCGGCCGTGGGCCGCCCTGGTCGCACGCCGGGGATGAAGCCGCCGTACTTCTTCAGGTTGTCGGCCTGCTCGACCGGGTTGAAGGTGACCGCCGTGTAGAAGTAGGTGAACAGGATGATGAAGATCGACTCGCCGATCACGTAGCCGGGGCTCTGGGCCTGGAAGAACGCTGCGAGGTCGCGTGCCCAAGGGGCACTGGAGATCTCCCCGATCGTGGGGGGAAAGGCCATCAGCGAGGCCGCGAAGATCACCGGGATCACCCCGGCCATGTTCACGCGCAGCGGCAGGTATGTGGAGCCGCCACCGGTCGTGCGCCGGCCGACCACGCGCTTGGCGTACTGAACCGGGATGCGTCGCTGGCCCTCCTGGATGTAGACCACGGCGGCGATCACGGCCAGGCAGATGAAGGGCATCATGACCTTGAACACCTGGTCGCCGGACGTCCACCAGGACTGGATGCCGGTGGGCAGGCCCGCGACGATCGAGGCGAAGATCATCAGCGAGATGCCGTTGCCGATCCCGCGCTGGGTGATCAGCTCGCCCAGCCACATGACGAGCACGCAGCCCGCGGTCAGAGTGGTGACCACCACGAACACGTGCCCGAACGTGAAGCTCTTGAGGATCCCCTCGCCGACCTGCGACTGGGAGCGGATCACGAACACGAAGCCGATCGACTGGGCGAAGGCCAGGCCGACGGTCAGGTAGCGCGTGTACTGGGTGATCTTCTGCTGACCGACCTCACCCTCCTTGCGCAGCTTCTCCAGCGACGGCACGACGACCGTCATCAGCTGCAGGATGATCGAGGCGGTGATGTAGGGCATCACGCCCAGGGCGAAGATCGCGAAGCGCTGCAGCGAGCCGCCGGAGACCAGGTTCAGCAGACCGAGGGCGCCGCCGCCGGAGAATGACTCGGTGAGCCGGTCCAGGACCTCGGTGTCGACGCCGGGCGCCGGGATGTGGGCGCCGAGCCGGTAGATGGCCAGCATGGCCGCGGTGAAGGCCAGCTTCTTCCGGATCTCTGGAACCCGGAAGGAGTTGAGGAAGGTCTGAAGCATGGGCCTGGGCCTAGGAGCTCGGGGTGCGGTGCTCGCCGGAATCGACGATCCCCGCTGCGCTCCTGCCCTCGAGCAGTGAGACGGTTCCGCCGGCGGCCTCGATCTTCTCGCGGGCGGAGACGGAGAAGCCGTGGGCGTGAACGGTCAGGGGCTTGGAGATCTCGCCGCGGCCGAGGATCTTGACCGGCACGTCGCGGCGGGTGGCCAGGCCCGCTCCCTTGAGGGCATCGGGCGTGACCTCGGCCCCCGAGTCGAAGCGAGCCTCGAGATCCTCGAGGTTGACCGGCTGTGTGGCGGTACGGAAGTTCTCGAACGGCATCGACTTCTTCATGTGCGGGCCGCGCAGCTTGCGCATTCGCACCTGGATCGGGTTCTGGCCGCCCTCGAAGCCGGACCGATCCTTCGCCCCCGAGCGGGAGCCGGCGCCCTTCTGGCCGCGACCGGAGGTCTTGCCCATGCCCGAGCCCTCGCCGCGGCCGACGCGCTTGCGCCGGTGGGTGGAGCCCTTGGCGGGCTTGAGGTTGTGGAGGCCGATGCGGGCAGGATTGGACCCGGATGCCGGGCCGTTGGACGGATTGTCGTCAGTGGGCACCGCGCACCTCCACCAGGTGGGCGATCGTCTGGATCTGGCCTCGCACCGTGGCGTCATCGGGGCGTTCGGTCCGCCGCCCGATGCGACCGAGGCCAAGGCTCTGCATCGCCCCTCGCTGCGCCGGGTTGGCCCCGTTGGGGGAGCGCACCTGGGTGATCGTCAGCTTGTCGGCCATCAGGCCTCCTCGTCCCCGGTGCTCGTCCCGGCGGAGACGGCCTCGGCGCCGCCTTCGGTGGCAAACGACTCAGCCGAGTGGCCGTTCTTGGAGTCGATGCCCAGCACCTCGGCCACCGACAGGCCACGCAGCTCGGCGACGTCCTCGGGCCGGCGCAGATCCGCGAGCCCGGCCATCGTCGCCTTCACGAGATTGATCGGATTCTGGGAGCCCAGCGACTTGGACAGCACATCGTGGATGCCGGCCAGCTCGAGCACCGCGCGCACGCCACCGCCGGCGATCACACCGGTGCCTTCGGAGGCCGGCTTGAGCAGCACCCGGGAGGCCGAGTGCACGCCCAGCACCTGGTGGGTGATCGTCGAGCCGTGCATGGGCACCTCCTTGAGGTCACGGCGAGCCCGTTCGACGCCCTTCTGAATGGCCACGGGGACCTCGTTGGCCTTCCCGTAGCCCACGCCGACCTTGGACTTCTCGTCGCCCACCACGACGAGCGCCGTGAAGGAGAAGCGGCGGCCGCCCTTGACCACCTTGGCCACGCGGTTGATCTCGACCACGCGCTCCTGGAGATCGCTGTCGCGTCCGCGTCCGCCCTGCTGTCTGTTGCTCTCTCTGGCCATAGGACTTCCTTCGAGGGTATCTAGAAGCTCAGGCCCGCTTCGCGGGCCCCTTCGGCCAGCGCGCGCACCCGGCCGTGGTAGCGGTAGCCGCCGCGATCGAACACGCACTGCTCGACGCCGGCCTCCTTCGCGCGCGTGGCCACGACTTCGCCGGCCTTCTTGGCCTGCTCCATCGGCGGCAGCCCGCGCAAGTCGGACTCGGTCCACACGACTGCGGCCAGCGTGTGACCCTGCACGTCGTCGATGACCTGGGCCAGCATTCCGCGGTTGGAGCGGAAGACCGACAGCCGCGGGCGCTCCGCCGTGCCGCGGACCTTCGACCGCACGCGGCGGCGGCGCTTGAGCCGGGTCTGGTGCCTGCTCCTGACGCTCATGCGCGCTTGCCGACCTTCCTGGGCACGTACTCGCCCGCGTAGCGCACGCCCTTGCCCTTGTAGGGCTCCGGCGGGCGCTGCTTGCGGATCCGCGCGGCGGTCTCGCCGACGACCTGCTTGGAGATGCCCCGGACGATCACCTGGGTGGGGGCCGGGACCTCGAACTCGATGCCCTCCGGAGCCTCCATCTCGACCGGGTGGGAGTAGCCGAGGCTGAGCACGAGCTTGGAGCCCTGGAGCTGCGCGCGGTAGCCGACGCCCTGGATCTCCAAGCGCTTCTCGAAGCCGTTGACGACGCCCTCGACCATGTTCGAGATGAGGCTGCGGGTCAAACCGTGAAGCGCACGGTGCTCACCCCGGTCGGAGGGGCGGGTGACCAGGATCTCGCCATCGTCCTGCCTGGCGATGGTGAGGTCGCGGGCCACTCGCTCGGACAGCTCGCCCTTGGGGCCGTTGACCCGCACGAGCTCCGGCTCGATGGAGACCATCACGCCCTCGGGCACGGAAATGGGCTGCCTACCTATTCGGCTCATCACCAGACCTTCGCGACCAGCTCGCCGCCCACGCCCCTGCGACGTGCATCGTGGCCGGTCATGACGCCGCGGGAGGTGGACACGATCGTCGTGCCCATGCCGCCCTGGACCCTGGGTACCGCGGTGGAGCCCACGTAGCGCCGGCGACCTGGCTTGGAGACGCGCTCCATGCCCATGATCACCGGCTTACGGTTCTCGGTGTACTTCAGCGTCACGCGCAGGTCCTGCCCGACACGGCCGGGCTCGACGGCCCAGCTCTCCACGTAGCCCTGCTCGGTGAGGATGCGGGCCATCTCGGCCTTGAGGCCGGAGGAAGGCATGACCACGTCGTCGTGGTCGGCCTGGAGGCCGTTTCGGACGCGGGTGAGGAAGTCGGCTATCGGATCGGTGGCGCTCATGGTTGGCTGGTTCGCTTCTCGACTCGTCCGCCGGCTACCAGGACGACTTCGTCAGCCCGGGGATGTCGCCCTCGTGGGCGTGGTCGCGCAGGCAGATGCGACACAGGCCGAACTTGCGCAGGTAGGCGCGCGGGCGGCCGCACTTGCGACAACGGTTGTAGGCACGGGTCTTGTACTTGGGGGTGCGCTGCTGGCGCACGCGCTGGGAAGTCTTGGCCATCTATGAGCTCTCCTCGGCGGTATCGCCGTCTTCGCTGTCGTCTTCGGCCGGCTCGGGCTGAGCATAGGCCTCCGGGTTTTCCTCCTTGAGCTGCTCGAGCGCCGCCTGCTCGGCCTCGGCCTTCTGACGGGCCTCCGCGGCCTCGCGCTCCTCGGCTTCCGTATCGCGCACCTCCGGCTGCCCGGGGCGCCCTTCGGCCTGGAAGGGCATGCCCAGCAGGTGCAGCAGGGCAAAGGCCTCCTGATCGGTCTCGGCGGTGGTCACCACCGCCACGTCGAGGCCGCGCACCTGGTCGATGGCGTCGTAGTCGATCTCGGGAAAGATGATCTGCTCGCGAATGCCCAGGTTCCAGTTGCCCCGGCCGTCGAACGAGCGCGGGTTGAGCCCCCGGAAGTCCCGCACGCGCGGAAGGGCGACCGACATCAGGCGGTCCATGAACTCCCACATGCGGGCGCCGCGCAGCGTCACGGCCACGCCCACGGGCATCTCCTCGCGGAGCTTGAAGGCGGCGATCGACATGCGCGCGCGGCGGATGCTCGGCTTCTGCCCGGCGATGATGGCCAGCTGCTCGGAGGCCGCATCCATCATCTTCGAGTCCTGCTTGGCCTCGCCGACGCCCATGTTGAGCGAGACCTTGACCAGGCGCGGGACCTGCATCGGATTCTGGTAGGCGAAGCGCCTGGTCAGCTCGGGGACGATCTCGGCCTCGTAGCGCGTCTTGAGGCGCGGCACGACCTGGGCTTGAAGAGCCGAGCTCGAAGCATTCGTCGTCGATGCCGAGTCCTGCACCGCCATCAGTCGAGCTCCTGACCGGACTTCTTGGATACGCGCACGCGGCGACCGTCCCCGGATCGCGTCAGACCCACGCGGGTGGGGTCGCCGCTCTTGGGGTCCAGCAGCTGCACGTTGGACACGTGCACCGGACCCTCGACCTCGACCACGCCGCCGATCTCCTGCGCGCGCTGGGTGTCGCGCAAGGTCGTGGGCCGCTGATGGCGCTTCTGGACGTTTACGCCTTCGACCACGACGCGCTCGCGCGCCCGGTCCACGCGCAGGACCTTGCCGGTCTTGCCGCGGTCCTTGCCCGAGATGACCTTGACGGTGTCGTCGCGGCGGATCTTCATCCGGGCAGCCACCTCAGAGCACCTCCGGCGCGAGCGAGACGATCCGCATGAAGTTGCGATCGCGAAGCTCGCGGGCCACCGGGCCAAAGATGCGCGTGCCGCGCGGGGCGTTGTTGGCGTCGATCAGGACGGCAGCGTTCTCGTCGAAGGAGATGTAGGTGCCGTCGTTGCGCCCGAACTCCTTGCGCGTGCGCACGATCACGGCCTTGACCACCTCGCCCTTCTTGACCGAGCCGTGGGGAATCGCCTGCTTGACCGTCGCGGTGATCACGTCACCGACGCCCGCGTATCGGCGGCGCGACCCGCCGGACACGCGGATGCACAGGATCTCCCGGGCGCCGGTGTTGTCGGCGACCCGTAGGCGTGACTCCTGCTGGATCACCTATCTCGCCCTCTCCAGGATCTCGACCAGGCGCCAGCGCTTGGAGCGGGACAGGGGACGGCTCTCGATCACGCGGACCGTGTCACCGGCGTTGGCCTCGTTGCGCTCGTCGTGGGCGCTCAGCTTGTTGGAGGTGCGCACGATCTTGCCGTAGGTGCGGTGCTGGCGGGCGTGGTCGATGCGGACGGTGATCGTCTTGTCCGCCTTGTCGGACACGACCACGCCCAAGCGTTCCCGCGGGCTGCCCGTGGTGGTCTTCTCGGCGGGCGGGGTGCCCTGGGCGCCGCCGCCGGCGCGGCGCTTCTCCCGGCTCCTGGACCGGTAGCGCCGGCGCTCGTCGGCGTTTGCCTTGCGCTTGGCCAGCCGCTCGGCGGTGCGTTCCTCGATCGTGCGCGCGGGACGGGCCTCGCCGCCGCGAGCCGTGCGAGCGCGGGTCCGCCGCTCCTTTGGCGAAAGCAGCTCCTCGGGCTCGGCGGCCGCCGTGGTTTCGGGATCGGACACGACGTCCGATCCCGCGGTGGCATCCACCGACGCAGGCGATTCCTCGGCGGCCGCCTCGGCCGCCACCGCGTCGTCGGTCTCCGGGGTGTCTTCGTTCTGATTGTTCTCTTCGAAAGTCATGACTCCGCCTTCTGCTTGCGCAGCTCGGCGTCAACATCCAGACGACGCTGCCCGGCCACCGTGAGCCCGCGCGCGAGGTCCTTCTTGGCGCCGTTCAGTCCCGCCGTGTTCTCCAGCTGCCCGGTCGCGTGCTGGAAGCGCAGGTTGAACAGCTCCTGGCGCGACCGGTCGACGAACTCCACCAGCTGCGGGTCATCGAGATTGTGCACATCGGCGGCCTTCACTGCTGTCCGGCCCCCTCGCGCATCACGAACTTGGTCTTGACCGGCAGCTTGTGGCCGGCCAGGCGCATGGCCTCACGGGCCAGATCCTCCGATACGCCGGAGAGCTCGAACATGACCCGCCCGGGCTTGACCACCGCCACCCATCCCTCTGGCGAGCCCTTGCCCGAGCCCATGCGGGTCTCGGCGGGCTTCTGGGTCACCGGCTTGTCGGGAAAGACGTTGATCCATACCTTGCCGCCACGCTTGATCTTGCGCGTCATGGCGATGCGGGCGGCCTCGATCTGGCGGTTGGTGACCCAGCCACGGTCGATGGACTTCAGCCCGTACTCGCCGAACTCGACGGTGGTGCCGCCCTTGGAGAAGCCGGCCCTGCGGCCGCGGTGCTGCTTTCGGTGCTTGACGCGCTTGGGCGAGAGCATCAGCGACCACCACCGCGGGCCCCGGCGCCGCCCTGACCGCCGCGGCCGCCGCCGCCCTGGCCGCCACGACCACGAGCGCCGCCGCCCTGACCGGCGCCGCCGCGACCACCACGGTCGCCACCGCCGCCACGTCCACGGCCGCCGGGGCCGCCGCCCTGGGCCTGCTGGGGCGCTTCGAGCTCGGTCAGATCCTGCGCGAAGCCCTTGGGCATGATCTCACCCTTGTTGATCCAGACCTTGACGCCGATGCGACCGAAGGTGGTCTTGGCCTCGAAGAAGCCGTAGTCGATGTCCGCCCGAATCGTATGCAGGGGCACCCGGCCGTCGGAGTAGCCCTCGGTGCGAGCCATCTCGGCGCCGCCCAGGCGGCCGGAGACCTGGACCCGCGCCCCCTTGGCGCCCGACCGCATGGCCGAGGTCAGCGAGCGCTTCATCGCACGCCGAAAGGCCACGCGGTTGACGAGTTGCTCGGCGATCGACTGGGCCACGAGCTTGGCGTCGAGCTCGGGGCGCTTGATCTCGAGGATGTTGACCTTGACCGCCTTGTCGGTCATGCGGTGGAGCTCCTTGCGCAGGGCGTCCACCTCGCTTCCCGACTTGCCGATCACGATCCCGGGCCGTGCGGTGTGGATGTTGACCTCTACCTCCCCCGCGTTCTTTCGGATCGTGATGTCCGACAGGCCGGCGTGCGAGAGCTTGTTGTCGATGTGCTCGCGGATCTTGATGTCCTCGAGCAGGTAGTCCGAGAAGTTCTTCTCCGCGAACCAGGTCGCCTTCCAGTCGTGGATGTAGCCGACGCGCATCGACTCGGGATGGACTTTCTGTCCCATGGCTATCCGTCCTTCCCGGTGAGCGTGATGGTCATGTGGCTGGTGCGCTTGTGGATCGGGGTGGCCCGCCCCAGCGCCCGCGGTCGGTAGCGCTTGATCGTCGGGCCCTCGTCCACGAAGGCCCGCCCGACCTTCAGGTCGCCGGGGTCCAGCTCGAAGTTGTTCTCCGCGTTGGCCACGGCCGACTCCAGCAGCTTGGCGATGTCGGTGGCCGCCGCCCGCGGCGTGTGGCGCAGGATGGCCCGTGCCTCGGCGACCTGCTTGCCGCGGATGTGATCCATCACCAGGCGGGCCTTGCGGGGCGCGGAGCGCACGTACTTGGCCTGCGCGCGAACGGCGACGGCGCCGGACCGGTCGCGCGGAGCATCGCGGTCGGACTCGGCGCGCTTCTGATCGCGCTTGCGCCCGGCGGACACCTCCGAGCCGCGGCGACGGGAGGGCTTCTCCTCAGCGGGAGCCTCGCTGTCAGCCGCCGCTGCATCCTCAGGATCGGACACGATGTCCGGTCCTGCGCCGGCATCCTCAGGCTCGGACACGATGTCCGGTCCTGCGCCAGCATCCTCAGGCTCGGACGCGATGTCCGATCCTGCGCCAGCATCCTCAGGCTCGGACACGATGTCCGGTCCTGCCGCAGCATCCTCGGGGGCCGTCCCGCCCTGGGAGGCGTCGTCGTCCTCAAGTCGCGTGACGAGCTCGTCCTTCTTGCCGCTCTTGGGCAGGCCGCGCCGCTCGAGCTCGGTCCCGAGCTGCTCGACGCTGAGTACCGCATATCCGCTGGCCTCGGCCATCAGCGCATCCTCACCTTGTCGCTGCCGGCGTGGCCGCGAAACAGCCGCGTAGGCGCGAACTCGCCCAGCTTGTGCCCGACCATCGTCTCGGAGATGAACACGGGCACGTGCTTGCGGCCGTCGTGGACGGCGATGGTGTGTCCGACCATCTCGGGGAAGATCGTGGAGGCACGCGACCAGGTCTTGATCATCTGCTTGGTGCCCGACTCGTTCATGCGCTCGACGCGCATCATGAGCCGGTCCTCGACCCACGGGCCCTTCTTGGAGCTGCGCGACATCAGCGGCCACCCTTCTTGCCGCGGCGGCGGCCTCGGACGATGTAACGGTCCGACTTGTTGTTCTTCTTGCGGGTCCTGTAGCCCAGCGTCGGCACGCCCCACGGGGTGACCGGGTGCCGGCCCGCGGTGGTCGAGCCTTCGCCGCCGCCGTGGGGGTGGTCGACGGGGTTCATGGCCGTACCGCGCGTCTGCGGGCGCCGCCCCTTGTGGCGAGAGCGGCCCGCCTTGCCCAGATCGATGTTCTGGTGCTCCGCGTTGCCAATTGCCCCGATGGAGGCCCGACACTCGGCCCGCACCATGCGCATCTCGCCCGAGGGCAGGCGCAGCGTGGCGTAGTCGCCCTCCTTGGCCACGAGCTGGATCGCGGTGCCCGCGGAGCGGCCCATCTGGCCTCCGCGTCCTGGGGCCATCTCCACGTTGTGGAGCGTGGTGCCGGTGGGGATCCTGGCCAGCGGGAGGCAGCTGCCCGGCGTGATGTCGGCGCCCTCGCCGGACTGCACCGTGGCGCCCACACGCAGGCGCGCCGGGGCCAGGATGTAGGCCTTCCCACCGTCGGCGTAGTGCAGCAGAGCAATGTAGGCGGTGCGATTGGGGTCGTACTCGATGGCGGCAACGCGCGCGGGGATGCCGTCCTTGCGGCGCTTGAAGTCGATCACGCGGTACTTGCGCTTGGCCCCGCCGCCGCGGTGGCGCGAGGTCACGCGACCCTTGGCGTTGCGCCCACCGGACTTCTTGATGCCTTCGGTCAACGACTTCTCCGGCGTCGACTTGGTGACCTCGGCGTTGTCGGCGTAGGTGGCGAAGCGCCGACCCGGACTCGTCGGCTTGTAGCGCTTGACGGCCATCAGATCCCCTGTCCTTCGAAGAGCTCGATCGAGTCCTCGGGGTGCAGCGTGACCACGGCCTTCTTCCACTTGCGCCGGTAGCCCGCGTGGAACCCTCGCCGCTTGGGCTTGGGCTTGACGTTCTGGGTGCGCACGCCGCGCACGCGCACGCCGAAGATCTGCTCCACGGCCTGGCGGACCTGCGTCTTGGTGGCCCGGTCGTGGACACGGAAGGTGTACTTGTTGGCGGCCAGCAGCGCGTAGGTCTTCTCGCTGATGACCGGCCGGATGATCACGCTGCGCGGGTTCATGCGGGCCCTGACGGATTTCGCACGGATGCGGAATCCGTCGCATCAGTCTCCTTCGATGGCGGCGCGGCAGCCACCCTGGTCAGGGCCTCGAGCGCCGCGGGCGAGGCGATCATGCGGGCGGCACCGATCACGTCGGCCACGCCGACGTCCTCGGCCTTCAGCACGCGCACACCCTCGATGTTGCGAAAGGACAGCACCGCCGTCTCCTCACCCTCGACCAGCACCACGAGGGTCCGGCCGCCCGTGCCCCCCTCGCCGAAGGAAGCCAGCGCCTCGGCGGCCCGCTTGGTGGAGGGAGCGGAGAAGCCGGCGGCGTCGACGGCGGCCAGCGAGCCGCGGTCGGCGTGCACCGAGAGAGCGCAGCGCAGAGCGCGACGACGCTCCTTGCGGTTGAGCTTGACGGTGTAGGAACGGGGCTTGGGGCCGAAGGCGATGCCGCCGCCGGTGCGCTGGGGGGCAGAGAGCGCACCCACGCGGGCTCGGCCGGTGCCCTTCTGGCGCCATGCCTTCGCGCCGGTCATGGCGACCTCGCCGCGCATGAGCGTGGAGGCGGTTCCCCTGCGACGGGCGTTCAGCTCGGCCGTGACGGCGCGGTGGACCAGGGGCTCATGGAAGCCCTCCCCGAAGATGGCGTCCTCCACGTCCACGCTTCCGCTCGTAGAGCCGATGTAGGAGACCGAGGCCACCCGCTACCCCCGCCCCCGGCGGGCATCTGTCCTGATCTCCACGATCGACCCCTTGGGGCCGGGCACCGACCCGCGCACCAGCAGCAGGTTCTCGTCCGGACGCACGTCCACGATCTCGAGGCCCTTCTGGGTCACGCGGGCGTTGCCCATCTGGCCGGGGCCGCGGATGCCCTTGAACACGCGCGAGGGCGTGGCCGACGCGCCGATCGAGCCCGGTGCACGCTTGTTGTGCGAGCCGTGGGACATGGGTCCGCGCGAGAAGTTGTGGCGCTTGACGGTCCCCTGGAACCCCTTGCCCTTCGACACCCCCGCGATCTTGACCTTCTGGCCCTTCTCGAAGGTGTCGCCCACCCGGACCTCGTTGCCCACCTGGAGCTCGCCGGCTTCGTCGCGGAACTCGGTCAGGCGTCGCAGCGGCGGCGCGGCGGCGACCTTCAAGTGGCCGAGCTGGCCCTTGGTCAGGCGCTTCTCGGTAGTCTCGCCGAAGCCGAGCTGCACTGCGTCGTAGCCCTCGCGCTCGTCGCGACGGATGGCAGTCACCCAGCAGGGGCCGGCCTCGAGCACGGTCACACGCGCGACGCTCCCGTCGTCGGGATCGAAGATCTGGGTCATGCCCAGCTTCCTGCCCAGCAGCGCACCCATCAGAATGCCCCGCCGGGCATCCTGCCCGCCGTCTTGATGTTCCTCTTCGACATCACGTCTCAGTTAAACGAGCTGGATCTGGATGTCTACGCCGGCGGGGAGATGGTCGAGCCGCTGGAGCGAGTCGACGGTCTTCGGAGTCGGCTGAAGGATGTCGATCAGGCGCTTGTGAGTCCTGATCTCGAAGTGCTCGCGCGAGTCCTTGTCCTTGAACGGACCGCGGATCACGCAGTAGACGTTCTTCTCGGTGGGCAGGGGCACGGGGCCGGAGATGGTCGCGCCCGTCCGCTGGGCGGTCTCCACGATCTCGCGCGCGGCCGTCTCGATGGCCGAGTGGTCATAGGCCTTGAGCCGGATGCGGATCTTGTTCTGGGTGAGCGTTGCCATGGGAAGGGGGGGAAGTAGAAGTAGACGCAGACGCACAGACGGGGGGCCGAGTGAGGACGGGGCCGCCGTACGGGGGGTCCCCGGGGGGCGAAGCCCCCCGGGTGAAAGGGGCTACTGGACGATCTCGGCGACCACCCCCGAGCCTACGGTGCGGCCACCCTCGCGGATGGCGAAGCGCAGGCCTTGGTCCATGGCGATCGGCTGGATCAGCTCGACTTCCATCTGCACGTTGTCACCAGGCATGACCATCTCGACTCCCTCGGGAAGCGAGGCGACCCCGGTCACGTCGGTGGTGCGGAAGTAGAACTGCGGCCGGTAGCCGTTGAAGAACGGAGTGTGTCGACCGCCCTCCTCGTTCTTCAGGACGTAGACCTCAGCCTTGAACTTGGTGTGCGGCGTGATCGAGCCCGGCTTGCACAAGACCTGGCCGCGCTCGATCTCCTCGCGCTTGGTGCCTCGCAGCAGGCAGCCCACGTTGTCGCCGGCCTGACCCTCGTCGAGGATCTTGCGGAACATCTCCACGCCTGTGACCGTGGTGCTGTCGGTCTTCTCGTGGATGCCGACGATCTCGACGGTCTCACCGGTCTTGATGATGCCCTGCTCGATGCGGCCGGTGGCCACCGTGCCGCGACCCGTGATGGAGAAGACGTCCTCGACCGGGAGCAGGAAGGGGCGGTCCAGCGGGCGCTCGGGCTGGGGGATGTAGTTGTCCAGCGCCTCTGCGAGCTCGAGGATCTTGTCCTTGTACTCCTGCTCGCCCTCCAGTGCCTTGAGCGCGGAGCCGCTGATCACCGGGACGTCGTCGCCGGGAAAGTCGTACTCGGAGAGCAGCTCGCGGACCTCGACCTCGACCAGCTCGAGCAGCTCCTCGTCGTCGACCATGTCGACCTTGTTCAGGAACACGACGATCGAGGGCACGCCGACCTGGCGGGCGAGCAGGATGTGCTCGCGCGTCTGGGGCATGGGGCCGTCGGCCGCCGAGACAACGAGGATGGCTCCGTCCATCTGCGCCGCGCCGGTGATCATGTTCTTGACGTAGTCGGCGTGCCCGGGGCAGTCGACGTGCGCATAGTGACGCGCGTCGGTCTGGTACTCGACGTGGGAGGTCGCGATCGTGATGCCGCGCTCCTTCTCCTCAGGGGCGTTGTCGATCTCGGCGAAGCTCTTGGCCTCGCCGCCCTGGGACTCCGCCAGCACGTTGGTGATGGCCGCCGTGAGCGTCGTCTTGCCGTGGTCGATGTGACCGATGGTGCCGACATTGCAGTGCGGCTTGTCGCGTTCGAACTTCTCCTTCGCCACTGGGGGTGCTCCTTTCAGAAACTCTTTGACGGATTTTGTCAGGGATGCGAAATCCGTCGCATCTGTATCGGCCGGCCGTCGCGCTGGGCGAAGGCGAACCATCGAAACATACTGGTTTGAAGCTCTCGATATCGACCCGAAGGATCGGTCATCCGTGCCCGATCCTTCACGCGCCCGCGCCGACCGGCTCGCCGGTGCGGTGCTCCACGATCTCTTCCGCGATGCTGTTCGGCACCTCGTCGTATCGGTCGAACTGCATCGAGTAGTTGGCCCGGCCCTGCGTGTTGGAGCGCAGATCCGTCGCGTACCCGAACATCGAGGAGAGGGGGACGCTGGCCTGGACGGCGATGGCGTTGCCCCGCGGCTCCTGGGCCTCCACGCGGCCGCGCCGCGAGGACAGGTCGCCGATCACGGTGCCCAGGAAGTCGTCCGGGGTGATGACCTCGACGGCCATGACCGGCTCGAGCAGGACGGGCTTGGCCCGCCTTGCGGCTTCCTTGGCCGCCATGGAGCCGGCGACCTTGAACGCGATCTCCGACGAGTCCGTGTCGTGGTACTTGCCGTCGGTCAGGGTCACGCGGACGTCGACCATGGGGAAGCCGGCCTTGACGCCCGACTCCAGCGCCTCCTCGACGCCCTTGCCGACCGAGGGGATGTACTCGGAGGGCACCGATCCGCCCTTGACCTTGTTGTCGAACACAAAGCCCTCGCCCGGCGCGGGCTCCATGTCGATGTAGACCACCCCGTACTGGCCCGAGCCACCGGTCTGGCGGATGAACTTGCCCTCGACCTTCTTCGCCTCGCCGCGAACCGTCTCGCGGTAGGCGACCTGGGGACGCCCCACGCCAGCCTCGACGCTGAACTCGCGCCTCATGCGGTCGACAATGACCTCCAGGTGAAGCTCGCCCATGCCGGAGATCACGGTCTGGCCGGTCTCCTCGTCGGTGCGGATGTGGAACGTCGGGTCCTCCTCGCCGAGGCGAGCGAGGGCGATGCCCATCTTCTCCTGGTCGGACTTGGTCTTGGGCTCGATCGAGACGTGCACGACCGGCTCGGGAAACGTGATGTTCTCGAGCAGGATCGGGGCGTCCGGGGCACACAGCGTGTCGCCGGTGGAGGTCTGCTTGAAGCCCACGCCCGCAGCGATGTCGCCGGCGTACACGGTCTCCTCCTCCTCGCGGTGGTTGGCGTGCATCATCAGGATGCGCCCGACGCGCTCGGTCTTGCCGTTGGTGGAGTTCAGGATCCGGCCGCCGGACTCGAGCGTGCCCGAGTACACGCGGAAGTAGGTCAGCTTGCCCACGAAGGGGTCGGACATGACTTTGAAGGCCAGCGCCGAGAACGGACCCTCGTCGTCGGGCTCGCGGACGGCCTCGGTCTCCTCGGAGTGCTTGGTGGCGGGCACCAAGCCCATCATCGGGGGGACGTCCAGCGGACTGGGCAGGTAGTTCACGACGGCGTCGAGCAGGGGCTGCACGCCCTTGTTCTTGAAGGACGAGCCGCACATCACCGGGAAGATCGAGATGTCCAGCGTGGCCTTGCGGATGTCCTTCTTCAGGCGGTCGGGCTCGATCGGGTTGTCGGCCAGGAAGTCCTCGGCCAGCTCGTCGTCGTAGTCGGCGAGCGCGGAGATCAGGGTCTCGCGGGCTTCGCTCGCGGCGTCCTGCATCTCGGCGGGGATGTCCTGGATGTCCCACTCCTGGCCCAGGTCGTCGTGGTAGACGACGGCCTTCATCGTGATCAGGTCCACGATGCCGCGGAAGTCGGCCTCGGAGCCGATCGGCAGCTGGATGGGCACGGCCACGCCGGATCCCTCGACCTTGCCGTCGGCGCCCAGGCGCTCGTGCATGGTGCGCACGGACATGTCGAAGTCGGCGCCTATTCGATCCATCTTGTTGATGTAGGCGATTCGCGGGACGCGGTACTTGTCGGCCTGGCGCCACACGGTCTCGGACTGCGGCTCAACGCCGGCGACCGAGTCGAAGCAGGCGATCGAGCCGTCGAGCACGCGCAGCGAGCGCTCCACCTCGACGGTGAAGTCCACGTGGCCGGGGGTGTCGATGATGTTGATGCGGTGGTCGTCCCAGAACGCGGTGGTGGCGGCGGAGGTGATGGTGATGCCCCGCTCCTGCTCCTGCTCCATCCAATCCATGGTGGCCGCGCCCTCGTGCACCTCGCCCAGCTTGTGGGTGCGTCCGGTGTAGAAGAGAATGCGCTCGGTCGTCGTCGTCTTGCCCGCATCGATGTGGGCCATGATTCCGATGTTGCGCGTCTTTGAGAGTGAGACCTTGCGTGGCATGTGGCGTCCTGGATCTGGTGTCGGGTCAGGGCATGAAAAAGGCCCTCGCGGGCCCGGTGCGGCACGGCTCTTCTGCCCGGGAAATCTCTATGTGCTGGGGTTCTCCATCGACGTGGCTCGTTGATCCGACCCACCGAAGCCTCGGCGAACCGGACCGCACCGCCGCGGTAGCAGAGCTGCTGCCCGAGGCGGCACTCGATGGTAGCAGGAGGGTTTGGCGTAGTTCCCTAGGCCCGAAGCGGGTTTGCGAGGCTTCGCCCCCAGCCGGGCCGGCGGCTCGTGCGGGCGGCTACGCTCCCGCGCGGATGCAGGCTCCGCGCACCGCAGCTGCCCGCGTCGCGGGCGCTCTCCGCTCGGCCGATCGGCTGTCGGTGGCGGTGACCGTCGCCGGGGTCCTCGGTGCTCTGGCGCTCCTGGCCACCGAGTTCACCACGATCTTCTCGGTGGACGTACTCACCTCGGGCACGTGCGAGGAGATTGCCGACCCCGCCGCCCGCGACGCCTGCCAGACCAGCGGCTTCGAGCAGCACGGCGGCGCCTTCGTCCTGCTGGGCCTGCTCGCGCTGGTGATGGCGCTGGGCGCCGGCCGCGGGCGGAGCAGGCCCGCGGCCACGGCGCTGGTGGCGATAGGGGCGGTGGTGCTGGCCTTTGCCGTCGCCCGTGACCTGCCCAAGGCAAACGACACGGGGCTGGTGGGAATCCGTTACGAGGAAGCCAGGGCGGGGCCCCGCACCGGCCTCTACCTCGAGATCGGCGGCGGAGTGCTGTGCGTGGCAGCTGGGGCGCTGGGGTTGCTCACGGGGCGGAGCGTCCGCAAGCAAGCGGAGACCTGAGCGCGACCGAGGTGCCGGGCGCATACTGCGGCGGGTAGGAGCCCGGGCTTTTCCTGTCGGGAATCGATTGAAGCCTTGTGGTCGCTATAGCCACCACAATCGTACAATCGTCGGTGGCCGCTTGCGGGCAGCGGCGCGAGAAGCGAGCTATGCCAGGACGCTGCCCGCGACGTGTGCTGTGCAGCTTCCCGTACAGCAGGATGCCGGAACACACGAGCGGGCGAGGACGCCGCAGAGCGACGCCTATCGCGCCGCTGCTACCAGCGGTAGTGGGCGAAGGCCTTATTGGCCTGCGCCATCCGGAAGATGTCGTCCTTGCGCTTGTACGCGAGCCCCTGCTGGGACTGGGCGTCGACCAGCTCGCCGGCCAATCGCTCGGACATCGACTTCTCCCGCCGGCGGCGGGAGAACTCGACCAGCCAGCGCACTGCGAGGGTGCGCGCCCGGGCCGGGGGGACCTCTACCGGCACTTGGTAGGTGGCGCCACCGACCCGGCGGGAGCGGACCTCGAGCACCGGGGTCAGGGTCTTGATGGAGGTCTCGAGCGCCACCACCGGCTCCTCGCCGGAGCGCTTCGAGAGGGTGTCGAGCGCCTCGTAGACGATCTGTTCGGCGGTCGACTTCTTGCCGTCGACCATCACCTTGTTGATCACCTGCTGCACGAGCTTGGAGTCGTGCAGGGCGTCGGGGTCGATGGGGCGGGCCCCGGCTGCCGCTCGGCGTGGCATCGGTCTACTTGGCCTTCGCGCCGTACAGGGAGCGGCCCTTCTTGCGCTCGGTCACCCCGGAGGCGTCGAGGCTGCCGCGCACGACCTTGTAGCGCACGCCCGGAAGGTCCTTGACCCGTCCTCCGCGCACGAGCACCACCGAGTGCTCCTGGAGGTTGTGGCCCTCACCCGGGATGTAGCACGTGACCTCCATCCCGTTGGTGAGCCTTACGCGCGCGACCTTGCGCAGCGCGGAGTTCGGCTTCTTGGGGGTGACGGTGAAGACGCGCGTGCAGACGCCGCGGCGCTGGGGAGCGGCCACCCGCTGCTTGCGACCCTGCCCGGACTTCAGCCCCGGTGTAGCCGTCTTCTTCTTGGGGGCGGTGCGTCCCTTGCGGACGAGTTGATTGATGCTGGGCATGCGGCGGACGAGGATAGCGGAAGGCCCGCGGCCTAGTGCGCCGGCGCTACGCCCGCGGCGCGGACCGGCGCCGGGGTGAGGGCGCCGGCCACTATCACCAGCACGAAGGCCACCGCCTGCACGACTATGCCGAGAGCGTCCCCGGGCATTGGGTCGCCGAAGACGAGGATGCCCCCGGAGATGGTGGAGACGTTGGCTGCGGCGCTGGTCAGCGTGATCACGGGCACGGCCTCGCCCTGCTGCAGGCCACGCGCGGAGGCGTAGAAGGCCAGGACCGAGGCCAGGACGCAGGTGAGCGTCCAGGGTGACACCAGGCCGAGCACGCCCTCGGAGCCGACGCTGCCGGTCAGCGCCTTGACGGCCACGTCGGACACGCCGAACAGGGTGCCCGCCGCCACGCCCAGCAGGACGCCATGGTGGGCGTGGGGAAGGCCGAGGTGGGGTGAGAAGACCAGAAGCGCTCCCACGCCCAGCAGTCCGGTCTCGAAGACGATCATCCCCGCCATCGAGTAGCCGGAGTTGGCGTCGGCGTGCCCGGGCAGGGTGATGGCGATCAGCGCGAGGCCGATGGCGGTGAGGGCGACGCCGAGCCACTGACGGGGGCCCACCTGGCAGCCGAAGAAGCGGTCGGCCATCACGGTGAGGAAGACAAGGCCGCCGGACAGGACGGCCTGCACGAGCGAGAGGGGAGCGAGGGTTATTGCCGCGACGTGGAAGAGGAAGGCCGCGGCGGCCACCAGCATGCCGATCGTGAACCACTTCGACCTGAACAGGCCGACCGCGCTGCGGACCGGGTGGCGCAGGTCGACATCGGGCGCCGCGCACGCGCCGCGGTGCTTGAGCAGGAAGCCCAGGTTGGTGACCAGGGCGCTGCATAGCGCGAGAAGGATGCCGAGTTCGATCGTCATGAAGGAGAATCGGGGCCGGGCGCTCTGCCGCTATCGGCGCTATTGGCCTCGTGGCCTTCGCCTTTAACCTGAAAGCGAGCAGCTGGACGAATCCTGCCTGTACCCGACGAGCCCGTCATGCCAAACACTAGGGAAAAGCCGATCCTGTTTGTGGACGTCGACGGCGTGCTGAGCCTTTTCGGGTTTCCGGGGGGCGGGGACCTGCCCGGCGCCTTTCACTGGGTCGACGGCGTCGCCCACTGCATCCCTGCGGCCTCGGGCCCGCGCCTGGAGCGCCTGGCGGAGCGCTACGAGCTGGTGTGGGCGACCGGCTGGGAGGAAAAGGCCAACGAGTACCTCCCCCACATCCTCGGCCTCCCCTTCCGCGACCTGCCGGTGCTGACCTTCGACGGCCGGGCCGTCTTCGGCACGGCCCATTGGAAGGTCGAGGCGATCGGTGAGTACGCCGGCGATCGCCCGGCCGCGTGGATCGACGACAACCTGGACGAGACGTGCGAGCTCTGGAACGACCAGCGCCCCGCGCCCACCCTGCTCGTGCGGACCGACCCGCCGACGGGCATCACCGACGAGCACGTGGAGCTGCTGCTCGCCTGGGCCGATGAGGTGGCGCCGGGTACCGCGGGGGCCTGAAACCGGGGTTCGCGGCGCGCGCCGCGAACCCCGCGCCCTGCTACTCCTCTTTCTTGTCGGCCGGCAGCTCGGCGAGCTCGTCGCCGAAGGCCGCGGTCTCGCCGTTGCCCGAGCGCTCCGAGGAGCCGAAGCCGAAGCCCTCCAGCTCGCCGTCCTCGGTGAGGCCCAGCTCGGCGGCCAGGTCGTTCTCGTCCAGCAGGCCGAGCTCCTCCGCCGAGTGGCGGCGAATCGGCTCGGTCGGCTCGATCTCCAGGCGCCGGTAGTGCTTCAGTCCGGTCGCGGCGGGAATCAGCTTGCCGATGATCACGTTCTCCTTGAGCCCGAGCAGGCGATCCGTCTTGCCCTCCAGCGCGGCGTCGGTGAGCACCTTGGTGGTCTCCTGGAAAGAGGCCGCGCTCAAGAAGGAGTCCGTCGCGAGGGAGGCCTTTGTGATTCCCAGGATGATCTCCTCGAACTGGGCCTGCTCGTCCTTGGCCTTCTTGAGAGCAGCGTTCACACGCGCGATCTCGTAGCGGTCCACGAAGGCGCCCGGCAGGTAGTCCGAGTCGCCCTTCTGGTCCACGCGGACCTTCTTCATCATCTGGCGCACGATGATCTCGATGTGCTTGTCCTTGATGTCCACGCCCTGGGAGCGGTAGACCTTCTGGACCTCTTGGACGAGGTAGACCTCGGTATCTGTCCTGCCGCGGATGTCCAGCAGCTCGTGGGGGTAGATCGAGCCCTCGTTGAGCTGGTGCCCGGCGGTGACCTTCTCGCCGTCGGCCACGAACAGGCGCGTGCGGACCGGGAACGAGTAGGCGTGCTCCTCGCCCGCGTCGTCGGTCACCGTGACCTTGATCGCCTTGTCGGTGCGCTCGACCGAGACCACGCCGTCGAACTCGGCCAGCTTGGCCAGGCCCTTGGGCTTGCGCGCCTCGAACAGCTCCACCACGCGCGGTAGGCCCTGGGTGATGTCAAGGCCCGCCACACCACCGGTGTGGAAGGTCCGCAGCGTCAGCTGCGTACCCGGCTCGCCGATCGACTGGGCGGCGATGATGCCGACCGCGTCGCCGATCGCCGCCAGCTTGCCCGTGGCCGGAGCCACGCCGTAGCACCGCTGGCAGATGCCGGTGTCGGCCTCGCACTTGAGCACCGAGCGCACCGGCGCCGTGGCGCCGTCACCGTCGGCCGCCTCCACGATCGCGGCCAGGCCCTCCTTGACGATCAGCGTGCCCTTGGCAAGGCCCGCGAACTTCTCGGAGGCGAAGCGGCCCAGGATGTTCTCGTTGGGCTTGCCGTCCTCACCGAGGACGGGCATGTCGATGCCCTCCTTGGTGCCGCAGTCCTCCTCGCGGACGATCACGTCCTGGGCGACGTCGACCAGGCGGCGGGTCAGGTATCCCGAGTCCGCCGTGCGCAGCGCGGTGTCGGCCAGACCCTTGCGGGCACCGTGGGTCGAGATGAAGTACTCGAGCACGGTCAGGCCCTCCATGAAGTTGGCCTTGATCGGACGCTCGATGATCTCGCCCTTCGGGTTGGCCATCAGGCCTCGCATGCCCGCGAGCTGGCGAATCTGCTTGAACGAGCCACGAGCACCCGAGTTGGCCATCATGAAGATGGGGTTCAGCTCGTGCAGGTGCTCCTGCATGGCCTCACCGACCTCGTCGGTCGCCGAGTTCCACTTGTCCACCACGGCCTCCTTGCGCTCCTCCTGCGAGATGAGGCCCGTGTCGTACTGGTCCAGGATGTCAGCGACCTCGCCCTCGATCCGCTCGAGGATCGCCTCCTTGGCGGGCGGGATCACGACGTCGTTCTTGGACACGGTGATGCCGGCCTGGCTGGCGAAGTGGAAGCCCAGCTCCTTGAAGGCATCGAGCACCTGGGCCGTGGCGTGGGGGCCGTGCTTCTCCACCAGGCCCTCTATCACCGCGCCCATGTCGCGCTTGCGCAGCGCCGAGTTGACGAACGTGTAGCTCGTCTCCGGGTCGTAGCGGTCCTCCAGGACCTCCTCCAGCGCGCGCTCGATGCGCTCGTTGAAGATGATCCGCCCGACCGTCGTGAGGATGTGGCCCTGGCCGTGGACGCGGCGGTACTCGGCCAGGTCGTGCAGCTCCACCATGCCGAGGTCATAGGACAGCTCGGCCTCCTGCGCGGAGCGGTAAACGTGCGGGCGCTTGCCGTCGGCCTTCTCGTCCCATTTGCCCGACTGGACCTTCGCCTCGGTCTCGGCGAGCTCTTCCTCGGCCGGGCCGTAGGTCAGGTAGTAGGTGCCCAGCACCATGTCCTGCGACGGGGTGGCCAGCGGGCCGCCGTGCGCCGGGGACAGGATGTTGTTGGACGAGAGCATCAGCAGTCGCGCCTCGGCCTGGGCCTCGGCGGACAGGGGCAGGTGCACGGCCATCTGATCGCCGTCGAAGTCGGCGTTGAAGGCCGAGCAGACGAGCGGGTGGACCTGGATCGCCTTGCCCTCCACCAGCACGGGCTCGAAGGCCTGGAGGCCCAGGCGGTGGAGCGTCGGTGCGCGGTTCAGCAGCACCGGGTGCTCCTGGATGACCTCTTCGAGCACATCCCAGACCTCGGGGATCATCGAGTCGACCATCTTCTTGGCCGCCTTGATGTTCTGGACGGCCTTGCGCTCGACCAGGCGGGCCATGATGAACGGCTTGAACAGCTCCAGAGCCATCAGCTTGGGCAGGCCGCACTGGTGCAGGCGCAGGGACGGGCCGGACACGATCACCGATCGTCCCGAGTAGTCCACGCGCTTGCCCAGCAGGTTCTGGCGGAAGCGGCCCTGCTTGCCCTTCAGCATGTCGCTGATCGACTTGAGCGGGCGGTTGCCGGGCCCGGTGACGGGCCGGCCGCGGCGGCCGTTGTCGAACAGAGCGTCGACGGCCTCCTGCAGCATCCGCTTCTCGTTGTTGACGATGATCTCGGGCGCGCCCAGATCCAGCAGCCGCTTCAGGCGGTTGTTGCGGTTGATCACGCGCCGGTAGAGGTCGTTCAAGTCCGAGGTGGCGAAGCGGCCACCGTCGAGCTGGACCATCGGGCGCAGCTCCGGCGGTATCACCGGGATGGCCTCCAGGATCATGTCCTGGGGCCGGTTGTCGGAGTTGATGAACGCCGACACCACCTTCAGGCGCTTGACCGCGCGGCTCTGCTTCTGCCCCTTGGCCGTCTTGACCTGGTCCTCGAGCTCGTCCTTCTCGGCGTCGAGGTCGACCTGCTCCAGGAGGTCTCGCACCGCCTCGGCGCCCATGCCGCCGCGGAAGTACTCACCGAAGCCGTAGGGCGATCCGAACCGGTCCTTGAGCTCACGGAAGAGCGTCTCGTCGGAGATCACGTCCTGCGGCTTCATCTCCCGGAAGGTCTCCCACACCTGACGCATGCGCTCGGCCGCGTCCTCGATGTAGGCCTCGGTGTCGGAGATGTCGGACTCGAAGGTCTTGGTGACCTCCTTGGTCATCTTGTCGCGCTCGTCGTCGGAGAGCTTCTTGAGGTTGATGTCGAGCGAGTCCGCCCACAGGTGGTCCTCGTCGGAGAAGCCGCTCTGCTTGCCGCTCTTCAGGTACTCCACGCGGTTCTCCAGGGACTCCCTGAGCTCCTGGACCTGCTGCTCCTTCTCGGCCTCGTAGGAGTCGACGACCTTCTGGACCTCGCCCTCGAGCTCGGGCACGTCCCTGGCCCGGGCCTCGTCGTCGACCCACGTGACCATGGAGGCCGCGAAGTAGAGGACCTTCTCGAGCTCCTTGGGAGCCATGTCGATCAGGTAGCCGATGCGCGACGGGACGCCCTTGAAGAACCAGATGTGGCTTACCGGGGCGGCCAGGTCCACGTGGCCCATGCGCTCGCGACGCACCTTGGAGCGGGTGACCTCGACGCCGCAGCGCTCGCAGACGATGCCCTTGTAGCGAACCCGCTTGTACTTGCCGCAGTAGCACTCCCAGTCCTTGGTCGGACCGAAGATGCGCTCGCAGAAGAGGCCGTCCTTCTC
>Ga0208612_1000177_pt1 | contig 33776 bp, 36 predicted proteins | sample AntDryMetagUQ889_FD_188089 | JGI IMG/M metagenome (GOLD analysis project Ga0208612, IMG submission 188089) | Polar desert microbial communities from Antarctic Dry Valleys - UQ889 (SPAdes) | ecosystem: Environmental > Terrestrial > Soil > Desert | place: Antarctic Dry Valleys | collected 2008-12-31 | reverse complement strand
CTCATCAACGAGGTCGTCGCGATGGTCGACGAGCAGCTTCAGCTCCCGCAGCCGATCCTCGCCAGGACGCGGAAAGTCGAGCCGCGGCTCCCGCAACGCCGCCCTGGCAACCGCGAGCGCATCGATCGGATCGGACTTCCCCCGCATCCGGCCAGCCCGCCGTTGCGGCGCCATCAGCTTCGGCGGCACCCGCACCAACCGCTCACCCACAGCGAGCAACTCTCGCTCGAGCGCCCGGGTTAGCTGGCGGCAGTCCTCCAGCGCCCACAGCCGGTCCGACTCGAGCGAGTCGACCCACGCCAGCAGCTCGCCGCCTGAGCTTGCCGTCAACTCCGCCAGCGCCCGACCGGCCTCGTCCACGGCGACCGCGGTCAGCGACTGCTTGTGCACATCTACTCCAACAACGATCATTCAGATCGCCTCCTTCAACGCGGGGGCGACCGGCGAGCGGACAGGCCTCAATCGGGGCGAAGCCACGCTCCTATCAGGTCACACTCGACGGTCTCGGGAAGGCGGCGGCGACACAACGCTGGCAAGTCGGCAAACAGTCGACATCCGGGAATAGAGTCAGCCGCCGCCAACCCGAGTCTCCACCGTCACACGCCACCACAACAAGACGATGACATTGAGCGCGGGAATGTCACCTGATGGGCCAAGCCGCGCGCAGTGCGGAGGCTGCAGCCTCGAGAGCCTCTCGCGGCCGGATGACGTAGTCGGTTGGCAAGCGCAACCCGAAGCCGTCTCCCTCAAACCGAGGGAAGACGTGTAGGTGAACGTGGAAGACATCCTGTCCGGCGGCGACACCGTCGGCCAAGAAGAGGTTGACCCCATCGCAGCGGAGGGACGATCCACGAAGGGCAGCGGCCGCGTGCTGGCCGACCCTGAAGAGCTCCGATCCGTCCTCGGGGTCGAGCTCCTGGAGCGACGAGGCATGACGCCGGGGCACCACGAGCACATGGCCCGGGGTCAGGGGCTGGATGTCCATGAACGCCACCGTTCGCTCGGCTGTGTCGACAAGGCTCGCCTCGAGTTCGCCGGCGACGATCCCGCAGAAGACGCACTCCGTCGTTTCGCTCATGGCTCGATCCTAGGGCGACGAGCTGCGAAAGTGCGATCGCGTGAGCGAGCGAGCTCTCGCCAGAAGCCGCGTCGGCCCCCCTTATTCGTCAGCCGCGTTGGCGGCGGCTCGCTCGGTGAGCTCGCTCACCACCGTGGCGTCGGCCAGCGTCGTCGTGTCGCCCAGCGGGCGCTTCTCCGCCACGTCGCGCAGCAGCCGGCGCATGATCTTTCCAGAGCGCGTCTTCGGCAGCTCGGGCGTGAAGACGATGTTGGCCGGCTTCGCGATCGGACCGATCTTCGCCGCGACGTGGTTCCGCAGCTCCTCGAGCATCTCGATCGAGCCGTCGTCGCCGCCCTTGAGGGTCACGTAGGCAACGATGGCCTGGCCCGTCAGGGCGTCCGCTCGGCCGCACACCGCGGCTTCTGCCACGCGCGGGTGGTCGACGAGCGCGGACTCGACCTCGATCGTGGAGATGCGGTGGCCGGAGACGTTCATCACGTCGTCGACGCGTCCGAGCAGCCAGAAGTCGCCGTCCTCGTCGATCCGGGCGCCGTCGCCGGCGAAGTAGACGCCCGGGTACTTTGACCAGGTCTCGCGGAAGCGCGCGTCGTCACCGTAGATCCCGCGCGTCATCGCCGGCCAAGGCCGCTTCAGGACGAGGTAGCCGCCCCCGCCCGGGCCGACCTCCTCACCCGCCTCGCTGAAGACGGCCGCGGCGACGGTCGGGAACGGCTTCGTCGCGCAGCCCGGCTTCAGCGTCGTCACGCCCGGGAGCGGCGTGATCATGATCATCCCCGTCTCGGTCTGCCACCACGTATCGACCACCGGCGTGCGGTCGCCGCCGATGTGCTCGCGGTACCAGACCCACGCCTCCGGGTTGATCGGCTCACCGACGGAGCCGAGTAGCCGTAGGGACGAGAGGTCGTGCTTCTGCGCGTGCTCCGGTCCCCACTTCATGTGGGCGCGGATCGCCGTCGGGGCCGTGTAGAGGATCGTGACGCCGTAGCGCTCGACGATCTCCCACCAGCGGTCCTTGTCGGGGAAGTCCGGCGTCCCCTCGTACATGACCGACGTGGCGCCGTTGCAGAGCGGCCCGTAGACGATGTAGCTGTGTCCGGTGATCCAGCCGATGTCGGCCGCGCACCAGTAGACGTCGCGCTCGGGCTCCAGGTCGAAGACGTAGCGGTGAGTCGACGCCGCGCCGACGAGGTAGCCGCCGGTCGTGTGGACGATGCCCTTCGGCTTCGCGGTCGTGCCGGACGTGTACATCAGGAAGAGCAGATCCTCCGCGTCCATCGGCTCGGGAGGACAGCTCGAAGGATCCTGCGGGACGTCGAAGTCGTGCAGCCAGTGGTCGCGCCCCTCCCGCATGGGCACGTCGTTGCCGGTGCGCTGCACGACGAGGCACTGCGTGATCCCGGGCGCGTCGGCCATCGCCGCATCGGCGGTCAACTTCAGCGGGACGGTCGTGCCGCGCCGCCACGCCTCGTCCTGGGTGATCAGGACCTCGCAGCCCATGTCGTTCGCCCGGTCGGAGAGTGAGTCCGCGGAGAAACCACCGAAGACGACCGTGTGCGGCGCGCCGAGGCGGGTGCAGGCGAGCATCGCGATCGGGAGCTCGGTGACCATGCCCATGTAGATCGCGACCTTCGTCCCCTTGACGACGCCGAGCTCCTTGAGCACGTTCGCCATCCGGATTACCTGCGTCTGCAGCTCCGCGTAGGTGAGCGACCCGCGCTCCCCCTCAGGCTCGCCCTCCCAGAAATAGGCGACGCGATCGCCGAGGCCCGCCTCGACGTGGCGGTCGAGGCAGTTGTAGGAGACGTTGAGTGTGCCGCCGAGATACCACTTCGCGTACGGGAGCTCCCACTCGTACAGGCTGGTGAACGGCCGAAACCAGCTGACGCGCTCGCGCCCCTCGGTCTCCCAGAACTCATCGAACTCGCGCTCGTAGAGCTCGGCCTTGGCGTTCGCTCGCGTCTCCCACTCCGGGGGCGGCGGGTAGCGCCGCTCCTCCGTCAGGATCGTCTCGATCGTCTCTGTCACAGCTCGAGGTCGTACGGAAAGCTTGTCAGCACCTCGCAGCCGTCCTCGGTGACGAGCAGGAGATCCTCGAGGCGCACACCGCCAAAGCCATGCCGGTACAGCCCCGGCTCGAGCGCGATCACGTCGCCGGCCACGAGCGGCTCGCTCTCCACGCGTCCGACCCCCGGCCGCTCGTGCACCTCGAGTCCGACGCCATGGCCGGTCGCATGGAAGTAGCCGTCCTGCAGGACCTCGCCCTCCTCCTTGTGCAGCTGCGTCTTGTACCCGTACTCGTGAAAGAAGTCACACACCTGCCGATGGATGTCGCTCCCCTTGACGCCGGGTCGGACGGCAGCGATCGCCAGCTCGAGGGCCTGCTTTGCGAGCCGGTGGAACTCCTTCAGCTCCTCTGAGGGCGGACCGACCGAGAAGGTGCGTGTGAAGTCGGAGAAGCATGCCGACTCCCGGTCGCGCGGGAAGAGATCGAAGAGGACGATGTCGTCGGAGGCGATGGGACCGGAGCCGCCGTCGTGGCCGACCGCCGTCTGCGCCCCGTGCGAGACGATGAACTCGTCGGCCGCAGCACCGTGCTCGCCGAACGCGCGCTCGACCTCGAGCTTGATGCGCTCGCACGTGAGCGAGTCGCCATCGAGGACGAGCCTCCCGTTCCTCCGGTCGGCACTGCGCAGCAGCTCGACCCCGACCTGCGCGCCCGCCTCCACCGCACGGCAGGCGCGGCGGATGCCCTCCAGCTCGTGCTGGTTCTTCACGCGGCGCCGCTCGTCGAAGAAGCGTGGGTCGGGCTCGAGCTCGATCCCGTTCGCGCGCAGATGATCCGCGTGCTCGAGCGGAAACGTCGTCGGCGTCACGGCCCGCTCGACACCGAACCGCCTGGCCGCGTTCAGCCACAGCTCGCGCTCGAGCGCGTAAGTGTCCAGGCCCTGCTTCAGGAGCTCGTCCATTCCGACCTCCTCGAAGGCGTGCACCTGCAGGTCGGTGCCGAGATCCCGCACCCGCCCGGCCTCGAGCGAGCTGACGACGACGGAGCGGCTTCCGCCGACCTCGGCATAGAGGAGCGGATCGGGAATCGCAAGCGGCACCTCGTGCCGCAGCTCCGGGGAGCGCATCGTGTCTCCAACGATCAGCACGTCCGTCATCGACCGCGATCCTAACGTGACAATCTCCGTGGCAGCCAGCCTGGACGCGATCGCCCAGGACGCGTTGACCTCGCTTCACGGGCCTCGCAGGGCGATCCGTAGACTCCGTCGCTGTGGAGGACATCATCCGCCGATCTCAGGCGCTCATCGGACGCTTCGACGCGGACGTGCGCGCAGAGCTGCCGGAGGAAGCCGAGATCTTCGACGCGCACGTCCACCTCGGCAACGACATCGACGGCATGGTGGGCGACCCGGAGGAGCTGCTCGCGATCCAGGAGCGCTACGGGGTCTCCGGCGCCTTCATGTTCTGCCTCGACGAGCCCGATCGGCATCCAGCCTTCAGCGCTGCGAACGACCGCACGCTCGCGCACGCGGAGCGCTCGGATGGACGCCTCGTTCCCTTCGTCCGGCTCGACCTGACCGAGCGACCGATCGAGGAGGCGCGCCGGTGCCTGGATGCCGGCGCGCGTGGGATCAAGCTCCACCCGCGGGCGCAGAAGTTCATGCTGAACGACGAGCGGCTGGCGCCGGTGTTCGAGCTTGCCGCCGAGCGCCGCGTCCCGATCCTGATCCACGGTGGACGCGGGTTGCCCCCGATCGCAGACAGCCTCGCGGCGCTGGTCGAGCGCTACGACGGGGCGCAGTTGATCATCGCCCACTGCGGGATCGCCGATCTCGCCGCGCTCGCAGCGCGGTTCTCCGGACGCCCGGGTGTCTTCTTCGACACCTCGGTCTGGAGCGCGCTCGACGTGCTCGACCTCTTCCGCCTCGTCGCCCCTGAGCAGGTGCTGTTCGCTTCCGATTACCCCTATGGGCAGCAGCCGGCCTCGCTCCTGCTCACGCTGCGGACGGCACGGCTCGCCGGGCTCGACGACGCCCAGCTCCGGGCGCTCCTCGCCGGAAGCGCCCTCCGGATTCTCAACGGTGAGGAGCCTCTGCCGCTCTCAGCGCCGCAGGGCCCGGAGTCGATCTCCCAGCCCCTCACCTTCGCGCGCATCCACGCCTACCTCTCGATGGCGACGCCGCTCCTCTGGACGAGGCAGGCAGACACGATCGGCGTCCTCGGCCTGGCCCTGAACGCCTGCGACGAGCGCGCGAACGGCCACCTCGAGGAGACGGAACGGATTCGCGAGCTCCTCCTCGCCGCCCGCGACCTGTGGCGCGCCTTCCCCGAGGTCGAGGACGACGCCGATCGCGCTCACAGCGCCCGGTTGGCCTTCCGGCTCCTCCATCTGGCCAACATCACGGCGGTGACCTCAGCTGCCTAGGAGCGTCCTCAAGGTCAACGGTCACGACTACTCATACGACGCGCCGGTCGGCCGCACCCTCGCCGAGGTGCTACGTGACGAGCTCGGCCTGACCGGGACGAAGCTCGCGTGCGCCGAGGGACACTGCGGCGCCTGCACGGTGCAGCTCGACGGCGTTCCCGTGCTCGCCTGCATCACCCTCGTCCACACCGTCGGCGAGCGCGAGGTGACCACGATCGAGGGTTTGCGGGAGCACCCGCTTGTCGAGGCTTTCATTCGCGCGGACGCCCTCCAGTGCGGATTCTGTACGCCCGGGCAGATCGTGTCGGCGGCTGCGCTCGTGGAGGCGATCCCGGAGCCGACGCGTGAGGAGATTCGACACGGCATGGCCGGGAACCTGTGCAGGTGCGGGGCGTATTCCAACATCGAGGAGGCAATCGTCGGGTGGAGGTCGTGAGATGGCGAGGCTGATCAAGACCGAGAAGGAAGTCGAGGGCCGGTACGAGGAGATCTGGACGGTCGTCGAGGAGGATGCGCTCGAGCAGTGGCCGGCGGGGCCGCTCGAGGTGGTCGGCCGGCCCGCTCCGCGCCAGGACGGACTGGCGCGCGCCCGCGGTGAAGCCCGCTACACGGCCGACGTCTCGCTGTCGGGGATGCTGCACACCGCAGTCCTTCGCAGCCCCCACGGCGAGCGTCCAGGCACGCTCGACCTCGCGCCCGCGCTCGGAATGCCCGGTGTGCACGCGGCGCTCTCCTACGAGGACGCCGAGTTCCTGAAGCAGGAGGCGGGGTATCCAGGCGCGGCGCTCGCGGCCGTGGCGGCGGACAGCTTCGAACAGGCACGTGCCGCGGTCGAGGCGATCGCGGTCGAATGGGAGCCGTTCGAGCCGCTGCTCGATCCCGACGAGGCGGTCGCCCGGGGTCAGCTCCTATCGGAGCCGCGGCATTACGAGCGCGGCGATCTCCAGGGCGCACTTGCCGGGGCAGACGTGGTGATCGAGGCGGAATACCGCACGCAGTCGGTCCTCCACAACGCCATGGAGACGCATCAGGCGGTCTGCCAGTGGGAGGGCGAGACGCTCGTCGTCTACATCTCGACGCAGTACCTCTGGGGCGTTCGCAACCAGATCGCGGAACAGTTCGGCCTACCTCCCGACCGGGTGCGCGTCGTCTGCGAGTACATGGGCGGCGGGTTCGGCGCCAAGAATGGAGCGGGCGACTACTCGCTGATCGCCGCGGAGCTCGCGCGCCGCACTGGCCGCCCCGTCCGCTGCGCCCTGACGCGGCGCGAGGAGAACCTCGCGGCCGGGAACCGGAACGCGACGATCCAGCGGCTCACGCTCGGCGCGCGCTCCGACGGAACGATCGTCGGCCTCGGCGGGAACTACGTGAACGCGATCGGCTGGGGAGGCTGGGTGGCCGGTACCGACGGGCCGATGCAGATGCTCTACGCCTGCGAGAACGTCGCGACGACGCTCCACGGCACGAAGCTCAACTCGGCACCGATGGCGGCCTTCCGTGCGCCCGGCTTCGTCGAGGGAACCTTCGGGCTCGAGTGCCTGGTCGACGAGCTGGCCGCCAAGCTCGACCTCGATCCGCTCGAGCTGAGGCGCCGGAACCACTCGGATGCCGACCTCCTGGACGGTCGCCCCTTCTCCTCCAAGAACCTGAGCGAGTGCTACCGACGGGCCGAGCCCCACTGGGAACGCCGGCACGAGGTGCGTGCGCGTTCGACAGAGACGTGGAAGCACGGCGTCGGCCTCGCCAGCCAGATCTGGTACGGCGGCGGCGGCCCGCCGTCATACGCCTGGGTGCGGGTCACCGCCGACGCCCGGGCGACCGTGGTGACGGCGATGCAGGACATCGGCACCGGCTCGCGCACGGCGATGGCGCAGATCGCGGCCGAGGAGCTCGGGCTTCCGCTCGACCAGGTGCGTGTCGAGCTCGGCGACACGGCGCGGGGGCCTTTCGCGACGCTCTCCGCCGGCTCGTCGACGATTCCTTCGATGGGACCTGCCGTGCGCTCGGCCGCGGGCGACGCCGCCCGGCAGATCCTCGAGCTGGCCTCGCAGCGCTGGCACCGTGAGCTGCGCACGCTCTCGCTCAAGGGCGGCAACATCGTCTGCTCCGACGGCGGGGCCTGGCCACTTGTCGATCTGCTCCGATTGCTCGAGGACGCGCAGATCCTCGGCTCCGGCGCCCGCGGACCGAACCCGACGGGCATGCGCGTCCTCACGTTCGGCGTCCAGGTCGCGGAGGTGGCGGTGGACGTGGAGACGGGCGAGGTTCGGGTCGAGCGGGTAGCGGCGATCCACGATGTCGGCCGGGTCATCAATCCCCTGAACGCGCGCAGCCAGGTGGAGGGAGGCATCGTCCAGGCGATCGGGCACACCCTCTCGGAGCACCGGCTGCTCGACCCCCAGACCGGCGCCGTGCTCACGCAGACGCTCGATGCCTACAAGCTGCCGACGATCGCCGACGTCCCCGAGATCGTGTGCGAGTTCGTCGATGTCCCGGACGCACACCTGACGAACCTGGGCGCAAAGGGTCTCGGTGAGCCGCCGATCATCCCGACCGCGGCGGCGATCGCGAATGCGATCCGCGACGCGACCGGCGCCGACGTCCGCTCGCTGCCGATCACCCGCGAGGAAATGCTGGCTGCGCTCGCACGGACGCGAGCGAAGGAGAAGGTTGGAGCTGCTTCGGCCTGAGTCGGCCGAGGACGCGGTCGCCGCGCTCGGCGACGGAGCCGTCGCCCTCGGCGGCGGTACTGACCTCGTGCCGCTTCTGCGCGACCGGATCGTGCAGGCGGACACCCTCGTCGAGCTGCGGCGCGCCGTGCCGCGCGGCATCGACGGTCGCACGATCGGAGCGGGCACGACGCTCGGGGAGCTCGAGGTGGATCCGGCGCTACCCGAGGCCCTCCGCGAGGCGTGCCGTCTCTCCGCCTCGCCGCAGCTTCGGGCCATGGGAACGATCGGCGGCAACCTGCTCCAGGCCACTCGCTGCTGGTACTGGCGCCTCAAGTTCCCGTGCTATCTGCACGGCGGCGATCGCTGCCATGCGAAGGAGGGACAACACCGCGAGCACGCGTTCTTCGCCAACGAGCGCTGCGCCTCCGCCCATCCCTCCGATCCCGCGGCGGCGCTGCTCGCCCTCGACGCTCGCATCCGGACGGACCGGCGCGAGCTCGGGATGGCGGAGCTGTACCGTCTGCCGACCGACGGCGAGCGGAACGTCACGGCGCTCGAGCCGGGGGAGCTGATCCTGGAGCTGGAGCTGCCGGAGGTAGCGTCGAGCGTGTACCTCAAGGCGATGGACCGCCAGCGGTGGGCGTTCGCGCTCGTGGGCGTGGCGGCCGCGCGGATCGGCGGCCAGACGCGCATCGCGCTCGCCGGGGCAGCGCCGGTGCCGTGGCTCCTCGACGGGCCGCAGGCACTCGAGCGGGCCACCCCGCTCCCGGGCACTGCCTACAAGGTCGAGATCGCGCAGGCGCTCGTCCGCAGGGCCGTCGGCAGCCTCACGTAAGCTCGATCCGGATGCACGTCCTCGCGCGCCTCCTTGCCGTGTCCGTGCTGGTGCTCACCGTGGCCGCATGCGGGGGGGATGACGACGAGCCTGCGGCCACGGAGACGACCGCGGCGACGACCACACCGGCGACCGCGGAGACAACGACGGAGACCCGTCAGTGTGAGACGGTCAAGGCACCCGACCCGAAGCAGGACGGGGGTCAGACCGCGCCGACGAAGGAGCTCGACGCGGCCAAGTCGTACCGGCTCGAGATCGAGACGAGCTGCGGTGCCTTCACGATCACGCTCGATCCGAAGCGGGCTCCAAAGACGGCGGCCTCGCTCGTCTCGCTCGCCGAGACCGGCTTCTTCGACGGCACCACCTTCCACCGTGTCGTTCCCGGGTTCGTGATTCAGGGCGGTGATCCGACCGGCACAGGTACCGGAGGCCCGGGGTACCAGACCGTCGATCCCCCGCCGCAGGATGCGACGTACACGAAGGGCGTCGTCGCGATGGCGAAGGCAGGCTTTGAGAAAGCCGGCACCTCGGGTAGCCAGTTTTTCGTCGTGACAGGCGGGGACATCGGCCTGCCGCCCGACTATGCGATCGTCGGTGAGGTGACCGAGGGCCTGGAGACGGTGCTGGCGATCGACCGTCTCGGCGTCGCCGACGGCCCACCGTCAAAGCCAGTCGTGATCGAGCAGGTCTCCGTCGAGGAGGAGTGACGGTGGCCGTGGCGGCCGTCGTGCTGGCCGCCGGAGCCGCGAGTCGCTTCGGAGCGCCGAAGCAGATCCTGCTCCTCCCTGACGTGCTCGCGCGCGTGCGTGCGAGCGGCATCGAGGAAATCGTGGTCGTCACCGGCGCCTACGCCTTCGAGACAGAGGCCCGGACCGTGCACTGCACGGACTGGGAGCTGGGACCCGGCGCTTCTCTCCGCTGCGGCCTGGCGGCGCTTTCACCCACGGCGGAGGCGGCCGTCGTCGTGCTGGCGGACGGACCGGGGCTCGCGAGCGCCGCGATCCTGCACGTCGTGGCGGCCTGGCGGCGAGAGAACGCGTCGGTCGTGGCCGCGAGCTACGGGGGCGTGCGCGGGCACCCGTTGCTGCTCGCTCGCGCCGCCTGGGCGGACGTGCCCGACGAGGGCCTCCGCGGCCGCGACCCGCTCCTCGTCCCGTGCGACGACTTCGGCGAGCCGGGAGACGTCGATCGGCCGGCGGATCTGCCCGAGCGGTTCGGGCCGCCCGCCTAGAGTTGCGCGCCTGGAGACTGCTCGCGGAGCTCCGCCAGCTTCTGCAGCAGCCCTGCAGGCATCCGTTCGCTCGCGGAGATGCGGATATACCGGCGGAGGCGCTCCTCGAAGCGGTAGCGGCGGCGGCAGTAGTCGCACCCGTCGAGATGGCCCTCGGCGACGACCACCTCGGCAGGGGACAGATCGCGATCGAGGTAGCCCTGCAGCAGCTCCTCGCATCTCTCACAGTCAGCGTCGTGGGCGGTCACAGATTCTCCTCCGCGAGCTTCTGCTTCAGGATACGCCTCCCGCGGTGGAGTCGGGACATCACGGTTCCGATCGGCACGTCCAGGATCTGCGCTGCGTCGGCGTAGCTGAAGTCGCCGATGTCGACGAGCACCACGACGTCGCGGAAATCGTGCGGGAGCTCGGCGAGGGCGTCGACGACCCCACTCTGCGACAGGCGCTCCACGACCTGGTCCTGCTCGAGCGCCTGCTCGCCCTCGGCGGCTGCGAGCTTGTTCGCGAGGTAGTAGTCGCCCTCTTCGAGCGGCTGCAGGTCGGGGGAGCGCTGGATCTTCCGGCCACGATCGACGTTCAGGTTCGTGAGGATGCGCAGGAGCCAGGCGCGCATGTTCGTCCCGGGTGTGAACGAGCGCCAACTCCGAAATGCCCTTGCGTACGTGTCCTGAACCAGCTCCTCGGCCTCCTCCCGGGTGCTTACGAGGCGACGCGCGACCCGGTAGACCTGATCGGCGAAGTCGAGCGCCTCCTCCTCGAAGCGAACCCGCTCGCGTGCCTCGTTCGCGATGCGGCGGGCATCGCCTGCAGCGGACGCCCCTGCGTCGGTCTCGGCCACCGGGCCACCCTAATCGTTGTGAGGGCTTGAACGCGCCCTCCGGCCCCGGTATTCCCTCAGACCGGCTCGATCACGCGAAAGCCCGCCTTCGCGAGCGCCCCCACGAGCGCCTCGCGAGAGGTCGTCTCGTCGTCCCAGGAGAGCAGCACCTGACCCATCAGGTTCGCGTTCGCCGCTTTGAGCCCCTCGTGCTGACGCAGCGCGCTCGCGAGGCGTCCGACGCACCGCTCGCAGCGAACGCCGCTCACCTGGATCGTCTCTGTCTGTGTGGCCACAGTCCGATGCTAGCCACAGCTCATGAGCGGACAACGAGGTCCCGGGCGACTGCCACGCGTCCCGCTCGCTCGCCCACCTCCAGTTGCCGGTGCGCCTCCTGCGGCTCCCACAGGATCTCCACGAGCTCCCAGGTGCCGAGCTCGCGCGCGGCGGGTTCCACGAGCCAGAGCAGCGACTCCTTGGCCGCGACGCCTCTCGAGGCGAGCTCTCTCGCGTGCAGGTATGCCTCGCGCTCGTGCGGGCGGTCGAGAGGCGCCGCTACCACGCACAGCGCCTGCAGAAGCGCGGCGAAAGCGGCCGAACGCCGCACGCTCGTCTGCTGGTCGGGGATCCGGATCTCCAGCGTGCCGAGACGGGGATGGATGCGAACGTCCCACCAGATCTTCGTGTAGTCGGTGCCTGCCGCGGCCACAACCCGCTCCCATGCGCGCCGGTCGGCCATCACCGGCGGCGGGCCGGCCCGTGGCAGCTCGAGCAGCCGGTAGGCGCGGCCGGAGAGCACGCCCCGGTCGTACGGCTCGAGGTACGGCGAGTTGAGCGAGAGCCCGAGCACCGCGGGCAGCCACGGCAGGATTGCCTCCATCGCTTCGAGGGCGCGCTCGAAGCTCTTCATGCCGACGTGGACATGGAGGCCGCACACGAGTTGGCGGCGTGCCTTCGGGCGCTCGGCGAGCAGCGCGAGGTAGCGAGGCTCGGGAATGACCTGCTGATCCTCCGGCAGCGAGAACGGATGCGAGCCTGTCGCGGCCACGACGAGTCCCTCCCGACCGGCCGCCTCGTGCACGAGCTCGCGCAGGCGCTCGAGCTCCGCGAGCACCTCGTGCGCCGTCTCGCAGACCGGGGTGTTGGTCTCGACGAAGCAGGAGAAGAGCTCGGTCTTCAGGCCCGGTGGACCGAGCAGCCGCTCGACCCCGGGCGCGAGCGCGAAGGTCTCCGGGTCGAGGAGCATCAACTCCTCCTCCACGCCCAGGGTCAGGTGCCGGCCGAAGCTATCGGCCACGAACGCCGTGGACAGGACGACCGGACGCCTCCCAGGCGTAGTACGAGGCACTCGGGCCGAAGCCGTCCTCGTACGAGACGATGCGCGGGTTGCGGCCGACATCCTGCGCGCGCTGGGCATGCCAGAGCAGGTTCGGGTCATCACGCTCCTCCCACACGAGGATGAGATGCGCGGCGGTCATGAAGTCGGCCACGAACGTGCAACCGGCGGCGGGACAGTGAAAGGGATCGGTGCGGACGCAGAACCAGCCGGTCCGGTCGGATTCGCCATCGTCCTCCCAGAGCTCCTCCACGTCCTCGAGGAGCTCGTCCTCGAGGATCAGACTGCCGAGCTCCGGCCGCGACGGCTCCACCAGCCAAACCCTAACGGCGACTCGTGACCGGCCGGCGGACGACCGGCGGCTGCCGCGGATTCCGCCGGCAAGAAACTAGCGCAGCGGCGGCTGCCGCCCGAGCGTGATCTCGACCGTCTTCCGCTTGCTGTCCCGGTAGAGCTCGAGCGCGACCGTGTCCCCGGGCTTGTGGGTGGAAAGGAGATCGCGGAGAGCCTCGATCGACTCGACGCGGCGGCCGCCGAGCGCGACGATCACGTCGCCGCCGAGGCGGTAGCTCTCGCCCTTCACTATGACGTCGCTCGTGCCGCCGCGCAGCCCCGCCTCCGAGGCGGGAGTACCTTCGACGACGCGCTCAACGAGCACGCCAGTGTCGACAGGGAGGCGGAATAGCCGCGCGAGCTCGGGGTCGATTGACGTGCCGCTGATGCCGATGAACGCACGGTCGACCTTGCCTTTGTCGATCAGCTGCGCGACGACGTTCTTGACCGTGTTCGACGGGACGGCAAAGCCGATGCCGACATTTCCGCGCGAGCCGTCGGCCGTGGAGATCTGCGAGTTCACTCCGATCACGTCGCCCTGCGCGTTCAGGAGCGGGCCACCGGAGTTGCCGGAGTTGATCGCGGCGTCGGTCTGGATCACGTGGTCGATCGGGTACCCGTTCGGTGCGGTGATGGTGCGCTCCTGGACGGCGCTGACGATGCCGGCGCTGGCGCTCCGGGCGAGGCCGAACGGATTGCCGATCGCAACGACCGGGTCACCCACCCGCACGTCGTCAGAGTCGCCGAAGTCGAGCGGTGTGAGGCCGCGCGAGCTAGCTTCGACCCGCAGGACAGCGATGTCGGTCGAGGGATCGCTGCCGACGAGCTTCGCGGTCAGCGTGTCCTGATTGGAGAAGCTGACCTCCATCTCTTCGGCGCCTTCGATCACGTGGTAGTTCGTGACGATGTGGCCTGTCTTGTCGATCACGAAGCCGGAGCCGAGGGCCTGCTGCGGCAGCGGCTGCGTCGGCCCAGGTTGTGACGGGACGACGCGGGTGGGGGGATCGGAGACACCCGCCCGCGAGGTGATCTGGACGACACCGGGGGCGGCACGCTCGTAGATCTCTGCGACCGCGAGCTCATCGTCGGAAACGGCGGGCGTCGCATCGAACGAGGCGGCGGGCCTGAGCACGGTCGTTGTCGTGCCATCTCCGAGCTCGCCCGCGACCGCGGCCGCACCGAGCGCTACGAGCCCGCCGAGGACGGCTACGCCGACGAGTGCTGCTGCCCGCGAGAGGAGGGTGACTCGGTCCACAGTCGTGTTGTAGCTCGTTCCTCTTAACGAACGCTGAGCGAGTCGTTAAGCGTTGGTTGTGGCGGTGCGAAGGCTCAGAGAGCGGCTGTCTTGACCGTACCCTCGCGCTCCGTGCCGAGCGCCTCGTCGAGCCGCTGCTGCAACTCACCGCTTGCCTGCAGCTCCTCGACGATGTCTGCTCCGCCGATGAGCTCGCCCTTGATGAAGATCTGCGGAATCGTCGGCCAGCCCGAGAGCGCCGAGAGCTCCTGGCGGATCCGGGGATCCGGTAGAACGTCCACGGCGGTGACCGGCGCGTCGGCCGAGCGAAGCGCCCGGAGTGCCCGATCGGAGTTGCCACACATGAGGAGCTGGGGCGTCCCCTTGATGAACACGCTGACCGGCTCGGTCGAGATGATCTGCTGGATCTGCTCGCGCAACTCGCTCACGGTGTAGCTCCTCTCTCGAACTGTGGCCGGGTCCGGATACGGAGCTCGTGGATGGATCCGTCTGCGAGCGGCTCCGCGAGCGCGTCGTAGACGAGGCGATGCTGCTCGACCAGCGAGAGCCCGGCAAATCGGCCGCTCGAGAGGGTCACCTGGAAGTGGTCGCCGCCACCGGTCCGGTCGTCCACTGCGAGCTCGCTCGCGTCAGGAAAGGCAGTCCGAAGCAGCGCTTCGAGCGGCTCGGTCGCGGTCATCGAGCCATCGTAGCCTCGCGGCGCGCACTCGGCATCAGGGTTCTGCGCGATACGTTTGTGGAGTGAAGCGGCTCACGCTCGGCCTCGTGCTCCTCGCGTTGGCGGCGCCTGCCCGAGGCCAGGCTTCGACGCCGCTGCCCTGGTGCGGCACGGACCTCTCCGCAATCGACCGGGCACCCGACGCCGTCCCCGGTTATGCCGTCCACGTCGCCTACGTCTTCCCGCCCGGGGCGCCGGACCGGTTCTCCGACTGGGCGCCACGACTGACCGGCGATGTCGCCGCCATCGAGGCCTGGTGGCGCAGCCAGGACGCGGCGCGGGCGCCGCGCTTCGATCTCCACCCCTTCCCGTGCACAAGCAGCTTCGGGATGCTCGACCTCTCGCGCGTCCAGCTCTCCGCGCAGGTCGGCGACGTGCGGTCAGCCTTCGGTCGGATCCGGCTGCTGCTCGCGAACGAGCACGGCTTCCGGCAGTCCGAGAAGGTGTACCTCGTCTACTACGACGGGCCAACAGGGCAGATCGGTCGGGACCAGACCTGCGGGCAGGCGGACGACGGCCGGATCGGCGTGTCAGGCTTCGCCGTCGTGTACCTCGACTCGTGCGGTTCCGACGAGGACGATGAGGTGCGTCCGATCGTCGCCGCGCACGAGCTCCTTCACGCCCTCGGCGCCGTCGACGGAAGTGCAGCGCCGAACGCCTGCCGCGGCGGCCATGTCTGCGATGGGGGCAGCGACCTGATGACGGCGACCCTGTCAGAAGGACCTCTGGAGTCGCGCGTCCTCGACCTCGGCCGAAACGACTACTACGGCCACCCGGGGACGTGGAACGACGTCCAGGAGTCTCGTTTCCTCGAGCGCCTCGACTCGCTTGACCGCACCGCTCCCACAGCTCCCTCGGCGCTCACGATCACGAACGACCGCTTCGGCGGCGTCCGCTTCTCGTGGAGCCCGGCGACCGACGACGTGGGACCGGTCTCCTACCGCGTCTCGCGGGACGGCGTCTTCTTCGACGAGGTCGTGCGGAGCTCGTCGTTGCTCGCGGCCCTGATCGGAAGCACCAGCACATACTCGGTGCGAGCCGTCGACGCCTCCGGACGCCTGAGCGCCTCGATGTCCCTCCGCTTCACCGCGGGGCTCGGCATCGTCGACGCGAACGGCCAGCTGCTGCGCGACACTGTCCCGCCGGCCCCGGTGACGCGAGTCGCGGTCCGCAAGCTCGCGAACCGCGTCGTCCTCTCGTGGGCTCGGGCGCGCGACGGCGGCGGCCTGAGCGGCTATCGGGTTCGGATCGGCTCGCGTACGCAGACGACGCTGCAGGAGACGCTGACGGTGCCCCGCAGCCGTCTGACCGGGCCGGTCACGATCGTCGCGATCGACCGGGCCGGCAACGTCGGCCCACCGACGACGGTCCCGCTTCGCCGGCTCCGGTAGCAGGGTTTCAGACGGCGCACGGCGCGGAACGAGCGGCCGGTGACCGAGTTCGGCTACTGGCTGTCGTCGGAGGAGCACGAGCCCCTCGACCTCGTTGCATACGCCCGCCGGGCCGAGCAGAGTGGGTTCTCGTTCGCGATGATCTCCGACCACTTCCACCCCTGGATCGACGCGCAGGGGCAGAGCCCGTTCGTCTGGAGCGTGATCGGCGGCATCGCCGCGACGACGGAGCGGATCCGGCTCGGCACCGGCGTCACGTGTCCGATGATCCGGACGCACCCCGCGGTCGTCGCGCACGCGGCGGCGACCTCCGCGGCGATGATGGGCGACCGCTTCTTCCTCGGTCTGGGAACGGGCGAGAACCTGAACGAGCACGTGACCGGCGCGCCCTGGCCGGCACCGGACGAGCGGATCGAGATGCTCGAGGAGTCGATCGAGGTGATGCGGCTGCTCTGGCAGGGCGGCGAGCAGACCCATCGGGGCAAGCACTACACGGTCGACCACGCCCGCCTCTACACGCTGCCGGACGAGCCGCCCCCGATCGCGGTCGCGGCTGCGAAGCCGAACGCCGCCAAGCTGGCGGGCCGCCTCGGCGACGCGCTCGTGAACACCTCCCCGGACGAAGAGATCGTCGAGACCTACCGCTCCGCAGGCGGCGACGGCCCCTGCTACGGCCAGGTCCGCCTCTGCTGGGCCGAGGACGAGGACGAGGCAAAGCGGACCGCCTTCGAGCTGTGGCGCCACACCGGGCTCGGCGGCACGATCAATCAGGAGCTGCCGCGGCCGTCCGACTTCGACGCGGTTGCCGAGAGCGTGACGCTCGAGCTGGCGACGAAGAACCTCCCGTGCGGTCCCGACTCCGATCCGGTCGTGGAGCAGGTCCGCGAGTGGGAGCAGGCCGGCTTCGACCAGATCTCCTTCCACCAGGTCGGGCCGGATCAGGAGGGCTTCTTCCGCTTCTGGGAGCAGGAGCTCCGGCCGCGCCTCACCGGCTAGCAGGCGCCGTTCGATAGATTCGAGGCGATGCCGGCCGACTCGTTCTCCGCCCGTTCGACGCTCGCCGTCGGCGGCCGCGAGTACGAGATCTTCCGGCTCGATGCGCTGCAGCCGCGCTTCGACGTCGCGCGCCTCCCGTACACCCTGAGGATCCTGCTCGAGAACGTGCTCCGCACCAGCTCGGAAGCCGACGTCGGGGCGGTCGCGACTTGGAGCGCGACCGACGAGCCGAGCCGGGAGATCGCGTTCTCGCCCGCGCGCGTGCTGCTGCAGGACTTCACGGGCGTTCCGGCAGTGGTGGACCTCGCCGCAATGCGGAACGCGATGGCCGACCTGGGCGGGGAGGCGGCGAAGATCAACCCGCTGATCCCCGTTGAGCTCGTGATCGACCACTCCGTCCAGGTCGACGAGTTCGGCACCCGCTTCGCCTTCCGCCGCAACGTCGAGCTGGAGTTCGAGCGCAACCGTGAGCGCTACGCGTTCCTGCGCTGGGGCCAGAAAGCGTTCCGCGACTTCAAGGTCGTCCCCCCGGGGACCGGGATCGTGCACCAGGTGAACCTCGAGTACCTCGCCCGCGTGATCGAGACGCGCGACGGCCAGGCCTTCCCGGACACGCTCGTCGGAACCGACTCGCACACGACGATGGTGAACGGGCTCGGCGTCCTCGGCTGGGGCGTCGGGGGCATCGAGGCCGAGGCTGCGATGCTGGGCGAGGCACTCTCGATGCTCGTGCCACAGGTCGTCGGCCTCAAGCTGACCGGCCGGCTCCGGGAGGGCGCTACCGCAACCGACCTGGTCCTCACGGTGACACAGATCCTCCGCGCGGCCGGCGTCGTCGGAAAGTTCGTCGAGTATTTCGGCCACGGCCTCTCCGGGCTCCCGCTGGCCGACCGGGCGACGATCGGGAACATGTCTCCGGAGTACGGCGCCACCTGCGGCTTCTTCCCCGTCGACGGGCAGACGCTCGAGTATCTGCGCCTCACCGGCCGCAGCGACGAGCGGATCGCTCTCGTCGAGGCCTACTGCAAGGAGAACATGCTCTGGCACGAGCCCGAGGAGGAGCCGACGTACTCGCAGGTGATCGAGCTCGACCTCTCCACCGTCGAGCCGTCGCTCGCAGGCCCGCGCCGCCCACAGGACCGCGTCCCACTCTCGTACGCGAAAGCGGCGTTCCTCGACTCGCTCGGCACGTTCGGAGTCGAGACGCTCACGAACGGGAGTCACGACAAGGCCATCGCCGACACCTTCCCCGCGAGCGACCCGACCACCGCGCAGGCGCCCGGCGGCTCACCCGAGCCCGTGCCCGACTCCGTCCCGGTCGCCGTTGCCGGCCCCGGTCGGACGAGCGTGCCCGTCGAGGGCGCGGACTACGAGCTCGAGCACGGCAGCGTCGTGATCACCGCGATCACGTCCTGTACGAACACGTCGAATCCCGCCGTGATGATCGCCGCCGGCCTGCTCGCCAAGAAGGCGGTCGAGCGCGGACTCACGCGTCGACCTTGGGTCAAGTCCAGCCTCGCACCGGGATCCAAGGTCGTGACCGAGTACTACGATCGGGCCGGCCTCACGCCCTATCTCGAGGAACTCGGGTTCCACACCGTCGGGTACGGCTGCACGACCTGCATCGGCAACTCGGGGCCGCTCGACGAGCCGATCTCGAAGGCCGTGGCGGAGGGCGACCTCGTCGTCTGCGCCGTCCTCTCCGGCAACCGCAACTTCGAGGCCCGCATCCATCCAGAGGTGAAGGCGAACTACCTCGCTTCCCCGCCGCTCGTCGTGGCCTACGCGCTGGCCGGACGAATGGACATCGATCTCGGCGAGGAGCCGCTCGGCCGGGACGACCAGGGCAACGACGTCTTCCTCCACGACATCTGGCCGAGCTCGGCCGAGGTGCAGGAGACGATGGCGGGGTCGATCGGAGACGAGATGTTCCGCTCCACCTACGCGGACGTCTTCACCGGGGACGAGCAGTGGCGCGCGCTGCCGGTCCCGGAGGGCGAGCTCTTCGCCTGGGACCCGCAGTCGACCTACGTCCGGCGGCCACCGTACTTCGACGCGATGTCGACGGAGCCGGGCACGGTCGAGGACGTCGCCGGCGCACGCTGCCTCGTCGTTCTCGGCGACTCGGTCACCACCGACCACATCTCCCCTGCGGGCTCGATCAAGCCCGACGGCCCGGCCGGGAGGTACCTGACCGAGCACGGCATCGAGCGCAAGGACTTCAACTCGTACGGCTCGCGCCGCGGCAACCACGAGGTGATGGTGCGCGGGACCTTCGCCAACGTCCGGCTGCGGAACCTGCTGGTGCCCGGCTCCGAGGGCACGTGGACGGTCCACCTTCCGTCGGGTGAGGAGGGGACGATCTTCGAGGTCTCGGAGCGCTATCTCGCGGAGGGCACGCCGCTGATAGTGATCGCCGGCAAGGAGTACGGCTCCGGCTCCTCGCGCGACTGGGCGGCGAAGGGCCCGAACCTCCTCGGTGTGCGCGCGGTGATCGCCGAGAGCTACGAGCGCATCCACCGCTCGAACCTGCTCATGCTGGGCATCCTGCCGCTGCAGTTCCGCGACGGCGAGACGCCGTCCACCCTCGGGCTGAGCGGGCGGGAGAGTTTCTCGATCGATGGCGTCGGGAACGGCGAGGCGCGCGAGGTGACGGTGCGCGCGGACGACAAGACGTTTACAGCGCGCGTCCGTCTGGACACACCGCGGGAGCGCGAGTACCTGCGCCACGGAGGGATCCTGCCCTTCGTCCTCCGGCGCCTCCTCGCGAGCTAGCGCTTCTCGCGTTCCTCCGCGATCTTCGCCTTGTGGTAGGCGATTCGCTCCTCGAGCATGCGCTTCATCTCCGCGTCGCGCCGCCAGAAGTCGGCGTCAAGCTTCGTGTTCTTCCGCTTCATCGACCTATGGTGCCCCGCAGAGAAGCCGGACGCAAGATGATCGATTGGCCCTGTCTTCGTCGGACTTCCTTTCGAGACGTTCCGAAGCTGGTCGAGCGCATCCGCGGAACCTACGACCTGTGAGACTTCATACGATCCGCGCATGCGTGGCGTCGCGGTCATCGGCAACCTCACTCGCGACGTCGTCGACGGGGGCTCGCCTCGCGCGGGAGGTGCGCCCTTCCATGCGGCGCGGGCGCTCCGGCTGCTCGGCGGCCGCGCGAGCGTCGTCGCCCGCTGCTCGGAGGCCGATCGCCGGACGCTCCTCCCCTCCCTCGTCGCTCTCGGCGTCCCCGTCTCGTGGGTGCGCTCGCAAAGCACGGCGGCGTTCACGATCTCCTACCAGGGCGAGGACCGCACGATGGAGATCGAGGAGGTCGGCGACCCGTGGACGCTCACCGAGGTCGCCGCGGTCGGGCGCGCCGAATGGGTGCAGGTCGGAGCTCTCACGCGGGGCGACTTCCCGCCGGATGCGCTCGCGACCCTCGCGCGCGACCGGCGCCTGGCACTCGACGGACAGGGCTTGACCCGGCCCGCAAGAGCCGGCCCGGTCGAGCTAGACGACGACTTCGACGAGGCCGTCCTTCGCCATGTGACCGTCCTCAAGGTGTCGGAGGACGAGGCAGAGGCACTCGGGGGCGAGGAGCGGCTCGTGGAGCTCGGCGTGCCCGAGGTGCTCCTGACGCAGGGCGCCCGCGGTGCGCTGCTCCTCTCCGGCGGACGGCGCGAGCGTGTGCCCGTGCGTCGGATCGATGGCGAGCCCGATCCCACTGGCGCCGGCGACGCCTTCCTCGCCGCCTACGTGTGGGCCCGGGCATTCGGACACCGGCCTGTCTCCGCCGCACGCCACGCGGCCTCGACGGCGGCCCGCGCGCTCGAGCTGGCGTCGTGATCGCGTACGTCCGGACTGCCGAGGGAACGTTCGCGATCGACGTCGAGAACGAGCTCGTGCTCGGAGACTCGGACGAGGAGGTCGCACCCGAATCCGTGGAGCTCGTGCTGCCACGGCTCGTCGGCGCCTCGGCAAGCGGCTCAGCGGTGATCGCCCTGGTCGACCGGCGGCCGCCCCTCCTCCTCTCCGGGGACGGCGGCACCACGTGGCGCGAGGCAGGAGGTGGACTGCCGGCGGGCTTTGCGGTGGCGGTCGATCCCGAGAACCGGGATCGCGTGCTCTACGCCGCGCGGAACCGCCTCTATCTCTCCGTGGACGGTGGGCGTTTCTGGCGGAGCCTGGCTCCCGAACTGCCGGACATCGAAGCGGTGGCCTGGGCTACGGGATCCTGAACTCGCCGCGGGCGACAGTGACGGCAGAGCCGCCGACCTCGACCGACTCGATCCCCTCGGCGGACCCGGTCGCTCGTGCGTAGAGGGCCGAGGGGCGGCCGATCTCGACACCCTGGGCGATCTCGATCTCCTCGCCCCAGGAGATCTCACCGTGGCGGGCCAGGTGGCACACGAGCGGCCCGGCTGCGGAGCCCGTCGCCGCGTCCTCGCCCACGCCATCGAGCGGCGAGAACATTCGTGTCTTCCAGCGCGTACCGGAGCCCGCGAAGACGTTGACCCCGACGAGACCGTGTCCCGCCAGCGCGCGCAGATCCGGCTCGACGGCCGCGACGTCCTCGTCGCTTCGGAGGCGAACGTAGACGTGGCGAACGCCGTTGTCGTAGATCTCGATGGGGAGCTCCGAGCCGTCGACTCCGAGAGCGGCCAGCAAGTCGTCCGTACGATCGAACGGAGCCACCGTCGGCACCGGCTGCAGCATCCGCCCGAAGACGATCCGACCCGACTCGTCGCGCCCGAGCTCGACCGGCACGACGCCAGCGCCGGTCTCGAGCGAGATCGTCCCGAGCTGGAGCGGCGCCCCGAGCACGAAAGCGGTTCCAAGCGTCGGATGGCCCGCGAACGGGAGTTCCGTCCTCGGCGTGAAGATGCGCATCCGCGCGTGGCCGCCTTCGCGTGGCGGCAACACGTACACCGTCTCCGAGAAGCCGATCTCGAGCGCGAGGCGCTGCATCGTCAGCTCGTCGAGGTCGCGAGCGTCGGTGAAGACCGCCAGCTGATTGCCTGCGAGCGGCGTGTCGGTGAACACGTCGGCGATGACGTAGCGGAACGAGCGCATGGCCGTGAATCTATCCTCAGCTCCTCGTGCGTCTCTTTCTCGTCCGCCACGCCCACTCGGACCCCGGCGACCCCGACGAGCTGCGGCCGCTGAGCGCCAAAGGGCGCGAACAGGCGCGAGCGCTCGCGGAGCGGCTTGCGAGCGTCGGACCGGAGACCGTGGTCTCGAGCCCGCTCCTGCGCGCGCGGGAGACGGCGGACGCGATCGCGAGGGCAGCCGGAAGCTCCCTGCGCGTGGACGAGCGGCTCGCGCCCGGCGCCGACGCACAGGGCCTGCTCGGGACTGTCGAGGGGACCGGAGCGACGGTGGTCGCCGTCTGTCATCAGCCCGACTGCTCGGAGATCGCGGCGACACTCGGCGCCGGGGACGTGGACTTTCCGCCCGCGGGGGCGGTCGAGATCAAGCTCTCATGACGGCGATCTCGGTCCGCGGGCTGCGGAAGTCCTACAACGGGGTCGAGGCCGTGCGGGGGATCGGCTTCGAGGTCGCCACGGGAGAGGTCTTCGGCCTGCTCGGGCCGAACGGTGCGGGCAAGACGACGACGGTCGAGATCCTCGAGGGTTATCGCCGCAGAGACGGAGGCGAGGTCAAGGTGCTCGGGTTCGACCCGGGCCGCATGGACCCGGCCTACCGCGAGCGGATCGGCGTCGTGCTGCAGTCCTCCGAGCTCTGGGCGAGCCTGACCGTCCGCGAGGTGCATCGCATCTTCGCGGGCTACTACCCTCGGCCGCGTCAGGTAGACGAGGTGATCGAGCTCGTCGGGCTCACGCACAAGCGCGACGCGCGCGTGAAGACGCTCTCCGGCGGCCAGAAGCGTCGACTCGACCTCGGGATCGCGCTCGTGGGCGATCCCGAGCTCGTCTTCCTCGACGAGCCCACGACGGGCTTCGACCCCACGGCCCGTCGCAACGCCTGGGACCTCGTCCGGTCGCTGCGAGAGCTCGGGAAGACCGTCCTGCTGACGACGCACTACCTGGACGAGGCCCAGCAACTCGCCGACCGCGTCGCCGTTCTTCGTGCCGGCGAGATCGTGACGATGGGCCGCCCCTCGGAGCTGATCGCCTCCTCCAACCGGGCCGAGATCCGCTACCGCGTCGACGGGAAGACCGTGGTCGTCGAGACGGACCAGCTGACGCGGACCCTCCACGAGCTGACTGCGAAGGCTCTCGCCGAGGGCCGTGAGCTCGAGGGGCTGGAGGTGCGCCGCGCGACGCTCGAGGACGTCTACCACGAGCTGATGGACCAGCAATGAGGCTCTGGTGGCATCAGCTCCGCTCGGAGCAGCTGATCTTCTGGCGCAACCGGGAGTCGGCCGTCTTCATCTTTATCTTCCCGCTGCTTCTCTTCGTTCTGCTCGGGTCGCTCTACGACGGCGAGATCCGGGTTCACGGCGTCAAGTACCCGGCCGCCGACGTGCTGCTCGCCGGCATGATCGGCTACGGCGCCGCGAACACGGCCTTCGCCGGGCTCGCGATCACGCTCGTGCTCCGGCGCGAGTACGGGATCCTGAAGCGGCTCCGCTCGACGCCGCTACCGGCGGCCACCTACCTTGGCTCGGTGCTCGCGTCGGCGCTGTTCGTGTTCGCGTTGCAGGTCCTGGCGCTCTTTCTCCTCGGCCCCCTCGCCTACGACGCCCACCTTCCGGAACGGGTCGGATCGCTGGCCCTGCTCGTCCTGCTCGGAGTCGTCGCTTTTGCGGGGCTCGGCATCGGCTCGGCCGCGCTGATCCGCTCGGGCGAAGGTGCCTCGGCGGTGCTGAACGTGATCCTGCTGCCGATGGCGTTCCTCTCGGGCGCGTTCGGGAGCCGCGACTATCCCACCGTGCTCGAGGCGATCGCGAACGTGCTCCCGCTGAAGTACTTCATCGACCTCGTATACGCGGTCTACCTCGAGGAGGAGGCAGCCTGGAGCGATCCGCTTGCCGTGGCCGTGGTTCTCGCCTGGGGGCTCGGCGGAGCCATCGTGGGCGCGCGTCGGTTCGGCTGGGAGCCACGCGAGCGTTAGAACCTGCCGCCCGGCGGGGAGATGGATGACATGCAGAATCTCGCCCCAGTGGCGTTCGTCGCCGACGACGGTGACATCCGCATCAACTTCGGCATCTTCGCGGGCCGCGAGGCCACCGCGGCCGAGTTGGACGAGCTCGGGCACATCCTCCTCGACCGCGTGCGCTCGGTGACGGTGGTGGCGGAGAACCGCGTCGTCCTCGACCGCGAGATGGAGGCGTCCGTGCACCAGATCCGGATCGAGACAGGCAACACCGATCCTGCCGAGATCCTGCCGCTCGCCGAGCAGTGGGCCTCGGCGTGCATCGCCGAGCGGCACACCGAGATCTAGGCGTAACCGAGCTCGCTCAGGAGCTCTCCCGCCTGCCGCTCGACCTCCTCGACCTGGCGCTCGTCGAGATCCTGGCGCCAGCGCCCGACGGAGCGGGAGTGCACCTCGCGGAAGCCGCGCGTGAGGGGCTCGGTGTCCGTGCCAAGGAACTCAGCCACCGACTCGGCAGCCGCGCTCGGCTCGGCGACGATCTCCTCGTAACGAACCTCGATCGTCCGGGCCGGCATAGAGCGAGCAGCCAGGACGTAGCGCCGCCATGCCCAGGCAGCACGCCCGGCGTCGCTCAGACGCTCGAACTCCTCCGCCCGCTCCGGCTCGACCCAGAAGCGCGCCTGGGATCCGTACGGGAGCCGTGCATCATCGGCGCCGGCGCGGCCCGAGCTGAGCCAGCCGCGCTCGAGCAGGGAGCAGACGACGTCGCGGCCGTCGCGGATCACGTGCACCGCCTTCCCTGAAGGGTAGGCGGCAAGCGCCGCGGGTAGGACGAAGGCGATCTCGGGCGTTTGCTCGACGCCGCGCAGGCGCTGCGCGAGGCCGAAGCGCCGTACGCGCTCGAGTATCTGCCGCAGCCTCGAGGCCGCCTCCTCCTCCGGCAGTCGCATGAGCGACGGGATCGCCGCCTTCAGAGGATGCACCTCGCCGAGGTCGACGAAGCCCGGCTGCGATCCAAGCGCTCCGGCGACGAAGGTCGTGCCCGAGCGCGGGCAGCCAGCGACGAAGACCAGGCGCTCCTCCAGCTCGAGGTGACGACGACGCTGCAGAACGCGCAGCACGCTGCGGCCGTAGAGAGACGCGGCGGAGATGAGGAAGGCCGGGCCGGGCAAGGTGGCGAGCTTAGCGCCAGCCGAGGTCCCGGCCGACCAGCTCGTAGAGGCGGCGGTTGGGCTCCGCGAAGCAGCGCGAAAGCCGCTCCTGCGTCTCGCTTCTCATCGGCGGGTAGTTCCGCTCGTAGACGCGCGGGTACGTTTCGAGCCGGTGCGGAGGCGCGCCGAGAAATGCCAGGACGCGCGCATAGGCCTCGTCGGGTCGCGCGGCCAGCTCCTCGCTCGAGAGCACGAGCAGCTGCTCACGTGGGAAGTGGACCAGCCATCGCTCGAGCTGCTCGGCGTACCGACCGCGGGCGAGGTAGGTGTGGCTCCACCAGGCGCGGCTGAAGTACGACGGATCCTCCAGCATACGCTCGAGCTCACCCGCCATCCGCTCGTCCTCGCATGCGAGCGCCTCCTCGAACGACAGGAGCTCGCGCCCGAGCGCGACCTCGTGGTGGTAATGGGAGAGCGCCCGCTCGACGGGGTCGCGGACGAGGACGATCAGGCGGACCTCCGGCACGAGGGCTGCCGCGCGCTCGGGCGCCGCGGGATGGAAGAGGTAGCTCGGGCTCGCCTCGCCGACGATCCTCGTTCCCGCCCGCAGCGGGAAGTTGCCGCGATACCAGGCCGACCCACGCCGGTAGTGCCGGTCGAAGTAGCTGACCTCCTTCCAGGCCGGTCCGGTGATCGCCTCGTGCCTGCGCAGGTAGGCGTAGAGCGCGGTCGTGCCCGCCTTCTGCGCGCCGATGATGAGAAAGTTCGGGAATGGCCGCAGCCGCGCGGTCGCCGTCCCGTAGGCCCAGATGAGATTCCGCAGCACCACCCGGGCAGGCTCCGGGATCCGCGGAACGAGCTCCGCGGGGGATCTCACCGATCGACCCCGACCGGGAGCAGGTCGAGCTGCTCGAGACGCTGAAGGACGAGCGCCACCGAGGCATCCGGAGGCAAGGCGGCCGTGTCGAGCCGCACCTCGGGCGCCTCGGGCTCCTCGTAGGGATCGCTCACGCCGGTGAAGTTCGTGACCTCGCCGGCCAGCGCCCGCGCATATAGGCCCTTGGTATCGCGGCGCATGCAGTCCTCGAGAGACGTGGCCACATGCACCTCGACGAACGACCCGTGCTCCTCGACGAGCGCACGCGCCCGGCCGCGAGCCTCGCGGTAGGGCGAGATGGCGGCCACGACGACGACGACCCCTGCGCGGACGAGGCGCGAGGCGACCCACCCGATCCGCTCGACGTTCAGGTCGCGGTGCTCCTTGGAGAAGCCGAGCTCGCTGGAGAGGTGCCGGCGCACGGCGTCCCCGTCCAGCAGCTCCACGAGCAGCCCGCGCCGCTCGAGCTCGCGGGCGACCAGATGCGAGATCGTCGACTTTCCCGCGCCCGAGAGGCCGGTGAACCAGACCGTGAATGCCTTCTCCGCAGCAGCCACCGCCGCGAGTCTCTATCAGACCCGGCCGGCGTCAGGCGGGGGGCAGCACCGTCAGCGTCGAGATGCCCGGGCTGAAGAGCTGTCCGCGCCGCGTGACGTCGCCGGTCTCGCCCACCTGCAGCAGCGCGCCCGCGTAGTCCACTCCGAATGCTTGCTGACCGGCGATCGCTGTGACGTGCGGCGTCCAGGGCACGCGCGAACGGAGCGGACGCAGGGACTGGTCGAACACCTCGAGAGAGCCGCCTCTCCTACCCGATCCGGACCACGCGACGAGTCTCCGAGACCCGATCCACACGGTCTCTCGGAAGTGGCCGGTGCGCCGCCGACTCTTCGTCGTCCCCCGCAGCAGGTCGACCACCGTGAGCTGCGCGCCGGAGAAGCCGGCGAGAAAGCGTGCATCCGGACTGACCGACATGCCGGCGAGCGATCCCGCTGTGGGCGCGAGGGACCGCCGGGTGCCGCTCGCAAGATCGCGCACGAAGAGCTCTCCGATCGCCAGGCTGACGAAGACCTTGTCTCCCCCGACGACCATGTGGAGCTGCTGCGCCCGTTCGAGGGTACGCGTGCCGACGGAGGAGATTCTCAGGAGCTGCGACTCCGCGCTTTCGCTGAGGGAGACTGTGACGACGATGAGGAGATCCGAGGCCGACGGAGTGCGGCAAACGACCTCCTCTCCTCGGCCCGCAGGGGCAACCTCGCGCTCAGCGAGCAACCGCAGGCTGGGCAGCCGACGGGTAGCCACGAGCACTCGCCCTCTCCAGCTCACGAGCTCGACAGCCACCCTCCCACCTGGGCAGACGGAGAGCGACGTGACCGAACCGGCGCCCCGCCCGTAGGCGAGCACCTGCCCGTTGCCGTCGAGCGTGGCCGTACGCGCCTCTCCGAACGACCCGCCGGCAACGAGTCGCGCTTGGCCTCTGCCCGTCGGTTGCGGCAACGGCAGGCTGCCTTGCCTCAAGAACTCTGCGCTCCAAATGTCGGAGAGTCCTGCGTGCCAGGCACCGTCGCCGCCGCGTCGCAGCACAAGCGAAACACGCTCTCCCACGCTCGCGGGCAGACCACAGCTCGCGGTGCTCGCGGGGCTGATGACCTCCACTCGCTCCGGAAGGGCACCCTTGATCCGCTCCTCGACCTGATACGTGAAGACGGTCGGCTCGCCGGACCAGCCCGAGGGCTCTGGGCGCAGCCGTCGCACGTCGATCAGGGTTCCGATGAAGGCCGCGTCGGCATCGGACACGACGGCCCTCGGCTCGATGGGAACGAGCGGTATCGCGCGCGTACACGAGCGCCCCTCCTCCACGAGAGCGCACGCTGCGGCAAGCATGGCCAACACCGTGAGTGATGACTTCATGTCTTGCAAAAGATACGCTCGATGTGCCGCCGTGAACAGGCGTGGCGCCCGCTCTACGATGGCTGCATGGACGCGACCGAGCACGAGCACCGCAGCGAGGAACTGCGGCGGCTCGTGGAGGAGCAGACGGCGCTGCGGCGCGTGGCGACACTCGTCGCCGAAGGCACGGGCGAGATCGATCTGATCGCGGCTGTCACATCGGAAGTCGCACAGCTCTTCGAGGCGCAGACCGCCAACACGATGCGCTGGGAGGGCGACACGATCCGGGTCATCGGCGACTGGTACGAGGAGGAGACACAGACGGGCTACACCGGCCGCGTCTTCACCTTCGGCGGCGACACGATCACGGCGCGAATCGTCAACTCGGCTACCCCCGCGCGCATCGACTCCCTGGAGGACCTCGGCACCGACTTCGCCCGGGAACGCTGGTCCGAGCTCGGGATCCACGCATCGATCGGCGCGCCGATCATCGTCGACGGCAGCGTCTGGGGAGTGATCACGACCTCACGCACGTCGCCCGACGATCCGTTCCCGCTCGGTGCCGAGCATCGGCTCGGCGACTTCGCTGCGCTCGTGGCGCAGGCGATTGCGAACGCGGACGCCCATCGCCAGCTGGCCGCGCTCGCCGAGGAGCAGGCGGCCCTACGCCGGATCGCGACCCTCGTCGCCGCGGGGCGGCCTCAGCCCGAGGTACTGGAGGCGGTCACAAGGGAGGCCGGCCAGCTCTTCGGCGCGCAGGCCGTCAACCTGGTCAAGTGGGAGGGCGTGCCGGACGAGGTCGTCGTTGTCGCCGGCTGGAGCGACGGAACCGAGCCGGTCGTCCCGCCGGGCGCCTCGTACCATCCCGATCCCGGCACCGCGACACTCACCGTCCTCGAGACCGGTCTGCCGGCACGCACGGACGAATCCTCGCCCGAACTCGGCGAACGCCACGTGATCGCGGCGCCAGTGATCGTCAACGCGCGCCTCCTGGGTGCGCTGACAGCGCTGCGGCCGGGCGGCGAGGCTTTCCCGGTGGGTTCCGAGACCCGGTTGCGCAGCTTCAGCGACCTCGCCGCCCAGTCGATCGCGAACGAGCAGGCTCACGAGGAGATGCGGGCCTCGCGCGCGCGCATCGTGCGAGCTGCTGACCAGGCGCGCGAGAAGCTCGAGCGCAACCTGCACGACGGCGCCCAGCAGCGCCTCGTCGCCGTCTCGATCTCGCTCCGCCTCGCCCTGTCCAAGCTGGGGGAAGCGCCGGAGGATGTACGCGCCCTGCTCGCGGGCGCCGCGGAGGAGCTGACGCAGGCGATGGACGAGCTGCGCGAGCTCGCGCGCGGAATCCATCCCTCGATCCTCACCGAGCGGGGACTGGGTCCGGCGATCACCGTGCTCGCCTCGCGGGCGCCTATCGACGTCGCCGTGGAGAACGAGCTCGAAGAACGTCCTGCCGCCGCCCATCGAAGCCGCCGCGTACTACGTCGTGTCGGAGTCGCTCACGAACGTCGCCAAGTACGCCGAGGCCTCACAGGTGGGCGTCCGCGTGTGTCGCCGCGAGGGCATCGCCTACGTCGAGGTCGTGGACGACGGCATCGGCGGCGCCGATGCCGCCCGCGGCTCTGGCCTCCGGGGCCTCGCCGACCGCGTCGAGGCGCTCGACGGCCGCCTTGGCGTCGAGAGCCCGACGTCCCACGGAACGAAGGTGTGGGCCGAGATTCCGCTCTCTGAACCGGCCGGCTAGCCTACTGCGGCGTCGATCAGGTCGTCGAGGGGCTTCCAGAACGCACGCTGTGCCGCGGCCGAAGTTCCCTGCGGCGCCAGATGGGACGCGACGAATCCACCGCGGGAGCGGACCACCTCGTACTGCTTCAGCTGGCGAGGGTGGGACTCGACCAGGAGCCAGAGGAGGTCGGCGCCGGCGGCGCCCACCACCTCGTCGCGGTCTCCCGCCTGAATCAGGACTCGGGTTCGTTTCGGGAAGCTCGGCAGCGGCTCGCCGAAGCTCCGTGCGGGGAAAATGATCTGAACTGCGCGGGGGACGGGGCGGCCCCACCCCGCCGCCTTCCCGGCGTAGTAGTACGCCATGACGGCGCCGTACGAGAATCCGGTGGCGACCACCGGGACGTCGGGGTCGCCGAGCCGCTCGAACGCAGCGTCGATCCCCTGCCGGAACGCTCGCTTGACGACCTCGCGCGGCTCACCCACCGGGGGGTCCGGCGATGGCTGGTAGCGCGGATAGATGACTGCGACGTTCCCGGCGAGCAGGTGGTCCATCCACGGCCGGTACTTGACGGGCGTGATGTCGCCCCAGCCGTGTCCGAAGACAACGATCGCCCGGGGTCGGCCGCTCGGGCGGAAGAGGTAGACCTCACTCGCCCCGCGGCCGATCGGGCCTTCGATGGTCGCACCCGAAGCCGTGGTCTCGATCGGCGGTGGTTCGGCCTGTGCGGGGGGACTCGCCGTCTCGTTGCCGTCGCCGCCGCACCCGGCGAGGACGAGGCAGACGAAGGCTCCAGCTGCAGAGAGAACCCGTGCCATGAGCGTCATCGAGCGCACTGATAGCAGCCTGCCCGATTATCCGTCGCGCAAGCGCTCGAGACGGCGCAGTTCGTTCCGGCGGATCTTGCCCGTCACCGTCAGCGGGAGATCGGCGACGAACTCGATCTCGCGCGGGACCTCGTACGCAGCCAGGCGCTCGCGAACGAGCGCCTTCAGCTCTGCGGCGAGCTCGTCCGACGGTGAAGCCGCGACGACGAACGCCTTGATCGCCTCTCCGCGCACGTCGTCCGGAATCCCGATCACCGCTGCCAGCGCGACCGACGGATGGCGCACGAGGCACTCCTCGATCTCACCGGGTCCGACGCGGTGGCCGGCGCTCGAGATGAGGTCGTCGGCTCGGCCGACGAACGTGAAGTAGCGCTCATCGTCCACCTCCGCCAGATCGCCTGTGTGGAGACGGCCGTCGCGAACCCTCTCCGCGGTCGCCGTCGGATCCCGCCAGTAGCCGAGGAAGGCAACCGGGTCGCACTTCACCGCGACGGTGACCTCGCCGTCGACGAGCCGCACGTCGTGGCCCGGGTATGGCCGCCCCATCGAGCCGGGCTTCGCCGGCCAAGCGGCGCAGTTCCCGAGCAGGAGGTTCGCCTCGGTCTGGCCGTAGAACTCGTTCAGGCGCGCGCCGAGCCGCTGCTCGCACCAGGTTGCAGTCTCCTCCCCCACCATCTCGCCCCCGCTGGCCACCGTCCGCAGAGCCAGCCGCGGACCGTCGGCTGCAGCCATCAGCCGGAGCGCCGTCGCGGGCAGAAAGACGTTCTGGATCCCGAGCCGCTCGATCAGATCGTACGTCCGCTCGGGATCGAACCTGGTCGTCTGGAACGCGACGACAGGCCGCCCGTGGAAGAGCCCCGGCATGAGCACGTCGAAGAGGCCGCCCATCCAGGCCCAGTCGGCCGGCGACCAGATGATGTCGTCCGGCTGCGGGAAGAAGTCGTGGGAGAGCTCGAAACCGGGGAGGTGGCCGGCGAGGACCCGGTGCCCGTGCAGCGCTCCCTTCGGCGCACCGGTTGTTCCCGACGTGTAGACGATCACCGCCGGCGTGTCGGGCCCGGTCTCGACAGGCTCGACGTGGTCGGAGGCGGCGGCGAGCAGCGCCGGCAGCTCCCGGTCGACGTCGATCGTCGCGATGCCGTCGAGCTCACGCTCGGCGAGTACGACCGCGGGATCCGCATCTCCCAGCCGAATAGCAAGCGCGTCAGGGCCGAAGCGGGTCGAGAGCGGCACAGCGATCGCGCCGAGCTTGTAGACGGCGATGTGCGCGACCGCCGTCTCGGGCCGCTGCGGAAGCAAGATGCCGACGCGATCTCCTCGCCGATCCCCTTCGCCCGGAGCGCGTTCGCGAGCCGGTTCGAGTCGGTCGAAAGGTCCCCAAATGTGACGCGGCGGGTCACATCGCGACCGTTCGTGACGAGGATCGCCGTCGCCTCGCGCGAGTGGCGCTCGCAGACCTCCACGCCGAGGTTGAGCCGCTCTGGCAGCTCCCAGCGGAAGCCTCCGACGAGGTTCTCGTAGGTCCTGCCGGCGCGCGTGAATGTCATGGGTCGATCTTGCCGCACTCCAGCCTGAGCCGCGCCAAGGCCAGCCCAACCCGACGCTACAGTGAAGAGAACGCTCAGTCACGGAAAATGCGCATGGTTGAGCCGAAGCCCCCGTAGCTCAGTGGATAGAGCAGCGGTTTGAACAACCCCGGTTATCCGCGTCGGGCAACGCCGTCCCGAACAAATCGGTCCGCTAGCTACGTGTCCTGCCTACAGAGGTTGTGAACGGTTGAGGGTTCTATCCGGCCCTCCTTCGAGGCTGTGGGTCTGCGAAGACCACGCCCACGAAGGAGGGCTCGGATGTATCTGCACGCTAACGCGAAGCTCGGACTGGCTGCTCGTTTCGCGCTTGTCCAGGCGGTCGAGGCTGGCTGTTCGATCCGGGGTGCGGCGGCGCGTTTCAACGTCTCGCCGGCGACGGCGCATCGTTGGTGGCATCGCTGGCTCGACGCGGGTGAAGAGGCGCGGCGGACGCTCTCGTGTCTGTTTGATCGTCCCAGCCGCCCGCACCGCTCGCCGCGTCAACTCGCCCTACCGCTCGAGGAGGCGATCTGCGCCTGCCGTCACGAGACGGGCTGGGGGCCGCGCCTGATCGCCGGCGCGACCGGCTTCGCCCACTCGACGGTCTGGAAGGTGCTCCATCGAGCCGGGATCTCGCGGCCGACCCGGCCCGCGAAGGAGCCGGCCAATCGCTACGAGTGGCCCTGCCCCGGCGAGCTGCTGCACATGGACGTCAGCCGCTACACGCGCTTCCTCCGGCCCGGCCACCGCGTGACCGGCGACCGTTCCCAGCCGGGCCGCCACTGGATGCGCCCCGAGACGCGGGTCGGCTACGACTACGCGCACGCGATCGTCGATGACTACTCACGCCTCGCCTACGTCGAGCTCCACCCCGACGAGAAGGCGGCAACCGTGACCGGCTTCCTCGAACGCGCGCTCGTCTTCTTCGCCGAACACGAGATCGTCGCGCAGCGGCTGATGACCGACAACGCCTGGAGCTACGTCAAGAACCGCTCCCTGCGCCAGTTGCTCGCCTCGCGCGGGATTCGTCACCTGACTACCGAGCCCTACCGACCACGGACCAACGGCAAGGTCGAACGCTTCCACCAGACGATGGGCCGCGAGTGGGCATACGGCCTCCGCTACCGCTCCTCTCGACACCGCGCCGCCGCCCTGCCACACTGGCTCGAGCACTACAACACGCGCAGGCCGCACAGCTCAATCGGAGACCGGCCCCCAATCAGCCGCGTTCACAACGTCCGTGGGTAGGACAGCTAGCGGGTCACTAACCCGCCCCTGAGACTCGGCCCAGCCAGCCTAGCCGCACCCCCGGACAGACCCCAGCCCTCCCAGCGAGTTACGTTGCTAATTCGAGTTACGTTGCTAATTCAAGTAAAGGAAGAGCAACGGCGGGAACCGCCAGGAGCAGCCGCGGCGGAGCCACCCTCTGGGCGGCACCCCGCCGCGGCGCACCCCCGGCACCCACCCGGCCCAGCGCGCCACCGTCACCAGGCGTCAGCACGCGCACTCGCCCACGGCAGGGATGCGTCACCTGCCTGGCTCCTTCATGATGGTGAGCGTGAGCGAATGTTGGATTCATGTTCCGGCTCGGAGTGGGCCGGCAAACTGGAC
>Ga0208612_1000176_pt1 | contig 33856 bp, 33 predicted proteins | sample AntDryMetagUQ889_FD_188089 | JGI IMG/M metagenome (GOLD analysis project Ga0208612, IMG submission 188089) | Polar desert microbial communities from Antarctic Dry Valleys - UQ889 (SPAdes) | ecosystem: Environmental > Terrestrial > Soil > Desert | place: Antarctic Dry Valleys | collected 2008-12-31 | reverse complement strand
GGGAACCCCCATGGTTCCCCCGCGAGCCCCCTCCTTCCGAGCAACGCACCGAGTTCGCGGCGCTAGGCCTCCCGGCCGGCAAAAGCCGGCCTCCGGCCCGACCGACGCTCGCTAGCGCGGGGGAACCCCCATGGTTCCCCCGCGAGCCCCCTCCTTCTGAGCAACGCACCGAGTTCGCGGCGCTAGGCCTCCCGGCCGGCAAAAGCCGGCCTCCGGCCCGACCGACGCTCGCGAGGAGCACGGTCTTTCTTGCCGCGCGTAGTGGTTCCGGCGGTGCATCGCCGCGAACGTGGGCAGAATGCGCGCCGATGCTTCCACTCCTGTCCATTCCTTCCCCCGAGTCGAGCACGCTCGAGCTCGGGCCGCTCTCCATCCACTTCTACGGCCTGACGCTCCTCGTCGCGATCGCCGCGGCCGTCGTGATCACCGGGATTCGGTGGACGCGTCGGGGCGGGGACTGGGATCTCATCTTCCGCCTCGCCGTGTGGGGCGTTGCGGCCGGCATCATCGGTGCGCGTCTGTACCACGTCGTCACCAGCTGGGACGAGCTGCCCGACGAGTGGTGGGGAGCCTTCGCGATCTGGAAGGGCGGGCTCGGAGTCTGGGGCGGGATCGGGCTCGGGGTGATCGTGGGCGCGATCGTCGCCAAGCGCTCCGGAGCCGATGTTGCGAAGCTCATGGACTGTGTCGCCCCGGGGCTGTTGGTCGCCCAGGGCATCGGGCGCTTCGGGAACTGGTGGAACCAGGAGCTGTTCGGCGGCCCGACCGACCTTCCCTGGGGTCTCGAGATCTCTCCTGCCAACCGGCCGATCGAGAACGTCGAGCAGGAGACGTTTCATCCCACGTTCCTCTACGAGGCGCTCTGGAGCTTCACCGCGGCGGGCGTGCTCCTCCTGGTCGAGCGACGGTTCCGCCTGCGTCCCGGAAATCTGTTCGTGCTCTACGTCCTCCTGTACAGCATCGGGCGGGTGTGGATCGAGACGCTCAGGGTCGATCCCTCGCACGAGCTCGGCGGGGTACGCCTGAACGTCTACGTCGCGACGCTCGCGATCATCATCTCCGCAGCGTTCTTCGTCTTCTGGCAGCGGACGTGGAACCGGGGAACCGGCCCGCCGCCTCGCAAAGTCGAGACGATGGCCGTCCCGCGCGATCGGTAGGGACCTCTTTTGCCGCCTGCGGTGTATTCCCGCAGACGACCAAAGGAGGAGACATGCGTTACATCGTCGTTCTGTCGGTGCTCGTCGTCGCGCTCGCGGCTACGGTGACCGCAGGCGCGGGTGGTTGGGCGACCGTCGGGTTCGCGCCACTTCCGGACGGGACCGCAGCGGGAGAGACCTGGAATCCGAAGATCACCGTGCTCCAGCACGGCCGGACGCCGCTCGGCGGCCTCACTCCCGTCGTGACGATCACGGGAGACGAACGCATGGAGACGTTCGCGGCGACCGAGACCTCGGAGGTCGGCGTGTACGAGGCGAGCGTCGTCTTTCCGGAAGACGGCGAGTGGCGCCTCGTGATCGACAGCGGGTTCGGTGAGAGCACCGTCACGTACGGCCCGGTGGCGATCGGATCGGCTCCGGCGGGCGAGCCGAGCTCGTTCCCCGTGCGTCCGGTCGGAATCGCGGTCGTCGCCGGACTCGCGCTGCTCGGCGCAGCGACGTTCGGCGTCGTCCGTCAGCGGAGGCTGACGCCCGCGAGCTAGGCGTCGCTTCGCGGCGCTCCGGGAACCTCCACCGCCCGTTCGGTGTAGAACGGGCTGGTGGAGGGCCGGCCGCCCGACGACGCTCGACTCGCAGAGCGCGCCAGGCGCGGGGACGAGCGCGCCTTCGAGGAGCTCATGCGCATGTACCAGGGCATCGCCTTCCGAACCGCGTACCTGCTGACCGGGTCGGCCGCGGACGCAGAGGACGCCGCCCAGACAGGGTTCGTGAAGGCCTGGCGCGGGTTGCCCCGGTTTCGCGCCGGCTCGCCGTTTCGGCCCTGGCTCCTGCGCATCGTGGCGAACGAGGCGCACAACCGGCGGCGGTCCGCCGGGAGGGCCTACGCCCTGCAGCTCCGTGCGGTCGCGACAGAGCCCTCGGGAGACGCGGCTTCGTCTCCCGAGGGAACCATGCTCGGACGCGAGGAGCGGGAAGCGCTGGTCGCAGCGGTGCAGAGGCTGGACGAGCGCGATCGTGACGTCCTGACCTGCCGGTACCTGCTCGAGCTCTCTGAAGAGGAGACCGCCACCGTCCTCGACGTCCGCCGCGGCACCGTGAAGTCCCGCACCGCGCGAGCGCTTGCCCGGCTCAGGATGGAGATGGAGCCGTGAGTGAGCTTGAGCGGGCGCTCGGCGTTCTGGCGCGGGAGCTCGACGTCCCGGAGACCCCGGATCTGGCGACGGCCGTGCTCGCCGAGCTCGAGCCGCGCACGCCGCGTCGCGTGGAGCGCGGCCGCTGGATCGCCGCCGTCGCGGTCGTCGTCCTCGCCGTGCTCGCGGCGACGCTGGCGATTCCGGATGCGCGCGCGACACTCTTCCGCTGGCTCTCGATCGGCGGGGAGCGCATCGAGCTCGTCGACGAGCTCCCGGCGATACCGGTTCAGGACGACTTCGAAGTCGCGCTCGGTGAGCGCGTGACGCTCGAAGAGGCACGCCGGCGGAGCGCCTTCGCTCTACGAGAGCTCGAGGAGCCTCCCGACCGCGTGTACGTCGGTGGGCAGGGCACGGCCTGGTTCCTCTACGGGACGCCGGAACGAGCACGCCTCCTCGTTGCGCAGTCGTCCCTTCTTCCACCTTTCCACGAGATCCTCCTGAAGAAGCTCGTCAGCGGCGGGACGCGGGTCGAGCGCGTCGACGTGCACGGCTCGCGGGGCATCTTCCTGAGCGGCGAGACGCACTTCGTCCTCCTGCTCGATCGCGACGGCGAGATCGTGGAGGACAGCGCTCGTCTTGCCCGCGATGTGCTGATCTGGGAGGAAGGCGGCGTCGGCTACCGCCTCGAAGGAGCCTTCGAGCTCGAGGAAGCGCTCAGGCTCGCGGGGTCGCTCCGGTAGGGGTCAGCCCTTCGGCTGCAAGATCCCGAGCGATCCATGCAGCGGCCCCTCGCCAGCGCAGCTCCGCGAGCTTGGCAGCGAGCAGTCGAAGGGCTCGGATTCGCCAAGTAACAGACTGTTACTTGGGATCGTCGAACCCATCCGGTCGCGTGGCTAGCCTCCTCGCGATGCCTGCCGCACCGGTGCGCGAGCTCGACCTCGACCTCGACGCGTTCGAGGGCCCGTTCGACCTGCTCTTGACGCTTCTCCTCAGGGAGGAGCTCGAGCCGGGCGAGGTGGACGTCGCGGCAATCGTCCTCGCCTTCGTCGAGCGCCTGGCCGAGCGCGACGAGATCGACCTCGAGGCGTGCGGCGAGTTCCTCGTCCTCGTGTCGGCCTTGCTCGAGCTGAAGGCACGTCTTCTCTTCCCGGACGAGGCTGCCGAGCCCGATGCGCTGGAGCCGGAGGAGGCCGCCGAGGAGCTCGCACGACGCCTCGCCGAGTACCGACGGATGAAGGAAGCGGCGGTGTGGCTCGCGGAGCGTCTCGCCGGCGAGCGCGACCGTTGGTTCCGGCTCGGCCCTGCCCCGCTTGCTCCGCAGCCGGAGCGCCGGCTCGCTTCGCAGGACCCGAACGCGCTGGCCGCGGCAGTGCGCGCGCTCGCCGAACCGCCTCCCGCCGTCTCACTCGGCCACATGGCGCTGCGCTTCCCGCCGGTGTCGCAGTTCCTGGACCGCTTTCGTGCGCTCCTCTCGCGACGGCGCGTCTTCGACTTCGAGAGCGAGGTGACCGGTCTCTCGCGTGTCGAGCAGGCGGTCGCGTTTCTCGCGCTCCTCGAGCTACGCAAGGGCGGGGAGATTGCCATCAGTCAGGCGGCGCCCTTCGCGCCCATAAGGATCTCGCGCTCCTGGCCGGCCGCGGCTCCCGCCGGGCGGAGCCCGGCTCCGCCGGCGCCCCAGGAACACGAGGAAGGTTTCGGGCCAGCCGACAGCGAAAGGATCACCACGTGGACAGCACGCTCCGCCTGATTGCGACCAATCCCGTCGACCACCTCGCCCGCACCGTCGAGGCGCTTCTCGTCGTGGCTTCCGCGCCGCTCTCGGTCGCGGAAATCGCGGAGGCCACCGAGGACGATCCCGAGCGCGTGGAGACTGCCCTCGGACTCCTTCGGGAGCGCTTCAGCGAGCGCAGGAGCGGCATCGTGCTCGAGGAGGTCGCCGGCGGGTTCGCGTTTCGAGCGAGCCGCGGGGCCTCCGGGGCCTGCGCGCGTCTCTTCGAGCGGCCGATCGAGCGAGGCCTCACGCAAGCGGCGCTCGAGACGCTCGCCGTGGTGGCCTACCTCGGCCCGTGCTCCCGACCGGAGGTCGCTCGCATCCGCGGCGTCGCGGCCGACTCTGCCGTAGCGAGCCTGGTCGAGCGCGGGTTGATCTCCGAGGCCGGCCGCGAGAGTGGCCCGGGCGGCGCGGTCCGCTACCGGACGACCCCGCTCTTCGAGCGGGTCTTCGGGCTCGACAGCCTCGCGGCGCTCCCCCGGCTCGACGACCTCGGCGCCGACAGCGGCCGGATTCGAGAGCGGTTGCTCGAGGTGTCGGCCGCACGCGCCTCGTAAGCTGGGGCCAGGCTTAAGCCTGACCCCAGAGCGACATGCTTGGATCTGGCCCAGCCAGACCCCGGTTCAGATCTGCCAGGTGCCTTCGCGGAGCACGGGTACGACGTTTCCGTCGCCGGCGATGCCGTCGACCGCGAGCTCGGGGCTCCCGATCATGAAGTCGATGTGGACGCGACTGGCGTTGATCCGCTTCTTGTCCTCGGGATCCTCGACCGGATGGTCGTAGCCGTTTCCGAGAGCGATGTGCGAGGCCGCGTTCTCGTCGATCAACGTGTCGAAGAACGTCGTCTCGAGCGGCCCGATGCGGCCCTCCCCGTCGACCAGTGCGATCTCGCCGAGGCGCGAGGCGCCGTCGTCCGAAGCGGCTGCAGTGCGCAGGGCTTCAGCACCCTGGTCGGCGTCGATCCCTACCGCGCGGCCGTCCTCGAACTCGATGCGGATGCCCGAGACCACGGAGCCGGCCAGCTCGAGGGGCATCGTCGCGCTGGCGTAGCCGTTCACCCGCTCGGGGTCCGGCGTCGTGAAGGTCTCCTCGGTGGGAAGGTTCGGAAGGTGCCGGAGGCCGTCCACGGTCGTGAGGTCTCCCGCCTGCCAGGCGGACGAAGGTAGGAGCCCGATCGTGAGGTCGGTCCCCGGACCATGAAGCCGGAGCGCGTCGAAGTGGCGTTTCGTCAAACGGTCCGCATTCGACTTCAAGCTTGCGGTGCGCTCGATCCACGCTTCCCCTGGATCCTCGGCATCGAGACGACAGACGTGTGCGACCGCTTCCCACAGCTGGCCGAGCGCCTGATGGGGGTCGAGGTCGGGAAACACGAGCGCCGCCCAGTCGGGTGTCGGAACGGGCACGATCGTCCAGTTGGTCGTCCGCCGGTTGACCACCTCGCCTGTCTCGGGCAGGTAGGGGAGGAGGTCCCGCCCGGCCCTTGCGGGATCGAGGCCTTCCAGCGCACGCGGAGCGTGCGGGCCGGAGAGCGTGATCCGCGCGGCGTGCTCGTCGGACAGATGCAGGAGCCGCTGCGACATCCACGGCGGCGCGTAGTCGAGGGTGTCCTCGGCGGCATGGGCGATCCGCTCGCGCTTGACCCACTGGTCGAAGGTCACCACGTCGACGTACTTCGCCCCACGCGCGTAGGCCGCGCGCGCGATCCTGCGCGCGACGTCCTCCTTGCCGACGAAGCTCGTCACGGCGACGAGTTGGCCCTCCTGGACGTTCGCGCCGAAGACCGCCAGCTCGGCCAGCTTGTCCATCCACATTTCGATCTGACTCACGGCGGGCACCACCCTATCGAGTGGCGCAGAACAGAATCCGCGAGCGCGGATTTTGTTCGCGCAAATCCCTGAAGCCGGCGCTTCGCGCCGGGACAGCGCCGTCAAACGTCGGTTCACCGAGCGAGAATGAGCGGGTGCGCCTGAATGCATACCTCGCCCGCGCCGGCGTCGCGTCACGGCGCCGGGCCGACGAGTTGATCACGGCCGGGCGGGTCGTCGTGAACGGCGCGCGCGGTGAGCTGAACACGATCGTCGGGTCACGGGATGTCGTCGAGGTCGACGGACAGCGCGTGGCGGCGCAGCCCCTCGCGTACGTTCTGCTGCACAAGCCGGCCGGAGTGGTCACGACCGCGAAGGACCCGCACGGAAGGAGAACGGTCGTCGAGCTCGTTCCGGATACCCCACGCGTCGTTCCCGTTGGCCGCCTGGATGCCGACACCACCGGCGTGCTCCTGCTCACGAACGACGGGCCGCTCGCGCACCGGCTCGCGCATCCCCGCTACGGCGTGGAGAAGGTCTACGAGGCCGAGGTCGAGGGCGTTCCGAAGGAGGATGCGTTGCGCCGGCTCCGTGCGGGCGTCGTCCTCGACGATGGCTCGACCGCTCCGGCCCGCGCGCGGGTGCTCGAGCGCGGCTCGCGTTCTTCGGTCCTCGAGCTGACGCTGCACGAGGGACGCAAGCATCAGGTGAAGCGAATGTGCGACGCGGTCGGGCATCCCGTTCGGCGTCTTCACCGCAGCCGGTACGCCGGACTCGACCTGGCAGGCGTCGAGCCGGGCGAGTGGCGTGAACTGAGCCGGGCGGAAGTCGCGGAGCTGAGGTTGGCGGCCACTGAGGTGTAGGCCGGGCATCCCCGCCCCCTACGTCCACAGACTGTTACGGCCTGACGAATCCCATGCGCTCGTACATCGTCTCGAGCGTGGGCGCAGACGCCTCGCGCGCCTTGTCGGCGCCGGCGGCGAGCAGGCGCCTGAGGTCGTCCTCGTCCGCTCGCAGTTCGCGATACCGCTCCTGGATCGGGGCGAACAGGGTCACGACCGCCTCGCCCACGTCCTCCTTGAACGGCCCGTACCCCGAGCCGTCGTAGCGGGCTTCGATCGCCGAAGGCGACTCGCCGGCGACGACCGCCATGATCTCGATGAGGTTGGAGATGCCGGGCTTCGTCTCGGGATCGTGGCGGACCTCCCGGCCGGAATCGGTCACCGCGGTCTTGAACTTCTTCCGGATCAGGTCGGGCTCGTCGACGATTCGGACGACACCCTGGGGATTCCCGGCTGACGTGGACATGAGCCGTTCCGGCTCCTGCAGGTTCCTGATCCGCGCGCCCTCGTCGGGATAGACGCCCTTCGGCACAGTGAACGTCTCGCCGTAGCGCCCGTTGAAGCGTTCGGCGATGTCGCGGGTCAGCTCGACGTGCTGTCGCTGGTCGTCGCCGACCGGGACGATGTCCGTCTGGTAGAGGAGGATGTCGCCGGCCATGAGCACGGGGTAGGTGAAGAGCCCGGCCGACACGAACTCCTGCTCAGCCGACTTGTCCTTGAACTGCGTCATCCGCCGGAGCTCGCCGAAGCTGGTCGCGGAGCTCAGCAGCCACGCCGCCTCCGCATGCGCTTGGACGTGGCTCTGACAGAAGACGATCGAGCGCTCCGGGTCGATGCCGGTGGCGAAGAGCATCGCTGCGCCCGCCAGCGTCGCCTCGTGCAATCCACTCGGCTCGTACGCGGTCGTGATCGAGTGCAGGTCGACGATGCAGAACACGGCCTCGCCCTGTTCCTGCGTGGCCGCGTACTGGCGGTAGCCGCCGCTGTAGTTGCCGAGCGTCTTGTCTCCCGAAGCCCTGATGCCGGAGAAGATCCGCATCGCGCCATTGTCCCTGGACCCAGGGCGCGTCGCCGTCTCTAGACTCAATCCCATGGAGATCGCAGGACCGACAGAGCTCTTGGCCTACCGGCTCGTCGGGCGCGAGCTGACTCCGGACTCCACGGTCATCGAGGTCCGCGGGCGGCGAATCGGCGACGGTTTCTTCGGGTTGATCGCCGGGCCGTGCACGGTGGAGACGCGGGAGCAGACCCTGGAGACGGCCCGCGCGGTCGCTGCGGCCGGCGCGACCGTCTTGCGAGGTGGTGCGTTCAAGCCCCGAACCTCCCCGTACGCTTTTCAGGGGCTCGGCAGCAAGGGGCTCGAGATCCTCGCCGAGGCGCGGGAGCAGACCGGGCTGCCGATCGTCACGGAGCTCCTCGATCCGCGCGACGTCGAGGAGGTCGCGGGCGTCACGGACATCATCCAGATCGGCGCGCGCAACATGCAGAACTTCAATCTCCTGGCGGAGGTTGGGCGAGTGCCGAAACCGGTCCTGCTCAAGCGCTCCCCGGCCGCGACCGTCGAGGACCTGCTCATGGCCGCGGAGTATGTTGCGAAGGAGGGAAACGACCGCGTGATCCTCTGCGAGCGCGGGATCAAGACGTTCGAGCGCTCGACGCGCTACACGCTCGACCTCTCGGCCGTACCCGTGCTCAAGCGCGAGACACACCTTCCCGTGATCGTCGATCCGTCGCACGCCGCCGGACGCAGCGATCTCGTGCTCCCGCTCGCCCGCGCCGCGGTCGCAGCCGGCGCCGACGGGGTGATGATCGAGGTCCACCCGCAGCCCGAAGACGCGCTCTGTGACGGCCCGCAGCAGATTCGGGTCGGAGAGTTCGCCCGCTTCGCCGACGAGATTCGCACCGTCGTCGCGTTGATGGGCAAGACCATTGGATAGACGCGTGGGAGCCAGGCTTCAGTCCGGCTCCCACGCAGTTTGCTGATGCGCTTCGAGCCGGTGCCTGCTCTCGTCGGGCACGTCGCGGTGCCAGGCGACAAGTCGATCTCGCACCGAGCCGTGCTCATCGGAGCCGTGTGCGGGGCCGAGACCCGGATCAGCGGATTCGGCCGCTCGGCTGACACCGAGTCGACGATCGCCGCGGTCCGGGCTCTCGGAGTCGAGGTGGACGAGCACGACGTCGACACCTTGACCGTGCATGGTGTCGGCCTGCGCGGGCTCGTCTCGCCAGCCGTACCAATCGATTGCGGCAACGCGGGCACGCTGATGCGCCTTCTGACCGGTCTCGTCGCCGGGCAGGATGGGCGGTTCGAGCTCGTCGGCGATGCCTCGCTTTCGAGCCGTCCGATGGAGCGCGTGGCCGAGCCGCTACGACGCATGGGCGCGCAAATCGAGACGTTCGACGGCCACGCTCCCGTCGTGGTCGAGGGCGGCCCGCTGCAGCCGATCGACTACGAGCTCCCCGTGCCCTCGGCGCAGGTGAAGTCGGCTGTTCTCCTGGCGGGCCTCTACGCCGAAGGAGAGACGACCGTCGTCGAGCCGCTGGCCACGCGCGATCACACCGAGCGCTTGCTCGAGCGCGCTGGAGCATCGGTGCGGCGCCGCCCGCAGAGCGTCACCGTTCGAGGCGCTGACACGCTCTCGCTGGAAAGCGTAGAGATCCCCGGAGACTTCTCCTCGGCCGCTGCGCTGCTCGTCGCGGCGGTCACCGTGCCGGGATCCGACGTCACCGTCCACGGAGTGGGCCTCAACCCGCGGCGGATCGGGCTGCTCGACGTTCTCGAGCGCATGGGGGCGCGTGTCGCGATCTACAACCGGCGCCCAATCGGCGGGGAGCCTGCAGGCGACGTTCAGGTGCGCTCGTCCGAGCTCGTCGGCGCGACGGTGACCCCGGCCGAGGTGCCTGCCCTGGTGGACGAGTTGCCGCTTCTGGCCCTCGCCGCGTGTCACGCGCGAGGAGAGACCGTCGTCCGCGGGGCAGCCGAGCTGCGTGTGAAGGAGTCGGACCGGATCGAAGCGGTGGTCGAGGAGCTTCGCCGCGTCGGAGCGCACATCCGCGCGACCCCTGACGGCTTCCGGATCCGCGGTGTGCCCGCCCGCCTTCGCGGCGGCACCTTCGACGCCCGTGGCGACCATCGCCTGGCGATGCTCGGCGCCGCGGCGGGCGTCTCCTCGCGCGAGGGCGTGGCCCTCCAGGGTGCCGCCGAGGCGGTCGAGACGAGCTTCCCCGGCTTCTTCCAAGTCCTCGAGCAGCTTGGAGAGGCTTGATCGGGAATTCACGGCGGGCCGGATGACGGCCACGACACTGCGCCGGATCGCCACTCTCCCTCGCCGTCAGGCTTACCAGCCTGCACGTCGAGTGAGTGCGTCGCCCGGCTTGGTCGTGTCCGCCCCCGGCTGCGCGTCAATCCCCGACCAAGCCTCTCGCACGGTATGAATCGCGCCATGATCGTGGCGATCGACGGCCCGGCAGGCTCCGGGAAAAGCACTGTCGCGCTCGAGCTCGCCCGCCGGCTCGGCTTCGTGCACCTGGACACGGGCGCCATGTATCGCGCGCTCACCTGGCTCGCGGCTAGAGACGAGGTCGATCTCGAGGACGGGGAGGCGCTCGCCCGCCTCGCGCGCGAGCATCCGATCACGTTCAGCCCCGACGGCCGCGTCGAGATCGCGGGCGAGGACGTGTCCAGCGGTATTCGCGCCGCCGAGATCGACCGTCTCGTGCCGGCGGTCGCCCGGCATCCGGAGGTGCGTGAGCTCATGCGGGTGAGACAGCGCGCGTTGGGCTCGATCGGGAACACCGTGATCGAGGGACGAGACATCGGCTCGATCGTTGCTCCCGAGGCCGAGGTGAAGGTCTTCCTCGTCGCGGACGAGGCCGAGCGCGTTCGTCGCCGCTCGGCCGACCGGCCCGAGACGAGCACCGAGTCGTTGGCGACCGAGCTGCGGCGTCGCGACGAGCGGGACGCCGTCAACACGCAGCCGGCCGACGATGCGGTGCTCCTCGACACCACCGACCTCACGGTGGATCAGGTCGTGCTCCGCATCGCCGAGCTGGTCGAGGCGCGCCGATGAACAAGACCGACGCGGTCTGGACGGTCGGCCGGCTCACCATCGGCACTGCCGTGAAGCTCATCGCCCCGCTCCGCGTGTACGGAGCCGAGCGAGTGCCGACGAAGGGCGGGCTGGTCGTCGCCGCGAACCACTTCAGCTGGCTCGATCCGCTGGCGCTCGGCGCAGCCAGCCCACGGACCCTGTACTTCATGGCCAAGGTGGAGGCGCACCGTGTGCCCGGCCTGGGCCAGATCATGCGGAGCTTCGGAGCGTTCGCCGTGCGCCGCGGCGAGTCGGATCGCGATGCGGTGAGGACTATGCGAAAGATCGTCCGCGACGGTCACGCGCTCGGGATGTTCGCCGAGGGAACCCGACAGCGTGAGGGTCCGGGCCCGCTGCAACCGGGCGCTGCCATGGTCGCCATCAACGAGTCCGTCCCACTCATCCCAGTGGCCATCCACGGGAGCCAGAGCTGGCATTGGAACTTCGCACCGATCTCGCTCGCCTGGGGAGAGCCCATGACCTTCGACGGCCTCCCGCGTGGAGGCAAGGGGTACAAGGAGGCGTCGATCGAGGTCGAGCGCAAGCTGCGCGAGCTCTGGCAGTGGCTGGTGGAGATCCACGAGCTCGGACGACCGCGCGACGCGACCCCGCCACGATGACCCGGTCGCGGCGAGCTCCTTCCGATGCCCGGGCCCCCAGCGCTGAAGGCGGAATCGAGCCGGCCGAGATAGCGGGAACAGTCGCCATCGTCGGTTTTCCCAACGTCGGCAAGTCCACGTTGATCAACCGGCTCACCGAGACCCGCGCCGCGGTCGTCCACGAGACCCCGGGCGTGACGCGCGATCGCAAGGAGCTGACGTGCGAGTGGTCCGGGACGACGTTCCGGCTGATCGACACCGGCGGCGTCGATCGTGAAGACACGGGACCGTTCGGGCCGCAGGTTGCCGCCCAGGCGCGACAGGCCGTCGAGGAGGCCGACCTCGTCCTCTTCGTCGTCGACGCGAAGGTGGGGGTCACTCCCGGTGACGAGGAGCTTGCGGAGATCCTGCGCTCGTCTCGACGCGATGTGCTCGTGATCGCGAACAAGCTCGACGATCCCCGCCGCGACGCAGAGGCGCTCGAGTTCCACCGGCTCGGCCTCGGCGACCCGGTCCCGCTCTCGGCGCTGCACGGCCACGGGACCGGCGATCTCCTGGACGACATCGTCGCGCGACTTCCCGGCAAGGGAGAGCGCCCGGTCGGCGACGAGGCGATCCGGGTCGCCATCCTCGGTCGCCCGAACGTGGGGAAATCGTCGCTCCTGAACGCGCTGCTGGGGCGAGAGCGTGTGATCGTTTCAGAGGTCCCCGGCACCACGCGGGACTCGATCGACACCGTGCTTCGCCGTGGCGAGACCACCTTCGTGCTCGTGGACACCGCCGGTCTCAGGCGCAAGCGCAAGCAGCGGCAGGGAATCGAGTACTACTCCGAGCTGCGGGCGCTCGAAGCTGCGGAGCGCGCCGACGTCGCCCTCGTGCTCGTGGACGCGAGCGAGGGTGTCGTCGACCAGGATCTGTCCGTCGCGGACACAGCGCGCAAAGCCCAGTGCGCGACGGTCGTCGTCCTCTCCAAGTGGGACGTGGGCGAGGTGCGGATCGAGGATGTCCGGCCGCACCTGGCGAAGCGGCTGCGGCAGCGGCCTCCGATCCTCGCCGTGTCCTCCGCCACGGGGAGAGGCCTCGAACGGCTGCTGGACACCGTCGAGGACGTCTTCTCCCGCTACGCCGGCCGGATCCCGACCGCGGAGCTGAACCGTGCGCTGCAGGAGCTCCGGGAAGCGCGCCAGCCTCCCGGTCGCCGCGGGCGCCGGCTCAACATCCTGTACGGGACGCAGGTGAGCTCGCGCCCGCCCCGTTTCCGCGTCTTCGTGAACGATCGTCGGCTGGTCACGCGCGACTACGGGTTCTGGGTCGAGAACGAGCTTCGGCAACGCTTTAGGCTCGAGGGCGTGCCCGTCTCGATCGACTTCGTGACCTCCGAATGAGGGTCGTCGTCGTGGGGGCGGGGTCGTGGGGCTCTGCGTTCGCGTGCCTGCTGCGCGATCGCGGTCACGACGTCACTCTGGCGGGACGCGACCCGCGGCAGGTTGCCGCGATTCGAGATACGGGCCGAAATCCGCGCTACGCGCGGGACGCCGATCTCACCGGAATCGCGGCAGCCACGATGGAGGACGCCCGCACCGAGAGCGCGGAGCTGGTCGTGGTCGCCGTCCCCTCGAGCGTCTTCGGCGAGGTCGTGCCGGCGCTCCCGGGAGAAGCACCGATCCTGAGTCTCACGAAAGGCCTCGACCCGGTGACCGGAGAACGGCTGTCGTCGCTCGTTACGGATCGGCCAGTGGCCGTTCTATCCGGCCCGAATATCGCCGAGGAGATTGCTCGCGGGCTGCCCGCCGCCGCGGTCGTCGCGAGCACGGATCTCGCGCTCGCCGTCCGCCTTCAGCTCGCGATCAACTCGGCGATCTTCCGGGTCTACGTGAACGAGGACATCGCCGGCGTGGAACTCTGCGCCGCGGCCAAGAACGTGATCGCGCTCGCCGCCGGCGGAGCCGACGGCCTCCGCCTCGGCGACAACGCGAAAGCCGCGCTCGTCGCACGCGGTCTCGCCGAGATGGCACGACTCGCGGAGGCCGCCGGCGCGCGCCCGGACACGTTCGCGGGGCTCGCCGGAATGGGCGACCTGATCGTCACGTGCTGGGCGCCGACGGGACGCAACCGGCGCGCCGGAGAGCTGATCTCGCAGGGGGCCACGCCCGAGGAGGCACGCTCCGCGATCGGCATGGTCGTCGAGGGCCTGACGACCGCCCCGGTGCTGCGCGATCTCTCGCACCGGCTGGGGATCGAGCTTCCCATCACCGAAGGAGTTTGCGCCGTGCTCGGCGGCGTCCAGCTCACGGATCTCGTGCAGCAGCTGATGCGCCGCGAGCCGACGACCGAGTAACGATCGGACCCCGGCGCAAACGGCTGATGGTGGTGCGGCCGCGAATTACGGGCTTGCTCAAGTTGGCTAGTCGATGTCCGCCCTGCGGTAACGCAACGTCGCAGCCAGCCAACCTGCGAGCGCCACCGCCGGGAGCACGACGAACGCCATGCCGGCCGAGCCCGCCGCCGGCGTCACCTCCACGTCCGGCGCGGTCGCGAGGACGGAGTTCGCCCAGCCGACGACGGTGAATCGAGCCGAACCCTCCGCGAGGTTGGCGACGGCGTTCTCCCAGAGGAGCACGAACGCGAGCCCCCACCACGCCGCGCGTCGAAACCACAGCCCCGCAGCGACGAACACACCGGCGTAGGCGAAGCCCGCGAGAGAGGCCGCGAGAAGCGCGGGCAGCGAGACGTCGCCGGCGCCCGCCGCGAGCGCGGTCGCGGCGACCGGCAGCGCGGCCAGAGGCACGACGACGGAAGCGGTCGCGAGCACGGCGGCGGCGGGAAGCTGCCAGCGTGGCACGGGTTTCAGCCACAGGTAGACGAGCAGGCGGTCCTCGACCAGGTCACCGATCGCCGACGTGCCGAGCCAAAGGGCGGCGAGCGGCACGACGAGCCCCAATCCGTAGGAGGAGACTGCGTCCGCCGCCGCTTGCGACGGGTCGGAGTCCCAGCGGGCGAACGCCCCGATCACGACTGAGAGAGCACCGAGCGCTGTGATGCCGAGCAGGCGCGGAACGGTGATCTGCATTCGCAGCAGCAGCCGGTAGAGGGCGACGAGCGAGCCAGGGGCGCTCGGGCGAGCCGTGGCGGCCGAGCATGAGTCGAGCGTGCTCATCTCTCCACCACGTAACGAAAGACGCCCTCGAGATCGGCGTCGAGCGGACGAACCTCGAACAGGCGCGCACCCCGCTCGCGCGCGACCGGCGCCAGCGCATGGGCCAGCGCCCGGGCGTCGTTCGTGTCGAGCTCGAACGCATCATCGCCGTGAAGTTGCACACCGACGGCGGCTCCGCCTTCGAGCAGCGCGCCCGCGACCTCGCGTGGCCGGTCGGTGCGCACCCGGACCCGCAGTGGCCGGTCGTCCATGAGCGCACGCAGCTCGTGGAAGTCACCGGCAGCGGCAAGCCTGCCCTGTGACATGACGAGAATCCGCGAGCCGAGCCGCTCGACCTCGTCGAGCACGTGGCTCGACACGATCACACACCGGCCTTCGCTTCCGAGGCGTCGGAACAGCGCGACCATGTCGGCGCGCTGGCGAGGATCCAGTCCCGTCAGCGGCTCGTCCAGGACGAGCACGGCGGGGTCGTGCACGATCGCCTGCGCGACCTTCACGCGCTGGCGCATCCCTTTCGAGTACGCGGGCAGCTTCCGCGCATCGGCCGGGTCGAGATCGACGGTCTCGAGCGCGCGAGCGGCGGCGGCGACTGGCTGGGGGAGGCCGTGCAGCGTGGCGGCCAGTGCGACGAACCGGTGCGCCGTCAGCGGCTCGAAGACACTTTCCTGCTGCGGTACCAGCCCGATCAGGCGCGTGACGCTCGTGTCTGATCGAGGGTCTCGCCCTAGCACGCGAACGGTGCCCTGAGACGGACGGGCAAGCCCGCAGAGCATGCGGAGCATCGTCGACTTGCCGGCGCCGTTCGGCCCGAGCAGCGCTGTGACCCCGGCGCCGACGTCGAAGCTGACGTCCGATACGGCGACGAGCGCCCCGAACCACTTCGACACGCCTTCCGCGACGACGCGTGGCTCCGGCGGAGCCGTGGCAGTCAGCGGAACGCCTCCAGTCGCCGATACCGGAGCCAGCAGACGAGAATTCCCGCGGCGATCGCCGCAGCGACCCCCCCACGACGAGGCTTGTGGAGAGCTCGCGAACCGGTGAATCGTCGTCGGGCGTCTCCCCGAAGATCCGGTAGGAGAGGTCGGCGACCACGAACGGGAAGCTGAGCAGGTCGAGGGCGTTCGGCGCGCCGGCACTCTCGATCGCCGATCGGACCACGCTGACGGGCACGAAGAGCACCAGCACGGTCGCGACGGCCGCCGCGGCGCGCCGGGTCGTGAAGCTCGAGACCGCCATCGACAGCGACGCATAGAGCAGTGCCGTCGTTCCACCCGAAGCGAGGATCCGAAGCAGGAGACCCGGTGCCTCACCGGCGGTCGGCCCGTGTCCGGCCACGGTGAACGCGACGAACATGAAGAGCAGCGGTCCGGCGGTGATCAGGAGCATGACCGCGAAAACGGCGACAACCCTTGGCGCCGAGGTAGCGGTTTCGGTCGAGCGGGCCGGCGAGATAGAGCCCGAGCATCCCCGAGCGTCGATCGGGACAGAGCGCCTCCGGCGCGATCAGCGCGGTGAAGAGCGCGAGCGCGCTTCCGGTGATGAACGCGTAGTCGCCGTAGGAGATGAGGTCGTCGACGGGGAGATCCTCGAGGATCACCGCGAAGGCCACCGAGACGAGAGCGGGGAGAAAGGCGACCGCGAGCGTGATCGCCGGCAGCACTTTGTGGCGGCCGCCGCGCCCGAGCCCGAGCACGCGTCGCATGGTGAAGACGGCCAGCGTCGCGATGGCACGAACCGGTCGTTCTCGTCCGCCCTCATAGCCGCGATAGCCGAGGTCGAAGAGCCGTGCGCCCCCGGGGTTGGCACTCATCTTCCGGCGCCCAGGTAGACGTCCTCGAGCGTGCGTCCGCCGGGCCCGAGCCGTCGCAGCCCGAGCCCGAGGTCTGCGACGGCGTCGCGCACCGCGTCGTGGATCCCGTCAGCCGCGCCGAGACGGAGCACCGCTCCGTTGACCGCCACCTCGTACCCACGCTCGGTCAGGATCGCCGCCAACTCGTCAGCGCGGTCGTCGACCTCCACGACGAGCCCTTCGGGCCCGCGGCGCACGTCCGCGAGCGTGCCCGCGTGCACGACCTGGCCACCCTCGACGATCACCACGGCGTCACAGATCCGCTCGACTTCCTCGAGATGGTGCGACGAGACGACGATGTGCATCCCGAACTCCGTGCCGATGCGGCGGATCAGGTCGAGCATCTCGGTTCGCTGCACGGGATCGAGCCCGTCCGTCGGCTCGTCGAGGAGAACGAGCTCCGGGTCGTGGGCGATCGCTGACGCGAGCTTGACGCGCTGTCGCTGCCCCGTCGACATCGCGCCGACCGGGCGGAAGCGCTCCTCACCGAGACCGACGAGCCACAGCGCGTCGTTGGCCCGTTGCACGGCTGCCTGGTGAGGGAGGAGGTGCATCTCCGCGAGGTGCCGGACGAGGTCGCTCGCGGCCAGCTCGGACGGGAGATCGTGGTGCTCGGGTGCGTAGCCGATGCGCGCTCGCATCTGGATGCCCGCAACCGCGGGGTCGTGTCCGAGGACGTCGAGGGTGCCACCGTCGCGCGCACGAAGCCCGAGCGCGAGCGAGATGAACGTCGTCTTCCCGGCGCCGTTCGAGCCGAGCAGGCCCGTGATGCCAGGGCCGATGTCGGCGTCGAGACCTGCGAGCGCGACCGTCCGGCCGTACCGCTTCACGACTCCGCGGGCGGAGATGACCGCCGGCGCGGGCGGTCCGGTGCTGGGGTCAGGCTTCAGCCTGACCCCAGCGTCTGGTTGAACGCGATCGGCATCCTCAAACCGTGGTCAGGCTAAGAGCCTCCAACACAATAGAGGCTCTAAAGCCTGACCCCATCACTCGCGTGCACTGAATTCCGAAGGCCCGCGACGCGGGCCTTCGGAGGTGCAATCGGAGGGAATGCCCTTCCCACCCAATCGCGATTTCGTAAGACGCTCCTGTGAGTTCCCTAAGAAGGTTCTAAGAGCTACCTCGCCGGGAACGTTTTCGCGACGATGCGATCCACGCGATTCTCGAGCCGGTCCAGGAGCCGCTCGGCGCGTTCCTGCGAGATGCGCTTCGCCTCGACGGCCTTCGCCAGCTTGGCCTCGACGGGAGCCAGCATCGCTGCCTTCAGGCCGTCCACGCTCTTTCCCTGCTTCGCGGCGAGCGCCGAGAGCGAGGTTCCGGGAAGCGCCGCCTTGAGCTCGGCGCGGTCCAGCCCGAGGAACTCCGCGGCAGCAGCGAGCAGCCGGTGCCTTCCGAGCTTCGCCCTGAGCGCGTGACCGCGCCCGCAGAGACTGCCTGCGGCGATCCGCTCCTTCAGCATCGCAGCACGCTCAGGGGTGATTCGGCCGGCCTGCAGCGCGGCGTCCACCCTGGCCGTGAGCCTCTCCTTGACCCTGGCCGCGACCTCCGCGACGGTCAGCCCCTGCTTCTCGGCGATCTTCGCGACGCGTGCCTCGCAGCGCGCACCCTTGTCCTCGGCGCTCTGGCCTGCGAACGCAGCGCCTCCTCCGAGCAAGAGCGCAACGGCTCCGGTAGCTGCAGCGGCGATGTATCGATTCGTTCTCATCGATCCCACTCTCCTTCCCCAGTGACGTTCGACAACGAACTGCGCTCGCATGCTGGCAGCCGTGTTTGAAGGGCGTTTGAACGATTCGTAAGGGCTGGTCACTCGAGGACTCCGAAGGAGTAGAGGATGAAGAGGAGCACAGCCAGCCCGCTCAGTCCGGCGGATAGGAACGCAGCCAGTACGATCTCCGCGCGTGAACGACGACCGAGTACGCCGACGGTAGTCGTCAGCAGCGCGGGTACGCCGACGATCAAGGGCCAGGCGTGGGTGTCGTCCTCGACCTTGTCGACGACCTCGATGAGGCCCACCATCAGGGCCGGGCATATCAGCAACGCCCACGCGAAGAAGACCATCCGAGGCGCGGTGCTCACCCACGAACTATCGCCCCGTGCGCCAGTACGCGCTAGCGACTCGCCCGAAACCGGCCTTGAAACTGGCCGCTACCCGGCTACGCGGCTCGGACGTAGATGCCGTCCGCGGCCTTTTCCGACAGCGCGCGTTCGGTCCCAGCGACAGAGACGGTGAGCTGCCCGGCCGCCGGCTGCGCACTGCGCACGGACACGTGTGTTCCCGGCACGAGCCCCTCCTCGTAGAACCAATGCAGAAGGTCGCCGTCGTGCTCCGCGAGCCGCATGATCTCGGCGTCGCGTCCAGGGTCGAGATCGCCCAGGGGGACGAGCTCCTTGTTCTCCGCCTGCTCGACCTCAGGCTCGACCGGCCAGCCATGCGGGCAGCGATCAGGGTGGCCGAGGCGTTCGTTGATCCGCTCGATCATCTCGTCGGTGAACGTGTCCCCGAGCTCGTCCGCGTGGACGTGCGACTCGCCGGCGGTGTAACCCATGAAATCGGTGAGGAAGCGCTCGATGATGCGGTGCTTGCGGACGACACGCTTCGCTCTCTCCGTCCCGGTGGGGGTGAGGATCGCCTCCTTCTGGTCGCCACGCTCGACCAGGCCGTCCGCCTCGAGCCGCTTCAGCATCTCCCCCGCGGACGCCCGCGATACTCCGAGCATCTCGGCGACCCTCGCGGCGATGGCCGTCGACCCGGTGGAGGGCCGGTACTCCCCGATCGGGAAGGCGAGGAAGTAGATCGTCTCGAGGTACTCGTCGACGGAGTGGCCGTGCGGCTGAGCCATTGGCCTCCAATCTACCTAGGAGCGTCTAGCGAAACGCTGTAGGCCAATGTCCATGCGGCTCGCATGGTAGCGCCGGGGGCGGCTACCCCACGAATCCGGCGGGGTTTACCCACATCAGACTCCTCGCCCTTCGATGTCGTCTCGCTCGCCGTAGCCAAGGTCGACGCGGTGAAGAAGCGGCATCGGCGGTGGCATCGCGTAGATGCTGAGCGTACTGAGGGCGAAGGAGCCAGGAATGCTGACGGCGAGCAGGTCTGCGATCTCCTCATCCGTGATTGGAGTCCGATCGCGGAGGGTGCAGTGAGGCTGATACGGGAATGGGCACGATTTGAATCGAATGGGAGAACTGGCGATGCGGCGGTGAAGCTCGTGAAATGGCCGCTCATCCTCAACGGCTAAGAAGAAGATGTCGGTCCCCGGGAAGCGGTCAACGCGGCCGAAAGACGCCGCGATCGGTTGGGTGTCGGCCGCAATCGTCGCAAGGATCGCGAACACTTCCTCAGCGTCTTGGCCTAGCTCGAACTCTCCCACGCCGTTCGACCCCGCCACCGTGATCTCAACAGGCAGCGAGGATCGGAAGTCATCGCGATGCCGAACGCGGACTTGCATGACGGCGCTCGCGTGCGGCTCTGGCACATCAAGCACCGCGTACGTATTCGTTTCGAACACAGACCGGCTCACGAGACAGATGGCGCATGCTGGTCGAGGTTGTCGCCGTAGTAGAGGAGGTTCGGGGCGGCGCTCAAAAGAGCGGTACCTGCTCGGCGTAGGGCTCCAGGATCGACAGTCCGGTCAAGCTGGCGAAACGCGGAAGGTCTTTCGAGTACGTATGAAACTCGACAACGCCGAGAAAGCGTGCGCTTGCAAGATGGGTCGCATCTCCGGGCTTCATGCTCAGCCCGGCGGCAACCGCTCCTCGGATCAGAGTGCGAGCGTCACGCGCGATGCCTTCATGAAAGTCGATGAGTCTGACGGCATAGCGGTCAGTCCAGAGCGCGTCGATCTTGTCCTCGGCTTCAGAGTCAAGCGCCTTCTGCGCCTTTTCATGGAGCGCGAACGCAACCTCAGTAATCGTGAACGCGGACGTAACGATCTCGCGCTCGCTCGCCGGGTCAGCGCTTTCGGAGAGCAGAGTGTCGAGCGTCGGAAGCCGGTCAGCAACCGCGTTGATATACGAAAGGAAGACGCAAGCGTCCCAGTAGTTGCGCTTCGGATCAGGAGGCATCGCGGAGTAGTCTCAGCGTCTCCTCGGGCGGCGGTTCGTCTTCTCCGAGGGGGACCGCGCCCCTTGCCTTACGGTACGACCCGCGCTCGATTTCGTCTAAGAGGGCGACGGCCGACACCTTCCGCACGGAAACAGGCCGACCGCTGACAGGTTCACGGCTGACCCAACCTTCGACAACCGCTCGGCGATCCCATGCCCCGCGCATCATTTCTTCGCGGCCGGTCTGCAAGTAGCAGTAGACGGCTTTCCCGAATAGGGAGTCGTAGAGCACGAACCGCAACCCGCCGCGACTCGTCAGCGTCTGCACGCGTCCCTCCACCGCCCCGTAAGCGTGGAGCTGCCTTTGCGTCTCAACCTTGACCGAGGGGCTTACGACGGTCGCGGTTTCCTCAGGCGTCTCGAACCGCACGGCGGTAATGGCTCCGTCTAGAACGCTCGTGAGTCTTTTTGCGGCGCTTTCAACCTTCCGCGAATATGGGACCGCTTCGCCTCTTTCGAGGCTGCGCCCGACCGCGGCGTAGCCGACAACGATCCGCTCGACGGTCTCCTCCACGACTCCCTGCGCGGTGAAGGTCATGGTCGCGCTCCCTGCGTCCAGATATTCGACGATCCACTCGGGCCGCTCCTTACCGGCAATTTCAACCGAAAGCGCATCGACGAGCGCTGCCAGGTCCTTGACAGTGGACGCGAACAGGTCGAGAGACACTTCTCCGCTCAGCGAATACGTGATGGAGTCGTTTTCCACCGGTGACCTCCGATCCATCGGGCCGAGGGAGGCTATGCCGTCCGACCGGCCTTGTAAAGTTTGACCTGGAAATCACCGCAAAAGCGAGCCCCGCGATGCTGAAACATCCGGGGCTCTGGGCCACGGAGGTACAAGCTCCATGTCCGGCCAGAAGGTAGCACGGCACTCGGTTGCCGCCCAACTCTCAGAGCTTCTCGACTCGCCCGAGATCGCGGGTCTGATTGCCGAGCTTGAGGCGCTGCGCTGGACGGGTAGGAAGGGCTACCCGATCCGCTCTCTCGTCGGCGCGTGCCTCGCCAAGAGCCTGTACGCGATCCCGACGTGGAGCCGCACGGCCGCGCTCATCGCGGAGCATCGGGCGCTCTCCGACGCGATCGGCGGTACGCCGTCCGTGTACGCGCTCTACAGGTTCGCCACGAAGTTGCGAACCCACAAGCCGCTTATGGACGCATGCCTCTCCCGCGTCGTGGAGTCACTTCGCGCCGAGCTTCCCGAATACGGCGAAGCGCTCGCCATTGACGCCTCCGACCTCCCGGCGTACGCGAACGGGCAACGCTTCCTGACGAAGAATGGCCCCGAGCGCGAACGGTACTCCGATCCTGACGCCTCGTGGGGCCATCGCTCGGCGGTCTCCACGAGGAAGGGCGGTGGCTATTACGGCTGGAAACTCCACCTTGCCGTCTGCGCTCGTACTGAGCTTCCGGTGGCGTGGCAAGTCGAGACGGCGCGCAAGCACGAGTCCAGCCTCGCCGACGATCTCTTGCAGCAGGTTCGAGAGTTGAAGATCAAGCCTGCCACGGTGACCCTTGATAAGGGCTATGACGTTGGCCGCGTGTACGAAGCGTGCGAGCAGATCGGGGCAGTGGCGATCATCCCGCTCCGCAAGACGCCTGCCGTCAAGCGCGGCGATCATCGCGCTCCTGAGTGCGAGCACGGAACTTGGACGTTCGCTGGTGCCGACTTAAAGCGGAAGCTGACGAAGTGGCGCTGCCCGACCGGCGAGTGCAAGCCCGCGAGCCGGTGGGTCAAAGCATCTCGTCTCCATCCGCTGATCCCGCGCGAGTCGAAGCGGTGGGGCGACCTGTACCGGCAGCGCGGCTCCGTCGAGCGCGCCTTCGGGCGCTTGAAGAACGAGGCCGGTCTCACGCCGATCCGTGTTCGTGGGCGCGACCGCGTGGCGCTCCACGCCGACCTCTGCATCCTCGCCACGCTCGCGCAGGCACTCGCCCGAGCGCGAGCCGTTCCGCTCGCGGCGTAGGCCGCTCTCCTCAAAACCGAGTAGAAGCTCCTACACTGAGATCCGCATGGCGCGAGACCCGTTCCGCCTCGGATACCGGGAGTGAGTAGCCGCAGCTTCGCGCTGCGGGGATCTCTCGCCCGAGATACCGGAGTGGAAAATCTTGCGCCATGCGTTTTCTCATGGTCGTCGCCACGTTTCGCTAGTCATTTCGCTCGCCCCTCCTAGCTGCATGCGCAAGACCGGAATCCGCTGGCGCAGATTCCGGTCGAGCGACCAGCTTGGCGCGCGAAGTCCTGAAGGCGTCCGCGTCGCGGTCGCGGCGCCTCCGCTCGTCCTTAGCCTGGCGTCCCCGACTCGAAGCGATGCGCCGAGGATATGAGGTAGAGGACGGGCGCCGAGGAGAGGATGAGAATGAGCGCCGGGACCGCGGCCTGCGAGTAGGCGCCCACCTGCGTCAGCTTCCAGATCTCCGTTGCCAGCGTCTCGAACCCGATCGGCCGTAGGAGCAGCGTCGCGGGGAGCTCCTTCATCGCCGACAGGAAGACGAGCGCTGCTCCTGCCAGCACGCCGGTGCGGACGAGCGGGACGGTCACGCGGCTGAACGTCTGGACGGGGCCGCGTCCGAGGCTCCGCGCAGCTTCCTCGTAGCGAGGGCTGACCCGCTCGAGCGCCGACTCGACCCCGGCGAGCGCCTGCGGGAAGAAGCGCACCACGTATGCGAAGACGAGCAGCGCCAGCGTCTGGTAGACGACGGACGCATAGCGAGCGGCGAAGAAGACGAGGGAGAGCGCGATGACGAGCCCCGGCAGAGCGTTTCCCGCGTACGACAGCCGCTCCAGCAGCCGTGAGCTGGGCGAGGGATGACGCAGCGCCAGAACGGCGATCGGCAGCGCTGCGAGAACGGCCACGGCCCCGGCGAGCGCGGAAGCTCCGAGCGAGTTGAACGTCTCGCCCCACGGCATCGCGAAGTCCCGCTCGTTCACGAGTCCGCGCGCGAGCCAGTAGCCGAGAACTCCCGCGGGGAGGACGAGGAAGAGCCCGACGACCATGGCGCAGAACCCGATCGCCGGCGCGGCCCACCGCCCGAGAGCTACGAGCGGTTGAGGCCGCTGTGTCCCGGGACCGGTGCGGTACAGACGACCTCGCTGCCGGGCGCGGTACTCGAGCACGAGCACCCCCGCGGTCAGCGCGACGAGGAGCAGCGCCAGTGTCGCCGCCGGGGCGCGGTCGAACAGGCTCTTGTACTGAACGTAGATCGAGCGCGTGAGCGTGTCGTAGTCCATGAGCGAGACGACGCCGAAGTCCGAGAACGTGTACAGGGCTACGAGGAGTGCTCCGAGCCCGACGGCCGGGCGCAGCGCCGGCGCTGTGACGCGCCAGAATGCACGGCCGCCCGAGATGCCCAGGCCCCGGGCCGCCTCGTCGAGCGAGGGATCGAGGCTCCGCAGAGCGGTCTGCGTGAGCAGGAACACGTACGGGTAGGTCGCGAGCGTCAGGGCGATCAGTGATCCCCAATAGCCCCTCACCTCCGGAAGGCGCTCGATTCCGAGCGCGTCCGACAACAGTCCGCGCTCGCCGAAGAACCCGAGCAGGCAGAAGGCCGCGACGTAGCTGGGAATGACGAGCGGAAGCGCACCTGCTGTCGCCCACAGCCGTCGAGCCGGGAGGTCGGTGCGAGTGACGAGCCATGCGAGGGGAACGGCGACGAGAACAGATGAAAGGACGACTCCGGCGGCGAGCAGCACGGTGTTCAGGACCAGTCGCCAGGTCGACACTTCGCCCAGGATCTCCAGCGCCCGGCCGCTGCCCGCGACCCGGACGACGAGGTACGCGAGCGGCAGCAGGAGAAGCGCGACGACGAGGCCCGCCGAGAGGACGAGCGGGAGGGGAGCGCGAACTGCTCCGCGCGTCATGTCAGATAGCCGGTCTCGCGCAGAAGCTCGATCGTCGCCTCGTGCTCGGGGCCGAAGCTCGTCAGGTCGACGGACGGGCCCTCGAGCGAGTCGAGCGGTGGCAGGCCGGGCCGAGCCTCGATCCCCTCCACCAGCGGGTACTCGGCCTCCTCGGCGTCCTCGACGTAGAAGCGCTGTCCTTCGGGCGAGAGCAGGAACTCGATGAATCGCTCCGCATTCGAGCCGTCGCCGGCGCTCTCGAGAACGCCGGCCCCCGCGACGCTGACGAGTGCTCCGGGATCTCCCGCCTCGAGGAAGTGGTTTGCAATCGGCGCCTCGGGCTGCTCTTCCTGGACGAGGTAGAGGTAGTAGTGGTTCACGAGCCCGAGATCGATCTCGCCGACGGCGGCAGCTTCGACCACGGGCGTGTTCTTCTCGTACTCCTTGACATCGTTCTCGCGCAGGTCGAGGAGCCACTGACGCGTCGCGTCGTCACCCTCGGCGAGGCGCATCGCGGTCACGAAGGCTTGGAACGAGGCGTTCGTGGGAGCGATTCCGATTCGTCCCTTCCACTCGGGGTCCGTCAGGTCGAAGACGGAATCGGGAACCTCGTCCTCGGAGAGCTCTTCGGTGTTGTAGACGATGACGCGTGAGCGCCCCGACGTGCCGATCCACCGGCCGTCCGCGTCGCGAAATCGCTCCGGCACCATTCCCAGGATTCCGTCCGAGAGCGCACCGAGCTCGTCCTCGACCGCGCCCAGAGAGCCCGGATCCTGGGCCCAGAACACATCGGCGGGCGAGTTCTCCCCTTCCTCGGCGATCGTCGCAGCGAGCTCGGCGCTGTCGCCGTACCGTACCTCGACGTCGATCCCCGTCTCGTCGGTGAACATCTCGAAGAGCGGAGCGACGAGCTCCTCCTCCCGCCCCGAGTACACGGTCAGTGTTTCGTCGGACCCTCCGCCGCAGCCCGCTGCGACGAATGCGATGAACACGACCGCCAGACCGACCGCGTGCCGCACGTGCCCACCTCCTGTAAGAGTGCCCTTACTTTTCAAGTAAGGGAGACCTTACACAGTCTCGCGGAGATCAGTCGAGAACCGGTACGTGCCCCTCGTGGAGCCGAATGGAGACCCGGGACCCGAGCGGAACGACCTCGGTCGACGGGCGGTGCGAAACCAGCTCTACCCCGTCGAGGAGCACGCGGTAGAAGACGTCGTGGCCGCGGAACTCGCGGGCGACGACCTCGCCCGCGCCCGCAGGGTCGGGCTCGAGCTCGAGAAGCTCCGGCCGGACGAGCACGTCGGCTGCCAGCGCGGTGGACGCCCCGTTCGCGGGGAAAGCACCGATCGGCGTCTCCACGAGACCGGCGGCAACGCGGCCGGTGAGCACGTTGCCCGCTCCGACAAACGCAGCCGCCCAGCGGGACGATGGGGCGAAGTAGAGATCCTCGGCCGTGCCCTCCTGCACGACCTTGCCGTCGCGCATGAGCGCGATGCGGTCGGCGACCGAGAAGGCCTCCTCGCGGTCGTGGGTCACGAGGACGACCGTGACTCCGAGCGGGCGGATGATCTCCGTGACCTCGGCGCGCAGTGACTCGCGCAGCGAGGGATCGACATTCGACCACGGCTCGTCGAGGAGCACGAGCTCGGGCGCGGGAGCGAGCGCACGCGCCAGGGCGACCCGCTGCTGCTGGCCGCCGGACAGCTGATGCGGGTACCTCGTACCGAGAGCGTCGAGCCCCACGATGGAGAGCAGCTCGGACACGCGACCGGGCCGCGCTCGTCGTGGGAGGCCGAATCCGATGTTCGCGGCGACCGTCAGATGCGGGAAGAGCGCGTAGTCCTGGAACACCATCCCCACGCGGCGCTTCTCCGGTGGCACCCAGCTCCCTCGGCCACTGACCTCGCACCCGGCGACCTCGATCGCGCCAGCGTCCGGGCGCTCGAACCCGGCGATCAGGCGCAGTAGCGTGGTCTTCCCGCAGCCAGAGGGGCCGAGGAGGGCCACAACCTCGCCGCGCTCGACGCAGAATGACGTCTCGTCGACGGCGATGACCTGGCCGTAGCGCTTCGTGACGCCCTCGAGGCGGATCATCGAGCAAGTCATGTAAGGGAGACCTTACACCGCCTTCACAGCTGATGGTGCGAGAAACGCGGGTGGCTGGAGCTGTGGCTCGAGGCTACGCTCGCCGGCATGCCGCTTGCGGAGATCTATCCCCTCGTCACCGCCCGCGCACTGGCGCGCGCGTTCACGTACGACGTCGAGGAAGGGGTCGAACGGGGTGCCGTCGTCTCCGTCTCACTCGGAGGGCGGCGGGTCCGCGGCGTCGTCGTGCGAGTGGGGGTCGAGGAGCCGGCCGGTGTCGAGATCGCGTCGGCCGGGCCTGTCGTCGACAAGGTTCCGGGCCAGCTCGTCGAGCTCGCACTCTGGCTCGCCGAGTACTACGGCTCGACTCCCGCCCGGGCGCTCGCACTCGTGGCGCCGCATACGCGCGCGAGGCGAGGCGAGAGACGCGCGCCCACACCGCGGGATGCCTTCGCGGGGGAGGCAGAGCCCGAGGAGCTCACAGCGGCTCAGAATGACGCGATCGAGGAGATCACGGCCGCGCTATCCGGCGGCGGAGATCACATCCTGTTGCACGGCCCCACCGGAAGCGGCAAGACGGAGGTCTACCTCCAGACCTGCGCCGCCGCGCTCGCGCGCGGGCTCGGTGCAATCGTGCTCGTCCCCGAGATCGCCCTCACGCCGCAGACGGTCGGCCGGTTCGCAGCACGCTTCGGCGACGGCATCGCCGTCCTGCACTCGGCGCTCGGTGACGCCGAGCGGAGAGATGAGCGCGAGCGGATCGCGAGCGGCGAGGCGCGCGTCGTCATCGGGGCCCGTTCCGCGGTCTTCGCACCCGTGCGCGATCTCGGGCTCATCGTCGTCGACGAGGAGCACGACTCGTCGTTCAAGCAGGAGTCGGATCCGCGCTACGACGCCCGTACGGTGGCCGCCAAGCGAGCTGCGTTGGAGGGTGCGGTTGCCGTCTACGGAAGCGCGACGCCACGGGTGGAGAGCTGGGCTCGGCTGCGGCGGCTGGAGCTCCCGTCGCGCATCGGAGCGCCGCTGCCCTCGGTGCGGCTGATCGATTTGCGGCGCCAAGCCGGCTATCCGCTCTCGGCGCCGTTGCTCGCGGAGCTCGCCGGCGTGGAGGAACGGGGAGGCCGCGCGGTGCTGCTCTTGAACCGCCGTGGCATCTCGGGGGCGATCCACTGTCGCGCGTGCGGAGTGTCACGCAGGTGCCGGAGCTGCGACGTGACGCTGACCCTCCACCGCGACGGGCGCCTGCGCTGCCACCACTGCGGATACTCTGAAGCGCTGCCCGAGCTTTGTCCCGAGTGCGGCTCCGTCGAGCTGGCCCGGATCGGAGCGGGCACGCAGCGGCTCGAGGCCGAGCTGGCCCGCCGCGTGCCTGGGCTCGAGCGGATCCGGCTGGACGCCGACACGACGGTGAAGCCAGGGGCGTTGCGCGACGCGCTCGAGCGGTTCACCAACGCACGGGCTGCGGTGCTGATCGGGACGCAGATGGTGGCGAAGGGTCACCATTTCCCCGGCGTGGCAGTGGCGGCGGTCGTGGATGCGGACACAGGACTTGCGTTTCCGGACTTTCGGGCCGAGGAGCGTACGTTCCAGCTAGTGACGCAGCTTGCGGGGCGAAGCGGGCGCGACGCGCCCGGGAAAGTGCTTGTTCAGACGTTTCAGCCGGACGCGATTCCCTTCGCCTTCGCCATCCGTCACGACGTCGCAGGATTCCTCGCGCGAGAGCTCGTGCGGCGGGAGGAGCTGAGCTACCCGCCCTTCAGCCATCTCGTCTCGATCGTCGTATCCGGCACCGAGCCGGCGGCGCCTCTCCGGGTTTTGAGCGAGCTCCGTCACGCGCTCACCGAAGCCGGCGTCCGCTTGATCGGCCCGGCACCGCTGCTCCGGTTGCGTGGGCGGCACCGCGCGCAGCTGGTCGCGAAGACGCGGTCGCCACGAGCGTTCGCGAGCCGTGCTGCGTCGCTCCTCGCCGCGGCCGCGCCGGCGATGCGTCGCGACCGGCTGTCCGTGGTCGTGGACGTCGATCCGCAGTCGCTCTGACGCGAACCAAGTAACAGACTGTTACTTGGTTAGACTCGCCGCGCGATGGCCCACGACCACGAGCACGAGCACGCGCACGACCACGATCACGACGACGAGCACGAGCACGAGCACGAGCCTGACGAGCAAGAGCTCGAGCTGGAAGCCCGGCGCATGCTCGCGCTCGCACGGATCCGCCAGTACGGCGACCCCGTGCTCCGCATGAAAGCGAGGGAGATCGAGGCCGTCGACGACGACGTCCGGCGCCTGGCCGAGCGGATGACCGCGCTGATGCACGAAGCGCAGGGCGTCGGGCTGGCGGCGACGCAGGTCGGCGTCCTCCGCCGCCTCTTCGTCTTCACCGATGCCGGCGAGGATCGTGTGCTGGTGAATCCCGTCATCACAAAGCGCTCCGACACGGTCGAGGTGGACGACGAGGGATGCCTGTCGCTTCGCGAGGTGCTCGTACCGGTCGAGCGCCCGGTGGCCGTCACCATCGAAGGTCTCGACGTGAAGGGCGAGCCCGTGAAGCTCGACCTCGAGCTGCCTTCGGCGAGGGTCGTGCAGCACGAGCTCGACCACCTGGACGGTGTGCTCATCCTCGATCGCACCGATGACGAGTCCCGGCGCGCGGCGCAGGGCAAGCTCCGGCCGCAGCCCGTGCTCGGCGCTCGGTGAGAATCGCGGTCGCGGCCACCGCGCCCTTCGGCGCTGACGTCTTGAAGCGGCTCGCAGTCACGCACGAGATCAGCTGCCTGCTCACTCGACCTGACGCGCCCGCGGGTCGCGGGCGGAAGCTCGCGTCGCCGCCGGCCAAGCAAGCTGCGATAGAGCTCGGGATTCCGGTGCTGCAACCCGATCTGCTCGAGCCCGAGTTGGAGCTCGGCGCACCGACAGTGATCGCGGCCGCCTACGGCCGCCTCGTCCCGGAGTCGTTGCTGGCGGAGCGCCACTGGCTGAACGTGCATCCGTCGATGCTCCCGCGCTGGCGAGGCGCCGCCCCGGTGGAGCGCGCGCTGATGGCCGGGGACGAGGAGACGGGTGTCACGATCATCGAGCTGGTGAAGGAGCTCGACGCAGGACCAATCGCTGCCCAGCGCCCGTTCGCGATCGAGCCGGAGGACGACGCGGGCGCGGTGTACGGGAAGGCTGCCCCGGTCGCGGTCGAGCTGCTCGCCGACGTGCTCGAGGATCCCGACCGCCCGCCTCGTCCACAGCCCGACGAGGGCGTGACCTATGCGGACAAGATCGCAGCCGCCGATCGCGTTCTCGATCTCTCGCAGCCGCCCGAGGCGCTCGTCAACCGCGTGCGCGCGCTCTCTCCTCATATCGGGGCGCGTGCGCGACTCCACGATCGCGACGTGACGGTCTGGCGCGCCCATGTCTCCGAAGACGGCTCGTTCCAGCCGCTCGAGGTGCAACCCGAGGGGGGTCGCAGGATGGAGTACGCCGCGTGGGCACGCGGGCTCAGATAAGCCCAGCGCGGCGGGCGGCGTATCAGGTCCTCGTCCGCGTCTTCGAAGACGACGCTTACGCGGATCATGCCTTTCGCACCGCGGCGGCAGGCCTGGACGAGCGGGATCGCGCGCTCGCGCAGCGCCTCGCTTACGGCGCCGTGCAGCGGGCGCGGACCCTCGATCACGCGATCGAGACGATCGGACGGCGAAAGGTGCACCGCCTCGACCCGCCGGTCCGAGCGGCCCTGCGCCTCGGCGCGTACCAGCTCGCGTTCGTCGACGGCGTCCCGCGCTATGCCGCGGTCAACGAGTCGGTCGAGCTCGTGCGGGCGGCCGGGCTCTCGAGGGCGGTCGCGTTCACGAATGCGGTTCTCCGGCGGCTCGCAGACCGGATCCGCGACTTGGTGGTCGCACTGCCGGAGGCGAGCTCGCACGAGGCGGCGCTAAAGCACTCCTATCCGGACTGGGTCGCGAACGTGTGGTGGCGCGATCTCGGCGCTTCCGCCGCCATCGCGCTCATGCGCGCGCAGAACGAGCCGGCGGAGATCGCGGTCCGGCTCGTCCGTGGCGAGATCGCGGGCAGGCCCGACCCGGACATCCCTGGCGCTCGGCTCGTCGAACGGATCGACGAAAGCGCTCTGACCGACGGCCGCATCTGGCCGCAGAGCCGCGCCTCGCAGCTCGTCGGGCTCGCGGTCGGCGCGCGGGAAGGCGACCGCACGCTCGATCTCTGCGCCGCACCCGGAGGCAAGGCGACGATGCTCGCCGGCGAGGTAGTAGCCGTGGACGTGAACGAGGCGAGGGCGCACGAGCTCGAGGTGATGGCGCGCCGGCTCGGAGCATCTGACGTACGTGTTGTCGTCGCGGACAGTCGTGAGCTGCCGCCGGAGCTCGACGGCTTCGACCGTGCGCTGGTGGATGCGCCGTGCTCGGGCCTCGGGGTTCTCAACCGGCGCCCGGACCTGCGCTGGCGCGCCGAAGCGCTCCCCGAGCTCCAGCTCGAGCTCCTGCGTGCCGCGGCCGAGCGTGTCAGGTCGGGAGGGACGATCGTCTACTCGGTGTGCACCATCAACGCGGATGAATCGGAGGCTGTCGTCGACGCGTCCGGGCTCGAGGTCGACCTCGAGCTCTCGGACGAGTGGCCGCAGTTCCGGCATTCGCGCAGACCCGAGTTCCTGCAGACGCTCCCGCATGTCCACGGCACTGCCGGCTTCTTCGTCGCACGAATGCGCCTGCGCGGTACGGGCCCGACCTAGGATCGACGTCGTGGATGACGCGTTCATCGAACACGCGCTGGAGCTCGCAGAGCGTGGGCGGGGGACGACGCACCCGAATCCGATTGTCGGAGCGGTCGTGGTCGCGGCGGGCGAGGTCGTCGGGAAGGGCTGGCACGAGCTGAAGGGCGGGCCGCATGCCGAGGTCGCTGCGCTTGCGGACGCCGGCGAGAAGGCGCGCGGCGCGACGGTCTACGTGACGCTCGAGCCCTGCGCGCACCAAGGCGACACACCGCCCTGCACAGACGCGCTGATCCAGGCGCGCGTGGCGCGAGTCGTTGCAGGACAGCTCGATCCACACCCGGATCACGGCGGCGGGGTCGCCCGGCTCCAGCAGGCGGGCATCCAGGTCGAGCTCGCGGACGGCGATCTCGCCTTCCGCTGCCGTCAGCAGATCGAGGAGTGGCGAACGTGGGTCACCGTGCAACGGCCGTTCGTGACCTACAAGGTCGCCGTGTCTCTCGACGGACGGGTGGCCATGCCCGATTCGCGCTGGGTGAGCGGGGAAGACTCGCGCCGGCTCGTGCACGTGCTGCGTGCCGCCTCCGACGCCGTCGCAGTGGGAATGGGCACGGTGCGCTGGGAGAACCCGCGGCTCGACGCCCGGGGCGTTCCCGTCGTCCGTCAGCCGCGCCGACTCGCCTTTGGGAAGGGGCCGCTGCCGGAAGAGTCCGAGCTCGAGCTCCGCTCCGGGCCTCTGCGTGACGAGCTCGAGGAGCTCGCCGCCGACGGCGTCCAGTCGCTTCTGCTCGAAGGCGGCCCGACGCTGGCCGCCGCGTTCCTCGAGCAGGATCTCGTCGACAAGCTGCTCGTCTTCGTCGCGCCGAAGCTCTCGGGCGAAGGCTCCGGAATGCTCACGGGGCTCCCTGCGCCGGTCGAGCTCATGCGGCTCGAGTCACGCTCGATCGGCGACGACGTCCTGCTCCAGGGCTACGTCCACGAGCCCTGAGCTACCGTCTCCGCATGTTCACCGGGATCGTGCGGGAGCTCGGTCGAGTGGTCTCCGCGAAAGGCGGTTCCCACGGGCTTGCGCTCGTCGTCGAGGCTCCGGACACGGCCGCTGAGCTCGGCGTTGGAGACTCGGTCTCGATCAACGGCGTCTGTCTCACTGCCGCATCGCTCGCAGGGCCGCGGATCTCGCTGCACGCCGTTCCGGAGACGCTCGCCCGCTCGACGCTCGGCCGTCTCGCGGCGGGGGAAGCCGTGAACGTCGAACCGGCCGTGCGCGCGGGCGATCCGCTCGGCGGCCACTACGTCCAGGGTCACGTCGACGCCGTGGGTCACGTGCAGTCGGTCGAGGCTGAAGGAGAGGGGCTGCGGGTGTTCGTCGAGGCGCCGCCTGGGGTGCTTCGGTACTGCGTCGAGAAGGGCTCGGTCACGATCGACGGCGTCTCGCTCACCGTAGCCGAGCTCGGCTCGGAAGAGTTCGCGGTTACGCTCGTCCCGCACACGCTCGAGGCGACGACGCTCTCGGCTCTCCGACCGCGCCAAGAGGTCAACCTCGAGGCCGACGTGCTCGCGAAGTACGTCGAACGGCTCCTGACCCCGCGGCTACGATCACTGGAGTGAGCACGGTCAAGGAACCGGAGGCCATCTCCCCGTTCTCGACGATCGAGGCTGCGATCGAGGACTTCCGCTCGGGCAAGTTCGTCATCGTCGTCGACGACGCCGACCGCGAGAACGAGGGCGACCTGACCATCGCGGCCCAGTTCGTCACACCCGAGGCAATCAACTTCATGGCCACCCACGCCCGCGGGCTCATCTGCCTTTGCCTCACACCCGACCGCTGCGACGAGCTGGCGCTGCGGCCCATGACCGAGCACAACGAGACGCCGCTCGGCACGGCGTTCACCGTCTCCATCGAGGCGCGTAAGGGGGTCTCGACCGGGATCTCGGCCGCTGATCGCGCTCGCACGATCCAGGTCGCCATCGATCCGGGCTCGAGCCCGCACGATCTCGTGCAGCCGGGCCACGTCTTCCCGCTACGGGCAAAGCCTGGGGGTGTCCTGCAACGCTCCGGCCAGACCGAGGCGGCGGTCGATCTCGCTCGTCTGGCCGGCGTGATTCCCGCCGGGATCGTCTGCGAGATCATGAACGAGGACGGCACGATGGCACGTGTGCCAGACCTCACGGTTTTCAGCCACGAGCACGACCTGAAGATGATCACGGTCGCCGACCTGATCGAGCACCGACGACGGCTGGAGAAGCTCGTCGAGCGGGTCGTCTCTGTCCGGCTCCCCACCGACTACGGAGACTTCCAGGCGATCGCCTACCGCGAGGTGCTGACGGACAAGCAGCATGTCGCTCTTGTCAAAGGCGAGGTCGAGGGCGCCGAGAACGTGCTCGTCCGCGTGCATTCGGAGTGCCTCACGGGCGACGTCTTCCATTCACTCCGTTGCGACTGCGGCGAGCAGCTCGAGCTCGCGCTTGCCCAGATCGAAGCCGAAGGCACGGGCGTTCTCCTGTACATGGCCCAGGAGGGGCGCGGGATCGGGCTCTTGAACAAGCTCAAGGCCTACGAGCTGCAGGAGGGCGGCCTGGACACGGTCGAGGCGAACCTCGAGCTCGGCTTCCCGGCCGACGCGCGGGAGTGGGGGATCGGAAACCAGATCCTCGCCGACCTCGGGCTGACGACGATCAGGATCCTCACCAACAATCCGCGCAAGCTCACAGGCCTC
>Ga0208612_1000174_pt1 | contig 33891 bp, 34 predicted proteins | sample AntDryMetagUQ889_FD_188089 | JGI IMG/M metagenome (GOLD analysis project Ga0208612, IMG submission 188089) | Polar desert microbial communities from Antarctic Dry Valleys - UQ889 (SPAdes) | ecosystem: Environmental > Terrestrial > Soil > Desert | place: Antarctic Dry Valleys | collected 2008-12-31 | reverse complement strand
GGTGAAGGCGCCCGCCAAGCCTGCGACGACAGCGAAGGCCGCGCCGACCGCCCCGAAGGCATCGGCAAAAGCCAAGCCTGCGGCGAAGGCCAAGGCCGCGCCCACGCGCGGCGGCTCGACGACGTCCAACGGAAGCGCTACGGAAGACGCCTTCACCGAGGCAGTCACCGCGCTCGTGACCCGAGGTCGCGAGGACGGCTTCATCACACATGATCAGATCCTCGCGGTGCTTCCCGAGCCGGAATCGCAGCTGGGAGCGCTCGAGGAGCTGTACGCCGCCGCGACGGAGGCGGGGGTGGAGGTGCTCGACGCGAAGAACCAGCCGACGCTGCTCGGCGAGCCTGACGAGGAGGAGGCGGACGAGGAGGAGAAAGCCGCCCCAGCCACCGCCAAGGCCAAGACCGAGGCGGAGGAGGATCTCGAGGCGCTGGCCGCCGACCTCATCGGCATCGACGACCCGGTGCGCATGTACCTCAAGGAGATCGGCAAGGTCGCGCTGCTGACCGCCGAGGAAGAGGTCGTCCTCGCCAAGGCCATCGAGCTCGGGGAACTGGCCGTAGAGGACCCGGCACGGGCGGTCGTCAACCTGTACACGTGGGTCACGCTCGACACCGAGCCGAAGGCTCGCACCATGGCCGCCATGCGCGCGTTCGACCTGCCGAAGGAGTCGGCGCGCGTCACCGGCGACGCCATCGACTGGTGGACCGGGCGGAAGCGCAAGACCATCGAGACGCCCACCATCAAGCTGTCGAAGGCACGGAAGGCTCCCAACCTCGACGACGAGGCCCGGACGCGCCTCATGGAGGCGGAGTCGATCCTCAAGGTCCTCGCCGCCGAGCCGGCGCAGGGCCTGAAGGACGCGATCCTGTTCGGCTCCACGTATCGGTTCCGCGCGGTGAGCCACGCCGGGTCCAATGAGCTCTACGAGCTCGAGCGCTGGGCGCGCGAGACGGCCCAGGACATCGTCCGCGAGTACCTCGCGGCCGGGAACGACGCGGAGTACCTGCTCTCCCTCGGCTACGACCCGACCATTCCGCTCGAGGTGCCGCTCGAGAAGCGCACGGGGCGCCTGGTGGGCCAGAGCACCGATGCCCGCAAGCGCCTGACCGAGGCCAACCTGCGGCTGGTGGTCAGCATCGCCAAGAAGTACATCGGTCGCGGCATGAGCTTCCTGGACCTCATCCAGGAGGGGAACATCGGCCTCATCCGGGCGGTCGAGAAGTTCGACTATGAGAAGGGCTTCAAGTTCAGCACGTACGCGACGTGGTGGATCCGGCAGGCGATCACGCGTGCCATCGCCGACCAGGCACGCACGATCCGCATTCCGGTCCACATGGTCGAGACCATCAACCGGCTCATCCGCGTCAGCCGTACCCTGCTCCAGGAGCTGGGGCGCGAGCCGACCGTGGAGGAGATCGCGCGGCGCATGAGCCGTGACGAGATCATCCGCGAGCTGCGCGACAAGCTCCAGCGCGAGCCCACCGAGGGCGAGGTCGACGAGCGCGTCGCCGATGGTCCGCAGACGGTGTCGCCGGAGAAGGTGCGCGAGATCATGAAGGTCAGCCAGGAGCCGGTCAGCCTCGAGACGCCGATCGGCGAGGAGGAGGATTCGCACCTTGGCGACTTCATTCCCGACCTCGCCTCGGTGGCGCCGGCCGACGCGGCCAGCCACCAGCTGCTCAAGGAGCAGGTGGAGGGCGTGCTGGACTCGCTCACCCCGCGTGAGCGGCGCGTGCTCCAGCTCCGTTTCGGGCTCGAGGATGGCCGATCGCGGACGCTCGAGGAGGTCGGCCGCGACTTCAACGTGACGCGGGAGCGGATCCGCCAGATCGAGGCGAAGGCCCTGCGCAAGCTGCGCCATCCGTCCCGCAGCCGAAAGCTCAAGGACTACCTCGAGTGACCACCGCCATCGCTCTGCGGCCACGTGTCCTCGCCGACGTCATCCCGGGCGGCGCCATTCGGGATGTCGCCCTGGTGGTGGCCGTGGCCGCATTCACCGGCGCCGCTGCCCAGGTTGCGGTCCCGCTGCCCTTCACGCCGGTACCGCTCAGCCTCCAGACCTTCACCGTGCTCCTGTCCGCGGCGGCGCTCGGCCCGTGGCGAGCGGGAGCGGCCATGGGGCTCTATCTGGTCGCCGGCGTCGCCGGCGTGCCGTGGTTCAGCGAGCAGCGCACCGGGTTCGCCTTCCCGTCATTCGGTTACATCATCGGCTTCGTGCTCGCCGCAGTGATCGTCGGCACGCTGGCGCGTCGCGGCGCGGATCGTCGCGCCGGCAGCGCGGTGGTCACCATGGTGATCGGCAACCTCGCGATCTACGCGGTCGGCGTGCCGTATCTGGCCCTGGCCATCGGCGTCTCGCTGCCGGAGGCCATCGCGCTCGGCGCCCTGCCCTTCGTCATCGGCGACGGCCTCAAGATCGTCCTGGCGGCCGGGCTCCTGCCCGCGGCTTGGAGGCTCGTCGACCGCCGCTAGGCTTCACCGGGGTGACGGCCGGCCGGCCCGAACCTATAATCGCCCCGTCCTGAGATGCACCCGATGCGTGCACCTCGACCTGCGTTCCGGCGTAGCTCAGTGGTAGAGCGGGCGGCTGTTAACCGCTTGGTCGTAGGTTCGAGTCCTACCGCCGGAGCCACTTTCCCGTTCTGCGTTGGCGTCGCTCTGGTCCACTGCGCCACGTCTCGGCTGGTTCCCGCCCCACGGGCGGATCGGCCGGTCAGTGGCCGTTCTTCCCCCCCCACGGGACGGTCGGCCAACCAACCGCCTCCAGCGGCACCGCTCGTCGGCCACACGTCCCGCCCCACGGGATTTCGGCCGTTGACCGGCCGTTACGCCCGCCCCACGGCAGGCCGGGCGCCGAAGGCAGACTCATCGGTCCGCGCCGCGTCCCCGCGCGAGCCGGCCTAGGATGGCGACAGATGAGCGAGCTGACGATCGATCGAGGCGCTCTCGGCACGGCAGAGCCCGGTGCCGACGAGGATCGCGTGGCGCGAGAGGCGTCAGAACATCGGTGTCGGCTCGGCAGGGCGCGCTAGAAAACCCGCAAATCTATGTCTCAGACAAGCCAGCCGCAGTCTGTGCGTCGAACCGGTCCAGAGGCCGCGGACTCCTCCTCCTCGGGCCGGACGCCGATATCGGGCGGATGCGGCCGGACGAGCGGTCGCGTTCCCAGCGCCTGGTCGGCGGACCCCAGCGTCGCGCGGCGCAGCGATGGATCGGTTACCGGAGGCCCCATGTCCACCACCTCGGGGAGTGCGATCGTCGTCGAGCCACCCGTGTCGGTCTGCCGCGCGGTGACGACCGACCCATCGGGGTAGCTCAGCCACAGCCCGCGCAGCCGAGCGATGAAGTGCTCCGGCATCCCCGGCACGAGCAGATCGACCATCCCGCGACCGGAGCGTCGATACCCGCGCGGCCGCTCGTCCGCCTGGACGCGGTCAACGAAGCCGCGCGACAGCTGCTCCTCGACCGCGAGCCGAACGGCATCCGGCGCGTCGACGCTCGTGGTGGCGGCACGGAAGGTGGCGGTGCCGACGACCGCCGGCTGCGTCGAGCCGCGTGGCGTGCTGAGCAGCTCGAAGACGATCGTGTCCTCGGTGCGCGGATCGGCTTGTCGGTCGATCATTGGCCGGAGGATAGCAGCGCCGATCCGTCGCGCGTCGCCTCACCACGCGATCCCGCTCGTCTAGAATCGGGCCGCGATGGAAGACGAGAAGGGCTACCGCGAGATGGTGTCCGCGCAGGACGATGCGCAGATAGACACGTGGGCGTCAGACCTCTTCATCGACTTTGCGAAACGGCTGGGCGTCGGCCAGGCAATCGCCGCCTTCTGCGTCGCGACCGAGCTTGATCAGCGCGCCTTCCAGCGCGCCTTCCTGGTCGGTGGCGGTCCGGATCACGTCGTGGGCATCGACACCGCGGGCTCGCTCGCGGCGCCGATCTTCGAGCTGCCGAAGGCGATAGCCGGCGTCCGTCGGACCGATCCGGCCGCGCGAGAGAAGCTCGTCGACTTTCTGGTCGAGCACCGCGAGGTCATGTCGTACACAGCCTGAGCTATCCGGGCTCCTCGCGGTGCGGAGCGGCTGAGCGGAAGATGGCGATCGCGTTCTCGAGCTTGAGCTTGGTGATCGTCAGGTGCTTCGCAAAGTTCTCCCGGTTCACCTCCGGAATCTGCCCCATCATCTCAGGCTCTCGAAGGATCGCCACCAGGTCATCTACTCCGTCGGCCAGCTTGGCGCGAGCACCCATCAGCGCTTCGTCCGCGGCGACCAGGGCGGCTAGCTCTCCCGCGACCGTCCGTCGGCGCCGGCGTGGAGCGGCCCGAGTGGTCGAGGTGGCCGGATCGGCCTCGTCGGGTCCGCCGATGAGGTTCTTGAGCTTCGCCAGCGAGAGCTCACCGGACGCCACGCGCTTGGCGAGCCGCCGTCGCTTTCGCTCGTCGCCGATCTTCATGAGCTCGTACGCGTGGCTGATCGTGTCTTTGCGCAATGACAGCAGCTCACGGATGTCGGCGGGCGCATCGGTCAGTCGCAGGCGGTTCTCGACGTAGCCCTTGTCCTTGCCGACCTTCTGAGCCAGCTGTCGTACCGAGTAGCCGAAGGTGTCCGTCATCTTTCGGAACATCGACGCTTCCTCCAGCGGCGAGACGTCCTCGCGCTGGAGATTCTCGATGATGCTGACCTCGAGCGCCGTCTGCGGGTCGAAGTCCACGACGATGGCCGGAATGGTGTCGCGTCCCGCCAGCTGAGATGCGCGCCAGCGACGTTCTCCGGCCACCAGCTCGTACTCGGATCCGGCCGGGCGGACGAGGATGGGCTGCAGGACGCCGTGCTCGCGTATCGAGTCCGCGAGCTCGGCCAGCGACTCCTCGTCGTAGGAGAGCCGCGGCTGTGCCGGGTTGGGCAGGATCCGCGACACCGACAGCTCCCGGAGCTGTGCGCGCGTCGCGCGCGACTCGATGAGGGACACGACGCCGGGCGCCAGGTCGAGCTGCTGCGCTTCGTCGAAGAGCCGATGGATGTTCTCCCGGAACGCCGGGCGCTTGCTAGCCAAGCTCCATTACCTCCTGCGCCAGATCCCGAAACGCCCGTGCGGCGGCCGAGTTCGTGGCGTACTCGGTGATCGGGCGGCCGGTCAGCGGCGCCTCCCCGAGCTTCACGGTGTTCTTGATCATGGTGTTGAAGACCCGATGGTCGCCGAGGCCGCGCAGGTTCTCGAGCATCTCGCGGGCGAGGACCGTGCGGCCATCGTAGAAGGTGGGCAGCAGGCCGAGCACCTCGAGGTCGTGGTTCAGCTTGAGCTTGATGGTGTTGATCACCTTGATGAGCGCGGTCAGTCCTTTGATCGCGTAGTACTGCGTCTGCACCGGGATGATCACGCGGCTGGACGCCACCAGCGCGTTGATGGTGAGCAGGCCCAGCGTCGGGGGGCAGTCGATGATGACGACGTCGAACTGGCGCTCGACCCATCCGTCGAGCGCGTCGCGCAGCACCATCTCGCGGCCGATGGCGGTGAACAGCTCGACCTCGGTCGAGGCCAGCTCGAGGGTGGCGGGCACGATCCACAGGCCGGGGGTCTCCGTCTCCCGCACGATCTCGTCGAGGGTCACGCGGTCCTCGGACAGGACGTCGGCCATCGAGTGGCGAACGTCCGACAGCGAGATTCCGAGGCCGACGGTCATGTTCGCCTGCGGATCCATGTCGACGCAGAGGACCCGATAGCCGCGCTCCGCGAGGGCGCCTCCGAGATTGATGGAGCAGGTGGTCTTGCCCACGCCGCCCTTCTGGTTCGCGATCGAAATTACCTTGGTCAACGCATCACCTTCGTCAAGCGCGGGCGGAAAAACGGTCGCGCGAGCGACCTGTTGATCATAGGCGCCGGCCATCGGGCGGTCACCCCGGTTATCCACAACGTGGAGAAATCGGCCTGTCGTTGTGCAAAGACGCATGCCTATACTCCGAGTTGTCCACCGCCCGACGGCGCGGGCCCGTAGCTCAATGGTCAGAGCAACCGGCTCATAACCGGACGGTCGCAGGTTCGATTCCTGCCGGGCCCACCACTCATCGCTAGGGGAGCAGCCTGGTGTCGACCGCCGACAAGCTCGATCGGCTGCGCTCACTGCGTGAGGAGTCGCTCCTCGGCGGCGGAGCGCAGCGGATCGAGCAGCAGCACGCGCGCGGGAGGCTTGCGGCGCGCGAACGTCTCGAGCTGCTGCTCGACGAGGGCAGCTTCACCGAGCTCGATGCATTCGTCACGCATCGGGCATCCGACTTCGGGCTCGACGAGCAGCGATTCCTGGGCGACGGCGTCGTCACCGGCTTCGGGACCGTCGACGGGCGACGCGTCTTCGTCTACAGCCAGGACTTCACGGTCTTCGGCGGCTCGCTCTCCGAGACGCATGCCGAGAAGATCTGCAAAGTGATGGATCTGGCGATCGAGAATGGCCTGCCGATCATCGGCATCTCGGATTCCGGGGGCGCACGTATCCAGGAGGGCGTCGTCAGCCTCGGTGGCTACGCCGACATCTTCCTGCGCAACACGCTCGCATCCGGGGTTGTGCCGCAGATCTCGCTCATCATGGGCCCGTGCGCCGGGGGCGCGGTGTACTCGCCGGCCATCACCGACCTCGTGATCATGGTCGAGGGCACGAGCTACATGTTCGTGACGGGGCCGAACGTGGTGAAGACGGTGACGCACGAGGAGATCGACCTCGAGGGGCTCGGCGGCGCGCGAGTCCACAACGAGACGAGCGGGGTCGCGCACTTTCTCGCCGGGGGCGAGCCGCAGGCGCTTCAACTGGCGCGAACGCTCCTGGGGTATCTGCCGTCGAACAATGTCGATGCGCTGCCGCGCGCCGCCGAGTGGTCGGCACCGGCCCTCGGCGGCGAAACGCTCGACACGCTCATACCTGATTCGCCGAAGCAGTCCTATGACATGCACCAGGTGATTGCCGGAGTTGTCGACGGCGAATCGTTCACGGAGGTGCACGCGCAGTACGCGCGCAACATCATCTGTGGCTTCGCGCGCGTGGAGGGACGCCCGATCGGTATCGTCGCGCAGCAGCCCGAGGTGCTGGCCGGCGTGCTGGACATCGATGCATCCGACAAGGCCGCGCGGTTCGTTCGCACCTGCGATTGCTTCAACGTCCCGCTGGTCACCCTTGTCGACGTTCCCGGATTCCTGCCCGGCGTGGACCAGGAGCACCGCGGCATCATTCGGCACGGCGCGAAGCTGCTGTACGCCTACAGCGAGGCCACCGTGCCGAAGATCACGGTGATCACCCGCAAGGCGTACGGCGGCGCCTACGACGTCATGAGCAGCAAGCACATTCGCGGGGACATGAACTACGCATGGCCGACGGCGGAGATCGCGGTGATGGGCGTCGAGGGCGCGGTGAACATCATCTTTCGCGATCGGATCGAGGCAGCCGATGACGCGGATGTGGAACGTGCACGGCTGATCGCCGAGTACGAGGAGCGCTTCGCGAACCCGTACATCGCCGCGGCGCGCGGGTACGTCGACGAGGTGATCCTGCCATCGGAGACGCGCGCGCGGGTCGCGGGGGCGCTGGCGCTGCTGGAGAACAAGCGTCAGGCGGTGCCGGCCAAAAAGCACGGCAACATTCCCCTCTGACGCCGGAAGTGTCTTTGCGCACGGACACCTCACCCCCACCTTTCGAGCGAGTGCTCGTCGCGAACCGGGGCGAGATTGCCATTCGCGTCATGCGCGCGTGTCGCGAGCTGGGGATCTCGCCGGTGGCGGTGTACTCGGACGCGGACGTGGACGCGCTCCACGTCCGCCACGCCGATGTTGCCGAACGGATCGGGCCGCCAGCGCCAGCGGAGTCCTACCTGTCCATCGAGGCCATCCTGGCCGCCGCGCAGCGCAGCGGGTCGCAGGCGATTCACCCCGGCTACGGCTTCCTGTCGGAGAACCATGCGTTCGCGCGGGCGGTCGAGGACGCTGGACTGACCTTCATCGGCCCGCCGGCTGCGACCCTCCAGATGCTCGGCAACAAGCTGGCCGCGCGGCGGTCCGCCGAGGCGGCCGGAGTCCCCACCGTCCCGGGCACCAGCGTGGCCCTCGGCGACGATCTCACCGAGCTGACGCGGCTCGGCCTGCCGATCATGCTCAAGGCGGCCGCGGGGGGCGGCGGCCGCGGGATGCGCCGCGTCGACTCCGCCGATGAGCTGGGCGAGGCGCTGGCCGCGGCGCGCCGGGAGGCGCTCTCGGCGTTCGGTGACGACACGGTCTACGCCGAGCGGATCATCTCGCCGGCACGCCACGTCGAGGTGCAGCTGCTCGGCGACCGGCACGGCGGCCTGGCGGTCCTCGGCGAGCGGGACTGCTCCATCCAGCGCCGCCACCAGAAGCTCGTCGAGGAGGCCCCGGCCCCGGGGCTGGACGAGGCCACGCGCGCGGCGCTGTTCGACGGCGCCCGGCGGGTCGCGAGCGCGGTCGACTTCCACAGCGCGGCGACCGCAGAGTTCCTCATCGACTCAGCCGGGAACCACTACTTCCTGGAGATGAACACGCGGCTCCAGGTCGAGCACGGGGTCACCGAGCTGGTCACCGGCGTCGACATTGTGGCCTGGCAGATCCGCGTCGCGGCGGGGGAGCGGCTGCCGGCCGGCATCGCCGACGCACGGCGAGGAGGGCACGCGATCGAGGTCCGCATCTACGCCGAGGATCCGTACGACGGCTTTCGCCCGAGCGGCGGGACGGTGACCGCCTGGCAGATGCCGGGTGGGCCGGGTGTCCGTGTCGAGGCCGGGGTGGAGGCCCAGACCCCGCTGCCGGCCGAATACGACCCGCTCCTTGCCAAGCTGCTCGTCCATGCGTCGGACCGGCCCGCGGCCATCGCCCGACTGCGGCGCGCGCTGGACGAGACGCTCATCGGTGGCGTGCAGACCGACCATGGCTTTCACCGATGGCTGGTGGATCACCTCGCGTTCGCCGGCGGCCGCTACGACACCTCCTTTGTCGAGGTCGAGTGGGGGAATGGCCCGGTCACCGGCTCCGAGGAGGAGCGCCTGGTGGCGTTCGCAGCCCTCGAGGCGCGGCGGTCGGAGCGCACGGGAGACCCCCGCCACGTCGCAGCCGACGACAGTTCGGCGTGGGGCCGGCAGGCGCGCCACGAGGCCCTCAGGCGGTGAGCGACCACGAGGTCCGGCTCGGCGACCGGCATGTGCACCCCGCCGAGGGCTGGCGCCTCGACTGGCTGGACCGCGCCGCCGGAACGGCGCGGCTCGTCGGTGAGGGCCGGTCCATCCCGGTCGTCGTGGAGGGGAGCGGCAGCGAATGGGCCGTCACCCTCCGCGGGCGGCGCCACGCGGCCACTGTCCGGACCTGGCGCGAGCGGCTCTTCGCCGAGGCCGAGCAGGCCACGCGCGGCCACAGCGGCGAGCTGACCGTCAAGGCCAGCCTGCCGGGTCTCGTGGTCGCCGTTCGGGTCAGCCCTGGCGACGAGGTCGCCGAGGGCGACTCGCTGCTCACCATCGAGGCCATGAAGATGCAGAACGAGGTCCGCGCGCCGCGCCCCGCCCGCGTCACCGCCGTCGCCGTGCAGGCCGGGCAGGTGGTGGCGACAGGGGCGCCGCTCCTGACGCTCGAGTAGCCATCCGGTCGCCGGCGGTGGTGCCGGCCACCGGTAGAATGCGGCCGTGAGCGATGCCCGAGAGCCAGCGCCTGAGGCGTATCGGCTCCCATCCGGGATCGAGATCAAGCCGTCCTACGGTCCCGATGACGTCGCCGGGCTCGACCCGGCGGCGGAGCTGGGCCATCCGGGCAGCTACCCCTTCACTCGCGGCATCCACGCCGAGGGCTATCGCGCACGCCCGTGGACGATGCGCCAGTACGCGGGCTTCGGCTCCGCCGAGGACACGAACGCCCGGTTCCGCTACCTCCTCGAGCGAGGCCAGACCGGCCTGTCCGTGGCCTTCGACCTGCCCACCCAGATGGGGTACGACTCGGATGATCCGATGGCGGTCGGCGAGGTCGGGCGCGTTGGGGTGCCGATCGACAGCATCGCCGACATGGAGATCCTGCTCGACGGGATCGACCTCGCGGCGGTCTCCACGTCGATGACCATCAACGCCACCGCCGCCGTGCTGCTCGCGCTCTATGCGACCGTCGCGCGGCGACGGGGGATCGATCCGCATCGGCTCCGCGGCACCGTGCAGAACGACATCCTCAAGGAGTACATCGCCCGCGGGACCTACATCTACCCTCCGGCCCCCTCGATGCGCCTGGTGACCGATACCTTCGCCTACTGCCACGCCGAGCTCCCGGCGTGGAACACCATCAGCATCAGCGGGTATCACATCCGGGAGGCGGGAGCGACCGCCGTCCAAGAAGTGGCCTTCACCGTCGCCAACGCCATCGCCTACTGCGAGGCGGCTGTTGCCGCCGGGCTCGCCTTCGACGACTTCGCGCCGCGGCTGTCGTTCTTCTTCGCGGCCCACAGCGACCTCTTCGAGGAGGTGGCCAAGTTCAGGGCGGCACGGCGGGTGTGGGCCACGGTGGCCCACGAGCGGTTCGGTGCGGCCGACGAGCGCTCGATGGCCATGCGCTTCCACGTCCAGACCGGAGGCTCGACGCTCACCGCTCAGCAGACCGACGTCAACGTGGTGCGCACCACCGTCCAGGCGCTCTCCGCGGTGCTCGGTGGGACGCAGTCGCTTCACACGAACGCGCTGGACGAGGCGCTCGGCCTGCCGACGCCGGCAACCGCCCGGCTCGCCCTGCGGACGCAGCAGATGCTCCACGCCGAGGCGGGCGTGACCGCGACCGTCGATCCGCTGGCGGGCTCGTACTACGTCGAGTGGCTCACCGCGCGGATCCATGACCTCGCGCTCGAGGAGCTCGCGGCCATCGACGAGCGGGGCGGCACTCTCGCCGCGCTCGAGGCGGGCTACCAGCAGGAGGAGATCGCCGACGCCGCCTACGCAATGCAGCGGGCCATCGAGTCCGGCGAGCGCGTGATCGTTGGCGTGAATGCCTTCACCGATGACGGCTCCGAGCAGCGGCCGGCAGCCCAGGTCATCGATCCCGAGCTCGAGGCACGCCAGGTCGAGCGGACCCGGGCGGTGCGGGCCAACCGCGATCAACGCGCCGCGGACGCGGCGCTCGCGGCTCTCGAGGGGGCGGCCGGCGGGACGGAGAACCTCCTCCCACGCATCCGCGCCTGCGTCGAGGCCGAGGTCACGCTGGGCGAGATCTCGCACGCGCTGCGCCGGGTATGGGGGGAGCATCGGCCGTGAGCGCCCTGGTTGGCCCCATGCACCATGTCGCGATCGTGGTGCGCTCGATCGAGGAGAGCCTGCCGCGCTACCGCGCGCTGTTCGGCCTGGAAGCGGAGGCCGAGCCGTTCGTCTTCGCCTCGCAGCGCGTGAAGCTCTGCTTCCTGCCGACCGGCCCGGAGCCCGCCGCGCGCATCGAGCTCATCGAGCCGGTCGATGGCGAGAGTGGGGTTGCTCGCTTTCTCGCCGAGCGAGGCGAGGGCCTGCACCACGTCTGTTTCCTGACCGATGACCTGCGGGGGTCGCTGGAAGCCCTTGCCGCGGCCGAGGCGGAGCTCATTGATCGCGAGCCGCGGCTCGGCGCCCACGGCACCGTCGCCTTCGTCCACCCCAGGACGCTCAACGGGGTGCTCTGGGAGCTCCTCCATGCGCAGCCGCGCGACCCGGAGTGACCGATGCGCGCGGCGTCCGTCATCCTGCTCGTCGCCCTCACCGCGTGTGGCGAATCCGCGCGCACGCCTGAGCCGACCCCGCCCGTGCGCCCGGCGGTGCCCGACGGATGGCGCATCATCACCACTGACGCGGGCGACGTTACCTTGGTGGTGCCCCCGGACCTGATCGTCTTGAACACGTCCGGTTCGATCAGCGGCTCTCGCGCGGCGGCAGGCGGCATCGATGAGTTGATCGTGTCGGTCACCGGTCCCGCGCGCGTCGAGCAGCGGGCGCCCGGTGAGTCGCTCCCGGACTGGGTGACGCGTGGCAACTGGCTGACGGCCGGGCGAGGGGAGCCGTTGGCGCTCACGCAGCGAGAGGTGCTGCTCCCCGCCGGCCCAGCCCTCGAGATGATCGCCGGGTTTCGGTTCGGCAACGAGGACCGCTGGACCATTCTCAACATCATCGATACTGGCCAGGGCTATGCCGTGCTTCAATTCGACGGCGGCGGTCCCAGGCCGGATGAGCCCTCCGACGAGGTCCGGCTGATGCGTGAGCTGGTCGAATTTCGGCCCTAGCCGACGCCCGCTTCGCGCAGCAGCCGCGGGATATGTGAGGGCGAGTCCGCCACGCGGATGCCGGCCGCCTCGAGGGCGGATCGCTTCGACTCGGCCGTTCCCTCGCCGCCGGAGATGATGGCCCCCGCGTGACCCATCCGTCGTCCGGGTGGAGCCGTGCGGCCGGCGATGAACGCCGCCATCGGCTTGCGGACCTCACGGGCGCAGAAGGCCGCCGCCTTCTCCTCCTCGTCGCCGCCGATCTCGCCGATCATGACGATGGCCTCGGTCTCGGGGTCCTGGTTGAACATGTCGAGCACGTCGGTGAAGCTCGTTCCGACGATCGGGTCGCCGCCGATGCCGACGCAGGTCGACTGGCCCACGCCCGCATCGGTCATGGCCTGCACAACCTCGTAGGTCAGCGTGCCGGATCGGCTCACGAGGCCGACCGACCCGCGCAGGTGGATGTTCCCGGGGATGATGCCGACCTTGGCCTCGTCGACGGAGGTGAGGCCGGGGCAGTTGGGGCCGATGAGCCTCACGCCCTTCGCGCGGAGCACGTGGTAGACGCGCAGCATGTCGAGCGCGGGAACGCCCTCGGTGATGCAGATGACGAGCGGAACGTCCGCCTCGGCCGCCTCGAGCATGGCGTCGGGTGCAAAGGCCGCGGGGACGAAGATGCAGGTCGCGTTGGCGCCGGTCTGCTCGACCGCCTCGGCCACGGTGTCGAAGACCGGGACGCGGCCGTCAAGGGCGGACTGACCGCCCTTGCCCGGCGTCACTCCGGCCACGATGCTCGTGCCGTACTCGAGCATCGCGGTTGAGTGGAACTCGCCCTCGCGCCCGGTGATGCCCTGGACCAGCAGTCGCGTCTCGCCGTTGACGAGGATGCTCACGCGGCGGCCCCGGCGCGCGCGGCTTCGACGGCCTTCGCAGCCGCGTCGTCGAGGGAATCGGCCGTGATGAGGTTCGCCTCGGCCAGGATCGGCTTCGCCTCCTCGGCGTTGGTGCCCACGATCCGGACGACCATCGGCACGTCGCGCGTCAGCAGCGACCGGGCCTCGACGATGCCTCGGGCGACCTCGTCGCCGCGGGTGATGCCGCCGAAGATGTTGATGAGGATGGCGCGCACGTTCGGATCGTCGAGGATGATCTTGAATGCGGCCGCCACTCGGTCCGCCTTGGCGCCACCGCCGATGTCCAGGAAGTTCGCTGGCTCGCCGCCGGCGAGCTTCACGAGGTCCATGGTCGTCATCGCCAGCCCCGCGCCGTTGACCATGCAGCCGATGGACCCGTCGAGCTTGATGAAGCTGATGCCCGCCTCGCGCGCCGCGATCTCCGAGGGCTCCTCCTCGTTGAGGTCGCGCATCGCCTCGAGGTCAAGGTGGCGGGGGAGCGCGGAGTCGTCGAGCACGATCTTCGCGTCGAGGGCCAGCAGCGCGCCCTCCTTCGTCACCACGAGCGGGTTGATCTCAGCAAGGTCCGCATCGGTGGCGAAGAAGGCGTCGGAGAGGCCGCGCATGAGCGTGCCGAAGTCCTTCCGCAGCTCGGCGGGGATGCCCAGGAAGAACGCGACGCGCCTGACCTGGTGCTCCTGGAGGCCGATGAGGGGATGGAGGGGCATGCGCAGGATCGCGCCGGGGTCCGTCTTCGCCGTCTCCTCGATCTCGACGCCGCCCTCCGCGCTGGCGATCACGGTCACCGTCCGCGTCGCGCGATCGAGGATGAGCGCCAGGTAGTACTCCTTGGCGATATCGGCGGCCGGGGCGACGAGCACGGTCTTGACCGTCACTCCCTTGATGTCCAGCCCGATGATCTCGCGCGCCCGCTCCTGTGCCTCATCCGGCGTGCCAGCGAGCTTGACACCGCCGGCCTTGCCGCGGCCGCCGACCAGCACCTGGGCCTTGACGACCACCGGACCGCCGATGCGTTCTGCGGCTGCGCGGGCTTCCTCGGGGCTCGTCGCCGTGATGCCGGGACCGATGGCGACCCCGTGGCGGGCGAGGATCTCCTTCGATCGGTACTCCTGGAGCTTCACGCGGGCGCGTCTCCTCTGCGAGATGACCGGCTCGGGGTCGGTGATTGTACCGGGCGGCGGGTGGGGAGCGGCGCGGGCGACCCCACCGTAGACTGTCGGGGTGAGCTACGCCGTCACCCTCATTCCCGGCGATGGGATCGGTCCCGAGCTCGCCGAGGCCACGCGAGGCGTGCTCGAGGCGACGGGCATCGGCTTCGAATGGGACGTCCAGCAGGCCGGCGAGGCCACCATCGCCAGCGAGGGCACGCCGCTGCCGGACCGGGTCCTCGAATCGATCCGCCGTAACGGCGTCGCCATCAAGGGACCGATCACGACGCCGGTCGGCTCCGGGTTCCGCTCCGTGAACGTCGGCCTGCGGCAGGCGCTCGAGCTGTACGCCAACGTCCGACCGGCGCTGACGATGCAGGGGGTCGAGTCCCGATACGAGAACATTGACCTCATCATCGTCCGCGAGAACACCGAGGACCTGTACGCGGGGATCGAGCACCGCGTCGGCCCCGATGCCGCGGAGAGCATCAAGATCATCACCCGCGCCGCGAGCCAGCGGATCGCCCGATACGCCTTCGAGTACGCCGTGAAGAACGGCCGCCGCAAGGTGACCGCCGTGCACAAGGCGAACATCATGAAGCTCTCGGACGGCCTCTTCCTGGAGAGCTGCGGCCAGGTCGCCGCCGAGTACGCGGGGCGCGTGGAGTTCGAGGACCGCATCGTGGACAACATGTGCATGCAGCTCGTCCAGAAGCCAGAGCTGTATGACGTGCTGGTGCTGCCGAACCTGTACGGCGACATCGTGTCGGACCTTGCCGCGGGGCTGGTCGGCGGGCTGGGTGTGGCGCCGGGCGCGAACATCGGTGAGAGTGCGGCGGTCTTCGAGCCAGTACACGGCTCCGCCCCGAAATACGCCGGGCAGAACAAGGCCAACCCCACGGCGCTGATCCTGTCCGGGGCGCTCATGCTGCGCCACCTCGGTGAGACGGACGCCGCCACGGCGCTCGAGCGCGCCGTGCGCGAGGTCATCGCGGAGGGCACCACGGTTACCTACGATCTCGGTGGCAGCGCCGGTACCCGCGAGTTCGGCCAGGCGGTCGCGGCCCGGCTGACGCGCTGACCAGGAGAAGCAGCCCGCGTTGATCACCCTCTTCAGCTACCGCGTCTCGTGGTCGCAGCTGGCCTGGTTCGGGCACCGCGCCAGCGGGCTGGGCGTGCTCTTCTACCTGTTCATGCACATCGTCGAGACATCGACGGTGCTCTTCGGTCCGGAGGTGTACAACGCCGCCGTCGGCATCTTCAAGAACCTGCCGGCGCGGCTTGGCGAGGTGGTGCTGATGGCCGCCCTCGTGTACCACGCGCTCAACGGACTGCGGGTCATCGCCATGGACTTCTGGCCGGGGCTGACGGTCTACTACCGCCCGCTGACCTACGGCGTCGTGAGCGCCACGATTCTCGCCATGATCCCGCTCACGGTGATCATGGTCTCGCCCTTCATGCCGTGGGGCTGAGCCGATGACCAACGCCGTCCGGGGGCCGCGCACGATCTACACGAACCCGTCACGGGCGGCGCGGCCACGGCCCGAGTCGTCTGGCCGAGAGCGGTTCTGGTGGTACTTCATGCGCCTCTCGGGGCTCGCGCTCGTATTCCTGGCGCTCGGCCATATGTTCATCATGCACGTGCTGGTGGTGATGACCGGCACCGAGATCGACTTCGCCTTCGTCCAGAGCCGATGGGGGACCCCGTTCTGGCGCATCTACGACCTGCTGCTGCTCCTGCTCGCGTTCGTGCACGGCGCGAACGGGGCGCGCGTGGTGATCGGCGACTACGTCGCCAACCGAACCGCGCGCAGCCTGCTCATCGGCTTCCTGCTGGTGGTCAGCGGCATCTGGCTCGTGCTCGGGATCGCGATCATCGCCTTCTTCGACCCGGGCACCGCGCCGCCCGTCGGGCCCTTCTCGTGACCCTCCTTGCGCCCACGCCACGGGGATCCATCCCGCCTAGCCGGGTGGTGGAGCTCGATGCGGTGGTGGTCGGGGCCGGGGGTGCGGGCCTCTACGCCGCGCTCGAGCTCAAGCAGGCGCTCGGGCCGGAGGCCCGCATCGGCGTCATCAGCAAGCTGCATCCGACCCGCTCGCACACCGGTGCCGCCCAGGGCGGCGTATGCGCCGCGCTCGGCAACACGGAGGAGGACCACTGGGAGTGGCACTGGTTCGACACCGTCAAGGGCGGGGACTACCTCGTGGACCAGGACGCGGCCGAGGTCATGTGCCACGACGCGGTCGACACGATCATCAACCTCGAGCACCTCGGCCTGCCGTTCGACCGGACCGATGACGGCCTGATCAACCAGCGTCGCTTCGGCGGTCACACGCGCAACTACGGAGAGGGACCGGTGCGGCGGTCGTGCTTCGCCGCCGACCGTACCGGCCACGCCATCCTCCAGACGCTCTATCAGCAGTGCATCCGCCGCGAGGTCGTCTTCTTCGACGAGTACCAGGTGCTCGACCTCGCCATGCCGGACGGGCCCACCGGGCGCGTGAGCGGCGTGATCGCGCTGCGCATCGCCACCTCCGAGCTGTTCTCGTTCCGGGCGAAGGCGGTCCTGTTCGCCACCGGCGGCTACGGCAAGGTCTTCAAGGTCACCTCGAACGCCCACACGCTCACCGGCGATGGCATGGCGATCCCGTACCGCCGCGGCCTGCCGCTGGAGGACATGGAGTTCTTCCAGTTCCACCCGACGGGCATGTACAAGCTCGGGTTTCTGCTCAGCGAGGCGATGCGCGGCGAGGGCGGCATCCTCCTCAACGACGCCGGCGAGCGGTTCATGGAGCGCTACGCGCCGACGATGAAGGACCTCGCCTCGCGAGACGTGGTGAGCCGCAGCATCTACCTCGAGATCGCCGAGGGGCGGGGGATCGGTGGCAAGGACTACGTGCACCTCGACGTGCGGCATCTCGGTGCGGAGGTCCTCAACACCAAGCTGCCCGACATGAGCGGATTCATCCGCACGTACTTCGGCCTCGAGCCGCTGACCGACCTCGTGCCGATCCAGCCGACGGCGCACTACGCCATGGGCGGCATCCCGACCGACATCGACGGCCGGGTACTGGCCGACGAGCGGAACACGGTGGTTCCCGGCCTGTACGCGGCCGGCGAGGTGGCTTGCGTGAGCGTTCACGGCGCGAATCGCCTCGGCACGAACTCGCTCCTCGACATCCTCGTCTTCGGTCGCCGGGCGGGGCTGAAGATGGCCGAGGAGCTGGCCGCGGCGCCCGCGCCGGCCGTCGACATCGAGGCTGAGGAGGCGGTCCAGGCGTCGGTCGGCGCGCTCCTGCGCACCACCGAGGGCGAGCGGCCGGCCGTCATCCGCACCGAGCTCCAGGAGGTGATGTTCGCGAAGTGCGGCGTCTACCGCACCGAGTCTCTGCTGGTCGAGTGCCGGGACGAGGTCGCGAGCCTGCGCGAGCGAGCCCGCAACCTGCTGGTGGACGACCACGGCTGCCGGTACAACACCGACCTCGGCGACGCGCTCGAGCTCGGTTTCCTGCTCGACTGCGCGGAGGCCACAGTGGCATCGGCTCTTGCGCGCACCGAGACGAGGGGCGGGCACGCGCGCGAGGATCACCCGGAGCGGGACGACGTCAACTGGTTGAAGCACACCCTCGCGTCGCGCGACCCTGCGACCGGCGAGGTCTCGATGGCCTACAAGCCGGTGACGATTACGAAGTTCGAGCCCAGGGCACGGACCTACTGAGCCGATGGACGTCACGCTGCGCATCCGCCGCTACAACCCCGAGGCCGATGAGGCTCCGCACTGGGAGCAGTACGCGGTTTCCGCCGAGCCGACCGACCGGGTGCTGGACCTCCTCCACCAGGTGAAGTGGTACCAGGACGGGACGCTCACCTTCCGCCGGTCCTGTGCCCACGGCGTGTGTGGCTCGGACTCCATGCTCATCAATGGACGCAACCGGCTCGCCTGCGAGTACCTGGTCCGCGATGCCGGCACGAACATCACGGTCGAGGCCATGCGCGGCATGCCCATCGTCAAGGACCTGCTCGTCGACATGGACGCGTTCTGGGACAAGTACCGCCGCGTGATGCCGTTCCTCGTCAACGACGAGCTTCCCGAGGACGGCAGGGAGCGTCGCCAGTCGCCCGCGGACCGTGATCGCTACGAGGACACCAGCCGCTGCATCCTGTGCGCGGCCTGCACGACCAGCTGCCCGGTCTTCTGGACCGACGAGGAGTACGTCGGCCCCGCGGCCATCGTCAACGCCCACCGATTCATCTCCGACACGCGCGACGAGGCGAAGGAGGAGCGGCTCCAGATCATGGCCGATGCCGACGGTGTGTGGCGCTGCCGGACGGTCTTCAACTGCGTCGAAGCCTGCCCGCGCGGCATCAACATCACGCGGGCGATCCTCGAGGTGACCCAGGAGATCGGCAAGGCCTCGATCTCGTGAGGCTGCTGGTCCACACGGACGGCGCGGCGCGCGGTAATCCCGGCCCCGCCGGCGCGGGGGCGGTGCTTCGTGACGCGGCGACAGGCACGATCCTGGCGGAGGTGGCGGAGCCGCTCGGCCACGCCACGAACAACGTGGCGGAGTGGACCGCGGTGAAGCTCGCGCTCGAGGAGGCGTTGCGCCTGGGCGCCACGCACGTGGACCTGCGCATGGACTCGCAGCTGGTGGCGCGCCAGATCAGCGGCATCTACCGTGTCAAGAACGCGGATCTGAAGCCTCTCCATTCCGCGGTCATGGCGCTTCTGGGGCGTCTTGCGGGCTACTCCGTCGGCCACATCCCGCGTGAGCTCAACAAGGATGCCGATCGGATGAGCAACGTGGCCATCGACGGCCGGGGCGAGGTGTGACGGCCTGCAGCCGTTCCCCGCATGGCTTCGGCCTGGTGCTGTGCGCCGCGGTGTTCCTGGCCGGATGCGCCGCCGTGGAACCCTGGGACCGGACCGTGGATGGCGTCCAGAGCGTCAGTGACTGGTTCGCGGAGCCGGTCGAGACTGGTCCTTTCCCCTCCGCCGACGTGGCTCTTGACACCGTTCGCGGGATGGAGATGGGAATGTGGGGCGTAGATGCGGATGCCACTGGCGTTGGCTTCGTCGGCGACGAGGAGGACGGAAAGGTCATCGGTTACGCACGGACGTTTCTCCCAGTCGGCGAGCACCCGTTGCGGGCGGTCGACCTCCGTTTCGAGATGCGTCTCGCCGCCGACGGATGGTGGATCGGGCACATGGAGCGGCGAGTCCACTGCGCCGGACAGGTGGCGACGGTCGACTTCTGCCAGTAGGTCTGAGCGGCGCACGACACCGAACGGTTGTTCTAATCGAGTACACTGGTGGCCCTGGAGGCGGCCGGACGGCCGCGGGCGCATCGGTCGAAAGGCTGCGTCCGAGGAAAGTCCGAGCTCCACAGAGCAGGCTAGCGGGTAACGCCCGTCCGCCGTGAGGCGAGGAACAGCGCCACAGTGACGATGCCCGCTCCTTCGGGAGCGGGAGTGAAACGCGGCAAGCTCTAGCCGGAGCAAGACCGAATAGGGGAGCGCAAGGCGGCGTTCGCGCCGCAGCAGGTTGCTCGCTCAGCTCCCGGGTAGGTCGCCCAGATGGATGGTCGTCCCCGAGGCCGATGCGAATCGGTCCCGGGACAGAACTCGGCTTACAGGCCGCCTCCAGGAATTCGTCCTCACCAACCGTTCAGATTCACCCCAGAACGGACGGTTCAGCCGTCCCTTTTGGTGCTCCGATGATTCGGCTCGAAGGAGGGACCGCTCAGTCCTCGTCCTCGCGCCAGACCGATGTCGCCGTGCAGGCGTTGCAGATCGGGCGGGCCTCTTCCATGCTGCCGAGAGGAAGGGGGTGCTCGCGGCCGCCGAGGAGGCAGTCGACCTGCACGCTGGCCGGCATGGTCGGCAGGATGCTCACGTGGCGCACCGAGCAGCGTCGGATACGGCCTGATCGCGCGATCGGCCGACGACGCAGTGGATCGTGGGTCGGATTGAGCGCCATGGTGTTCCTTCCTCAACGAGGCTAGCCCTCGTGGGCGATCGCGAACAATGACGCCTTCGTACTCCCGGGTAGGGGGCATGTGGCGCGCGCTAGACTCAGCGGAGCGCGCGGACCCGCGCACGTTGGGGAGGGCGAGTGTTCGGACGACGCAGGCGCCGCGAGGCCGCTGCCGCTGAGGCGGCGAGCGCCGCCGAGCGACGCGATCTCTTCGCGCAGCTCGCCCAGCGCCCGGCGCACATCTGCCCGTTCCTGGGCCTCGCCTACGAGCGCACCGCGTACGTCGAGGGCGCGAGCATCGAGCACCGCTGCTATGCGTTCGGCGATCCGGCGCCGCTCTCCTCGGAGCAGCAGACGAGCGTCTGCCAGGAGCGCGGATACGGCCACTGCCCTCGCTACCTGCGAGGCTTTCTCGTCACGCCCACCGAGGAGCTCCAGGCTCTCCGCAACCCACGGGCCGCCACGCTGCCGCTGCCGCCGCTGCCATCCGCAGCCCTCCCGGCCGTATCTCGACCCCGCCGACGACGACGGCGTGCCATCCTCCTCTTCGCCCTGTTGCTGTTGCTGCTCCTGGCCGCGGGGGCCGGTTACCTGCTGCTGACGAGGGGCAATGTCGCCGTCGTGCCGACCGCCAGCCCGTCGCCCACCGCGTCGGCCGTCGCGGCCTCGGAGGTGCCGAGTGCGACGACGCAGTCGAGCCCGTCTCCGACGACCGCGGCATCCGGGTCCGTCCTCGCGTCGCCGACCCCCGAGCCCACGCCGATTGCCGGCGACACGTTCGCCTTCTACGAGGTGTCGGTCGGCCCGGGCAGCTTCATCCTGTTCGAGGTTGACGCCAGCGGGGACGTGGACGGGCAGCGACGGGAATCGTTCGACGACTTCTCCTTCGCCCGGGTGGAGCCGGTGGAGGACACGGACGGCGAGGTCTACTGGTTGACCGTCGACGGGGAGTTGTCGGGGCTCGGCTATCGATACCCGGACAGCGGCGACTTTCGAGTCAGGGCCGTCTTCGTCAGCGACGACGGCTCTCGTCGGTCCGCGTTCCTCGAGACCGACGAGCTCACGTCCGTCCCCGAGGCAACGCCGGCGCCCTGACCGCTCCGTGGCACGGCGCACCTTGCGGGCCCGCCAGCACCTGGCGAAGGAACCGCCCGGGAAACGTACTCAGAAACCCCTTGACGGGCATCGGATGCCCTGTATGATGGCGGCTCGTGGTTCCAAATGGGGCCAGATGGGGACTAATGGTGAACCGAGCAGCCAGTGGACCGAGCGTCATTCCTCACCGGGGAGTTCCGGCACGCGTTGGACGACCGAGGCCGCGTAGCGGTCCCGGTGCGGTTCCGTGGGCGCCTGGGGCAGGGGGCGACGCTCTCGCGCTGGCTGGATGGCTGCCTGGCGATCTTTCCGTCGGACACCTGGGAGAACCTGGCCGCGAGGATCCAGTCACTCCCCACCACGAACGCGAACGCGCGGCAGTTCGGCCGCTTCATGAGCTCGGGGGCGGTCGAGGTGGAGCTCGACCGCCAGGGGCGCGTCCTCGTCCCGAGCTATCTCCGCGAGTACGCCGGCCTGACCCTTGGCGAGGTGGTCGTGGTCGGCGCGCTGAACCGGCTCGAGATCTGGGCGCCGACGCGGTGGGAGCCGTATCGGTCGCAGATCGAGGGCGAGCCGGAGGCGCTCGCCGAGCACCTCGCCGACCTGGGCATCTGAGGATGCCGGGCCATTCATGCGTCTCCGGGCCGGTCGGCCCGTCGCTCGACTTACGAGGTTCGCCACATGGGAGAAGGGCACCTGCCGGTCCTGGTCGACGAGGTTATTGCCTCGCTGGCCGTGGGTCCCGGCAGCTCCACGGCGGACTGCACGGTCGGCGGCGGTGGGCACGCCGAGCGGCTCTTGGAGACCACGTCTCCCGATGGTCGCCTGCTCGGCATCGATGCCGATCGGGCGGCCGTCGAGGAGGCGAAACGAGTCCTCTCGCGCTTCAGGGAGCGGGTGACGCTGCGCCAGGCAAACTTCGAGCTTCTCTACGACGTGGCGACCGAGGCGGGGATCACTCCGCTCGACGGTGTCCTCTTCGACCTGGGGCTCAGCAGCTATCAGCTGGCGGATCCGTCCCGCGGCTTCAGCTTCGCGGCCGAGGCCTCGCCGGACATGCGCTTCGATGAAGCAGGTGGTCTTTCGGCCCTCGACCTCATCGACCGTTCATCGCATCGAGAGCTCGCCGGAATCCTCGCGTCGTTTGGTGAAGAGCGCCGTGCAGGCCGCATCGCGAAGGCGATCCTGGCGGCGCGTGCGGAAGGTCGGCTCATGACCGCCGCCGATCTGGCTGCCGTGGTGGCGCAGGCGGCCCCCGGGCGTCCGGGTGGGGCCGACGCCGGCCGCATCCACCCCGCCACTCGAACGTTCCAGGCCCTGCGCATCGCCGTGAACCGCGAGCTCGAGGTGCTCGGCTCCGGGCTTGTCGGCGCGCTGGCTGCGCTGCGCCCCGGCGGGCGGATGGCCGTCATCAGCTACCACAGCATGGAGGACCGGATCGTGAAGCGATTCATCGCGCGCGAGAGCCGGGACTGCATCGAGGAGCCGCTGCCGCCGGTATGCACCTGCGGCCACCGCGCACAGCTGCGCGCGGTCACGAAGGGGGTCATCACCGCAGGCCCCGATGAGGTCCGGCGGAATCGACGCGCGCGGAGCGCAAAGCTCCGCGTCGCCCAGAAGCTGGCCTGACGGCCAGGCAGGAGGAGGGTCAGTCATGAGCAGAGGACGGTCTCGCCACCAGGCAAGTCGGCGCCGGATGTACTCCGCGCGCCAGCGCGACATGCGCGAGCGCCGGCTCCACGCGTTCACCACCACCGGAGGCGAGGAGCGGCCCGCCGAAGAGATGACGGCGATCGAGGTCACCGATGGCGACGCGGACGTCGCGGTGCCCATGGCCATGCCGCTGCGCCGCGGCGCGACCGCGGCCTGACGGCGGAACGAGCAGATGGCGATCGTCGGCGCGCGGCCCGCACAGCCGTGGTTTCTCAGCGCGCGCCATCTGAGGCCGCGCCCGCAGCCGGTGCGCAGCGCGCATCGGGCTCACCGGCGGCGTCGCGCGGACGCGCGACGTGATATTCGCCCACTGCTCTTGGCCATCGCGGTCGCGGCCGGCCTGGCGTTCTTCTACCTGAGCCAGTCCACGCACGTGGCCGCCACGGGCTACGAGATTGACGCGCTGGAGGCCTCTCTGGCCGAGCAGCGCGCCGTGCAGCAGCAGCTCGTGTCGGCCATCGGCCACGCACGCTCGCCCGCTGTGATCACCGAACGGGCGCAGCGTGAGCTGGGGCTCGTGCCACTCGAGGAGGGAGCCGTGCAGTTCGTGCTCGGCCCTGCCACCGCCCTGCCCTGGTCAACTATCGACGACTGACAACGGCGCCTCGACGAGGCGCCAACACGGAGAGACATATGCTCGCCAGGACCGACAGCCGTGCCCGCGCAGTGGTCCTCCTCATCGTCGTGGCGCTCGCCGCGATGGGGATCGGCGCACGGCTGGTGTGGTGGCAGGTCGTGCAGCAACCGTGGCTGTCCACGGCGGCGCTCCACCAGCTTGCGCAGCACGATGAGCTTCCCGCCGAGCGCGGCGAGATCACCGACCGCAACGGCGAGCTGCTGGCGACCTCCGTGGAGCTGAGCTCGGTGTTCGCGACGCCGCCCACGCTCGACGACCCGGCAATGGCGGCCATCACCCTGGCGACCGTGCTGGCACTGCCGGTCGAGGAGGTACGCGCGAAGCTCGAGAGCGATCGGGGCTTCGTGTGGCTCCGCCGACGCGTGACACCGGAGATGGCGGAGCGGGTGGCGGGCCTCGACCTTCGCGGGGTCGGCATGCTGCCGGAGACGAAGCGCGTCTACCCGGTCGGAGGTGTCGCCGCGGGGACCACGCTTGCAGCGCAGCTCATCGGCTTCGTCGACGTCGACGGTCGAGGCCAGTACGGGGTCGAGGGGGCGCGGGACGAGCTGCTCGCGGGGCTGGCCGGCACGGTGACAGCCCAGCATGACGTCATCGGCCGGCGCATCGCCGACTCGGCGACCCTGCTCCAGGAGCCGGTCGACGGGGCGGACCTGCGGCTGACCATCGACGCGGGGGTGCAGAACCTCCTCGAGCAGGAGATGTGGGCGACGTTCCAGGCCAATGCCGCGGTCGGGGTGACCGGCCTGATCATGAACGCGGAGACAGGCGCCATCCTCGGCATGGCGAGCTACCCCGGCTACGACGCCAACCAGTTCGCGACAACGGACGGGCAGCTGTTCGCCAATCCCGCGGTCGCGCGGCAGTACGAGCCGGGATCGGTGATGAAGGCCTTCACCATCGCCGCCGCCCTCGACGCCGGGGCCATCTCCGTCACCGACACGTTCGTCGACGACAACAACCTGCTCATCGCCGACGCCCGCATCCAGAACGCCGACCGCTACGACCATCGGTACGGCCACGGCGAGATCACCGCCTCGGACGTTCTCGCGCTGTCGAACAACGTGGGTGCCGCCAAGATCGGGCTCGAGCTGGGCCGCGCCGAGCTGTACGAGGCGTTCAGGCGCTTCGGCTTCGGCACGCCGACCGGCATCGAGCTCGCCGGGGAGGCGAGCGGCGTGATCTGGAACCCGGACGGCCCCAACGCGTCGGGAGACCTCACCGCCGCCCAGAACGCCTTCGGCCAGGGGCTCAGCGTGACGGCCGTGCAGCTCACCGCGGGGTACGCGGCCTTTGCCAACGGGGGCATGCTCGTTACTCCGCACGTCGTGGACGGCTGGACCGATGCGGACGGCATCCATCACCCGTCGGACCGGCCGCCCGACGAGCGCATCCTCCGCTCCACGACCGCCGCCACCATGCTGGACCTGCTCACCAACGCGGTCGACGAGGGAATCGCGGGCGGTGCGGCCATCTCGGGCTACACCGTGGCGGGCAAGACGGGCACGGCCCAGATCGCGGGGCCGGTGACGGAGATCGACGCCGACGGCCAGCCCTATGAGCGGTGGACGTACATCGAGGGCTGGATCGACTCCAGCTTCGTCGGCATCCTTCCCGCCGGCGACACGAAGCTGGTGACGCTCATCCTGATCCACCGCCCGGCGACGTGGGGCCTGTACCAGGTGGCCGAGCGACCCGAGACGGTCTACGCGCGGCTCATGCCCCAGGTGCTGGGCTATCTCGCCATCCCTCCTGACCGCCCCGTTGATCCGGTCGCGCAGCCATGATCTTGGTAGACTCGCCCGTACTCCGCAGCGTGGTCCGAGTGCCTCCCACGATCCACCTCGACGAGCTGCTGAGCGCAGTAGGCGGCCGGCTCCAGGGACCCACATCGGTCAGCGGCATCACCGGCGCCTCCGTGGACTCACGTCGCGTCACCCCGGGCAGCTGCTACGTCGCGCTCGAGGGTGAGCGCACCGATGGGCACCTGTTTGTCGCCGAGGCGCTCCGCGCCGGCGCCCTCGCGGCGCTCGTCTCGCGACCCGTCGAGGTTCCGCCTGACGTCGATGCCGCCATCGTCCGGGTGGCGGACCCGTTGCGGGCGCTCGGCGAGCTCGCCGCCTGGTGGCGCGCGCGGCACGCCGTGCGCGTGGTGGGCATCACCGGCTCGACGGGCAAGACGATCGCCAAGGAGATCACCGCGGACGTCCTGTCGCGCACGCTGACCACCCTGCGCAACGAGGGGAACCTCAACTCGGAATCCGGGTTGCCGATGACCCTCCTGCGCCTCGACGGCTTCCACGAGGCGGCGGTCCTCGAGATGAGCATGTACACCGTCGGCGAGATCGCGTGGCTGGCCGAGATCGCCCGTCCCGAGGTCGGCGTGGTGCTGGCGGTCCATCCGGCGCACCTCGAGCGCGCGGGCAGCATCGAACGCATCGCGCTCGCCAAGTCGGAGCTTCCGGCCGCGCTGCCGCCGGACGGCCTCGCCGTCCTCAACGCCGACGACTCGGCCGTGGACGCCATGCGCCACGTCACCGCAGCACCTGTCCGGACCTTCGGCCTCGGCAGTGGTGCCGACGTGCGCGCCGAGGAGATCGTCTCGCGCGGGCTCGCCGGGACCGAGTTCACGCTCATTGCCGCGTGGGGAACCCGGCGGGTCCGCAGCGGCATGCCCGGCCGGCACCTCGTGCCGCACGCGCTCGCCGCCGCCGCCGTGGCCGAGCGTTTCGAAGTGCCGTTGGACGATGTCGAGGCGGCGCTGGCGGCCGGGAGCCACGCCGCGCACCGCATGCACGTCGTCGAGGCGGCGTCCGGCGCGACGCTGGTGGACGACACCTACAACGCCTCGCCGGTGAGCGTCGGCGCGGCGCTGGACTTCCTGGAAGAGACGCCGGCCGCCGCCGGCCGTCGCCGGATCGCCGTGTTGGGCGACATGCTCGAGCTCGGGCCGGACGAGGAGCGTCTCCATCGCGAGGTCGGTGTTCGGGCGGCCGCCGTTGCCGACGCCATCGTGGCCGTCGGGCCGCGCGGCCGCTGGATGGCGGACGCCGCTCGGTCGGCGGGTCACTCGCGCGTGTCCATGGCGGAAGACGCCGACGAGGCCGCGGCCACGCTCGAGCGCGACGTGGCGCCGGGGCCCGGGGACATCGTGTTGCTCAAGGCGTCGCGCGGCATTGGTCTCGACCGAGCGGTCGAGCTGCTTGTCGGGGAGGGGCCGGCATGACGCTTGGGGCAATCGTGATCGCGCTGCTCCTGGCCTTCATCGGCATGGTGCTGCTGGCGCCGATCTACATCAACCTGCTCCAGCGGCTCGCGTTCGGCAAGGCAATCCGCAGCGACGGCCCCGCCCATTTCGGCAAGGCCGGCACGCCGACCATGGGCGGCATGCTGGTGGTGGCCGTGGTGCTCTTCCTGGCAATGGCGCTGCGAATCGAGGACGTGAACACCCTGACCCCCATGCTGGCGCTCATGGGCGTCGGCATCCTCGGCGCCATCGACGATTACGTGAACATCCGCACCGGCATCGGCATGCGCGGCCGTTGGAAGCTCGTGTGGCAGACGGTCGTCGCGCTGCTGGCCGCCTTCTACATCCAGCGCCACTTCGGGCTGACCGAGCTCAACATCCCGTTCATCGAGGAGCCGATCTTCATCGGTGCGTTCGCTTTCATCCTGTTCGTCGCCTTCGTCATCGTCGGCACGAGCAACGCGGTGAACCTGACCGATGGGCTGGACGGCCTGGCCGGAGGCATCCTCATCTTCAGCTTCGTCGCATACCTGCTCGTCGCGGCAAGCCAGGAGAATCAGGCGAACCTCGCGGTGTTCTGCGCGCTCGTCATCGGCGCCCTCATGGGCTTCCTGTGGTTCAACGTCCACCCGGCGCAGATCTTCATGGGCGACTCGGGCGCGCTGGGCCTGGGCGCCACGCTCGCCGTGGTGGCCACCATTACCGGACAGCTGCCCCTGCTCGCGATCGTCGGCCTCGTGTTCTTCGCGGTGATCATGAGCGTGGTGCTCCAGGTGGCCAGCTTCCGGCTCTTCGGGCGGCGCATCTTCCGGATCGCGCCGCTCCACCATCACTTCGAGCTCGTCGGCTGGGCCGAGGAGAAGATCACCATTCGATTCTGGATCGTCGCCGCCCTGGCGGGGCTGCTCGGCTTCAGCGTCTTCCTCGCGAGCACGGGCCGGGCCTGACCGATGGACCGATGATGACCGCCCCCTCCCGCCCCATTCGCTCCGTCGATGACCTGCGCGGCCGGCACGCGCTGGTGCTGGGGCTCGCTCGCTCGGGGATCGCGGCCAGCCGATTCCTGGCGGACGCCGGCGCTACCGTGACCGCCTACGACCGGCGATCGGTTGCTGACCTCTCTGACTCGGTGGCCGCACTGGACGGGCGGCCCGTTCGACTGGCGCTCGGCGCCCCGGAGGACGAGGCACGCCTGCTCATCGAGGCCGCCGACCTGCTGGTGACCAGCCCGTCGGTGTCGGCCCGCTTCCCGACCACGGACGCGTGGCTGCGCGACGCGCTGGGGGCCGCCGAGACGCGCGGGGCGGAGATCGTGAGCGAGGTCGGGCTCTTCCTGCGGCTGACGCGCGCCAAGGTCGTCGGCGTCACCGGAACCAAGGGCAAGACCACGACCTCCTCGCTGCTGGCGGCGATGCTGGCGGAGACGGGGATCCCGCACGTGCTGGGGGGCAACATCGGCACGCCGCTCATCGAGCTCGTGCCCACGCTGGCGCCGGACGCATGGGCGGTGGTCGAGCTCTCGGAGCTTCAGCTGCCGACCATCGACCGCGGTGCCGACGTGGCGGTCTACACGAACGTCGGCGAGGACCACCTCGACCGCCACGGCAGCGTCGAGGCCTACCGGGAGGTGAAGGCGCGGCTCGCCGAGCTGACGGCTCCTCATGGGCGCGTGGTGCTGAACCGCGACGACGCGGGGTGCCGCGAGCTGGCGCGGCGGCTGCCGGCGGAGAGGATCGCCTGGTACGGCCTCGAGCCGGCGGACGGTCTCGCGGCGTCGCTGTCGGCGGACGGCTGGCTGGTGGTTGGGGAGGAGCGGATCCTGCCGATCGCCGAGGTGCGCCTTCCCGGCCGCCACCTGCTCGCCGACGTCCTGGCCGCGGCCCTCGGAGCGCACCTCGCCGGCGCCGCGACACGGGACATCGCGGAGGCGGTGCGCCGCTTCGGCGGCGTCGCGCATCGGCTCGAGACGGTGGCCGAGCGCCGCGGCGTGCGGTGGGTGAACGACTCGCAGGCGACCATCCCGGTCGCCGCCATCGCCGCCCTCGAGGCATTCGACGCGCCGATCGTCCTCATCGCCGGCGGCAAGGACAAGGGGCTCGAGTACGGTGCCTTCGCGGACGCCATCGCCGCGCGGGTTCGCGCCGCGGTGCTCATCGGCGAGACGGCCGACGAGCTCCAGGCGCTCATCGGCCAACGCGTGCCGGTTCACCGCGCCTCGAGCATGTCCGAGGCGGTGTCTCGCGTCGCCGAGCTCGCGCAGCCGGGCGACGTGGCTCTCATGGCGCCGGCCGCGGCCAGCTTCGACATGTTCGTCGACTACGCGGCCCGCGGCGACGCGTTCCGGGCGGCGGTCGCCGCGCTGGAGGCCGGCTAGTGACTGGCGCCACGATCGCGGTTCCCGCCCGCCGTACGGTCGCGCGCGGCGGCGTGAGGCGAGATCGCCACGAGCCTGCCTACGCGCTGCTGCTGGCGGTGATGGCGCTGACCGCCTTCGGGATCGTGATGGTGTATTCCGCGTCGAGCGTGCGCTCCTACTTCAGCACGTCGGACCCGGCGACGCAGGGCCTCGAGCAGCTGGTGTGGGCCGGTATCGGCGTCGCTGGACTCTTCGTTGCCAGCCGCATCGACTTCCGGCATCTGCGCTACCTCGCCATCCCCGCCTTCGTGATCACCCTCGCCCTGCTGGTCGCCGTGCTGGTGCCGGGCATCGGCTCCGAGATCAACGGATCGCGGCGTTGGATCGTCATTCCCGGTGTCGGCTCTCTCCAGCCAGCGGAGTTCGCCAAGCTCGCGGTGGTCCTCTACCTCGCCCACTGGCTGGACCGACGCGGCAAGGCGGCGGGGTCGTTCTGGAATGGCCTGATCCCGTTCGCGATGCTTGTGGCTCCGGGCTTCGTGCTCATCGCGATGGAGCCGGACCTGGGCACCGCGGCGGTGTACGCCGCCGCCGCCGCCAGCGTCTTCTTCATGGCGGGGGCCAATCTCTTCTACATCGGCGCCATCACGGCCGGGGTCATCGGCGCGGCGTGGTGGATGGTGAGCACCACGGCCTACCAGATGGAGCGCATCCAGACCTTCCTCAATCCGTTCTCCGATCCTCTGGGCGCCGGATACAACACCATGCAGTCCCTCATGGCGCTTGCGCTCGGCGGGATCACCGGGCTGGGCCTCGGCGAGAGCCGCCAGAAGTTCCTCTACCTGCCGGCGCCGTCCACCGACTTCATCTTCGCCATCATCGGCGAGGAGTGGGGGCTGGTGGGGACGCTGGCGGTGGTCGCGCTGTTCGTGGTGATCGCGTACCAGGGATACCGCATCGCCATCAGCGCGCCGGATACATTCTCCGGCCTGCTGGCGTGCGGGCTCACCACCTGGATCCTCGTGCAGGCGCTCATCAACATGATGGTGGTCACGGCGCTCATGCCGGTGACCGGCATTCCTCTGCCGTTCATCAGCGCCGGTGGCTCGGCGCTGACCCTCAACCTCGCGGCGATCGGGATTCTCCTCTCGATCAGCCGTGAGACCACAGAGACAGGATCATTGCGTGATGCGTTGTTTGGTTTCGGGAGGCGGGACCGGCGGGCACGTGTACCCCGCGCTGGCCGTGGCCCAGGCGCTCCGAAACGTCCGGCCCGACGTTGAGCTGGACTATGTCGGCGGCGTCCGCGGCTTCGAGCGACGACTCGTGGCCGACCACCCGCTGGGTGCCGAGCTTCGTTACCACCAGCTGGTCGTGCGGTCGCTCCGCTCCGCCGGGCTCTCGGTGCACACCGCGCTCGACCCCGCGCGCCTCGCCGCGGCGATCCCGCAGGCGTGGTGGCTGCTGGGCCGAACCGGACCGTCCGCGGTGTTCACGACCGGTGGCTACCTCGCCGTGCCCCTCGTGCTCGCCGCTCGGGCCCGTGGCATCCCCACGCTCGTCTGGGAGGGCAACGTGATGCCCGGACGCGCGACCCGCGTCATCGGGCGGCTGGCGACGCGCGTGGCCGTCAGCTTTCCGCCGACGCTTGATGCCTTCCCGGGCAGGAGCTTCATCTCCGGGACGCCCATCAGATCGTTCGACGGCATCGACCGCGAGGCCGCGCGACGGGCATTCGGCGTCGGAGCCGATGATCGCCTCCTGCTCGTCTTCGGCGGCTCCCAGGCGGTTGCACGCCTGAACGCCGCCGTGGCCGATGCGCTGCCGGGGCTCCTCGCGGAGTGGCACGTGCTTCACCTGTGCGGCGAGGCCGGGATGGCTGATGCGGGTGCCGCGCGCGCGGCGCTCCCCGAGGCGCTTCGGCAGCACTACACGCCCGAGCCGTTTCTCGGCGACCGCATGGCCGATGCGCTCGTCGCCGCCGACCTCGTGCTGGGGCGGGCGGGGTCCTCGACCTGCGCGGAGCTGGCAGCGGTGGGCGTGGCATCCATCCTGGTGCCATATCCGTTCGCCGGCGCGCACCAGCGCTTCAACGCGCGCTTCATGGCCGCGGAGGGCGCCGCGGTCGCGGTGCCGGACGAGGAGCTCACCGGGGAGCGGCTGCTTGACCACGCCGCTGCGCTGCGCGACGACCAGGCCCGCGCGGCCATGGGTCGCTCCGCGCGTCAGCTCGCCCGGCCCGACGCCGCGCGGACCCTCGCGGACGTGCTCCTGGCAATGTCGGAGCGGCGGCAGCTCCCGACGGGCACAACGTGATGGCAGCAGGGGCCGCAGAGAGCCGTCTGGGCGACGCCCTCGCCTCGCTGGACCGCCTGGCTGACGAGCGCGGCGTCTCGCTCGAGCGCGATGCGCCGATCGGCCCGCTCACCACGCTGCGCGTCGGCGGCCCGGCCGACCGGCTCGCGACGGCGAATTCGACCGGAGAGCTGCGGGAGGTGCTCGACCTGGCGCGCATCCCGTCGCTGCCGGTCTTCATCCTCGGCAAGGGGAGCGACCTGGCCGTTGCGGACGCCGGGATCCGAGGACTCGTCATCCGAAATCGCGCGGACGAGATGTATGGCACCGGCGACCCGCCCACCCGGTGGGTGATCGCGTCAGGGGCACCGATGGCCATGGTCGTCAAGAGATTCACCGCGCTGGCGCTGACCGGCCTCGAGTTCGGGATCAGCATCCCCGGCACCGTGGGTGGCGCCGTCTGGGCCAATGCCGGCGCTCACGGCCGTGAGATGCGCGACGTGGTCCGCGGCGTGGAGACCATGGACCCGGGTGACGGCGCCACGCGGTCGTTCGATCTCGATGCCTGCGAGTTCGGCTACCGCGAGTCGCGTTACAAGCACTCGCCGGAAGTGATCACCGAGGCGGTGATCGAGGTGTCGCCCGGCGACGGCGCCGCGATCGCGGCGCAGGTCGAGGAGTACCAGGCGCATCGCCGTCGGACGCAGCCTCTCGCCGACCAGAACGCGGGCAGCGTCTTTCGGAACCCGCCGGGCGATCATGCCGGGCGGCTGATCGAGATGGCCGGGCTCAAGGGGTTCCGCATCGGCTCGGCGGAGGTCAGCCGCCTCCACGCGAACTTCATCGTCTCGGACCGGGGCGGGCGTGCGGCCGATGTCCGGCGCGTGGGCGACCACGTGCGCGCAGAGGTTGCCGGCCGCTTCGGCGTCGAGCTCGAGTACGAGATCGAGTTCGTCGGCGATTGGGGCGGCGACGGGCAATGGGCGACGCCGACCTCGAGCCTGGAGGGCGCGCCATGAGCGAGGGGCGCCTGCGGGTAGGCATCTTCGCCGGCGGTCGCTCGGCGGAGCACGAAGTAAGCGTCGCGTCGGCCGAGGCCGTGCTGCGCGCCATCGATCGGGACCGCTTCGAGCCGTATGTCGTGTACATCGATCGCGACGGGCACTGGCGTCTGCCGGCCGGTCCCGCCCCGCAGCTGGGGACGGGGGAGACGCTGGCCGGGCTGCTCGGCGCGCTGACCCCCGCGGAGGAGGTCGCCAAGCTCCGTGCCGGCGACGCGCATCTTCCGGCGACGCGCTCCGAGGGCGACGGCGCGCTCGCCGCACGGAGCGCCGTGCGCTCACTCGGCGACGTCATCGATGTCGCCTTCCTGGTGGTGCACGGCCCCTACGGGGAGGACGGCACGCTCCAGGGCTTCCTCGAGCTGGCCGGCATCCCGTACGTCGGTGCCGGCGTGCTGGCCAGCGCGGTCGCCATGGACAAGGTCGTGTTCAAGGACCTCATGCGAGGCCACGATCTGCCGGTCGTGAACTCGGTCTGGTTCCGCCGGGCAGCCTGGCTGAAGGAGCCGGATCACGTCATCCGCGAGGTCGCCGAGAAGCTCGGCGACCGAAGCGTGGTCAAGCCGGCGCGGCTCGGGAGCAGCGTCGGCATGAGCGTGGTGCACGACCTCGATGAGCTGCCGGCCGCGCTCGACGAGGCGTTCCTCCACGACTCGAAGGTCATCGTGGAGGAGTACCTGCCGGCCGCCCGGGAGCTCGAGTGCGGCGTCCTGGGCAACGACGACCCGATCGTCTTCGAGCCCGGCGAGGTCCGCTCGAGCCACGAGTTCTACGACTACGAGTCGAAGTACGTCGAGGGCCTGGCTACCGTCGAGCCGCGCGCCGACGTAGATCCCGACCTCGCGGCGCAGCTCAAGGAAATCTCGCTGGCGGCGTACCGGGCGGTCGACGCGTCAGGCCTGGCGCGCGTCGACTTCCTCGTGACGGCCGACCGGGTCTACCTGTCCGAGATGAACACGCTGCCGGGGTTCACCGCGACGAGCATGTATCCGAAGCAGGCCGAGCTGGCCGGCCTGCGCTTCGACCAGCTCATCGCGCGCCTCATCGAGCTGGCCCTGGAGCGGGACCGATGAAGCTCAAGGCCCAGCCGAAGCCCTCGCGCCGGCCGCCGCGCGTCACCGTACGCACGCGCAGGCCGCTCCGCGCAACCGTGTCCCGCAGCCGGGGAGCACAGCGCCCCGGCATCCCGCTCCGGAGGCGCATCGGCCGCCGGCTGCC
>Ga0208612_1000173_pt1 | contig 33910 bp, 34 predicted proteins | sample AntDryMetagUQ889_FD_188089 | JGI IMG/M metagenome (GOLD analysis project Ga0208612, IMG submission 188089) | Polar desert microbial communities from Antarctic Dry Valleys - UQ889 (SPAdes) | ecosystem: Environmental > Terrestrial > Soil > Desert | place: Antarctic Dry Valleys | collected 2008-12-31 | reverse complement strand
GTTCCCACCTTCGCGTCCTTGCCGAGGCGGGCCTTGTCTCGCAAGCCGCGAGGAGCGCACCCGCCCGGGCCGGCCGCGCGTCCTCTACAAGGCCGCGGCCGAGCCGCTCGACGCACCCGCGCACGCCAGCTATCGCCTCCTTGCGCAGATCCTCGCCAGCTACCTCGCCGGCTCGGAGCGCGACCCCAGCGCTCGCGCCGAGGAGGCTGGACAGGTGTGGGGCGCGCACCTCGTCCGCAAGCCGCCACCGTTTACGTCGATCTCGAAGGAGGAGACGATCGACGAGGTCGTTCGTCTCCACGAGCAGTTCGGGTTCAGACCCGAGGTCAGGCGAGCGAAGAGCGGGCAGGAGATCGTGCTCAAGCGCTGTCCCTTCCAGGAGGTGGCGACGACCTACCAGGCCGTCATCTGTCCGGTCCATCTCGGCCTCATGAGGGGAGCGCTGGCGGAGCTCGGGACTGGCGTCGAAGCGGAATGGCTCGAGCCCTTCGCCGAGCCAGGCGCTTGCGTCGGCCACTTGACCGGCGCGTGAAGGGCGGCCTCGATCGCTCGTTCTGCGGACGCGGATTTGGTGCCAAGACGGGTGACCCGCGCTAGTCTTGGATTGACGAGATCGAATCGCAGGAGGGTTGGACTATGGACGCGGGCGTGGGAGACAGGATCGTCGTCGAGTCGGAGCGGGCCGCTCAGTCGGGTCGGGCGGGCGTCATCGAGGAGGTTCTGGCCCACGCGATCCTCTGCGCTTCCGCGTCCGCTGGGACGACGGGCGCACGAGCATCTTCGCTCCCCCGGCAGGTGTCGCGAGGATCGAGCGGAGCAAGAAAAAGCGCGTGAAGGCCTGACCGGCGGGGAGGCCGCGCGGCGCTTTTGCGAGCGTACGAAGCACTCATACGCGAGACGTGCACCGCACACGGCGCACGTCCTCGATTGGGAGAATGAACCGGCCGAACCCGTTCAAGGAGTACCTGAGGCTCGAGCCGCTTCCGCCCGACCCGCCCGAGCTCGAGGTAGCCGCGGTCGACGCGCTCGCGTCGCCAGCGGAGCCGGGGTCGCCCACACGCGCACGCTTCCCGGCGGCGACGTCTACCATTCAACAACCTCAGCCGCGGTGACTTGATGGCTGCGCGGGCGCTCAGGCAAATCCTCACGCGGAAAGTGCCCGCACTGCCGGAAGCGGCTCGGCTTCTTTCCACCGCCCACGGCGTGCCGACATTGCGGACGCCAGATCTACAAAACAAGCGACAGACGGCGCAGATACTGACTTAGCGAGCGCAGAAGGCACGCCAGTTGAGCTCGACAGGAGGCTCCCCATTCGCCGATGTCAGATCGGGCGCGAGTCCGGGCCGAAGCGCGACATGCCCCAGCCCCGGTCACCGCCCTGCGCGAACGCCCACGTCGCCGACGCAGTTAGCGCGGCTAGCGCGGCGACGAGCACCAGGGTCGCAGTACGCTTGCTTGTCCTCGAGCGCATCCTGTTCAGCTCGCTTCGCGAAGCTTCGCGCGCAGCGCCTCGTAGGTACCGGCATCGATCTCACCGCGCGCCAGCCGACGACCGAGAATCTCCTCCGGCCGCTCACTCGCTGCCTCGACGCGATCCACCACGCTCGGTCGGGCGAGGAGTTGCGCTCCCGCCCAGACGATCGCGGCGATCAGGCCGACCCAGAAGAGCGACATCAAGATCCATCCGCCTGCGCCCATTCCGTCATACCAGCCGTCCATCATCGGATACTTCCTCCAGTGTTCGTGCAGTGCATAGAGCATTGCCGTGAGATGACTGACCGGCGTCGGTAGCGACTACGGATCGTCGCTCCGTGGAACCCCGCTAGTGATGTTCCTGGTGGTCTGCATCCTCGATCTCCGGCCGCGGCGACGTGTCCTCGCCCCCGCTGATCGCCGGACCGATCACAAACGACGAGAGCGAGAACATCACGGTCAAAGACGGCGAGCGCGATCGCCGGAGCCCGCCAGGTGCGGAAGCGCCGGTACACGCGCAACAGAAACGGGACGGCGGCGACCAACCCAATCGAGGCGAAGAGGATCGTGCCCTCGGTCCCGGCCAGGAGGGCGGCACCGGCGAGCGGCCGACGTGATGGAGGACGTGCGGCAGTAGGCCGATGAAGCCTCCCCAGGCCGCCAGCACCGCACTCCGCACGCGCCCAACCAGAACATCAAGCATGTGTCCTCCTGGTAGGGATGTGGGCGACGACGCGCCGACTGCTTGTGGCAGTTGGAGGCGCTTGAGCATGAGCGCGTTTACCTGCCAGGATCACGCTGGAGCCGGCCATCGAGAGGGCGGCGAGCGTCGAGTGCTAGAAGCCGAGCCCGACCCCGCTTTGCTGTACCGGGCGTTCCCAGGAGTAGACGACTTCGGCCAGGCGCGGAGCGCCGTCGACGATGTCGCGCCAGGCAGCGGCGGCGGCCCAGAGGTCGAGCTGGCCGAGCAAACCCTCGAGTCCCTTATCCGAGTCGGCCTCGAAGACGAAGATCGCCTCTCTCGGCGTCAACAGCAGCTGGTGGCGCACCAGGAGGGTGTCGACAGGGTCGAACGGAGGGCCCTGGCGGGCCAACTGCCGCGCGTACTCGAGCGTGCCTCCCTTCAGCGGGACGACGACGGTTGCCCGCCGCGGCGCGAGCAGGCGGAGTTCCGAGAGCCGGTGGACGAGCTCCTGAAGGACGCCGGCGTGCATCACCGTGCTGGCGATGAGGAAGTCGCCGCCCGGACGCTCGACGACGAGTGTTGGCTGCCCGTCGAGCCGCTCCTCGGCTTTCTGACCGAGCCGGAAGCTCCGCAGCTCGTCGAAGTCGATCGTGCGCCGGATGGCATCTTCGCCACCGTTTCGCCCTTCGAGGATGAGGGCTTTCGGGGCGAGCTCGAGCTTGCCGACATAGGTGTGCCCGCTCGGCTCGCGCCACTTGACGGCGTATGAAGTCTTCATAGTCCAAGGATGGCTTCGGGCCCGCGCTCCGGCGTGAGGGGGAGCGCGGATCCTGCTGCGGGAAAGCCGCAGACATTCCTGAGGAGCGGGGACAGCGTTCAATCCTGACGGTGAACCAAACTGTGCGCCCAAACAGAGGACTGGCCCTGCTGAGTCGAACTCTGTTTGCCTTAGCTCTAACGCCTCGGGCGCCAAATGGCGCGTCGGTGGGTTCTGGGCTTCGGCCGGAATCCTGGCTGCAGGGCCAGCACGCACCACTCTACACCGAGTTTGTGTGTGACGTTACGAGTCTCTTAGATCCACGACAGCGGGCCGCCCCGAAGGACGGCCCACGTCGGTGGGTGAGATGCGCGGGTGTTACGCCACCGGGACCGGAGTCCTGGCGGGCTTCGGGTCGCGCTTCCCGAAGGTGACGGTGCGATCCGCGTTCCGGAGAGCACCACCGATTGCGAGGATCGCGAAGCCGAAGCCCGAGAGCAGCAGAGCGATTCCGACGACGATCCCGAAGAGCGCGGTCTGCTCGGCCATGTAGCTCGTGTTGAGCGCGGTCGTGAGTGCGGTTGCGGTCACCCAGATGTTCCGGGCGCCGTTCGCGACCGGCTCGCCGTCGGGTCCCTTCTGCGCAGCTGCCGGGTCATTCGTGCCCTTAGCGGCGCCGTCTGCGGTCGCGAAGCGGCCCATCTGGGCGTAGGTCAGGCCGCCGGTCGCCTCGAGCGTGTGGATCCGCATGTAGCTCGCGAAGGCGCGCGCCCGGTCGCCGCTGTCGATCGGCTTGCCGGCGATGTCCACGGTCGGGGTCTTCAGGCTTGCGGGCAGACCGGCCTTCCGTGCGTCGGCCGCGATCAGAGCGGGGGTCATGTCGTCGGAGCCGACGATCTGCTCGAGCTTGAGGCTGTCCCGGACGGTGTTGCGTCCGTTGACGCCGAGCACCAGCGCGCCGATCCCGAAGGCGATCAGGACGATGGCGGCGAGGATGCCACCGATCTCGAAGAATTTGCGCATCTCATTCCTTTCGTCGCGGCCGGAGCTTCTTTCGTCGTCCAGCCTGTGCATCCAGTCTCCGCCGTGCCGGTTGCGCCGGCATCGGGCCGCTCCCTGAACCTCGCTGCGGGTTTCCCGCGTAGCTCGGCCACCGCTACTAGGCTCCCAGGGATGGCCTCCACGGACAACCGGCTGCGCTCGCTCTTCGAGGCCGGTGTCGCGCTCAGCTCCGAGCTTTCGCTGGATGCCCTGCTGCAGAAGCTGGCCGAGACCGCCGCGGAGCTCACAGGAGCGCGTTACGTGGCGATGGGCGTGATCGACCAGACGGGCGCGGCGCTCGAGCGCTTCATCACCCACGGCGTCGACGCGGAAGTCCACGCCGCGATCGGGGACCTTCCCCGCGGCCGTGGCGTCCTCGGCGTACTGATCACGGACGCGCAGCCTCTCCGCCTCCACGAGCTCGCCGATGACCCGCGCTCCGTTGGCTTCCCGCCCCATCACCCGCCGATGCACACCTTCCTCGGAGTCCCGGTGCTCCTGCGGGGGGTCGCCTACGGCAACCTCTATCTGACCGAGAAGGAGGGCGGCGGCGACTTCACCGAGGAGGACGAGGAGCTCGTGCGGCTCCTGGCGACCCAGGCGGCGGTTGCGATCGAGAACGCCCGTCTCTACGAGTCGGCCACTCGCTGGTCGCGCCAGCTCGAGTCGATCAACGAGATCTCATCCGCACTCGTCCAGGAGACCGAGCTGGGCACGCTGCTCGAGCTCGTGACTGAGCGCCTGCGCGAGCTGCTCGACGCCCGCGCGGTGGCGATCGGACTGCCTCAGCCCGACGGCTCGGTCCGGATCGAGGCCGCCTCCGGGGAGCCGATGGGGGGCGTCGTGCTCGGAGCCCACTCAAAGAGCGTCCGGGTGCTCGAGCGGCGGCGCAGCGAGCGCGTCGACTCCGTCCTCGACGACCCGGACGTCGACCACGACTTCGCGCGTCGCTTCGGCGCGAGGGCCGCGATCTGGGTCCCCCTCCTCGTGCGTGACCGGGCGATCGGGCTCCTCTTCGCCGTCGACAAGCGTGGGCCCGACCCGCGCTTCGGCGACGAGGACCTCCGGGTCGCGGAGAGCTTCGCCTCGCGCGCAGCCGGGGCCGTCGACCTCTCCGAGCGCGTGGCCCGCGATTCCGTGCGGCGCGTCGTCGCCGCCCAGGAACAGGAACGGGCGCGGCTCGCCCTCGAGCTGCACGACGAGACCGGCCAGGCCCTGACCTCGATCCTGCTCGGGCTGAAGGGGATCGAGAATGACCCGACCCCCGAGCGTGTCGGAAGGCTGCGCGAGCTCGTGGTCGAAACCCTGAGGAACGTGCGTCGGCTGGCGGTCGACCTCCGGCCCAGCGCCCTCGACGACTTCGGGCTCGAGCCCGCGCTGCGCCGCCTCGCCGAGGGCTTCATCGAGCAAGCGACGCTCGATGTCGACCTCGTCGCCGAGCTCGGGAACCAGCGGCTGCCGCGCGAAGTCGAGACAGCGCTCTACCGGATCGTTCAGGAGTCGCTCACGAACATCGCCAAGCACGCCGGCGCGACACGTGTCGGGATCTCGCTGATCCGGCGCGCACGCAACGTCGCGCTCATCGTCGAGGACGACGGACGCGGCTTCGAGCCAAGCAACGCGCACGGAGACTCGCTCGGCCTTGTCGGGATGCGCGAACGCGTAGGCCTGCTGCGTGGCCGCTTCGCGATCGAGTCGCAGCCCGGAAAGGGCGCGACGATCACCGTCCAGGTGCCCCTGTGATCCGAGTCGTGATCGTCGACGACCACGCGGTTGTCCGCGCCGGCATCCGCCTGCTGCTCGAGGGCCACGAGGACATCGAGGTCGTCGGCGAGGGCGGCACCGCCGACGAGGCCGTTCGCGCCGCCCGGCTGGAGAAACCGGACGTTGTCCTCCTCGACGTCGTCATGCCTGGTGAATCCGGAATCGCGGCGACTCCGAAGATCCTGGCGGCCGCCCCCGACACGCGCGTGCTGATCCTCTCGATGCAGGACGACCCCAACTACGTCAGGCAGGCCTTCGCGGCAGGGGCGCACGGTTACGTGCTCAAGGAGGCCGCCGACGTCGAGGTCGTGCAGGCCGTGAGGGAGGTCGCCGGCGGCGGCCGCTACGTCCATCCCGCCCTCGGCGCGAAGCTCGTCACCGCCGAAGTCGAAGCGGCCGCGGAGCGGGCTGCCGATCCACTCTCGGAGCGTGAGCACGAGGTTCTTCGCCTCCTCGCCCTCGGCCACACGAACCAGGAGATCGCCAAGCAGCTCTATATCTCGGTGCGCACGGCCGAGACGCACCGTGCGCACATCATGCAAAAGCTCAAGCTCGCCACCCGCTCCGAGCTCGTACGCTACGCCCTCGCCCACGGCCTCCTCGATGAAGGTGCCGGCGCCTGATCCCATCGGTGCGACAAAGCCTCGGTGCACGGCCGAGACGCACCGCGCGTACATCATGCAGATGGCGGCTCACCGCCCGGTGCGGAGCTCGTTCACCCCGCGCAAGCTCAGCTCGATGCCGACAGCCACGAGCGCTTCGCCCCGTGCGGGCTCCGCGCTCGTCGCTCGTCGTGTCGTCGCATCTTCAGCTCGCGGCGAGGGCGGCAACGGCCGCAGCGCGGACGATCAGCACGGGCCGCTTCGACTCGCCCAGGATTCCGCGCGAGACGCTGCCCAGCAGGGCGCTGGCGAGCCCGCCGTGACCCCGCGAGCCGACCACGATCAGGTCGACATCGTGCGAATCGGCGTAGGCGACGATCTCGTCGACAGTGTCGCCCCTGAGCAACGCGATCGTCGAGACGATGTCGTGCTCGCCAGCGACTGCTACCGCCTCCTCGAGCAGCGCGTGGTCGTACCCGCTCGGCTCGTGCGGGAAGGCGCCGCCCATGCCGCCGAAGCCGGTGACCGGGACAACGTCGAACACAGGAACGACGTGCACGAAGATCAGCTCCGCCTCCTGCTCGACCGCCAGCTCGGAGCCGAACGCGACCGCCTCAGCCGACGAGGGCGAGCCATCGGTCGCAACAAGGATCCTCTTCATCGTGTTTCCTCCTTCAACAGTGGTGTCCTCCGATGATCGTTGCGCTACGAACGAACCGGATCCGGGCCGATGCCGATCCCGGCTCCGTACTTCACCGCAGATTCAAGCCAAGGAGCAAAGGACGAACGAAGGTCGGCTACAACTCGGCGGCGACAACAGCTCGCGCTGGCGGGTGCACCGAAGACGCGGGAGCCGACCCGCCGGCGCCCCCCGCGCTTCGACTCTCAGCGTGACATCTATTCCTTTGGATTGCCGACCTTGAGCAGGCCGACCTGGCCGAGATCGACATCCGCGAAGGCGTGACTGACGAACGGGTACAAGCCCTCATCGTCGATCTTGACGTCGAAGACTGCGCCGCCACCGGCCGGCACGACGACCGTCTGGACGCCTTTCTGCGGAGGGCTCGCGAAATCGGAGTTGACCCAGGCGCGGTCGAAGATCGTGCCGACGACGTGGAAGTTCACGTTGTTCGTCGGCCCCGCGGCGACGACCCAGAAGCGCGTCGTCTCGCCCGGCTTCGCGGTCAGCGGATGGTAGACGTACTGATTTGCGTAGCCGTTGAACGTCACCCAGTCGGCCATCCTGGTCCGTGCCTTCGCCATGTCGAGCGAGGCCGGCTCCTTGATCCCGTCGCCGTTCAGGTACCACTCGCTGCCGACGAGGACGTACTCGTTGTCGACCTTCGGCAGGCCCGCCTTCGGCTCGACGATGATCGCGCCGTACATGCCGTTGGCGATATGTGCGAGCACAGGCTTCGTGCCGCAGTGGTACATGTAGACGCCCGGGTCCGGCGCCTTGAAACGGTAGGTGATCGACTCGCCGGGCATCACGTCCTTGAACGCGATGTCCGGCGCAATGCGCGCGGCATGGAAGTCGATCGAGTGCGGGATCGCGCCGCCGTTCTTCAGCGTCATCTCGACGGTCTGGCCCTCACGGACGTGCACGATCGGGCCGGGGGCGCCGTGCCCGTCGAAAGCCCAGGTGTTGTACCTCACGCCCGGCGCCACCTCGACGACCATGTCCTTCAAGGTCATCTGCACCTTGACGAGATCACCCGCAGGAACAGGCGGCAGGGTCGCGTCGTACGGCTCGTGCACCGCAGCCAGCTCGGCGGCGTTCTCCGGAACGACACCGGCGAAGCTCGCCAGCGGCAGCGCGGTGTTGTAGTCGGTCGCGTCGTCCTGGCCGGCGGGCGCCGGGGCAGCTGCCTCCGCCGGCTGCGCGGCCGCGTCGCCCGACTCGCGGGCATCAGCCCACATCAGAAGCGCGAAGAAACCGACGACGCCGACAGCAAGGCCGAGCAGCATCGTGGCGACCATCCAGAATGCGCCCGAACTCGTTTCCGAGGCGGGCGGATGATGTCTGTTTACAGGGTATGAGGCCATGGCAGGTTGTCTCCTTCGAGCTGTTGGGGTTAGTGAGTCGAAGGTACGACGCCGCCGCTCGTCCGGCCCCCTGGCCTGGCCGCAGATCACGCGTACATGACCGCAGACTTTCCTACGGGTTTCCCGCAAGCGGCTGCCGCAGAGCGAGCAGAGGCACTGAGCGCAAGCATCAGCGCCGGCGACCCGACGAGCGCGCTGCCGACGGCGCGCCGCGAGGTCGTGGCGAGTGCGTCGGGAACGACCTGCGCAGGACCATCCAGAGCATCGCGCCCCGGCGAAGCCCAGGCCCACCGGAACGAGGCCGTCGACTCCGTCGAAGACACGAGCACGCCGGGCTCCTCCATCCTCAGCCGGGACTGTTGGGCTGCGCGAAGATGACGAGCACGCTGAGGCTCTCGTAGCCGACGAAGCGGTGCTCGGCGCCGGAGGGAACGAATGCTGCCACGCCTTCCTTGAGCTCCGTCGTTTCGCCTTCGATCTCGAGCGTCCCGCTTCCCTCGAGCACGACGTAGACCTCGTCGTCGTCGTGGGGCTGCTGGCGATCGGGCTCGGGAGCCACGAGAACGTAGACGCCGAGTTCGAGCCCGGGAGATGCGTGCACGACCTCGTACCCGCCCGCTTCACGAAGGCGCTGCTTGGCACCCTCGATGTCGAAGGGGTGCGCGGCCGCGAGTGGCTGCGCGAGCCGGGACTCGCCCGGAGCGGTCATCGCCGTCTCGCAGCACTGTCGCGCAGAGCTGCGGGCCCGCGCGACAGCCTGATGGCGACGTAGGCCGCCACGCCGATCAGGACGACCGAGACCATCATCATCAGGCTCATCCAGAACCAGTCGAATCCGTCATGCCAGTACATCGAGAACCTCCATCTCTAGGGACATCTTCACGAGCGCGTTCACCAGCTCTTGAGCAGCTGTGCCGGGCGGTGAGCGCGGAGGCGTGTGCGCGCGTCAACTGCGACGCAGCCCGCCGGCAGTCCGAGCACGGGGTTGAGGTCGAGCTCGTCGACCTCGGGCAGGTCTTCGGCGAGGCGGGCGAGTCGGTGCACGAGATCGACGAGCGCGGCGTCGTCGGCGGGCGGGGCGCCGCGGTAGCCGCGTACGAGCCGGCCGGCCTTGCCGCCCAGCACGAGCTCGGCGGCATCGACGTCGGTGAGCGGCGCGACGCGGAACGCCGCGTCGCCGATCAGTTCCGCGAGCACACCCCCGGGCCCGAAGGCGACGAGCGGTCCGAAGACAGAGTCCTGGACGACGCCGGCGAGAAGCTCGGGTCCGCCGTGCACGAACGGCTGCACCAGAACCGGGACGCCGATCCGCTCGGTGGCCGCGCGAACCTCTTCCTCGTCACTCAGGTCGAGCGCGACTCCGCCGCCCTCGGTCTTGTGCACTCCTGCAGCGGCGGTCTTGACGACGACCGGGAAGCCGAGCTCACGCGCCGCCGCCGCGGCCTCGTCCGCGCTCGCGGCGAGACGCTGGGCCACGAGGGGCACGCCGTACGACTCGAGCAAGGCGCGCGCCTGTTCGGGAGAGAGCCAGACGTCGCTCGAGTCCGCAAGCGCAGAGTCGACCAGCTTCCTGGCGAAGGCGGCGTCGATGCCGTCGAGATCGGGCACCTTGCCGACCGGACGGCGGAGCCAGTCCGCGCGCTCGGCTGCGAGGCCGAGCGCGCGTGCGGCCGACTCCGGGTACGGAAACGCCGCGACGAGGGACGAGTCTTCGAGCAGCGCGGCGGGTGTGCCGTCGGCGCTCATGACAACGACAAGGACAGGCTTCTCGGTGCGCGCGACTGCGACCGCGCGCTGGATCGCGGCAGCGACGTCCTCCGGCCGGGCGACGACCGGCGGCACGAAGAGCACAATCAGGGCATCGATGCGCGGATCCGCGACGAGCGGCGCGATCGCCGCCTCGTAGGTAGCGGCCGTCGCCGAGCCGAGCAGGTCGACCGGATTGGCGAGACTCGCCTCGGCCGGAACCAGCGCGGCGAGCGCGGCCCGTGTCCCGTCAGTGAGCTCCGGCAGCGACAGGCCGGCCGCCTCGCACGCGTCGGCGCAGAGGATCCCGAGCCCGCCCGCGTTCGTGACGACTCCTACGCGCCGCCCGGCAGGAAGCGGTTGGGACGAGAGGAGCGCCGCGGCGTCGACGAGCTCCTCCAACGTCCGGACGCGCAGGACGCCGGCCTGGACGAACAGCGCGTCAACCGCCGCCTCTGAGCCGGCGAGCGCGGCGGTGTGCGAGCTGGCCGCGCGGGCGCCGGCGCTGGTCGTGCCGGCCTTCAGCGCGAGGATCGGCTTGCGCCGGGCGAGGCGGCGGGCGAGTCGCCCGAACGTGCGCGGGTTCCCGAACGACTCCAGGTAGAGCAGGACGAGGTCGGTCTCCGGGTCGTCCTCCCACCACTCGAGCAGGTCGTTCGACGACACGTCCGCCTTGTTCCCGATCGAGACGAACGACGAGAAGCCGAGACGTCGCCCGGTCGCCTTCTCGAGCAGCGCGAGCCCGAGCGCGCCCGACTGCGAGGAGAAGCCGATCCGCCCCGGGGGGAGCGCGCGTGGCGCGAAGGTCGCGTTCAGTCGCGACGCCGAGGAGGCGATGCCCAGGCAATTCGGACCGACGAGCCGGGCCCCGTGCGCTCGCACGAGCGCGAGCAAGCGCGCCTGGTGTTCGGCCCCCTCCACTCCCGTCTCGGCGAAGCCGGACGAGATCACGCAGAGGGCGTGCACCCCCTTGCGCAGCGCCGACGCAGCGGCATCGAGCACCTGCGCGCCCGGGACGCAGATCACCGCCAGCTCGACGGGATCGGGGATCTCCTCGACCGTAGCGTAGGCGCGAACTCCGCCGACAGCCTCGCCGCTTCGGTTGACCGGGTAGGCGGCGCCGGCGAAGTCTCCCGCCAACACGTTGCGGAAGAGCTCGCCGCCGATCGAGCCGCGCCGGCGCGACGCCCCGATCACGGCAACGCTCGACGGCAGGAAAAACGGGCGCAGCGAGGCCGCCACCGCGACGTGGTCGCGCTCCTCGACTCGCGCGCGGGAGTGTGCGGTCGGCGCAATCGGGAAGCGAACCTCGATCTCGCCGCCCTCCAGCTCACGGACGACCTCGAAGCCGGCGCCCGTGAACACGTCGAGCATCGGCCTGTTGCCGGCCATCACCTCCGCGACGAAGCGCTCGATCCCGCCGGCGCCGGCGCGGGCGGCGAGTTGCTCGAGCAGCCGCGGGCCGAGCCCGCGGCGTTGAAGCTCGTCGGCGACGACGAAGGCCGCCTCGGCGGCTGCAGGGTCGCGCAGCCGGACGTAGTTGGCGAGCGCGACGACGCGTTCCTCTTCCCCTTCGGCGAGCATTCCGATCAACGCTCCTCGCTCCACCCAGTCGGGATCGAGGAAGGCCTCGACGAGCGCTCTCTCCGCAGGCCGGAAGCCGTGAAAGCGCTGGTAGAGACTGCGCTCGGAAAGTCCGGCGAAGAAGGCGACGAGGGCGCCGGAGTCATTGGACTCGGGCGCCCTTAGCCGCAGGGTCGTGCCATCGCGGAGGATGACGTCGACCGGGCCCTCCGCGACGGAGGAGGCGCGACTAAGCAAGGACGACAAGCGCCTCCTCGTCGGCCACCGGGGCGTGTGCCGCCGGCTCCGCCTCGAGCACGACCTTGAGTGCGTGCGTCTCCGCCGCGGCGGCGAAGGTGTCGTAGGCCGACATCGTCTCGCCGAGCGGGAAGTGATGCGTGGCGAACGGCGTCGCGTCGAGCCGGCCGTTGCTGATCAGCTTCAGCAGCTGCGGCGTCGTGAACGCGTCGACGAGACCGGTCGTGATCGTGACGCCGCGGATCCACAGCGTCTCCAGGTGGACCGTCACCGGATGGCTGTGGACGCCGACGTTGGCGATCCGTCCGCCGGGCCGCACGAGCTCCGTGCAGAGCTCGAACGTGGCCGGAATGCCGACCGCCTCGATCGCGACGTCGGCGCCGAGACCGCCCGTCAGCTCCATCACCCGCTCGACGGCATCCTCCGTGCCGTTGTTGATCGTGACGTCGGCGCCGAACTCCAGCGCCTTCGCGAGACGCGACTCGGCGAGGTCGATCGCGATGATCCGACCCGGCGTGTAGAGCTTCGCCGTCATGATCGCCGCGAGCCCGACCGGGCCCGCACCGACGATCGCGACGGTGTCGCCCGGCTGGACGCCGCCGTTGAGCACACCGACCTCATAGGCGGTCGGGAGGATGTCGGCGAGGAAGAGCACCTGCTCGTCCGTCAGCTCCTCCGGCACCTTGTACACCGACGTGTCCGCGAACGGGACGCGCGCGTACTCGGCCTGAAGGCCGTCGATCAGATGACCAAAGATCCAGCCGCCTCCGCCTGTGCAGAGGCCGTAGCGGCCCTTCTTGCAGGAGCTGCACCGGCCGCACGAGGTGATGCACGAGACGAGCACACGGTCGCCGGACTCGAGCGTGCTCACAGCAGCGCCCTTCTCGACGACCGTGCCCACTGCCTCGTGGCCGAGGATCGTCCCCGGCTTCACCGCGGGCACGTCGCCCTTGAGAATGTGGAGGTCAGTGCCGCAGATCGTGGACGAGTCGATCCGCACGACGATGTCCGTCGGCTGCTCGATCACCGGATCGGGCACGTCCTCCCAGCCCCGCTGGTCTGGTCCGCGATAGACGAGAGCTTTCATTACGACCTCCTTGTAGGGTCGCCTTCACTCTCTCGCGCGGGCTGCGCCGCCGCATCGGAGGCAGCCCCGAGTCGCACTGCGGCTTTCCCGCAAGGCGGTTGGGGGCTAGCTGTCCGCTGTAGACGCGCGCGTGGATTTCGATGGGCAGCGCGCCGCGCGACGACGAGGCCGGCGTCCCAGCCGGGAGCGCGGCCACCTGCCGGCGGGTGGATCGAGTCGCTGTCGAGGCCGCTGCGAGCGATCAGCCAGGAGATCAGCGAGTTGGAGTTCCACATCTCGCCTGCATGGAGTTCGTCGCGACCCCAGACCGGCGTGGGTACGTGGGGCACTAGGTCAAGGACGCCTTGCGCAAGAAACGGGTCCTCCGTCAGCCGCAATGGACTCTCGACCGCCTCGTTGACGTCTGGGATCACGCCGTCGCGCCAGCGCCTGATCTCGTAGCGGAAGATGCGTAGTGAGCGAGCCCAGCGGCTGCCGACGGGGCCTTCGGCGGTGACGCCGCGCGCCGCGCCGTTGCCGTCACGGATGGGTGCCATCTCGATCACGTAGCGTCCCTCTGGCACGCTGACTTCGAGCGCGGAGTGGTACAGCTCGCAGGTTGGTCGCTTGCCGAGCCGCGCTACCACTGCCTCGAAGACGCGTCCGTTCAGCCGTACCGAACGGCCGCCTGCCCCGAGCGGGAGCCAGTACAGGTCGATGCTCGCCTCAGACTGCGAAGCCCCCTCCGTGTTCAACTGCTCCCGCTTCATCGCGCAAGACCTTCCCGACTGACCGTCAAAGCCGCGCACCGGCCTCCCGGCGCCGGCCAGCCGATTGCCACGACGAGGATCGCAAGCAGCGGAGTCACGACGCTCCACCAGGTGAGGGCCGCGAACGGCAGTGTCGCCGCGACGAGCACAAGCCGTTTGACTCGCGGCGCTCTCTCTGACGGCGTCGCAACGAGGAGGAGGATCGCGATCCCGCCGACGATGCCGAGTACGCCGGCGAGGCCGAGCGCGGTGGCGCCGAGGAAGACGTAGAACGCCGCGAGGATCGCCGTGAGCGCGGCGAGCCAGTTGCGGCTGATCGTCTCGGTCAGTGCCGCCGCTTCCGTTCTCAGGTCGGAGGCGCCGATCGCTGCCGCGAGCACGAGCAGGCTGCCCGGCCCGTACCACGCTCGGCCGGCGGTCGTGAAGCAGAGGAGTGCCGGAACCATCAGACCGACGACGATGAGGAGCCGCGTACCAGGTGAGGCGTCCTGGCGTCGCCACCACGTCACGGCTGCGACGAGTGCGATCGCGCTCAGGGCGATCGTCGCCAGGCCGAGGCGCGTCGTGTCCTGCTTGTCACCGACCCAGGAACGAATCTGCGGGCCGAGCGCGAGTCGAAACCCGCGCCCACGCCGGCTCCCTGCGAGCCGCCCGAGCCGCCAAGAACGGACGGCGCTGAGGCCTGCTCCGAACGGCGGCTGGCGAGATGGGTCAGTCGGTCGTGGCGGCCGCCAGCGCCTGGCGCACGTGCCATCGGCAGCTCCTCGAGCGGCGTCAGGCCCATGGTCGTGTCGACCGAGCGGCCGTCGCGGACCGCCGTGACCGAGCTGCCGCCCCCAGGTGGAAGACGACGAGCCGGGCCACGGGCACCTGCTCGGCAGCCCATTGCGCGGAGAATCCCTGGCAGCCGCGACGAACGTCACTGACGATGAGCCTGACGTCACCGGGAAGATAGCGCTCGCGCACGCACCTGAACGAGTTTCCTGACTACTACACACGCCTCGAGCGGATGGAGGAGGAGGCCAAGCGCGAGCACGCCGGTCGCTAAGGGGCGCATCCGGCCACGTTCTGTCGCCGCGACACGATCACGTAGTTCTCCGCAACAGAAATAGGCGCTGGCGCGGATGGGGCGCAGCCGGGCGCACTGCACACTCAGGGCAGACCACGCCATGACCGCAATCCACAGCCAGCCGAGATCGAGGACGCACCACCAGCTGCGCTGGCCGACGGTTGCCAGTGACGCTCGCTCCGCTCCACAAATGCCTCAAACCGCGCGGCTCGCTCCAGCCTCGGCTCGAGCCGTCTGCGCGTCAAAAAAGGAGTCTGATGATGGGTAACTACCTCTTCTTCCTGCTGATCCTCGCCTGTCCTCTGGTGATGATCTTCATGATGCGCGGCATGCACGGCCGCCACGGCGGCGACTCCAGCCACGGCCGCGCGCAAAAGCACACCGGCGGCCACGGACCCAGCGACTCGAGCGTCTCGGTCGATGAGCTGCGCCGCCAGCGTGAGCAGCTCGACCGTCAGATCGACGAGCGTGAGGCCGAGGAGCAGACGCCCGTCGGTGGCGGCCGTCGATGAGCGACAACGCCCGCGGCCTCCGGGGCGGCTGGAGATCCGCTCCCGCGGCTGCGGCGCCTCACGACGCAACGCGTGTTGCGGTGCGATGAGCGGCGGCAATAGTCGGTGCGAAGGAGAAATCGGACCGAGGTGAAGGACACGATGATTACCGATAGGTCGGGCTCGCGCCGCAGCAGCAGCGACCTGCGGGCTGTGCCGCGGCGGGCGTGGCTCGTGCTCGCGGGACTGACGCTCCCGACGATTCAGCGTCAAGCGGGCGATCAGAATGACCGGCCTCGTCCCACAGCTCAGCCTCGTGACGACCGGGCGGCAGTGATGATCCGGCGCGGGCTCGAGCGAGGGCTGCTTCAGCCCCGCAGGGAGCGACGACGCTGTCCGTCCTGTGGCCGTCTGATCAACGGCCGCGTCTGCACAAGGCACTGTCCGTGAGCCCGAAGACCCGCAACATCATCTTCGCGTCGATCGCAGCAGGTCTTGTCGTCACTGCGCTCATCTTCGGGTTTGTCGGTAAGTCGCCGATGCTGGGCTGGGTCGGGTTCGGGATCGTGTCGATGATCGTTCTTGGCTTGGGCGCCGTGGCGACGCTCGCGGTCCCTCGTATGCGCGTCAGCGCGTCGGAACCCGCCGTCGCCCTCGACCAAGATGGGCGGCTGCTCGTGATTGCCGATGCGTATTGCAGCGAGGCCGCTCTGTGCGACGAGATCCTCGCGCGCCTCGATGATGCCGTTGCCGTCCACCTCGTTGTTCCCGTTCGCGTCTCCCATATTCACTTCCTGGCGAACGACGATTCAGACGAAGGGCGAGATGCAGAGCAGAGCACGTTGATTTCAGTCGGGCTGCTGCAGCGACGCGGCGTATCGGCGACCGGTTCGGTCGGCACCGACAAGCCACTCGAGTCGATGACGGACGCGCTCGGATCATTCCCGGCCACCCACGTGCTTCTGGCGATCCCGCCGGAGGAAGAGTCGTACTGGCTCGAGCGAGAGTTGCTGGCGAAGGCGCGCGCGCTCACCGCAGTCGCCATCACACAAGTCGTCGTCAAGGTCAAGGAGTCGCCGTCGACATCCGCCTGAATCGCGCTTACGACCCGGCGTCGCCGTCGGACGGCTATCGCGTCCTCATCGACCGCCTCTGGCCGCGCGGCGTTTCGAAGGAGCACGCGAAGCTCGACGAGTGGGAGAAGGAGCTGGCGGCCGCGTGCGGATCGACTAACGAAGGTTGATATGTCGCGTCTGATCGACCTAATCAATGACACTCTGCAAGGCACGAGCCACGAGCAGAAACACCACGGCCCGGGCGTCGCGCACGGGCACGCTGACGAACAGAAGCAGGCAGCGCCGCAGGCCGCTGGGCACGAGCACGCCGGCGAGCACAAGCACAACAAGGAAGGGCGCAAGCATTGCTAAAAGCGGTCGGCGCGGAGCGCAGGCCGGTCTATTCAGACGGGAGCGAACAGGATGACAGTGCAATGCTTGAGCTGAGGTCGGCGGTTCTCGACGTGCGTCCAATGCTGCGCGGATCTGAGAAGGCTGTCGTCGAGTCGGTGCTTGGACGACAGCCGGGTGTGGAGCGAGTGGAGGCGAACCCGGTCGCGCAGACGGCGACGGTCAGCTACGACCCCGCTCAGACGTCGGTCGAGCAGCTGCGTCGCGCCGTCGAGGAGTGCGGGTATCACTGCCGGGGGCAGTCGGTCCCCGCGCACCTCTGCGACCCTGCGGCCGAGCCGAGCGACTCGCGCGATGCGCCGACAGCAGCGACGCCAGCCGCTCCAGAGGGATCACCGGCGCACCACGGGCACGAGAGTCCCGCGGCGCCGGCCGTTCCAGAGATGGCCGCGGCGCACGGCGACCACGATGCTGGCAGGCACGCGGATAACGCGTCGGAGTTGCGCTCGCCGCAGGAGGTGATGGGGCACGGCGGTCATGGCGGTATGTCGATGTCGGCGATGGTCGCGGACATGCGCAACCGCTTTCTGATTGCAGCCGTGTTCTCGCTCCCGATCGTGCTTTGGTCGGCGATCGGCCGTGATGTGCTTCGGTTCACCGTTGCCCCGCCGTTCGGGCTGCGCGAGGACGTCTGGCAGCTGCTTCTGAGCTTGCCGGTCGTCTTCTACGCCTGTTCGATCTTTTTCGCGGGGGCGGTGCGCGCCTTGCGGGCGCGGACGCTGGACATGATGGTGCTCGTCGCGGTCGCGGTCGGCGCCGGGTGGCTGTACTCGCTGGTCGTGACGCTGAGCGGTGGCGGTGAGGTCTTTTACGAGGCGGCGACCGTGCTGGCGACCTTCGTGCTCCTGGGGCATTGGTTCGAGATGCGGGCTCGCGGTGGCGCCAACGACGCGATCCGGACGCTCTTGGACCTCGCGCCGCCCAAGGCACTGGTCGAACGAGATGGCCGGCAGGTCGAGGTCTCGACCGCCGAGGTGCTCGTCGGTGATCTGCTGATCATCCGCCCCGGAACCAAGATCGCCGTTGACGGAGTGGTGGAGGATGGTGAGAGCGAGGTCGACGAGTCGATGGTCACCGGCGAGAGCCTGCCGGTGCACAAGGCTGCGAGCGCGCAGGTCACGGGCGCCACGATCAACGTCAACGGGACATTGCGGGTGCGCGCGACCAAGGTCGGCAGCGACACCGCGCTGGCACAGATCGTCAAGCTCGTCCAGGAGGCGCAGAGCTCGAAGGCGCCCGGCCAGCGGCTCGCCGACAGGGCCGCGTTCTGGCTGGTTTTCGTCGCGCTGATCGGCGGGCTGCTCACGCTTGCCGCCTGGCTCGTGTTCAGCGATCGCCCCTTCAGCGCCGCCATGCTCTTCGCGATCACCGTGGTCGTGATCACCTGTCCGGACGCGCTCGGCCTGGCTACCCCGACGGCGATCATGGTCGGCACCGGGCTGGGCGCGAAACGCGGGATCCTGTTCAAGAACGCGACCGCGCTCGAAAGCTCAGCACGGATCCAGACCGTCGTGTTGGACAAGACCGGCACCCTGACCAAGGGTGAGCCGGAGGTGACCGCGATCGAGACCGACGGGATCGAGGAGGCCGAGCTGCTGCGCCTCGTCGCCGCCGTCGAGCGCACCTCCGAGCATCCGCTTGCGCAGGCGATCGTGGAGCGCGCCGATCGCGACGAGATCGCCGCTGTCGCCGCGGAGGGATTCCAGAACGTGCCCGGACACGGCGCCCTGGCTCAGGTCGACGGGCGCCAAGTCGCGGTCGGCAACGGCCGGCTGATGGAGCGCGAGGGAGTCCAGCTGGGCGGGTTGGCCGAGCGCCGTGACACGCTCGCGGCCGACGGGCACACGGTCGTCCTGGTCGCCATAAATGGCAAGGCGGCCGCGGTGATCGCGATCGCCGACGCCGTGCGACCCAGCTCCACCGCCGCGGTCGCCGCGCTACACGAGGCCGGAATCCAGGTCGTGATGCTCACGGGCGACAACGAGGCAACCGCTCGGCGGATCGGCCAGCAGCTCGGAATCGACACCGTGCTCGCGGAGGTGCTCCCGGGCGACAAGGCAGCCAAGGTCGCGGAGCTCCAGAAAGCGGGCCGCAAGGTCGCGATGGTCGGCGACGGCGTCAACGACGCACCCGCACTCGCGCAGGCCGACCTCGGGATCGCGATCGGGGCCGGCACCGACGTGGCCATCGACACCGCCGACGTCGTGCTGATGCGCTCCGAACCCACTCGACGTCCCCACGGCGCTCGAGATCGGACACGGCACCCTGCGCAAGATGCGCCAGAACCTCGGCTGGGCGATCGGGTACAACACGATCGCACTCCCGATCGGCGCCGGCGTCTTCGCGCCGACGCTCGGGCTCGTCCTGCGGCCCGAGCTCGCCGCCCTCTCGATGGCCGGCTCCAGCGTGATCGTGGCAGTCAACGCGCTCCTGCTCAAGCGCCTCCAGCTGCCACAAGCAGTCGACGCGTCGCCCCCCACGCCCCCGGGCAGCTCGCTACCGACACCCATCCCCCCGATTGTGGCCCCCGCAGAAACAGCAGGCACCCCGTGAACGCAAGCTCACACCTCGAGCCAGACAGGCGAGAGCGACGACCGGTAAGGAGCGCACATGCTTGATGTTCCGTCCGCCCAACTGACCGCCGGCGGCTCGCAGCCGCTGGACGAGGACGACCTGCGTCTGATCGACGCCTACTGGCGCGCCGCGAACTACCTGTCGGTGGGCCAGATCTATCTGCTCGACAATCCGCTGCTGCGTGAGCCGCTGCGGCTCGAGCACGTCAAGCCGCGGCTGCTCGGGCACTGGGGGACGACGCCGGGGCTGAACTTCGTCTACGCGCACCTGAACCGCGCGATCCGAGCGCACGACCTCGACGCGATCTACGTGGCGGGACCGGGGCATGGTGGCCCCGGACTGGTCGCCAACACCTACCTCGAGGGCACCTACAGCGAGATCTATCCACGCGTCGGCCACGACGAGGAGGGCCTCCGGCGTCTGTTCCGCCAGTTCTCGTTTCCGGGCGGGATCCCCAGCCACGTCGCCCCGGAGACTCCCGGCTCGATCCATGAGGGCGGCGAGCTGGGTTACGCGCTGGTGCATGCCTATGGCGCCGCCTTCGACAACCCCGAATTGCTGGTCTGCTGCGTGGTCGGCGACGGCGAGGCGGAGACCGGCCCGCTGGCGGCGAGCTGGCACGCCAACAAGTTCCTGAACCCGGTCAAGGATGGCGCGGTGCTGCCGATCCTGCATCTGAACGGCTACAAGATCGCCAACCCGACCGTGCTCGCACGAATTCCGCGCCAAGAGCTCGTCTCGCTGCTGGAGGGTTACGGCCATCGGCCATGGTTCGTCGAAGGCTCCGACCCGGACGAGATGCACCAGCTGATGGCGGCCACGCTCGACGAAGTAGTCGCGGAGATCGCCCGCATCCAGGCCGGCGCGCGCGAGGGCGGCGTGACCGAGCGGCCTCGCTGGCCGCTGATCGTCCTCGTGACGCCGAAGGGCTGGACGGGGCCGAAGGAGGTCGACGGGCTGCCGGCGGAGGGCTCGTTCCGCTCGCACCAGGTCCCGCTCGCCGACCTGGCGACAAAGCCCGAGCACCTGGCGCAGCTGGAGGCCTGGCTACGCAGCTACCGGCCCGAAGAGCTCTTCGACGATCAAGGCACGCTTCAACCGGAGCTCGCGGCGCTCGCGCCGGCGGGGGAGCGGCGGATGGGCGCTAACCCACACGCCAACGGCGGCCTGTTGCTGCGCGACCTCGAGCTGCCGGACTTCCGCGACTACGCCGTCGAGGTGCCGGCCCCCGCGAGCCGCTCCAGCGAGGCGACCCGCGTGCTCGGCGGGTTCCTGCGCGACGTGATCGCGCGCAACCCGGACAACTTCCGCCTCTTCGGCCCCGACGAGACCGCCTCCAACCGGCTGAGCGCTGTCTTCGAGCGCACCGACCGCGCCTGGGACGCCGCGACGCTGCCCAGCGACGACCACCTCGGGCCGGACGGCCGCGTGATGGAGGTTCTGAGCGAGCACCTGTGCGAGGGCTGGCTGGAGGGCTACCTGCTCACCGGCCGCCACGGCTTGTTCAACTGCTACGAGGCGTTCATCCACATCATCGACTCGATGTTCAACCAGCACGCGAAGTGGCTGAAGGTGACGAGCGAGATCCCCTGGCGGCGCCCGATCGCCTCGCTCAACTACCTCCTGAGCTCGCACGTCTGGCGGCAGGATCACAACGGCTTCTCGCATCAGGACCCCGGCTTCATCGACCACGTCATCAACAAGAAGGCGGAGGTCGTCCGCGTCTACCTGCCGCCGGATGCGAACTGCTTGCTGTCGGTCGCCGACCATTGCCTGCGCAGCCGCGACTACGTGAACGTGATCGTGGCCGGCAAGCAGCCGGCCCTGAACTACCTCACGATGGACGAGGCGATCGCGCATTGCACCCGCGGCCTGGGCGTCTGGGATTGGGCATCGAACGACGAAGGAGAACTGCCCGACGTCGTGCTCGCCTGCGCCGGGGAGATCCCAACCCTGGAGATGGTCGCCGCGTCGGCGCTGCTGCGCGAGCACCTGCCCACGTTGAAGGTGCGGCTGGTCAACGTCGTCGACCTGATGCGCCTGCAGCCCGAGAGCGAGCATCCGCACGGGCTCTCGGACCGCGACTTCGACGCCCTCTTCACAAGCGACCGCCCCGTCGTCTTCGCCTACCACGGCTATCCCAGCCTGATCCACCGGCTGACCTACCGGCGCACCAACCACGCGAACCTGCACGTACGCGGCTACAAGGAAGAGGGAACGACGACGACGCCCTTCGACATCCTGATGCTGAACGACATGGATCGCTTCCACCTGGTCATGGACGTGATCGATCGGGTGCCCGGCCTCGGCTCGCGCGCCGCACACCTGCGCCAGCGGATGGCCGACGAACGGCTGCGCCACCGCGCCTACACCCGCGAGGTGGGCGACGACATGCCCGACGTCCGTGATTGGACCTGGCCGGGCGCGGAACCGTCGGCGACGATGACCTCGTAGTCGCTCGTGCGCGTCCTCGTCGTCAACGCCGGCTCGAGCAGCCTGAAGCTGCGGCTGCTCGACGGCGATGACGCGCTGCTCGGGAAACACGACCTGCCTGCGCTGCGCGGCCGTGCTGACGATGCTGCGCTCGCCGCCGCCCTTTCCGATCTTCCCGCCCCGGACGCGATCGGCCACCGCATCGTCCACGGCGGCGCCCACTACCAGACGGCGGTGCGCCTGGACGCCCGCGTCCTCCAGGATCTCGACGCGCTCTCCGAGCTCGCCCCGCTGCACCAACCGCCGGCGCTCGATGCGCAGGCGCTCGTCGAGCGAGCCCTGCCCGGACTGCCCGCCGTCGCCTGCTTCGACACCGCCTTCCACGCCACGCTTCCCGCCGCCGCCTCCACCTACGCGCTGCCCCAGGAGTGGCGCGAGCGCTGGCCGCTGCGCCGCTTCGGCTTCCACGGGCTCTCGCACGCCTACGCCGCACGCCGCGCCGCCCAGCTCCTCGGACGCCCCACCGAGGAGCTCCAGATCGTCACTTGCCACCTCGGTGCCGGTGCCTCGCTCTGCGCCGTGCAGGCCGGCCGCTCGATCGACACGACGATGGGCTTCACGCCGCTCGAGGGCCTAGTCATGGCGACGCGCTCGGGCAGCGTCGACCCGGGACTTGTGCTTTGGCTGCTGGAGAATGAACGGCTGGAGACCGGCGCCCTGGCCCACGCCCTCGAATACGAGTCGGGCCTCGTCGGACTGGCGGGCACCGCTGACATGCGCGAGGTCCTGGCGCGCGCCGAAGAAGGCGACGGTAACGCGGCGCTGGCGCTCGACGTTTACGTGCACCGGCTGCGGGCCGGCATCGCGGCGATGGCGGTGGCCCTGGACGGCCTCGACGCCCTCGTCTTCACCGGCGGCGTCGGCGAGCACGCCCCCGCCGTCCGCGCCAGGACCGTCGCGGGCCTCGGGCTGCTCGGGGTCACCCTCGACGCCGAGCTCAACGCCGCCAGCACCTCCGACGCGGAGATCGGCGCGGGGGACGCGCGCGTCCACACGCTCGTCGTCGGCGCACGCGAGGATCTCGAGATCGCACGTCAGGTTCGCCTCCTCCTGAATGGCTCCCCCGACCTGGGCAGCGCATGAGGGGACGTCTGCGGCTTCCGGAGACGATCGCGGCGTGCCTGTTCGACCTGGACGGGGTCCTGACCCGCACCGCCGAGCTGCACGCCGCGGCCTGGAAGCAGACCTTCGACACGTTCCTGGGCGGCCGCTCCGCCGCGGGCGGGCCGTTCGACGCCGTCGCAGACTACGACGCCTACGTCGACGGCAAGCCGCGCGACGACGGCGTCCGCTCGTTCCTGGCCTCGCGCGGCATCCGCCTACCGAGGGATCACCGGCCGACCCACCCGCTGAAGAGACCGTGCACGGCCTGGGCTTGCGCAAGAACGAGCTGGTGCACGAACTGATGGCATAGCGCGATGTGACTCGAATCGTCGACCCCCTCCTTACATCGAAGCCCGGGGAGGGAAGCGAGGGCCAGCGCGGGTCACGGCGACCACGAAGACCCTGCCCTCGCGGGTCCGGCCCGCGTCAGAGCCACGGTTCCGGACGACCTGTTCTTCCAGACCACGCCGGGGCCCGACGACAACAAAGGCAGAGACGTCTACCGCCGCAGGCGAACCGCGCGAACGGCTCAGGCATCACGAGCTCCACCGGCGCGATCCGCCTTCACGGGCTCGTCCGCTCGCGGCCGGCCGGCGCCAGACGCCACTGCCGGGCGAAGATCACGAGCACGCTCATCCCCTCATAGGCAGTGAACTGGTACCGCGCGCCGGCCGGGACGAAGACTGCCTGGCCCTGCACCAGCGGTACGGGCTTTCCCGCCACCTCCAGCACGCCGCAGCCATCGAGAACGTAGTACAGCTCGTCGTCCGCGTGCGGCTGCTGGCGGTCGGGTTCTGGCGCGACGAGAACATAGACGCCGACCTCCAGCCCCTGGCGAGACGTGGAGGATCTCGTACCCGCCGTTGCCGGCTCGCAGGCACTGCTGGACGGAAGCGACGTCGACCGCCAGGCTTGCTGGAACGTCGACCGTCTGTGGGTGTCCTGGATCCGTGTAGCGAAGCTCGCTCTTTATCAGAGGTTCCTCGCGAGCGCGCGGCCCCTTCGGCCGGTGTCGTCCGTGCGCCACGTCACGTCGTTCTGCACCGAGACGATGCCCGGAACGCGAGCGACGAGCCGCCCGAGCAGCCGGGTGTCGGTGCGGCGCTCCACGTCGCCGGTGAGCATGACGGCGCCGCGCTCGACAGTGATCGTGACGCTCTCCGGCTCGAGCCAGAGCGAGCGCAAGACGACGTCCTCGCGGATCTCGCGGGCGATCTCCTCGTCCGAGCGGGTGAAGGCGCGGACGAGGTCGGCGCGCGTGACGATACCGACGAGCGTCTCGTGCCGAACGACCGGCAGCCGGTTGACGTTGCGTTCGATCAGCTCGCGTGCGGCTTCGGCGACGAGCCGCTCCGGGTTGATCGTGATCGCGGGAGCGGTCATCGCCTCGGCCGCGGTGGTCGCCGCCGCCTTGAGGACGGCGGCGTCGCTCCTGCCGTCAATGAGCCAGGCCAGCGGGCCGCCGAGACGCTGCCCGGGCTCGTACTCCTTGAAGAGAATGTCCGCCTCGGAGACGACGCCGAGCACGCGCCCGTCCGCGTCGCACACCGGCATGCCCGAGATACGGTTCTCGACGAGGACGGCGGCGACGTCCTTGAGCGTGGTGTCTGGCGTAACCGTCCGGACGCCGGTGGTCATGATCTCCTTGACCTTCATCGCGTACCTCCTTGGTGGGTTGAAGTCATGCTCGGCGAGACGCTGCTTCCGGGCATCGGGGCGGACGCCGATTCGGGGTTCGGAGAACTACGGAACGCCTAGATGATTGATTCCACAGCGTTAGGCGGTGTAGTCGACGATTGCGCGGCTGGGTCGGCCGAGTTGGTGGTTGAGGCTAATGCAGGCGGCGAGTGCGAGCAGGCTGGCGCCGACGCGGGCGAGCAGGTCTTTGCAGGTGAAGAAGATCGACTCGATCCGCTGACGGATCGGTGCCAGCCGCGGCCCGCGCTGGGCTCGTCGCGGCGGGCTGGACGGACGATCCGTCCGCCCAAGCGGGCGACTGCTTCGGAGAACTCGCGGCCGGAGCAGCCCTTGTCGCAGACGATCGTCTCGCCGCCACGCAATGCGTGCCCGAGCAGCGACAGCGCAACCGCGCGCTCCGGCCGGTCGGCACCGACAAGCGCTGCCGCACGCGAGGTGCCATCCGCTGCGCTCGGAGCTGCGCCCGCGCGCTGGCAGCCGAAGCTCGACACGTAGGCGATCAAGTTCCTCGGCTCGGTCGTCCTCAAGCACCACGGCCGCGCGGCGGCCTGGGCGTACCGGCTGTGCGTCGACCAGCCGACGACGACCACGCAAGGGAAGGTGACTACCCGGTACCCGCGCGGTGCGGAGGCCGAGCGCGAGCACCACGCGGAAGCAGTTGCCGCCCTCGCGCGCACCCGCACCCAGGAGGACGCGGTCGCGGTGGTGCTGCGCCTGCTCGTCGCGCAGCGGCTTGTCGAGCCGGAGGGCCTGCCGAACGCCGACCGGCAGGGAATCTACGAGCCCGAGCTTCTCGCGTCCTCCGAGCATCGGGAAGCTCGCCCGCCGTCGCACCCACCTCCGTCAGGAAGCACCTCGCCGGACGGCAGGCCGCCGCCGACGACCAACCCGCACCTGACGAGGATGCGCTCGACGAGGCAGCGTGGACAGCAGCCGTCCGCCCAACCTACTTCCCTAGATATCGAGTGAGACGCAGATGCATCCGATGATGCGTTTATGCTTCAGGTGTGTTGAGTGTTGCGAAGCTGACGCCGGGGCAGGAGAGTTACTACGAGCGTTCTGTCGCTGCGGGTATGGACGATTACTACGCCGGTCGGGGTGAGTCGCCCGGTGTCTGGGTTGGCGGGGGCGCTGCGGAGCTCGAGCTGGATGGGATCGTCGCGGAGGGACAGCTGGGGCGGCTGATCGGCGGGCGTGATCCGTTGACGTCGGCCGTGCTCCGCTCCCACCCGCCGAAGCGGCGGATCACGGTCGAGCGGATCGAGGCGGCCACAGGCCAGCGCTGGCTGGAGCGGAAGACGCTGGCTCCGGTGGCCGGCTTTGATCTCGTCTTCTCGGTTCCGAAGAGCGTCAGCCTGCTTCATGCGGTCGGTGACGAGGAGACGCGACTTGCGGTCACGCAGGCTCACCTGGCCGCCTGGCAGGCGGCGCTCGCCTATCTCGAGGACGAGGCGTGCGTGCTGCGCCGGGGGAAGAACGGCGTCGTCCGGGAGCACGGCGGTGGCTTCGTCGCTGCCGCCTTTCAGCACCGGACGAGCCGGGCCGAGGATCCGCACCTGCACACGCACGTGATCCTTGCGAACATGGCCCGCAGCCCCAACGATGGGGAGTGGCGGGCGCTGGACGGGGAGACGATCCTGAAGACCTACCGGCTCGCCGCCGGCTACCTCTACGAGGCACAGCTTCGCCACGAGCTCTCCCGGAGCCTCGGCCTCGAGTGGGCAACGCCGGACAAGGGCTGGGCCGAGCTCAAGCATGTTCCGCGGGCTGCGATCGACGCCTTCTCGCGCCGACGCAGCCAAATCGTCGAGCGGATGGCCGCGCAGCAGACGAGCGGGTTCCATGCCGCCAAGGTTGCAGCGGTGGCCACGCGCGAGCGGAAGGGGGCAGTCGACCTGCCGCGGCTACGCGAGGAGTGGGCGGCGAGGGCGGCCGAGCATGGACTCGGCGGGCGCGAGCTTGGGCGGCTGATCGGGCGCAGGCCCCATCAGGAACCGACCCCGGCGGAGCTACTCGCGACCGCGGAGCGGCTGCTCGGACCCGAGGGGCTGACCGAGAAGCGGACGACGTTCTCGGAGCCGGAGCTGGCGATGGCCTGGGCACAGGCGCACAGGCAGGGAGCCTCGGTCGAGCGGATCCGCGAGCTCAGCGGCCGGCTGCTCACGATCGGCGGCGTGCAGCGGCTGAGCGAACCCGCAGCCGGCCGGCCCGCCCGCTACTCGACGCTCGAGCTCCTCGACCTCGAGCGGAGCGCGCTCGAGCTCCTCGAGCGCGGACGCGACGCCGATGCGCCGGTGGTTCCCTCGGCGATCGTTGATGAGGCCGTGGACGAACTCTCGGCCGAGCAGAAAGCAATGGTTCGCGCGGTCGCCTCGAGCCACGACCGAGTCGTCTGCGTCGTGGGGCCCGCCGGTGCAGGCAAGACCACCGCGACGCACGCCGTCGCAGACGCATTCCTGGCCAGCGGCGCCCCGGTCGTGGGTGCCGCCCCGTCCGGGATCGCCGCGGAGCGGCTCCAGGACGAAACCGGCATTGCCTCCCAGACGCTGCACCGCCTGCTCGCGCGGGAGAACCATTTGGGCGGGTTGCCTGAGGGCTGCGTCTTGATCGTCGACGAGGCCGCGATGGCGGAGACACGCGTGCTTGCACCGATCCTCGCGACCGTCGAGCAGGCGCGCGGCAAGGCGATCCTAATCGGCGACCCGCAGCAGCTGCCCGCGGTCGGTGCGGGCGGCCTCTTCGCAGCGATTGTTGAACGACACGGTGCGGTCGAGTTGACCGAGAACCAGCGGCAGCGGGACGAGCTCGAGCGGCGCGCGCTACAGGCGGTCAGGGACGGGCGCGGCCGTGATTACCTCGCCTTCGCCGAGCAGCGCGACCGTCTCGTCGTCTCGGACGACCCGCTCGAGAGCCGGGCGCGGCTCGTTGGCGACTGGTGGCGCCACGCGCGCAGCGACCTTGCTGGCAGCGTGATGCTTGCCCACCGCCGCGCCGACGTCGCGGAGCTGAACACGCTCGCTCGGACGCTGATGAACGAGGAAGGCCGGCTCGGCCAGGAACACCTGGTAGCAGCTGGGCGCGAGTTACGCGCGGGCGACCGGATCCTCTGCCGCCGCAACTCCGACACGCTCGGCGTCCGCAACGGCACCCGCGGCACGATCACCTCAGTCGAACCCGAGCGAGGGACGCTGACGCTTGCGAGCGATCGCGGCGACCAAGTCGAGCTCAGCCGCCGCTACCTGCAAAGCGGACACGTCGAGCACGCCTATGCGCTCACCGGGCACGCAGCCCAAGGATTGACCGCCGAGCGCGCGTTCGTGCTCGGCTCCGACCGCGGCCGGCTGCAGGAATGGGGCTACGTCGCCCTCTCCCGCGCCAGCCAGGCGACACGCCTCTACATCACCGACGTTCAGGCCGAGCGTGACAACCACTTCCAAGAACTGGACGACCGCGATCCCCTGACCCTGGTTTCACAGGCGCTCGAGCAGCCGGGAGCAGAACGGCTCGCCCACGACAACCGCCGACCGCCGTCCCGCCAGGAGCCGCGGTCGCGTCCCAAGATCGTGCGCCGCTCACCCGCGGAGCGCGAGCTGGAGAACGCACAGGCCCGCCTGCGGACGCTGATCACCCAGGAACAGCAGACTAGGGATCTCCGCGAGCGCGCGCAGCGACGGATCGTAGAAGCGGAGGGGCGGCTTGCCGGCCTCGGCTGGCGCGGACGCAGACGACACGGACTCGAGCTCGGCCGCGAGCTCGCCTTCCAGCAACGCGCACTCACCGCGGCAGAGCAGACGCTCACCGAGCTCGAGCCAAAAAGGAGACGGGCGCTCGCACGCGTTGAGCTTGCGGCCAAGGCGCCCGGGCGGGAGCAATCGCCGGTCCACGAGACGAGGCGGGAGCGGGAGCGGGAGCGGGAGCCGAGCCTGGACCTCGGCCTGTAGCGGGCTCGAGTCGGCGAGTCATGGCTTGAGGTCGATGAGGAGCTCGTATCGTTTCGCCGCCCGGGCGTGAACTCCGCCTTCGGGCCCGTACTTCGGCCCGACGGCGATGACCTGCGCCGTCGCCGGCTTCCGCACTGAGGGCAGCAAGCGATAGACGATGCGGTAGGGCGCTCCTTCCTCAGAGCGCTTCTTCGCGATCAAGTTCTGCTCGAGAGGTGTGTCGTTCTCGGCGAAGTAGAGCTTGAACGCCTCACGGAGATCCTGGCCTTCGCGCCAACCAAGGGGCGCGCCGAGGTCCGGCCTCTTCTTCAACCGCTGCATCCACTGCAGGGCGACGACCCGCAGCTGCTGAGACGGGAGAGCGCGGAGGTCGGCCTTCGCCTCGTCCGTCAGCGTGACGTTGACTTGGTCCATGCGGCGAGCTCGCAGCCCCAAGGCAGCTCGGCTGCTCCGGCCTACGCGGCCGGAGCGCCGTGAGGAGCTGGCTCCTCGGTTTCCGCGAAGATCTCGTCTGGGTCGAGGCCGAGCTCACGCGCTGCATCCTCGAGCGAGGTGCCAAGGTCGGCGTCCGCCGCCGGGATTCGTTCCCCTGCCTGGGTTGCGATCGCGAGGTTGTCGATCTGATCCATCAAACCGAGGTAGCCGTCGTAGGAGAGGATCACGATCTCGGGCTTACGGTTCGCCCCGCCAACGATCGGCTCTGAGTCGACGTCCGCGCGGAGGTCGCGGAGGATCGCCGGAATCTGGTCGCGCAACTCACGAGTGCCCAAGACTTCGTGGCTGCGACGCTTGGTTGGACTCTTGCCTCGACCCATAGCCAGACCGTAGCAGGTGTACACTATTGCGTCCACGTCTGAGGCACGCCTTTTAGAAGCCATGGCAGCCGCATGGCGGCAAGATCTACAGCTCGAGCCCGTGCCCGAGCGAGCGTTCCAGCTCAGCCAGCCGGCGCATCGCCAGCAGTCGTTCGATGTCCTGGTCGCGGCCCATCGCGCCGACCATGCGTGAGAGGTCGTCGATCGAGGGGATCGCGACCCGGACGCCGTGGCCGAGGTACTCGCGGCTCATCCGTCGGCGCAGGTCGTCGTAGCCCTGTGTGCCGGCGGGCAGCGGCACGAGCTTCAGCTCGCCCTTGTCGGTCTGGAAGGGGATCACCTCGTCGCCGCGCTCCAGCCGCTCCTGCAGCCCCGTCCGGCGGTGGTCGCGCGGCCGTGCGTTCAGCCCCTCCAGCGCCAATTCGAGCCGGCGCAGGTTCTCCTCCCCCAGCGGCAGGGTGATGTCGACGCCGTGTGTCAGCTCGTCCGCGCCCTGGATCACTCGCGCCAGAGCGCCGATCAGGAGGTAGGTCACCTTCTGCCGGTTCAGCTCCGCGAAGAGCCCGAGCGGGTCGAACTGCTCCTCAGCCACGCTTCCTCCCGCTACTGCTCAGCGTCGCCAGGAGCTGTTCCAGGCGCCGCTCCGGCGAGCGGTTCAGATTCGACTCCAGCCGCTCATCGCGGCCGGTGTCGTAGGGAACGAGAACCAGCGGCAGGTCGAACCCGCAAGCGCGCACGATCTCGACCAGCGTCTCCATGCTCGGCGCCACCGCCTCCTGCTCCCAGCGCGCGATCACGGCCCGGTCGCGGCCGGTCCGCTCCGCCAGCTCGGTCTGCGTCAACCCCGCCCGCAAGCGCGCTTCCCGAATCAACCAGCCGCTTCGCACCGCCTCATCCTAACGCTCCGCTTTGCATCCGTCCTGCGAAGCATATATGCTTCACGAATCGACAGTGACTCTGCCATCCCTGAAGTCCGTCTTCTCACTGCGAGCGAGATAGCCGAACGGCTGGGCTTTTCCGCCGACTGGGTGCTCGACCGATTCGAGGCTGGCGATGTTCCCGGCTACCGCTTCGGGAGGAAGGGCGGCCCGGTGCGCTTCCTCTGGTCGGACTGGGAGGGCTTCTTGCAGCGATGCCGCGTCGGTCCTACGCTGAATCGTCAGCTTCACCAAGCCTGAAGGAGTGCCATATGCAGAACGGACAGGTGTACAAGCTCGGACGGAGCTGGGCCTATCGGTATCGGCTCCCCGACGGAAGGCGACCGCAAAAGGGCGGATTCGGGACAAAGGGCGAGGCTCGCGCGGCGCTCACCGAGGCTCTCGGACAGCTTGCACGAGGTGACGGCTACCGCCCGGAGCCTCCTCGTTTGGAGGTACTCGTCGCGGAGTACCTCGCGCAGCATGTCGCTGAGGACATCACGATCGAGACTCTCCGCTATCGGCTTCAACATGCCGTCAACACGTTCGGGACAACACGGATCGACAGACTGAGGCCGGCCGAGATCGGCGTTTGGCGGAAGCGGCTTCCGTCCGGCTCTGCGCACTACATCCATCGGGCGCTCCGACAAGTGCTGAGGTACGGCGTCCGCTGCCGCTACATCCACGAGAACCCCGCTGCGGCGATTCCGAACCCCGCGCCGAAGCCCAGCGAGATGAAGATCTTCTCCTGGCACGAGATCGAGGCCGTCGCCGCCGAGCTCCCTCCGCACTACAGGGCGATCCCCGCATTCGCAGCAGGCACCGGCCTGAGGCCGGAGGAGTGGATTGCACTTGAGCGCCGCGACGTCGACCGCGACCGGCGCATCGTCAGTGTCCAGCGCGTCTACACGAACGGCCACGTCAGAGAGCACCCGAAGACGAACCGGTCACGGCGCCGAGTTCCGCTTCGCCGGCGTGTGCTCGAAGTGCTGGATGGCATGCCGCCCCGGGTCGACACTCCCTTGGTCTTTCCCGGCCCGCGAGGCGGTCACCTCGATCTCCATAACCTGCGCGCCCGCCACTGGAAAGCGGCGCTCCGAGCGGCGGGCCTCGAGTATCGCCGGCCCTACGACCTGAGGCACACCTACGCAACGTTCTCGATCGCGGCCGGCGTCTCACTGTTTGCGCTCGCGCGTCGGATGGGAACCTCGCTCGAGATGATCGACCAGACGTACGGCCATCTCGCACCGGATGCCGACGACTACGAGCTCGGGCTCCTGGACGCCTTCGACGCCCGGATTTCTTCGGCGGACGGACATTTTTCGGACACGGCCATCTGAGACCGGCGCTGCCGCAAGGTGGGAAAGGCTCTCTGTGCAGGCTCTTTCGTGATGCGCCCGGCAAGATTCGAACTTGCGACCTCTGCCTCCGCAGGGCAGCGCTCTATCCCCTGAGCTACGGGCGCGGGGAGAGGCAGTGTAGCGGCGCACATTACGGAAGGACGCCACCCCGGGCCGACGAATCACGGCCGGACGGTGTCTACTCCGGACCAGCTCACCCTCGAGCGGCACCGCGACCTGGCGGGGCGCTCGAATCGACCTGACGTCCGCTGGATCCTGCTCGGGCTGCTCGGTCTTCTCCTCCTGCTCGGGTTGCTGAACGTCTTCGGCCAGCGCCCGCACACCGACACTGCGAAGGCCAACGGCGTCGAGCTCGAGGTCTACTCCCCCCACAGGCTCCGCAGCGGCCTGTTCTTCATGTCCCGCTTCACGATCCGCGCCGAGCGGGAGATCGAGGCAGCGACGCTCGTGCTCGACCCCGGCTGGCTCGAGGGCATCACGCTCAACACGCTAGTGCCGTCGCCCGTGGGCGAGGCGAACCGCGACGGACGAATCGCGCTCGACCTCGGCCGCGTGCCCGCCGGCACGAAGCACGTCTTCTTTCTGCACTTCCAGGTCAACCCCACGGAAATCGGCCGTCGCTCCCAGGACGTCGGGCTCCACGACGGCGAGTCGCCACTGTTAGACATCGACCGCACCGTGACCATCTTCCCCTAGGACGCCAATGGATCTCGTTGTCCGTGCAGTCGTCGCGTTCTTCTTCGTCTACTTCCTGACGCGCGTGATCGGCCGCCGCGAGCTCTCATCGATGCAGCCATTCGACCTGATCATGCTCGTGATGGTCGGCGACCTCGTGCAGCAGGGCGTGACGCAGAACGACTTCTCGGTCACGGGCGCCCTGCTCGTGGGAAGCACGATCGGCCTCCTCACAGTCTTCGTGTCCTACGCGAGCTTCCGGTTCCCGCGCCTCCGGCCCATGCTGGACGGAGAGCCGGTGATCGTGGTCGAGGACGGCAAACCGATCGACCGGAACCTCCGCCGGAACAGGATCACGCACGAGGAACTCGCAGCCGCGGCCCGGCTAGATGGGCTCGACGCAGTGGGGGACATCCGCTGGGCAGTACTCGAGACGAACGGCCGGATCAGCTTCATCCCCAGGGGCTGACCGTAGACTTCGGCCTTGCCGCTCTATCTCTCCGAGTCGGATGTCGAGGCACTGCTGACGCCTGCGGACACAGTGCCGGCGATCGAGGAGTGCTTTCGCCGGCTGGCTGCGGGAATGGTCGAGAACGTGCCGCGGAAGCGGCTGCAGGTGGAGGGCGGTTACTTCGCCGTGATGGCCGCGACGGATGCAGAACTCGGGTATGCCGGGCTCAAGTCCTACATGGTCGTCGAGAGCAAGCTGGCATTTGTCGTCTGCCTCTTCGAGCTCCGGCACGGCCGGCTCGCGGCGGTGATCGAGGCTGACGCGCTCGGCCAGCGGCGGACGGGCGCCGCCACAGGCGTAGCCGCGAAGTACCTGGCCCGACCGGGCGCACGCAGCCTCGGCGTCATCGGGTGCGGCTGGCAAGCCGAATCCCAGGTCGACGCGATCCGCGCGACGGTGCCGACGATCGAGCGCGTCGTCGCCTTCTGCCGCACGCCGGAGAAGCTCGCTGCCTTCTGCCGGACGGCAGATGCGGAGCCGGCCGAGAGTCACGGCGAAGCCGGTGCACAGGACATCGTGGTCACAGCGACAACCTCCAGGGATCCTGTGCTGCGAGGCGAGTGGCTCGTAGAGGGTGCATTGGTGGCGGCGATCGGGGCCAACGACCCGCGGGCGCGCGAGCTCGACAACGTCGTCCTCGAGCGGGCGAGTTTCGTCTGCTGTGACTCGCGCGAGCAGGCGAGACTGGAGTCCGGCGACCTGATCGAGCCGATCGAAGGCGGCGTCCTGGACTGGCTCGAGGTGCACGAGTTGCAGGACGTCGTCGCCGGAGAGGTTCGCGGCCGACAGAGGGACGACGACGTCGTCGTCTTCAAGTCGAACGGGCTTGCCGCATGGGACGTCGCTGCAGCGGCGGAGGCGGTCAGGCGCGCGCGGGAGCGCGGCATCGGGCGAGAGCTCTAGATCGCCGGTCTAGATCGCCGGTCTAGATGCTTGATCGGTAATTCACGGTGGAGGCCGTGAGTGCCGGGTAGGGAGGCGACAGGGTTGTCGAAGGTCGGCGGTGTCAATGCTCCGTCGACCA
>Ga0208612_1000172_pt1 | contig 34212 bp, 32 predicted proteins | sample AntDryMetagUQ889_FD_188089 | JGI IMG/M metagenome (GOLD analysis project Ga0208612, IMG submission 188089) | Polar desert microbial communities from Antarctic Dry Valleys - UQ889 (SPAdes) | ecosystem: Environmental > Terrestrial > Soil > Desert | place: Antarctic Dry Valleys | collected 2008-12-31 | reverse complement strand
TTCGGTCACCGAGTTGTGTGATCGAGCGACGCGCATGCTCGTCCAGCACCGCGAGTGGCGCCCCACGATCGAGAGGCGGACGTAAATGAGCATCGGTCGTGTCGATTTGGCGCAGCGCTTTGACGAACGCGGCGAGATCGACGGCCGCCTGATCCAAATCGTCGATCGTTCCGTTGGCGTTCTTGCCAGGCAACCACTCGTAGACCGACCACTCGAACGGGTAGCCCTCAGCGGGCTGTCCCTTCGCCAACTGCACGGGAATCGCGAGTGGCAGGTGCGGCGCGAGTCTCGGCAGCCACTCCGCCTCCTTCGCCGCCTGTGCGGCTGCCCACCCGATTCGCGGAATCCGCGCGGCGAGCTGGTCACCGAGCCGGTAGATGTCGTGATCGGTCCCGTATGACTCGACATGGGTAATCGCCAGATCGGCCCACTGTGGGTACTGCCCCGAGAGCAAGCGTTGCACGAGCGCGGAGTCCGTGTCGACCTCGCCGGGGTGCATCTTGAGTGCAGCCACGGCCGCAGATACTAAGCCGCGTCGACTGCCCGCGCCCGGGGTTCGCCCCGCTAGGCGATTGTCGGATGATGCGCACACAGGCGTATAGCAAACAGGACAGCTTGCAAACGCAGGCGGTACTAAACCGGTCAGATGCTCCGCGGGAGCGTGTCGGCAGCTACCGGCCGGGACGGCTGGACGAGGTTGCGGAGCGCATCGGCAAGTCGCGGGATCCAACACCGAATGCAGTTCGCTGAGCGGTACGCGACCGAAGAGGAAGTGTCCACCGCCGTGGACACTTTGAAGTCTTGGACGGTGGTCCGTGACAGCTTCGCGAAGCCGAAGGCTCAACCGCTAAGCGAGCCGTCCCCTGTCTCTGATCTGCAGGACAAGATCCGCAGGCGCGATCTTCGCGAGATACCTGTCCGTCACCGCCGTGGATGAGTGGCCGAGCTGGGCGCTGATCGCTGGCAGCGGCTTCCCCTCATGTGCGAGCGCCGTCGCGAGCGAGTGACGGAGCGCGTGCGGGTGCACTCTCCGCTCGAGGCCCGCTCTCTCCGCCAACCGCGGTAGCAATCGGCGGACGTAGCTGGAGTCGACGCCGCCGCCGAAGTTGTCGCCTCGGCTGATCGTGCAGAAGAGCGGTTGCCGGCCGTTCAGCCCTAGCCGCTCCCTGACCGCGATCCACCGTTCGACATACGCTTGAGCTGAGGCGTCGATCGCGACGGTGCGAGCTCGGTCTCCTTTCCCGTGCTTCACCCTGACGGTGCCGTTCGCGAGGTCGAGGTCGGAGACCCGGAGGTCGAGCGCTTCGCTGACACGGAGCCCGGCCCCGTACATGGCCGCCAGGAGGGCGGCGTTGCGTGTGCCGGAGGGACCGCGGCCGCAAGCGCGGATCAGTGCGACAACCTCCCGTGCCTCGAGAACCTCGCCTGGCAGCTTCAATCCCTTGTTGGCTGGCGGACGAGCCGTGCTGGGAATCATGCGCTCTTCTCCTCCGATAGTCACGCTTTGATACAGAAGCGTGATTATTGGCAGGTCGCGGTGCCGCCGTCAAGCAGAAGCGTGACTATTCACGGGATTAGCTGTAGGGGCTGGCTCCGACGACCTTGTGCAAACGCGAAAACCCGAGCACACTGAGCCAGTGACTCGCATCGCCACATTGATCGCGGTCGTCGTGGTTGCGCTCTCCACGGCCGGGGCTGCCTCCCCCGCTGCCAGCTACGAGAGCTTCTACGCGAGAGTGAGCGCGTACGCACTCAGCTCGATCGGGCTGCTACAGGTGAACGGCTACGCGTCTTACCGCGATTACGACTGCACGCCGAGCTACGCCTGCGACCGCAACGTCATGGTCGAGTTCACCGTCCACCGCGGCCTTTCCACCTACAGCCCCGTTGTTGGCCGCGCCTACGACGAGACAGGCCAGTACGGCTCGAGCGCTAGCGCGACCTTCCGCTTGCCCACGTGCCGGCTGATCCGGAAGTACACGAGCATCACCTACACGGTGGAGATGGTCGCCGTCGCACCTACTGGGCTCGAGAAGACAGCCAGCACGTTCGTGTACCACCGCTCCTGCCAGTAGCCCTTCTCGCCGAACTGGGCATACCCCCGGCCGAGACGTTCAGCGAATCTCGCTAGCGAGGCTACTTGCGAGAGCTGGAGCTTGGCTGGTGTGTGGCGCCCGGAACGACGAGGCCGGTCCGGCGAAGACAGGCTGATCGTTCATCGGTGACCGCCGTCACGTGACTTGCGAAAACGAAGGGGGTACCCCACCCCCCCACCCCCCCGACTCGGATCCGTCGGTTGGGTCCCCTCCAGCGACTACTTGTCCCGGTAGAGGCTCGCCTATGGATGCGTGCGGCTACCTCGTTCAAGGCCGCCGGTACGACGATGTGGTACGCAACGGTGTTGGCATTGCGAGTGCTTTAGGCTTCTGAGAGTGCAGGCATGAGCGACCGTAATCCCTCATCTCTCCAGGCGTTTCTCCGAACGCTCCGAAGTAGGGTGCTTTCAAAGCCGGGGCCGCGGTTGTCGTCTGAGGAGCAGACTCAGCGGGAGGAGGACCGCGCGTAGCTAGAACGAGACGAGGCCTCTCACGACGCGCCAGCATGACCGAAACAGGCACTAGCGCATGCTGCGGCGTGCGCGTAGCGTCAGTGGCGGCCGGGGCACGTAGATAGGCAAGTGCTTCGCATTCGGCTCGCGACACGCCCCGGCCGCGCCCCCGACACAGGACCTGCTTTCTTACGTGCGGCTTGCGCCGAGGCCGTCGATCTCGACTGCTTTGCCGGAGGAGACGACGCGGACCTCGACCGTCCCAGTCTGGACGTTCGCGAACGTTCCAACGTCGATGATCTGCTTCCTGAGTGTGCTCGCGGCGTAGAGGTTGATCTGCTTGAGCAGGCTGCCGTTCCAGAAGACGTTCACGATCCCGCAGCTGGGGCAGCGGGTGGCCACGAGCGCGAGGCGCCGCGCCTGGAGGTTCAGGATCTTGAGGCTGACGTTGAAACTCGTCGTTCTCGTGTACGTCGACAGGTAGTAGGCGCTATTTGTCACGCGCGTCCAGGTGCCGGAGGTAGTCAGGGCGCGATCGTCCAGCGGAACGGCGGTGCAACGCTCGCCGCTCCAGTCGGAGACGGTGCCGGCGCTCGTGCGTGCGCGCGCGGAGAAGCAGTAGGTCGAACCTGGGGAGCCGGCGAACCAGGCGCTGCGAACGGGGACTACATTCTTCCAGCTCGTGTACGCGCCGAACGCGGCCGTCGTGGTTCCTTCGCGATAGCGGACGTCGTAGGAGGCGATGGCAGCCGGGGAACCTGGAGCCCACGCAACCTGCACATTCGTCACAGCAGCGAACGCCGCAGTCGGAGCCGTGACTGCGGGTCGAACAGGTCGAATGACGGGTGTGTTCGCGGAGGTCGCGGCGGCGGAGCCGTCGGCGTTCGAGGCGGTCACTGTACCCCGCAGAGTTTTGTCGACGTCTGACGCGCCCAGCAGATACGTGCTCGACGTCGCCCCGCTGATCGGCGCGCAGTTGTCGCCGGCAACGTCACAGCGCTGCCACTGGTACGCATACCCGGTCGGCGAGCCGTTCCACGTCCCCCTGCTCACCGTCAGCGTCCGCGCCTCGACCGGATCGCCGGACACAACCGGGGGAGACGCGTTCGTGGGGGCACCCGTGATGACCGCTGTCAACGGGGTGTCGTACGCGGCCGAGTTCGCATGGTTTTGGCCGGTGAGCCGCGCGAAGATCCGCTTGCCAACATCAGCCGCGCCCAGGTCGTAATGCTCGAAGCTAGCGCCGGCAACAAACTTGCAGCCGGTTCCATCGGGTCCGCATCGGTACCACGTGAACGAGACTGCCATAGCGTTCGTCCATTGTGCGCCAATCACCTCGTCATACGGGGAGTCTTCGCTGCCGGCCGGATAGAGCTTCGAACCTTCCACTGCGTTCCCCGCGAGCAGAATTTCCTCTCGTGGCGTAGGAACCTGAAGATCCAGCGTGAATGGCTCCGAGAAGACCCAGTCGCGGTTGCTGCCGGATGCCGCGGTCACGGCAACGCGCGCGGTCAGCTCGGGTAGAGAGACCCCGTCGTAGTACCCGCTCGCGTCGATCTCAAGGGCCGCTGTGCGCTCCACCGAGGGGTTCCCGATGTTCGCGACGCAGTTCCCGTGGAGGGTCTGATAGGGGCGGAAGCTGTCACGGGAGGCGTCGGTTTCGATCGATCGCGCGCAGAGGAACCAGTAGTACTCGAATTGGAGGGCGCTCGCGCTTTCCCAGCTCCCGGTCGTCGACGAGAGGGTATCGCCGTTGCCATATCGGCTGGGACTGACGTTGTCGAACGCGACCGTACCCGCGTTACCGGCAGCTGCGCTCTTCCCAGCACCAATCTGAAGCCTAACCGCATTCATTGCAAATGGGTCCGTCTCCGCATGTAGCGTCCGCCACTCCACCCGATCAGCCGAGTACTCCCAGTACGTGCGTCCGAATGCCTCCCGCAGCCGTAGCCAGCGCACCGCCTGCGCGTCGTACGGGACCGACGCGAGCACGGTCTCAGCGCCACCGATCCGCTTTGAGGCCCGCAGCACTCCTTGACCGACCTTCAGCGCCACGTTGCTGGCAGTACCGGCGTCCTGAAGCTGAAACCACGACGTCAGGGCCGCAACGGACTGGGATCCCGCCGAAACGAGCTCGACAGTCGCATAGTCGCCGCGCCCGTCGGTCACGCCGCTGAGAATCTCCCCGAAGCCGCGGGTCGTCACCGGCGGCGTAACCTCCAGGCGACCGTCGCGCTCCGAGACGACCGCGCCACTTGCGCTGATCGTCCAGCCGCTTAGAGAACCATCGTCGAACTTATCTGACACGGCCCGTAGCGTTCCAGGCTTCGCCTGAATGCGAATCTTTGGCCGCTCCGTCGCGACCGGCGCACAGCGAGGTGCGAAGTGCTGGATCTTGCCGTTCTCTTGAATCGCCCACACATCATCTGCCGCGACCGCGGCCATCGCCGTGAAGGGGCGGTCGAGCGGTGTCGCAGTTTCTACCCACTGCCAGCGAATCCCGTCCCAGCGGAGCACATGCCCGTCGCCACCGCTCGCCCATACGTCCGTCGGCAGACGCGCCTCCAATGAGGCCAATCCGACCGGCGTACCAGTCTCCCCGCCGCTCCCACGCAGCGGCACAACCAGTCCGCTGAAAAAGGGACCACGCGGCAGAGCTCCGCCACCCCAAACCGAGTCCGGCCCCGCAGCAGAAAGCGCAACCGCTCTCCCCGACGTGTATGACTCCCCTTCGGTACCGTCGCTAGACCAGGACCTTTTCTGGACCCACTCGCTGCCGTTCCAGTGGATCGTCTGCCCCCAACTGCTCGTCCGGCTCCCGTCGTTGTACGACGCCCACACGTCGTTGGGCGCGAGCGCCACGATGTCCACGGCTCCCATCGGAGTTAGATGGAGCGTCCAAGCCGATCCATCCCAATTCGCGATACCGCTCCCGTCCACGGGAGCCGAACCCATACTCTCTGGCTTGCTGTTGCCCGCCACCCATACGTCGTCGCGGCCGCTTGCAGAGACGGCGTCAAAGCCTTCCGTCTCACTGCTCGTGAACGGAAGCTCAACACGGGTCCACAAGACGCCGTTCCAATGCAGAGCTACGCCGGCTGGGGTCTCGGCCACCGATCCCACCGCCCATACATCGTCGCTCGCAATAGCCTCTACGTCCTTTAGGTCAAGCCCTGCGAGCGCTGGAGCCGCCACGCTACTCCACGTCCGGCCGTTCCAATGCGCGATCGTCGACCCGCCCACCGCCCACACATCATCGGCAGACACAGCGGATACCGACCGGAGCCCCGGCAAAAACTCGCTGACAACCACCGGACTCCACCGCGGAGCACAGGTCGCCGTCGCCGCCACCGCCTCGCCAGATGGCAAGGCGACGAACAACATCAGAAACGCGACGCCGAGCCAAGAGACCCGCCGCCAACCGCGTCCTTCGGAAGATCCGCTCAACCTCGTTCCCCTCATCGGCTTGGGCCGCTGTCACACGGTCTTCGAGTGCGGGGACAGTACGACATATCCGCACGAGCCGCATAGGCCGACCGCCCTATCTTCCCTCGGCGTCCGGCCCATCTTTACAACTGCGGGCGCGCCTCATATGCGTTAGAGCCACAGTCGCGTGCGCGAGAGGCCGTCGCGGCCCCTCGAGCGAGCGACGCGAGCGGCGAGTCCGGCTTCATAGACGGCGGCCTTCGCCGGCCCTCGTCATCTCGACCATTGCGTTGTTCGTCGCGCTCGGCGGCGCCGGGATTGCGGCCAACGGCCAGGCGTTGATCCTCGGTCAAGTCCGGGGCGACGGCGAACACGGCGACGCTGAGGACGGGTCTGACCGCGAACATCAACGACCGGTCGCTGCAGGTCACGAACACGAATACCGGGGCGGCGGCTGCGCCGCTTGACCTCGTCGCCGGTACGGGCAGGCCGCCTTTCACCACGAATTCCGGCGTAAAGGTGACCAACCTCAACGTCGATGCGCTGGACGGGATCGACTCGACGGGCTTCTTGCGCTCGACGGGCAAGGCCGCGGATTTCGACACGCTGGACGGCATCGACTCGAGCGAGCTCGCCCAGGGACCGGGGATGCGGCTGCTCTCGAACCGCGTCCTCATGCCGTTCGGAAGCGGGAACATGGACCTGCTGACGTTGCCAGACTTCGGAACGATTCGGGGCGGCTGCAACTCGACGAACGGCGCCTCGCTCCATTACATGAACACGTCGCCGATCGCTCAACACGTCATGGTCGACTCTCATCGCTTCGTGCCTGAGAAGATCTACCCGGGCACCTGGCAAGGAACGCCGTCTCGTAGCGAGGTGAACATGTACACGTTCGTCTGGCAGCCGACGTACCCGGAGACCTTGCTTGTCCGTGCATTCTCCGACGCACAAACGCAACTTCGGGCGAGCGTCCAGATCGGGGGGGACACCGATGCGTCCCACCGGCTGGCGACGATCACGGTAATGGGATTCGCGCGCAATGATTGGGGCGGCTATGGCGGCTGCATCTTCTCGATCCAGTCCGTGTCGAACTGACTCGGCGCTGCGGCCGTCGCCCGCGATGGCCCGCAGCCGTATGTCGGAGGGCCCGCTCCGGCGGGCCTTCCGGGGATACGGCTCCCCACTCATTTAGCCGTCTCGCCAGGCGCGACATCGGCGCTGCCTGACCAGCGATGCGCGCATTGGGCGCGCGCGGCCGAACGTGAAGGATGTGCGCCGTGATTACGTCGGCCGCGAACCCGAGGGCTGAAGCTCGTCCGGCGGCTCGCGGGACGACGCCAGCGCGAGCGGCTCGGCCTGTTCGTCGCCGAGGGCGAGGACCTCGTCACGGCGGCGCTCGACGCCGGCATCGAGCCGGTCGAGGAGCTCGTCATACTGAACGTCCAGAGCGGCCCGCGCGCTGACGCTTCACCTCACGCTCGTTCGGAGGGGGTCCTTGAGTCACCGGACTCGCTCGCGAACAGGACCTCGCGGCTGGGCCGGTGCGCCGAGGCTTCAATGCAGGCCGCGATGGCGGGGGCTCCTCCGAGCGTGCCTCCCTCCCATGACCCCTTACCCGAAGAAGGGATGAACCCTCGCCCAGATTTCTTCTCGGCGACAGTCACAAGCTGGAGCTCGTGGCCACCCGGAGGCGGAGCCCGTCGACGGTGCTGACGAGCGCGCGGAACCCGTCCCATTTCACCTCGAACGACCACTTGCCGAACTGGGGTAGCGGCCCTGGTCGCGAGAGCATCACTGCAGGAAGCGTCATGGTGCAAAGATTGCTGATGGGGCCGGGTGGTGCGGCAGGTGCCGTGCGCCGTAGCGTGGGAACATGTGTTCCCGTGACAGCGCAGGGCTCACCACAAGCGAGGTTTCGCCGGGCGATCGACGCACGGAGCGTGCTGCTCGCTGAGCTCAGCGCCCGAGAGATGGGGTCAGTTCAGCTTGAGGACGCGCTTGCGCTGGTACTTCTCTATGCCGCGGTTGACGACGCGAAATTTGAGCGTGCGGCGGGGAAGTGGCTTAGCCGCTTGACGCTCGAACGGGGACTGTCGTTGGCGGAGATCCAGCTCGCGGCGGGGGCCCTGCAGGCAGTCGGAGATCAGCCCGAGGCAGCAGTCACCGCACTCCGGCTCCTCGCAAGCCCTCGTCGCGCAACAGCACCAGCAATCGTCGGTGTTGCGGAGGCGCTGGGACTGCTGCGACCTTGAGATCGGACACTTGAGGGACTGTCACTTGTCGCATACGGTGAGAAGCGGCTGGTCCCACACATGCGGCATCTCTCTCTCGTCACCTTCTTCACCATCGTCTTGGCGAGCGTGGCTGGCTGCGGCGGCTCAGCGAGCGACGATTCGAACGCCATAACGACTGCAGCGACTTCAACCGCCACTGAGGAACGACCGGCCAGTTTCGCGGACATCGTGGATGAGGTAAGGAGCGGCGTTGTGCGGATCGAAGTCGAGACGTGTGACGGATCGGGAACCGGCACTGGCTTCCTCGTCGGCCCGCGCCTGATTGCGACCGTCGAGCATGTTGTACATGGGGCCACCGCGATTGAGCTGAGCCGATCCTCAAGATCGCTCGGTACTGCGACGGTGGTAGGCGAGGATCGTGTTCGCGATTTGGCTCTGCTGCGCACCAGTGTTCCGGTGAAGGGCTACCGGTTCGCGCTTGCTGATCGGGCACCCCGATTGGGCGAGGACGTGGCGGCTCTCGGCTACCCGCTCGGCTTGCCGTTTAGTGTTACGCGCGGCTCGGTTAGTGGCTCAGACCGGAGCATCCCCATCGACGGCGTGACCCGTCGGAGGCTCATTCAGACCGATGCCGCCGTGAGCCCTGGCAACAGTGGCGGCCCGCTCTTGGTGCCCGGCAGCAAGGAGGTAGTCGGTCTCGTCGACCTCGACGCGACGGTCGCGGATGGAATTGCGTTCGCCGTCTCCGCGGAAGTGGCGGGACCACTTCTGCAGGCGTGGCAGGTCGCGCCTCAGCCGATCGCGCTCGCAAGTTGCGACTCCGGCGAGAGCGTCAATGAGGCGGCGCCGGCAACTGAGCCGAAGCCCGCCCCGACGCCGGAGGCTTCGGGGTACACGACCTTCTCTGGCGACTACTTCAAGATTGCGTATCCGGACGATTGGTTCGTCGAGACAGCGGAGGTCTCGAAGGGCAGCTATCTCGATACCACCATCCGCGACCCCTCCGATGAGGATCGCATGCTTCGGGTCGACGTCACGCTCGCGGCGTCGAGCGATGACCCCGTCGAGGAGGCCGCGCCAGTGGTGCGTGCGCTTCGGGGCCAATCGGGTTACAGAGAACTCGTCTACGAGAGGATCGCGTTCGGAGACTTTGAAGCTCTCTATTGGGAGTTTGAGGTCAACGAATCGGGCAGGCGCCTTCACAAGGTCGACCTGGTTTTCATCAACCAATCCAAGGAAGGAGTCGCTGTCCTGACGCAGGCTCCCGCTGATCAGTGGAGCGATTGGTCGTCCGTCTTCGACGAGATCCGCAGCTCGTTGACGGTTTCCAGCTGATGTGCGAATCACGCTGATCCGAGACCAACGCGCTCTCGTTCCTCCGCACCGCCCACGTTTTCACTCCTAGTTGCCTCGGCAGACCACCTCGCCGAATTCCTCGGTCGCACACCGAGCGCAAAAGACCTCGACACCGTCGATCTCGCCCTCCTCGCCCGTGAGGAACGCCCGCCAGTTGCGGGCGCTCCCCTCGGACTCGGCGTCGCAGTTCGCGCAGACGAGCACGATGGCGACCTCGCTAGGCATCCCGGCCGCCCTTCACGACCTCGAGCGACGGCTTCGGCCTCTCCAACTCGAACTGCGCGTAGATCCGTTCGAGAAGCTGCTCCAACATCTCGTTCTGCGTGTGCAGCTCGTCGGCTGTCCGGTCGAGTACGGCGGGCAGGTCGGGCAGTTCGGAGCGCAGGTCGCTAGGCATCTTCGTTCATCCGCGTTCTCTGGCGGTCGACCCGCGCTGTAAGCCGCGCGACGTGATGAACGCCCATCCGCTCGATCGCCTGCCGGAGTCCCTCTTTGCCGTCCACGTTGTTGTATTGCGTCAGCGCGAGCTCGACGTTCGGCGTGAACCGCTCGAACGCTTCCCCGAGCAGGAAGTAGAACTCGGTCGAGACCTCGTCCTCGAGCGTCTGCACGAGGTCGTAGATCCGCTCGACGATCTGAATGTCGCCGAGGCGTGTCAACTCTGCGGCACGGGGGGTCATCGTCCTAGGCATTGTCGGCTCCCTTCTTGGCTGCGTGCGCGGTAAACCGCTCACGGCTGGCTTTCACAAAGAGATCCCGCGCTTCGTCGCGGAGGTAGTCGGCGTGGTAGACGATCGTCCGCAGGATCCGTGCGGCGATGTAGTTGGATTCGGCCGACGTCCGATCATCAGGCTCGTCGTTGTCGCCGGGGAAGAGCTGGGCGAAGAGTTCGGTTAGTCGAACATCTTCCGCGAGTGCGTCTATTCCGCCGGCAAGGGTGAGCCGCTCTGCAACGTCTCTGTCCTCGAGAATCTGTGCGATGCGACTGCTCACCGTGTCTAGCGCTTCTCTCACTGCGTACTCGGCGAGCATCTCGTCGCGCGACAACGTGGTGCTAGGCATAAAGCCTCCTAGCGCAGCGGCCCCCGAGCACGGCGACTCGACCGCCGGCCCGGAGGCCGCGGCGAACGTAACACTGGCTGAGGATGATGGGTCGAGTCCATCACGACCGGCACGCTACTCCTCGAGCAGGATCGTTGCAAGCTGTCTCGAGGCGACAGGTGCGGCCGTGCCCAACAACCGTTTGTCCCCGTTCCCCTGACGGTGCTCGGGTTCGACGGGCCTCACACAGGAGGTGAGACAGCACTCTCCCGGAGCGCCCTCTTGCCCGTGGGGTCAGCCAGGGATATGTTCGACCGGATGCAGCGAGCAGTGGGACTACAAGACGATTGTTCTCACCGGCGGCTTTATGGGTCGTCACAAGGAGGAGCTGAACCGCGGCGCGTTCGAGAAGCACCTTGACGAGCTCGGCCGTGATGGCTGGGAACTGTCATGGGTTCTGCTCGAGCAGGCGCTACAGAAGGAGAAGGACGGGCATGTCCTGATCTTCAAGCGGCCCGTCCCGCAGGGAGACGGAACCGAGTAGCAACACCGCACACGTTCGCCAGAATTGATGACCGGCGTGTGCAAGCAAGCTTGGAGGAAGGGGCCGCAGCGGCTCCTGCTACCCGCTCCGGCATTAGGCGCCTGCGGCCCAGACGGGGAAGCGGCGATCGACTACGGCAGCAGGCGGACCGAATCTGCTGCGCGGACGCGACCCTTCACCCGTAGCGACAGACTGAAGTTCCCGTTCCGCCCCTCGCTGGCTGAGACCTTCCACACTCCGAGCACCTGTACCCCCTGCGTGAGCGCCCGCTTCGCCGGCAGGCAGTTCATCCCGGTGCTCCGGAGGGCGCAGAGTTCGTAGGCGGCTCCGGAAGCCGAGGTAGGTGACCATCCCACAACCCGCAGCGAATCACCGGCCTTCGTCGCTACCGCCTCCTTCTTGCCCTTCCGCAGCACAACACCCCAGGTGTTCGCCGTGTTATCGGAGAGCTCGCATCCGAGCCCGTCCCGATCACGGTCGAGCTCATACGGGTCGCCACCCGTTACCCGAATCGGCTTCTTCGATTCCGCGATCTCGTCGCAGTTCAGATCGCCCTTGGTGGTGGGCAAGCAGGGTGCGTAGCCGGGCGCGCACGCGGCGATTCGGGCTTGCGCCCCAGCAGCAAGCGAACTCACAGTCGCGGTGACGATGAGGCTTGCAAGCACGAGACGCAACGGCACGCCTGGACTCTACGGCCTCAGGGTTGGCCGTGTCCGAAGCGGGAGTTAGTGTCGAAGTGATGCGGCGCACACACCTGGCGTTGCTGCTCGCCACGGCGCTTGTTGCTACTGGAGCGCTCGCCTGGACGTCAGCCCTGGTTATCTCGCCGCGCTACTGGTTTGCAAACGCCTACGCTGAGCAGGGACCGCGCGGCGAGAAGGGGCCGCGAGGCGATCGGGGGGACCCTGGCCCGCCGGGTCTCGTTGGGCCAGACGCCGGAGCCGCCATCTACGACGCAACGTCATCGCTGGAGGCGTCGATCGATGACCTCGCGACTCGACTCGGCGAGCTTGAGACCACGCTTGAGGACTACGACAACAATCGACTCGCGGTCTTCGGGAATGACGCGGAGTCGGCGCTATACGAGATCTGCCAGGCGATTGAGCTGAACTACATCTACTCCTCGAATTCGGCCATCGAGGAGCTGTTGTCGGACCTAGACGATGCTTGCCCCTGAGTTCGCGTCGGTCTTGCGCAGCCGCCTTCCGGAGGTCAAGGCGGCCGACGGATGCGCAGGGCAGAAGTGCCTGTTCGCACGACCAAGGAACGCCTGCGAACAGCCTTCCCGCTGACACTCGAGCCACCACGTTCCGCGACCGGCGGGCGCAATTGTGTGGTTCGGCCATCGCCGCGCTGCCTGCGACTCGTTCGCGCAGTGTGCACAGACGGCATTGGCACTCGGCCGCCTTCGCCGTTCCAGCAATATTCCGCACCGGAGACAGACACCCCATGCCAGCTGTCTCTCGTGCGCTTCCGGCGACCAAAGCCAGGCGTACGCGCTATAGCGGTATGCGTATGGCATTTCGTCTGCCATTGCGCCCAACGTCTTTGCCCACAGCCACAGGTCAAGCTCTCGGAATAGCAACCCTGAGACTATTCGTCGAAACGATCGCTTGTACGCAAAGCCACCTTCAGCACCGATCGCTGTGAGTTGACGCAGCAGCGATTCCCGCACGCCATTCGCCGCTAACGATCCCAATAGCGGTAGCCCGAAGAGCGCAAGCTCGCTGTCAATATCGACGGGCTCAACGCTCATCCCGCCGATCGTCGCGAGGTTGATCAAGTCAAACGTGCGCTCCAACCGTTCCAGTGCATCGACGCGATGCTTCTGTGCGAGCTTCCACGCGGCCAGGGGCGGTGCGGGAATGTGAGTTGGTCGTTCCGGGCGAGCGCATCGATCGGCGACCTTCGCTGCTTTTTCGGCGCTGCCGAGAGCGGCGGCGAGGACCAACCCGACCTTCTGCTCATGTTCCTTCTTCCTTGTCAGCCAAGCGATGTCACGTTTCTTAGGGTGCAAGTCTCGGCTTCTCCGTTGGTCAGGCAGTGTCATCAGGTGACGCCTGTAGCCGAGATGAAAGCAGTCGCACCGGAGGGCGGGTGAAATGACACGGCTGATCGATATCCGAGAAGCGAGCGAACTGCTCCATGTCTCTGAACGAACGATCCAGCGGCTAGTACGCGACGGAGAGCTCGCTGCGATTCGCGTCCGCGGCTCGCTCCGCTTCCTCGCCGACGACCTGCACACGTACGTCTGCAAGAACCGAACCGCAAGCGAGCGAATGGGTGCGGCCGCATAGCCGCAGTCACATGCACCGAAAAGGCGAGCGGCCCACGTTGTAGCGCAGGCCGCTCCGAAAACACTCCCCACACAGGAGCGAAGGATGAAGACTCTACACCCCGACGATCGCTCAGCACCTGACAGCGCGGCGATCACCCGCCGTGGCGACGCGTTCCTGTGGGCGATCGTCGCCGAAGGAGTGACCGACCGCATCTTCGGCCGGCCGTTCGCTCACAACCCCTATGCCGGCGGCATTGACTCTGCCGAGGCCTGGGCTTGGGGCTGGGAAGAAGGCAACTGGATCCTCGAGATGCGAGGGCAAGACGAGGTCTTGCGCTGGCTCAAGAGAGCCGCGTGAATCAACTCGACGCCATACCCTGCGGGCTACGCGACCGACGTCAGTGGGTCGTCTGGCGCTTCCAAAGACGCGGCGAGAAACAGACAAAGATTCCGTTGCGCGCCGACGGTGGAGGTCGCGCCAAATCCACTGACCCATCGACCTGGGCGACGTACGATGAAGCGGTCGCAGCCGTCTCGAAGCTCTCTGCCGATGGGCTCGGCTACGCCTTTTCTGAGGAGGACGATTACGTCGGGGTCGACCTTGACGAGGCCCTATCAGACGTAGATCGAGGCGCAATCCTTAGCCTCCTGTCCAGCTACTCGGAGACTTCCGTGAGCGGCCGAGGAGCCCACGTGATCGTCCGTGGAAAGCTTCCCGGTCCCGGCCGTCGACGCGGCCCCGTAGAGGTGTATGCGAGCGGGCGCTACTTCGCGATGACCGGGAAGCACATCACCGGCACACCAACCACGATCGAGGACCGGCAGCCGGAGCTCGATGAGCTGCTAGAGCGTTTCATCCCACCATCACCCGAAGCCGAGGCGCAGCGCCCCATCGTGCCGATTGACCTGGATGACCGCGACCTCCTCGACAAGGCGATGAGTGCACGGAACGGCTCCGACTTCCGCGACCTCTACGAAGGCCGTTGGGAGAGCCGTTACACGTCGCGTTCGGAAGCAGACATCGCCCTCGCCGGCCGACTCGCGTTCTGGTTTGGCCGTGATCCCAAGAGGATCGACCGCGTCTTCCGCTCGAGCGGGCTGATGCGGCCCAAGTGGGAGCGGGCCAACTACCGCGACCGAACGATCGAGGGTGCGATCACCGCCTGCCGCGACACCTACACGCCAAGGCCACGGGTGCAACCCGTGCGCCAACCAGAAGCTAGTGCGGCTTCAATTCCGTCGTCCGCCCCGCCTCCGACCGTGGCTCCCGTGGCTCGCGTTCGCACGTTGGACGAGTGGATTGCCGACTACGACCGTGAGCGCCGGCTGACGACGTGGAACCCGATTCGCCTCGGCTTCGCGGCTCTTGACGCCGACATGCGCGGGATCAGCGCCGGCCAGGTGGCCGCGTTCGCTGCACGGGCAGGCGTCGGCAAAAGCTGGCTGCTCTCGACTGTCGCTCAGAACATCGCGGCCGAAGGTGAGCTCGGCTGCCTGATCCTTACCCTCGAAATGCCAGGTGCGGAATGGGTAGAGCGTCAACTCGCGATCGACGCAGACGTGGCCCCCGAGGAGGTCGAGGTATGGAGCCGTCAGGGAGAGCTCGCACAGCACAGCGTCGACTTCCTCAAGCGCATGCAAAACACCGTGATGTGCGAGGAGTTCCTCAACCTCAAGGAGTTGCCCACGGTCTTCAACGAGGCACGCGAAAGGCTGGGAACCCCACTCCGTGCTGTCCTCGTTGACTACGCGGGCCTCGTTGACGTTGATGGCCGCGACGCATACGAGAGGGCGTCGAAGCTCGGCAAAGGGCTGAAGGCGGTGGCGAAAGCAGAGAAGGTCGCGATGGTCGTCGCGATGCAACTCAGTCGTGCCGGCGGCGACGGATCCGAGCCGGTGAAGCTCGACATGCTCCGTGACTCCGGCGTTCTCGAGGAAAGCATGGACTTCATCCTCGGCGCTTGGCGGCCAGACAAGGCGGCCAACCTGTCCCCGCCTGACGCGCTCGAGCTTCGGAACGTGCTCAGGGTGAGGCTGCTCAAGAACCGGAAAGGCGCTGACGGCCGAGTCGTTGATCTTCGGTTCCGCGAGACCTCGCGCCGTGTCGATGACGAGTGGTCACCGACTCCCTCACTCGGTGGACGCACAGATGGCTAGCGTCCGGAGCGCCCCTTGGAACCAGATGGTCCGCCGGCTCCTCGCCGAGGACGGTCTCACGCTCCAGGAGTTGCGGCTCGCGATGGCGATCGGGTCCGAGACTTACGGTTGGTACCGCGAGGAAGCATCGGTCGGACGCAACCGGCTTCGGGAAGCAGCCAAACTCGATGGTCGTTCGTTCGACCGGGCGGTCTCCTCCCTGTGTGACAGAGGTCTGCTTGAGGTTGTTCGTGGCTCGCGCGGCCGAGGCAAGCGTGCGCTCTACCGTTTGCTGAGCGAGGTCCCGTCCACGCTGGAAGCGTCCAATGGGATCTCCAGCGACGGCTTCGCGGTGGCCGAGCCTGCCCGCCCTCCCGCCGTGAAGCGACCACAGCGGGGTGCTCAGGTCGCCCCGACAACGGCACCGTTGCAACGACGGGTGATCGACACCTTCAGAGCCCATGGAGGCAATCTCGAGTACGGGGACAACCGACCGGCGCTACTGAGACAGGTGAAGCAGCTCGCGAAGAACGGTGTGCCAGAGAGCGTGATCTTGGCGGCAGCCGCAGAACTCGGACGTCAGAGAGCCTTCGGCGGATTTCTGAAGCAGACAGCAGACGATCTGATCGAGGCTGGTGGCGCCTGCCAGTGGCACGGAGTACGCAGTGGGCTCTCAGGCGAACAGTTAGGTGAGTGCGGATGTAGAGCGTGCGGCGAGTGGGCAGCGGCGATGACGACAGCCGGGATCGTCGCGTGAAACGGCACTCCGAACTCGACGTCTTCATCGCGGCCAAGGCGACGTCTTCCCTCACGCGACGACGTGGTACGACCGTCCCTCTGTTGACGGCCGTGGAGCGTCGGGAGCGGGAGGAGAGCCACCGAAGGATGCGGCGTGAGCTATCCGAATGGCGGTTGAGGGTTTCGGAGCAGGTGCGTGATGCGTAACGACCCTGCTCGGGCGGCTGCCCTTGCTGCGGCTCTTCGCTACGGCTGCCCCCTCGTCGCGGCGGCCCGGGAGCCAGGGTTGCGCGAAGAGCTGATGCGCTTGAACGCGACCCATCTCGGGACGGGCACCATGACCCCAACCGCTGGGGCAGTGGCGGCTGTCACCGCGGCGCTCGAGGGTGTTCTCCTAGATCGCGTCCGGCTGGCGAAGGCGGCCTAGTTGAAGCGGATGTTCACACGCTGCTCGAGCGGGACGTTCGCGGCGGCTTGCAGAACGGTGACCTGGGACAGAGCTGCCCGCGCGACGCGACGGCGTTCGTCAATCGTGAGCGTCCCCCAGTCCTCCGGCAGCGATGCTGTGAGCACATCACTTGTCTCCGGCAGCGCGCGAAGCTGGCCGATCTGGGCGAGCGTGTCATTGAGAGGCTCGAGGCGGTCGCTCAAGCCGGCCGTGAAGAACAATGGGTCGAGATCGGCGACCGGGAGGGCACGCCATGCGTTGACCTCTCGCTGCAGTCGATCTCGTTCCTCCTCCAGTGTGCGTAGCTCAAGCTCACCCGATCCTGCGACCGTGGCCGTGGGCCGTACGGCCGTTAGCCACGCGAGCAGATGTCGCTCGACGAACGGCTCGAGTTTCTTGGCGCTGATGCTGGCAGAGCTCGGGCAGGTCCGTGTCTGACACCGGTAGATCGGAAACGAGCCATTCTCGCGTCCCCGGGGGTGCGCCATGACGCCGAGTAAGCCGGCGCCGCATCCGGCGCAGCGGGCGACCCGCGTCAGCCAGAACGGGTGCCGCGATTCACGGCTCGGGCGAGCACCCGGGGAGCGCTGGGCTGCGGCGTACGTCGCTGCGTCAATGATCGGCTCGTGGGCGTCGGGATTCACGATGCCTTCGGCGGCGAGCTCCCCGAGGTACACCCGGTTTCGCAGTAGGTGGGCGGTCCCGGAGCGTGACCAGCCTTGTGTGAAAGTGCCGCTCCTGCCTTTCCGTTGCGCCACTCCACAGGTGGTTAGGTGAGCGGCGATCTCGTTGTAACTGGCGCCTGTAGCGCGCTGCCGGAAAGCTTCCTGGATCGCGGCGGCGTGTTCGTTCGGGACGAGACCGCCGCGTGGCCCTCGTTCGTCCCCTTCGGTCAAGATCTTGTCGTATCCGGCTGGTGCGGGGAACGTTGCTACCCCCCGCTTCACCGCTCGTCCGCGGGCGAGTTGGAAAACGCGACGGGCACGTCCGACCTCGTACTTCGCGAAGCTCTGCGACAGATCATCGTGAAGGTCGATTTCGGGGTCGTCGCTGCGGATGCCCCCTTCGTCGACGGCGACGAGGACGCCTCCGGCCTTGATGACGCGCCGTTTTACCTCTCCGTACACCTCTGGGGAACGCGCCAGCCTGTTGAGTCGCACTCCGATGATTCCCGCGGCCTGGCCTCCTTCGACCAGTTCTACGGCACGCCTGAGGCCTGCGCGGCGTTCGAGCGGTCTAGCCCCCGAAACGTCGAGTTCTTCGACGACGAAGTGGTCTGGAAGTGCGTATTCGGGATGGGCGTCGACCCATGATCGCATCCCCTCCATCTGCAACTCTGTGGAGATGAAACTGTCGCCCCCACGGCCTCGCGTCGCCGAAACTCGGACGATGCCGACAAGGGGTGCAGCCTGGCTCACAGACGCTTCTCCTGTTGCACAGTTTGTGACTGTACCACTTCGAGAATCGCATCCACCACCTCGTCGACGGGACGTTCTGCGTCGACCATAACCACGCCCGGAATCCTGCGCATCCACTTGCGCTGGTACGCCGCCAGCCGGCGCGTCGACCGGACGATCTCGCGCGCTGCCTCCTGCGGGGGCAGCGTCCGAACGGCGTCGAAGCCGAGTATCCGCGGGACGACCTCGCCGGCCTCGCGCACCTCGCGCTCCACGCCTTGCTCGAACATCGCCCGGGTCCGCTTCACGATGCGCTGCGCGAGGACGTCGCGGCGCACTCCCAGCCCGACGATGGTGGTGGGATGGCGCGTCTCCTGGGTCCAGAGCCTGGACGTGAGCGGGGCGAGGGAGGCGCCTGCGCTCCAGAGCTCGAGTGCGCGGACGACGCGCTTGCGGTCGTTCGGATGCACCTGCGCCGCGGCCCGCGGGTCGCGCTCCCGCAGAAGGTCGTGCGCGAGTTGACCGCCGAAGCGGCCGTAGAGGCGCTCCCAGCGCGCCCGCTCGCCCTCCGGGACGTGTGGCGGGAGCTCGAGGTCGACGAGGGCAGCGCGGAAGTAAAGGCCGGAACCGCCGACGAGAATCGGCGTTCGCCCGACGGCGAGCGCCTCGTCGATCGCCGCGTGTGCGAGCTCTTGGTACTCCCCGACGGTCCGCTGCCGGTCGGGCGGCCAGATGCCCACCAGTCGTCCGGCGGCCTGGTTCGTCAGGATCGGTAGTCCCCGGTACACCTGCATCGAGTCCGCGGAGACGATCTCCGCCGGGAGCCGGCGTGCCAGCGCCTCGGCGACAGCGGTCTTGCCGGACGCAGTCGGGCCGAAGACCGCGAGGACGCTCACGCGCGCAAGCGAGAGCGAATTGCCTCGAGCTCCTCCTCCGTGACGCTTGCGGCGCGTAGGTAGGCCTCCTCGCCCCCACGGCGCCCCAGCTCGTCCAGCACGCTCTGCATCGCGGCGGCGGGGGTGGCCGACATCCGGCGGCGCCGTCTTCGCTCGTGCTCGTCCGGGGCCTCCTCGAGCCAGGGACGCCACCGTGGCTCCAGGTTCGCCTCGCTGAGGGCATAGTCCGCGGCGACGTCCTCGATCGAGACGCCGGCGACCCGCAGCAGCAGCGCAGAGACGAGGCCCGTTCGGTCCTTGCCGGCCATGCAATGCACGAGCACGCCGCCGGGTGGAGCGGCCGCGACCGCAGACACGGCCGCGGCGAACCCTGTGGCATAGCGGTCGAGAAATTCGAGGTACACGGCCCGGGTCGTGGCCACGTGATCGGGTGCAGCGTCGGCGATCGCGTCGATCTCGGGCCAGTCGGCAGAGCCGGGGTCGGGGAGCACAGGCACGTGGACGACCTCGACCGGAATCGTCGCGGGCGGGTCTGCCTCCAGCTCGTCGTGGAAGCGCAGGTCGACGATTCGCTCGATCCCGTAGTCGACGAGCATCCGCCAGCCGTCCGGGGAGAGCCTGCGCACGCTGTCGGCGCGCACGATTGCGCCGAACGCGGTCACTCCCCCGTTCTTGGTGGCATGCCCGCCGAGGTCGCGGATGTTTACACATCCGTCCCAGCCCAGGTGACGCTCGCGTGCCGCCAAGTCAGCTGGGGCCGGCTGCGAGCGTCTTCCAGCCAACCGAGTCGCCCTCGTTGACGACGGGGCGATCGTCCTCCGGGTGCGCGGAGCGGTGCTCCCGGAACCATTCCACGGCCCGCGGGATGCCCTCCTCGAGCGGCACCTGGGGCGTCCAGCCCAGCAGGTCGTGCGCCTTGCGGATGTCCGCCACGTAGTGCGTCACCTCGCCGAGGAGGGACGGCGCCATGGTGATTCGCGGCTCGACGCCGAGCTCTGCAGCGATCAGCTCCGCCGCGCGGACGAGCGTGTTCCCCTGGCCATAGGCGAGGTTGATCGTCTCGTTGGCAACACGCCCTTCAGCGAGCGCCTCGATGCCGCGCACGATCCCGTCAACGCAGTCGTGGACGTAGGTGAAGTCGAGCACCTTGTCCGCGCCGCCGTAGACGGTGATCGGCTCGTCACGGGACATCGAGTGGATGAACAGGGGGAGGACACGCGACATGCGATGCAGATCGTTGTCGAAGCGACCGTAGACGTTGGAGAAGCGGAAGGCCAGGTACTTGAGCCCGTAGCAGCGCGCGTACGCGTAGATGAACGCCTCGCTCGCGATCTTCGAAGCCGAGTAAGGGCTCTCCGTGTACGCGAAGTCCGCGGTCGCCTCGCCGTAGCCCTCGAACCGGTGCACGTCGCCGTACACCTCTCGCGTGGAGGAGAAGACGAGCGGCAGCCGTCGCTGCCGACAGTATTCGAGGACGTTGAAGGTCATCATCGTGTTCTCGAGCGCGCGGTGCGGCTGGGCGACGAGCTGGTGCACCTTGGCGTGCGCGGCCAGGTGCACGACGAGGTCGGTCTCCGGATAGGGGACGCCGCCGATCCCGTCCGGGAGAGCGGGATACTGGCCGGAGAGATCCTGGAGTAGATACTGGAACTCGTTCGTCCAGGAGTTCAGGCGCTGGTCGACCCCGAAAACCTCGTGTCCGTCCGCGAGCAGGCGCAGCGCGAGGTTGGTGCCGATCTGGCCCGACGAGCCGGTGACCAGGACCTTCACGCGGCGACCGCGGCGTGTTGCGCGCCCCGCAGCGTCGTGGACGTGGCGCCTTCGATCAGGACGTCCACGAGCTCACCGGGTTCGGCGTTGCCGGCGAAGACGACCGTCGTGTTGCGGCGGGTCCGTCCGCGCAGGAGGCCGCCATCGGTGCGGCTCGAGCCCTCGACGAGCACCTCCTCCACCCCGTCGATGCGCCGGATGTTCCGTTCCGCGGCTATCCCCTGCACGAGGTCAACCAGCCGCTCGATCCGCTCCCGCTTCACTTCATCTGGGACCTGTCCCGGCAGCTCTGCCGCCTCGGTGCCGTGGCGAGGCGAATAGACGAAGGTGAAGGCGCTGTCGTAGCGAACCTCCTCCACCACCTCGAGCGTCTGGCGGAAGTCCTCTTCCGATTCGCCCGGGAAGCCGACGATGAGGTCGGTGCCGAGTGCGAGATCCGGAATCGCGTCGCGCAGCGTGTGGACGAGACGCAGATAGCGGTCACGGTCGTAGGTGCGGCGCATCGCCTTCAGGATCCTCGACGAGCCGGACTGCAGGGGCAGGTGGACGTGCTCGCAGACGGCCGACGACTCGGCCATGGCCGCGATCACCGGCTGCCGGAAGTCCTTCGGATGCGGGCTCGTGAAGCGGATCCGCTCGATCCCCTCGACCGCGTCGCAGATGCGCAGGAGCTCGCCGAACTCCGTGTCGAGCGCTGGCCGCAGGTCACGTCCCCACGAGTTGACGTTCTGGCCGAGCAGCGTGATCTCGCGCACCCCGTCCAGCGCGAGGCGCGTCACCTCGGCGACGACCTCGCCGGGCCGTCGGCTCTGCTCGCGTCCGCGAACCGCGGGCACGATGCAGTACGCGCAGCTCGAGTTGCACCCCATCGAGATCTGCACCCAGGCCTGAAAGGGGCGTTCACGCCGCATCGGCAGGTCGCCCGCGAAGTGCTCGTGCGTGCCGAAGCGGCCGCGCCCGACTTTCGAGCCGGTGGCGTGGCCTCCCGCGCCGATCCACTCGCCGAGATGCGGGATCGAGCCGGGGCCGAAGGCGACGTCGACCTCGGGATAGAGCTCGAACAGCCGCTCGCGCTGCGCCTCCGCGTAGCAGCCGCCGACTGCGATCACCTTCTCGGGGTCGCGCCGCTTGAGCGCCGCGGCCTGCGCGAGGTGGGCGGCGAACTTCGTGTCCGGCTTCTCGCGAATCGTGCACGTGTTGAAGACGAGGACGTCCGCTTGCTCCTGCGAGATCGCCTCGCCAAGGCCGAGTGACTCGAGCATGCCCTTGATCCGCTCGGAGTCGTGGGCGTTCATCTGGCACCCGAACGTCGTGACGTGGTACCGCTTCATCAGCGGGTCAGTCTAGCCCGCGCGTACGGGGGAACCTGGGTTTGCCCCATGCCCCCTTACTTGGCCACCTCGATCGCGCGGCTCTCGCGGATCACGATCACCTTCACCTGGCCCGGGTACTCGAGCTGATCCTCGATCTCACGAGCGATCTCGTGCGAGAGCAGGACGGCGCCGTCGTCGTCGACCTCTGCCGGCTCGACAATCACCCGGATCTCCCGTCCTGCCTGGAGGGCATAGGCCTTGGCCACGCCCTGCTTCGCTGCCGCGATCTCCTCGAGCGCCTCCAGGCGTTTGATGTAGTGCTCCAGGTTCTCACCGCGGGCGCCAGGACGTGACGCCGAAATGGTGTCGGCTGCGATGAGCAGCACGGCCTCGACCGTCTGCGGCTGAACCTCGTAGTGGTGCGCCTCGATCGCATGGACGACACCTTGACTCTCGCCGTAGCGCTTGGCCCATTGAGCAGAGATGAACGCGTGCGAACCTTCGACCTCGTGCGTCATCGCCTTGCCGAGGTCGTGCAGGAGCGCGGCCCGCTTCACCATCTTCACGCTCGCGCCAAGCTCGCCCGCCATGATGCCGGCCAGATGCACGACTTCCAGGGTGTGCTTGAGCACGTTCTGCCCATAACTGGTGCGGTAGCGGAGCCTCCCCAGGACTTTGGCCAGCTCCTCGTCCACGTCGCCGCAGTTCGCCTCGAAGACCGCCTGCTGACCGTCGACCAACAGGTGATCCTCGAGCTCCGCCTTGGAGAGGTAGTACATCTCCTCGATCCGGGCCGGATGGATGCGTCCGTCCTCGATCAGCTTCTCCAGGGTCATCTTGGCGACCTCGCGCCGGATGCCGTCGAAAGACGAGAGCACGACCGCCTGCGGCGTGTCGTCCACGATGAAGTCGACGCCCGTCAGGTGCTCGAGCGCACGGATGTTTCGTCCCTCCCGCCCGATGATGCGACCCTTCATGTCGTCTGACGGCAGCTCGACCACGGTGACCGTCGTCTGCGCCGTGTGGCTCGCAGCTACGCGTTGCAGCGCATCGGCGACGAGGTTCCTGGCGCGGCGATTCGCCTCGACGCGCGCCTCTTCTTCTAGCTGGCGTGCGGTCCGCGCGAGCTCGTGCCGGATCAGGTCGCCCGAGCGCTCCAGGAGGTGGCGCTTGGCCTCGGCGACCGTCAGGCTCGAAACTCGCTCCAGCTCGCGGACGGAGTCGTCCCGAGCCGTCTTCAGCTGCTCTTGAAGCTCTCGCACGTGCACTTCGCGATCGGTCAGGCCCTGCTCGCGGCGCGCGACCTCGGTCTCCTTCCGCGCGAGCTCCTGCTCGCGCTGCAGCGTACGCTCCTCGATCTTCGCCGTCTCCGTTCGGCGGCCCTGAATCTCGTGCTCGATCTCCGCGCGCAGCTTGACCGTCTGCTCGCGCGCGTCGATCTGGCCCTCGCGGCGGATCGTCTCCGCCTCGCGTACCGCGACGCGAACACGGGAGCCGCTGCGCATGAGGAGCAGCGCGGCGGTGATCGCCGCTCCGAGAGCGAGCCCGACGAACGCCGCGATGACGATGAGCATGGTCGTCCCTGCCTCCGTGGAGAGGGTTCGATTGACCGCGCGATTTCTGCCGCGGTTGCTCACATCCGGCGCTCGGCCTGCCCAGCCGGCTCCGGCTCTCGGGCGCGTCAGATCAGCAGAACTCCGGCGTCTCCTTCAGCTCGCCGGACACGTCGTCATGTCGGAGATTCGTGGTCACAGAACAGGGTTTTCAGGATTTCACGCGCTTATGCAGGAAAAACGTCGAATGAAAGCACCATCAGTCTATCGCGCCGTCGGCATCGCGCGCAACGAACATCTCGAGCTCCTCCTCCGCGAACCCGCGGGCCGCGAGGTAGCGCAGAGTCTTCTGGCCTTCACCGCGCCGGGCAATCACGCGCTCGGCACGCACGCGCTCCGGCTGGAGCGTTGCGAGCGCGCGCTCGACGAGGTCAGGCGCGACCCCGCGCCCCTCGAGGTCGTCCCGGATCAGCGCGTCCCCACAACCACGCTCGGCGAGCGCAAGGGCGCGGGTGTAGGCCAGCCGGTCGTCGTCGACGTAACCCGCACGACGGAGCGTCTCGAGCACCTCGTGCCGGTCCCCGGAGGCAATCCCTCCTTCCCCGAGACGAGCAGCGAGCTCGGCAGCAGAACGGTCGCGCAAGCGAAGCGCCCGGAGCGCGAGCTCGACTGCCGTTCGCGGCTCCGCCACGAACGGCTATGCAGCGCTCACGGGTTGCTCGAGCTCATCCAGCTCCCCGTCGAACGCTTCCGACACCGTCGGAAGCACGCTGGGCAGAAGCCGTGCGGACACGATCTGTGACTCGGGGGCCTCCGCCTGAATCCGCGCCAGGATCTGCTGGACGACATCGGGATGCTCCTTGAGGAACGCCGCCGCGTTCTGGCGGCCCTGGCCCAGCCGCTCGTCGCCGAAGCTGAAGTACGAGCCCGACTTCTGCACGATCTTCCGCTCGATCCCCACCTCGAGCACCGTCCCCTCCCAGGAGATCCCGGAGCCGTAGATGATGTCGAACTCGGCCTGCTTGAAGGGTGGCGCGACCTTGTTCTTCACGACCTTCACGCGGGCGCGGTTGCCATACGCCTCGGCGCCGTCCTTGAGCGTCTCGATGCGGCGGATGTCGAGCCGCACAGAGGCGTAGAACTTGAGCGCGCGACCGCCCGGAGTGGTCTCGGGGGAGTTGTGCACGACGACGTTATCGACGAGGTATGTGTGATTGCCTTCGATCTCGAGGTCGAAGCGCGTCCGCTTTCGCGGTGGAGCCGGCTTAGACACCTTGCTCAGCACCGGCATCGGAACCGCTCGCAACGACGTGCGCGACCTCAGCCGCGTGCCATTGAGGTGCGCATCGCTTGTGTCCGGATGCCAGTCAAAGCGTCCCCGGAAGTCGGGATGGAGCTTGTAAGACATCGACGGGTGAACGAAACGGGCAATGCGCTCGTGGAAGGCGCGGGTGCGGTCGCCGCTGAAGAGCACTCCTCGTGCTGTCACCGTCGGCCGACCCATGCCCAGCTCTTCGCAACGTTGCGCCAGCAGCTCTCGATGGTCGTGTGTGAGGCTTTTCGCGCAAACCTCGGCCTTGCCGTGTCCCCATCGCTCGTAGCTGCCGCCGAAGGTCCCGTCGTCGAGGTACCAGATGGCGATCGCCCGCTCGTCGAGGGAGCGCACGAGCTCCTCGCTGACGGCCGACTTGTTGGCCCCGCCGGCGTAGACCTCGGCTTGCAGCGGTGCGAGCTGGTGCATCGGGATTGTGTCGAAACCGAAACCGACACCGGTTGGCGCGATCTCGCGCGCGAACGGAGCGAGGAGCTCGTGCTTCCAGGCCAGATATTCGCGTTGCTTGACGCCGTGCCCAACACGGAACGCGAAATTGTGGTCCGAAACCCGTCGCAGAGCGCCGTCGCCCAGGACACCGCCGCGGATCAGCTGCTCCTGGTCGTTTGTGAGGCGGTATTGCTTGACGGCGACGAGCACGGAGTCGCCGACGGCGAGATCTCCGGCGGCGCACTCACCGTCGGGTGTGAAGATCGTGTGATTCGGCGTGCAGGTGAACTTCCGCTTGCCCGATCCGCCCCCTGCGGCGACCTCGAAATGGAGCCATTCGCCCGTCGGCCCGTTGTCGAAGTAGTTGACAATGCGCCGCGGCGTGATGTCCCCGGTCTCCGGATCGAACGACATCACCTCGACGGGCAGGCGCTGGTTGACGATCTTGCCAATCTTCTCGGTGCTCCCGTCGGCCAGCACGACCCGAGTTGAATAGCTCATGCATCCGAACATGACCCCGATCTTCTCGCGCAGCTGGTTCGTGAAGAGGCAGATCGTGTCCGTGCGGTTGAGCGTGCCCGCGAGCTTGCGGAGCGCCTGGCTCATCAAGCGGGCCTGGAGGCCGACGTGACTGTCGCCCATCTCGCCCTCGATCTCGGCCTTGGGCGTCAGCGCCGCCACCGAGTCGACAGCCACGACGTCGAGCGCGCCGGAGCGGACGAGCAGCTCGGTGATCTCGAGTGCTTGCTCGCCCGTGTCGGGCTGCGAGACGAGCAGCTCGTCCACGTTCACGCCGATGTTCTTCGCATACGCCGGGTCCATCGAATGCTCGGCGTCGATGAAGGCGCAGATGCCACCCCGACGCTGCGCCTCGGCGATCACGTGGTACACGAGCGTCGTCTTGCCCGAGCTCTCCGGGCCGAAGATCTCGACGACACGGCCGCGGGGAAGGCCGCCGATGCCCAGCGCGAGGTCGAGCGAGAGCGATCCGGTCGAGACCGCCCCGATCGACACCTGGGCCTGGTCGCTCATCTTCATGACCGAGCCCTTACCGAACTGACGCTCGATCTGCCCGAGCGCAACGTCGAGAGCTTCCTCGCGGTTCATCGGTTCATCCTCCCATGCGTTCACTCGGACAGCGGAAACGATTGGAGCACCTCGTACACGGAACCCCGGTCGTACACGGAACCCCGGCCGTACTTTGTCCCGGACGGGTGCAGACGGGATAGGAAAGCAGCAGCGTCGGACGGAGCGAACGGCCCGAGCTGAGGCAGCGTCGGATGCAGGCGCGGCCGCGTCCGGAAGCGCACCACGGTGAGGTGCGGCAGCCACGGACGCGCCTCCCGCCGGTAGACACCGAGAGTCTCGAGCCGCTCCTGCACCTCGCCGGCGAGCGCGGTGGCGTGGCCGGAGATATCTCGGAGGACCAGCATCGCGACGCTCCTCGTCTCTCGATACCGATCGAGCTCGAGCTCGACATAGCAGCCCGGCCGAACCGCCTCCTCCAGCGCTCGGATGATCTCTGCGAGCTCGGACTTCGGCCGGGAGCCGAGGAAGGCAAGCGTGATGTGGAGGTGCTCTCGCGGGACGATTCGCCCAGCCCCCCGGAGCTCACGCTCCTGCCATGGAGCCACGCGGTCGAGTACGTGCTCGGGAAGCTGCAGGGCGAGGAAGAGTCGCAGCCGCTCATCTCGCTGCAGGCTACCCGGCGAACTCACACGTCTTCGTGACGATTCTGTGTCAAGAGACGCCGCACGAGATGGAGCGACGCCACGACCGCACGGCGGCGGATCGAGTCGCGGTCGCCGGGGAAGCTGAACGATGTTCCGCGCCCCAGATCGGGCATCTCGACGTGGTAGTAGACGAGGCCGACCGGCTTCTCGTCGCTGCCGCCGCCGGGGCCGGCCACGCCGGTGATCGAGATCGCGACGTCGGCCCCCAAGCGCTCCCGCGCCCCTTCGGCCATCGCTTCCGCGACCTCGGCCGAGACCGCGCCGTGACGCTCGATCAGCTCCTCCGGGACGCCCAGCTCCGACTGCTTCAGCTTGTTCCCATACGCGACGATGCCGCCGAGCGTGACGTCGCTGTAGCCGGGCACCGCGGTCAGCCGCGCGGCCAGCAGACCGCCGGTGCACGACTCGGCCGTCACGAGCGTCAGTTTGCGCTGCCTGCAGAGCTCGAGCACGATCTCGTCGATCGTGCGGCCGTCGTCGGAGTAGAGATGGCGTTCGAGACGCTCGCGCAGGTCCTCAGTGAGCGCCTCCGCGCGCTCGGCTGCCTCGGGCTCGGCGAAGAGCTCCAGGACGACCTCGAAGTCGCGCGCGCAGATCGTGACGTCCACCCCGTTGCCGTCGCCTCCTGCCGCAGCGAAGGCCTGCGCGATCGTCGACTCGCCGGCCCCGAAGAAGCGGAGCGTGCGCCGTAGAGGAGGCCGACCGCGGTCGAGCACGCGCCGCACCGCCTTCGTCGTCAGCGCGTTCGGCCAGAGGCGCTGCAGCTCGGCAGGAGGCCCGGGCAGGACGACGACGGGCGTCGCCCCCACCTCGATCACCAGGCCGGGCGCCGTGCCGGCAAGGCCAAGGGACTCGGCGCCGGCGGGGAGTGTCGCCTGCTTCCGCACTCCCGCTGAGAAGTCTGCGTACGGTCGGCGCATGCGCTCAGCGACTCCGCGGGCAAACGCCTCGATCTCGCGCTCGAGCTCGGGTCGAACCTCGAGCTCACGGCCTGCGACCTTCGCGACGAGCTCGACCGTCCGGTCGTCGTGCGTCGGACCAAGGCCGCCGGAGACGGCCACGAGATCGGCGTCCGCGACCGCTTCGTTCAGTGTTCGCTCGAGCTCGTCGGGGTCGTCGCCGACGATGTGGATGCGCACGGGCTCGAGGCCGAGCGCGAGCACGGCTCGCGACAGGAACGGACCGTTCAGATCAGTCCGCTCGCCTCGCACGAGCTCGCTTCCCGTGACGACGATCGCGGCGCGAGGCCGGCCGCCGGGCAACTTACGCCGGCTCTGCAGCGAAGACGCGCCTCGCCGTCAGGAACAGTCCTTGCCGCTTCACGGCCGGCCCGAGCTTCACCCGGTTGCCGTTCAGCTTGACGACCACGTTCTTCGGGGTCCGAACGTGGAGCCAGAGCAGCTTCCCCGTGAACCGCTGCTTCTGACCACGCTCGATCGTGCCCTCGTACAGCGGCTTCTTCGCCGCCTGGCTGCCGCGGCGGACCACGACGTACGAACCTCCGCGCCGGGAGATGACCTCGAGCCGGGCGATTCCCAACGGGACCGGCTTCGCAGTCGGGCCGGCGGCCGTGTCGCTCGGCACATTCGGTTGCAAGCCGCGGACGCCGGGGTCCTCTGCCTCGCCGAACCGCCACGCAGCGATGACGAGCGCGGTGAAGACCCCGATCAGCGTCAGCGCGAGGAGCACCATGCTCGACTCGCGGCGCTCGTTCTTTCGCCGGCGGGCTGCCGGCACACGCCGTGCGTGGACTTGCACCTCGTCCTCGCCGCTGACGAAACGCGAGTTGTACTCGTCGACGTAGAGCTGGCCGTCGAGGCCGAGAGAATCCGCATAGGAGCGCAGGAACCCCTTGATGTAGGTGTGCGAGGGAAGGAGCTCGAACCGCTCGTCCTCGAGCGCGCGCAGGTACTTGGCGCGGATCTTCGTGCTGTGCTCCAACTCGGGGAAGTCGAGCTGCTGGCGGACTCGTGCTTCGCGGAGGCTGTTTCCGATCTCGAACACGAAGGGATCCTAGCGGCGTTCCTGCTACGGGCCTAGTCCGCGACCGCCTCGAGGATGAGCGAGACACCGACGGCGAGCGCCGCCGTCACCGCGATCAGGAAACCGGCCACCCCCACTGCTCGCCCGAGCCGTGCGGTGCGTCCCCGGCTGGTGGTGAGCACGGCGCGTTGCAGTCGACGCCGTGACCTGCGGGAGAGCCAGATGGCAAGCATGCCGAGCAGGGCGGCCGCAGGAATGGCGACCGCTGCGTCGATCAGGTCGGCGTCGCGCTGCCGCGAGACGACGATCGCGACCGGCAGCGCGACGAGCGAGAGCAGGCCGGTCAGGACCGACCAGATCGCACTCCAACGGCCCGGCGGCCTGCCGTTCCCGCCCGCGTTATTGCTTGGTATAGGGACGACCAACCGCGGCCGGGGGAATCGAGCGGCCGATCACACCTGCGACCGCGATGAGGGTCAGGACGTAGGGCAGCGCCTGGAAGAGTACGGCCGCGGACTCCGAGTAGGCGGGGAGCCGCTGGGCGAGCGCGCTCGACAGGCCGAAGAGGAGCGCGATCGCCGCGGCAGCGAACGGTCGCCAGTTCCCGCAGATCACGACGGCGAGCGCGATGAAGCCCCGGCCGGCCGTCATGTTCTGGTTGAACGAGTTGACGAAGCCGATCGACAGGTAGGCGCCGCCGAGCGCCGCGAGGATGCCCGAGAGAACGACCGCGGCATACCGCGTCCTGTAGACGGAGATGCCGACCGTCTCGGCCGCACGCGGATGCTCGCCCACCGCCCGGAGCCGGAGCCCGATCGGCGTCTTGAAGAGCACCACCCACGACAGCACGACCGTCAGAGCAGCGAGCCAGATCATCAGGTTGAGCTGCCCGACGATCGGCCCGACGAAGTACCAGTCCTTCAGGAACGACAGGTGCACGTCGGGGATCTCGGGGATGTCGGGCGGCGTGCCCTCACCGCCGTAGATGTCGATGAAGAGGTAGCCGGTGACGCCGAGTGCCAGGAAGTTGATCGCGAAGCCGCCGACGATCTGGTCTGCCCTGAGGTGAATCGCGAAGAACGCGTGCACGAGCGCGAAGAGCGCGCCCGAGACAGCCGCCGCGAGGAGCCCGAGCGGCCACGAGTTGAGCTTGTCGGCCGCCAGGATCCCGAAGAAGGCCCCGCTCAGGAGCATCCCCTCGAGGCCGATGTTCACGATTCCGCTGCGCTCGGAGAAGATGCCGCCCATGGCCGCGAACGTGAGCGGAGTGGCATAGCGCAGCATCGCGGCGAAGAGCGCCGACCAGACGACGACCTGGTCGAGGTGCGCGATGCTCGAGCGCGTGGCCAGGTAGCCGAGGCCGATGCCGGCGACGCCGGCGACCACCGCGCCCCAACCGAGGCGCCTGACGCCCCGCGACACGGCGTAGGCGCCGAGGCCGATCGCGACGGCCCCGACCAGCACCGGCAGGATGGGCGAGCGGAGCTTCAGGGGCGGCAGCGCCACCCAGAACGCCGCGAGGCCGACGAGGATGCCGAGCACGGCGACTGCGCGCGAGCCTCGCGGCAGCCGTGCGAGGAGCTGCTCGATCACGTCGAGGCTCTCCTGCGGATGCGCGCCTTGCTCAACAAATAGAGGATCAACACGTCCGCGCCCACGAACAGGACGACGAGACCCTGGATCAGGAGGGTCAGGTTCGACGCGAGCTCGGGCCTGAAGATCTCGGGATCGAGGTTCCTCGTCGACGTGCCGACGACGAGCGAGGCGAAGAGCATCGCCGAGAGCGCGACGCCGATGGCGGTGTTGCGACCGAGGAGCGCCACCGCGATGCCGACGAAGGCGATCTGCGAGGACACCATGACGTCGTTCGTGTTGATCCGGAACTGCCAGCCGAGGATGTCGATCGCGCCTGCGAGGCCTGCGAAGAGGCCGGAGATGGCCATCGCGAGGAAGTAGTTGCGCGCGACCGAGATGCCGCCGTAGCGTGCCGCCTCGGGACTGAAGCCGACGGCGCGCACCTCGTACCCCAGCGTCGTGCGACTGAGCGTGATCCAGTAGACGACGAGCGCAGCGAGGGCGACGAAGAAGCCGACGTGCAACGCTTGGAGGAACGGGTCGCCCCAGAGAACGCCCAGCCTCGACTCCTCCAGGACGTCGTTCGAGACAGGGACGAAGGGCTGCGTGTCGTTCTGCAGTGGCCCCCCGAGGCTGAACAGGAACGTGCCGACCCAGACGGCGATCCAGTTCAGCATGATCGTCGAGATCACCTCGTGCGCACCCACGGTGGCTTTCAGGAAGCCGGCGATACCCGCCCAGAGCGCGCCGACGAGGGCGCCGGCGGCGGCCGCGGCGAGGATGTGGACGAGCCCCGGCAGGGCGGGCAACGAGGTACCCACCCAGACGGCCATGATCGAGCCTGCGATGTACTGGCCCTGCGTGCCGATGTTGAACATGCCGCAACGGAAGGCGAAGGCGACGGCGAGTCCCGTGAGCACGAGCGGCACGAAGAAGATCAGGGTCTGCTGGAGGTTGAACGCTGCCGTCGACTCGATGTCGTCGACGTTCCACGGGAACGGAATGTGCGCGTCGGTGAACGGGATCCGCAGCTCGTGCGACCCGATCTCCAGGAACCAGTTCAGCCCGGCACCCTCGAAGATCGCCTGGTAGGTCGTGAGCGGGTTCTTGCCAGACGTGATCAGGACGACGAGACCTCCGATGAAGAAGGCCAGCAGGGTGGTCAGGAGCGGCACGACGATCCCGCCCGCCCGCTGCCAGAGCGCGAGTCGGGCCGCGACGCTCGGCGCGTAGTCCCCGCCCGTCCGGGGATGCTCCACCTTGCCCGAACCTTCCTCCGGCGGGACGCTCGACTGCGTCAAGCTGCCTCGTTCCTTCGTCCGCCGGTCATCGCGAAGCCGAGCTCCTCCTCCGAGACGCCCGGCGGGAACTGCGCCACCAGTTCGCCCTCGTACATGACCAGGATTCGGTCGGAGAGGGAGAGGATCTCGTCGAGCTCGAGCGACACGAGCAGCACGCCGCGGCCCTCGTCTCGCTCTTCCACGAGACGGCGGTGGACGAACTCGATCGCGCCGACGTCGAGACCGCGCGTCGGCTGCGCCGCGATCAGCACCTTCGGGTTGCGATCGATCTCCCGCGCGAGTACGACCTTCTGCTGGTTGCCTCCTGAGAGGCCTCGCGCGAGCGTCAGCGGACCTCCGCCGCGGACGTCGAACTCCTGCAAGAGCTTGCGCGCGCGCGCGACGAGCCTGCTCGGGAAGAGCCACCCGAGCCGGGAAGAGGGCGGCGAGTCGTAGTCGTGGAGGGCGACGTTCTCGGCGAGCGAGAAGTCCAGTACGAGTCCACGCCGCTGGCGATCCTCGGGAATGTGCCCGAGCCCCGCGTCGAGGCACTCCTTGCAGCTTTCGTCGGTGACGTCCTCCCCGGCCACGACGATCCGCCCCGCGCTCGGGCGTCGGAGGCCGGCGATCGCGTCGATCAGCTCCGTCTGGCCGTTACCGTCCACGCCCGCCACACCGACGATCTCGCCCGCCCGCACCTCCAGCGTCATGTCCTTGACCTTCTCGAGCCCGCGGTCGTCGCTGACGTGGAGGCCCTCCACCAGCAGGAGCGGGTCCCCCGGCGCCGCCGCGCCCTTCTCGACGCGCAGGAGCACTTCGCGCCCGACCATCAGGCGGGCCAGCTGCTCCTCGGTCGCCCCCTGGGCGGACAACGTCTCGATCTTCTTGCCTCGGCGGAGCACGGTGATGCGGTCTGCGATCTCGAGCACCTCGTTCAGCTTGTGGCTGATGAAGATGATCGACTTCCCCTGCTCGGTCAGGCTGCGCAGGATCCCGAACAGCTCCTTCGCCTCCTGTGGTGTCAGCACCGCGGTGGGCTCGTCGAGGACGAGGATGTCCGCGCCTCGGTAGAGCGCCTTCAGGATCTCCACGCGCTGCTGCTGACCGACCGTGATGTCCTCCACCTTGGCCCGCGGGTCGACAGCGAGACCGAAGCGCGTGGACAGCTCGCGCACGCGCTTCTCGGCTGCTGCGTAGTCGAGCAGGACGCCGTCTTTCACAGGCTCGGTCGCGAGCACGATGTTCTCGGCGACCGTCATCACCGGGATCAGCATGAAGTGCTGGTGCACCATGCCGACGCCGTTCTCGATCGCCGCCCGCGTAGAGCCGATCTCGACCGGCTTGCCGCTGACGCGGATCTCGCCCTCATCAGGCCGGTAGAGGCCGTAGAGGACGTTCATCAGTGTCGACTTCCCTGCCCCGTTCTCTCCGAGCAGGGCGTGGACCTCCCCGTGTCTCAGATCGAAGTCGACGTTGTCGTTCGCGACAATGCCGGGAAAGCGCTTGGTAATGCCGCGGAGCTCGAGAACCGGCCGGTCGTCCACGTCGGCGATCCTAACCGGCTCAGGGCCGCGTCGACCATGATGCGTGCTGTGCGGGGTGATCTTCCTGCCGGGACCGTCACGTTCCTCTTCACGGACGTGGAGGGGTCGACGCGGCTGTTGCAAGAGCTGGGGGCGGAGGGGTATGCGGAGGCGCTCGCCGGGCATCGCCGGATCCTGCGTGAGGCTTTCACTGCCCATGGCGGCGTCGAGGTGGATACGCAGGGGGATGCCTTCTTCGTCGCCTTCCCGACCGCGCTGGGAGCGTTGGCGGCTGCTGCGGCGGCGCTGGAGGGGTTGGCGTCCGGCCCGATCCGGGTGCGGATGGGGATCCACACGGGCACGCCGCACCTGGCCGAGGAGGGCTACGTCGGAGCGGACGTCAACCGGGCGGCGCGGATCGCCGCCGCCGGGCACGGCGGCCAGGTGCTCGTTTCCTCGTCGACTGCGTCCCTCCTGGCGACTGAGGGACTGCGCGATCTGGGCGAGCACCGGCTCAAGGACCTCTCGGCGCCGGAGCGCATCTACCAGCTCGGAGACGGCGAGTTCCCGCCGCTCGCGAGCCTGCACCAGACGAACCTGCCGATCCCGGCGACGCCGTTTCTCGGGCGCGAGCGGGAGCTGGCGGAGCTGACTGCCCTGCTCGCGCGTGACGAC
>Ga0208612_1000171_pt1 | contig 34305 bp, 30 predicted proteins | sample AntDryMetagUQ889_FD_188089 | JGI IMG/M metagenome (GOLD analysis project Ga0208612, IMG submission 188089) | Polar desert microbial communities from Antarctic Dry Valleys - UQ889 (SPAdes) | ecosystem: Environmental > Terrestrial > Soil > Desert | place: Antarctic Dry Valleys | collected 2008-12-31 | reverse complement strand
ACGCGGTCTGCGTCGTCGGCGCCCATGAAGTTGACGTAGCCGCCAGCCTCCGAGTGGGGGTGGATCGCGTTCCAGTAGTCGCGGACCCAAGCGGTGTTTCGCTTGTTGTCCTCCGGGTTCGGCCACATCCCGGCGATCACGCATGCGAAGTTCGCGTCTCGGTAGGCGAACGCCGTCTCGCCGGCGCCGACCCGATGGCACGCGCCATCGATCGGGTAGACGTGCACCGTGGACTCGACGCATGGGACGCGCGGGCCGCACTCGACGTGAGCGGCGATCGCATCGTCGGTGAGCTCCTTGACAAAATCCGCCTTCCAGTAATGCTGGAGCCCCTTCGGGAGCAAGTCGTCGAAAGCGCCGTTGAGAGCCGGGTATGGCATCACGTCGACCCCGCTCGCCGCGACGGGCGCGATCTCGAGCAGGGGTGCGATGGCCGCCGGGCCTTCGTCGAGCGGACCGGCCCAGCAGGTGACGATCAGGCACATCGTCTCGCCATGGCGATCCTCCGGGATGAACGGCAGGGGCGGCGCGATCTGGAACGCGAAGAAGGCGCCCAGCTCCTCCGGTGCGTCGGCGATGAACTCGCGGTAGGCCTGCATGACCTCCGTGGCCCGGTCCACCGGGTAGAAGATCGGGCCTCCATAAATCTCAGAGACCGGGTGGAGCTGGAATTCAAGCGACGTCACTGCGCCGAAGTTGCCACCGCCCCCGCGAAGGGCCCAAAAGAGGTCCGGGTTCTCTTCCTCGCTCGCCACGAGCAGCTCGCCGGCGGCAGTCACGACCTCAGCGGAGATCAGATTGTCGCACGACAGGCCGCAGCCGCGCGCGAGGTGGCCGATGCCGCCTCCGAGCGTGAGCCCGCCCACTCCGGTCGAAGAGATGATTCCACCCGTGACCGCAAGCCCGTGCGCGTGGGTTGCCGCGTCGAAGTCGGCCCAGGTTGCGCCACCCTGGACCCGGGCGGTCCGGCGCTCCGGATCGACATCGACGCTCCTCATCGCCGAGAGATCGCAAACGATGCCGCCCTCGTTCGTGCCGAAGCCCGGGACGCTGTGGCCGCCGCCTCGGACCGACAGATCCAGCCCCTCATCGCGTGCGTACGCGACCGTTGCGATCGCGTCGTCAGCGCTCGCACAGCGCGCAATGGCCGCAGGACGCAGGTCGATCATGCCGTTGTAGACCTTGCGCGCGTCGTCGTAACCTGCGCTCTCGGGCACGAACAGCTCGCCGCTCAGCTTGGATTGCAACTGGTTCATTACTTGACCTCTTTCGGTTTGGAGAACTCGGATGTATTGTCGGGCCCGCCGCTGATTCGGGTCGCCGTGGCGGTCAGGTACTTGCCGCGCTGCGGCCGTCCGAGGCTGACGTCGAAGCTCGCACGCCCCGCGGAGTTGGTCCGGACGACCTCCGAGCCGACGAACCGGCGGCCCTGGCGGGTTTCGCCGTCGGCCTGAAAGAACTCGACCCGGTACTTCTCTTTGGGGCTGCTTCGAAGAAGGCCCGAAACGTTGGTCTTTTTGCCGTGTCGCTTGGCGGAGCTGAGAGCCGGGAAGTTCTGGATGAAGTCGGACTCGTCGATGTCATTCGGAGTAACGCCATTGCCGCCGAGATCGATCCCGACGCGGGTGACCAGTTCATTCCCGCTCATGATGTTGCGGGAGATGAGGTGGTGCGGCGGCTGGTTGCCGGCGTGGGTCATCACGCCGGCGTAGACATTGTCCTGGATGGCATTGCCTACAACCCGGTCAGGAGCCCGGTGCGAGTAGATCGTGATCGCGCCGCAGCGGCAGCCTGCCCCGCCATTTCCCCCGCCATTGAGCGTGATCCTATTCCCCGTGACGCGCACGCCTTGGCTCGCGCGGATTCCCTCCGCGGCATTGCCAGAGATCAGATTGCTGTCACCCGGATCAGGGCCGCCGATGACCGAGACCTCAGAGCTCTCGACGAAGGACTGAAAGCCCCCCTCGTTTCCGGCCTGCTGTCCTGCCGGCGTCGTTCCGAGAAAGTTGCCCTCAACGCGAACCGCGCCCGTACCGGCGGATACGCCAGTCAAGCCGAAGTTCACTATCGACAGGCCTCTGATCGTCGACCCTGCGCCTCCGGCTGCGACGTCGAATCCGTTCACCGCCCCGAGATTGCCGCCGTCGAGCTCGATCCGCAGGTCGGTGTCGAGAGGCTTTCCGACGGGCCGCGTGTTGGGTGACGCCCCGGGCTGCGAGAAGCCGTTGATGAGGACGCGACCGTGCAGCAGGGGCAGCGCGCTAGCCAGAGCGATGCTGTGCACCTGATCACCCGGGATGTCAAATGTCACCCGATCGTTCCCGGAGGTGGCATTCGACTCCTGAAGGGCGGCGCGCAACGTGCACTGCGAGCCGGGAACGCTCGAGACGTCGCATGCGTTCGGGGTGTCACCGATCTGAATGTCCTCGATGTCGGTCGCGACATTGACCTCAAACGTGACCGCGTGCGCGTTTGCTGCGTAAGCGGCCGAGAGCAGGAGCCCGAGGATGAGAACTTTGAGCAGTTGTTGTGCCATGCCCCGGAGTTTTAGATCCCGGTGCGTTCCAAGAACGTTCCTTCAATAGTTTTCAGGCTTGAGGAAGCCTGCTCTCGAGGAGGCTCAGAGCATTCGGACACGTCACGCATAAGGACGCGCCACCCGGGATGGGCGGGGCTCAACGCCGACCGTCGCATGGTGGACGACCGACGGGATCCGGTCGAAAATGCCGCCGAGCCTGTTGCCGGAGGCTCGCCTTGCGCGGCTCCGACCGGCGGCCCCGAGGGGCCGCCGGTCGCGCCTGCGGTCAACCCGGACTACCCGTCCGAGAGCGCCACGCCGACGACGCGCACCACCCTGTAGTTGATCGCGCCGGCGCTCTCAGACTGGTTGCACTTGACTCCCACGCGCTGAGATCCGGCCGGCAGGACATCGCTCACGGCAACCAGGGTCACGGTTTCGTTTGCGGTGGACTGGCTTCCGGGATCGTGAAAGAACAGGGACGTTGCAGCCCCTGGAATCGGGGAGCCATCGAGCTCGAGCAGACATCGCCCGATCGCCTGGTTTGCTCCGCTTTCAGTATCCGCGGTCGCTGTGCCGATGATCAGCAGACGTCCCGGCTTTGAGTGCGGGACGGTCACGGACGAGCACTGGATGAAGAACTCGCTCTCAGGGTCGCAACTGCCCTGGGACGCATATCGCCCCGTGCCGCCCTGCGCCGCCGCGGGAACGGTCCCGAGGGTGGCCTCGGCGATGTCGCCGCCGTTGAGGGCATCGTTCGGGAACTCGGGGCTGCCGAGCGAGCCGTCGGCGATGTCCGGGCCGCCGAGGCCGCCGTCGCGGACGTCGAGTTGGTCAAGCGAGTCGTCAGCGACGTCCTGGGTTTTCACCTGCCCGTTCTTGATGTGCTTTGACCTGACGCTGTCGGGCGCAAGCCCGGCGGCGTAGGCGCCGGCGCTGAGCGCGAAGAACAGCGCGACGTAGCCGACGACGTTGCTCCGAATGTGTCTCATTGCAGTGTCCTCCCTATTAGGACGAGATTGTTTGTTGACCGATGCGGAACCGTCGCACCGGGTTGTTTTGCCATGCCCCGGAGTTTTAGATCTCGGTGCGTTCCAAAACCGTTCCTTCAATCGCTTCAGGCTCGGGGAAGCCTGCTCTCGAGGAGGCTCAGCTCGGAGTCGAGATAGTGCTGACCGGTGCGGGCGCAAACCTCGAGCGCCTCCACGATCGCGCCGCGGGCATCTTCCTCTCGTCCCGCCTGGAGGCAGACCCGGGCGAGAAGCGTCAGAGCATATGGCTGATGGAGGCTCCAGCCGCTCTCGGCGTACACGGCCAAACCCTCTCGGATCGAGGCGATTGCCTCATCAGCGGCGCCTTCTTCGGCGAGTAGCCAGCCTCTCAACACGATGCCCATGGGTCGCAAGAAGGCGAGCTGTTGGTCGTCCACCAGAGTGGCCATCCGCTCCGCCCGTTCGCGGGCGACTGCCTTGTCCCCGCGCTCTATGGCCAGCCAGGCGGTGAAGTTGAGCGCATAAGCGAGGCTGAAGGGGTGCTCCAGCTCCTCCGCGCACTCGATTGCCTCACGGGCACGCTCGTCCGCCTCATCGGACTCCCCCAGGTAGTGAAGAACAAATGCGAGCCTGCTGAGACAGATGACTCTGGGGTCTTGAGAGTAGACCGCAAGGTGGGTATGCGCGCGGTCCGGGTCATAAAGGTCGAGCGCGAGCTCCAGCTGCTTTCGCGAGCGCTCGAACTCTCCCAGCCAGAACGAGGTGACCCCGAGAACGTAGTTCCCTTCGACCTTGACCGTGGCATCGTTGCCGCTCGCCCCCGCCGCTAAGAGCTGCTCGCCGAGATTTTGGGCACGTTCGAGCTCGCCGCGGGCAATGCTCACCAACGCAAGGCCGCGCAAGACTGGAGGAGCGGGTGGGGTCCCGAGCCGTTCGCAGAGCTCCTCCGCCCGCAGGTACTCGCGGTGAACCCTCGGTGCACCGTAGCCCTCGATGCTCACAAGCGGAGCGCCGAGTGCCGTCCTGAGCGCCAGCTCGCGCCGGTCGCGCCTGGACGACTCCGGCTCGTCCCCCAGGAGGCTCAGGGCTTTCTCGAACAAGCCGATGGCTCGTTCGTTCGAGTAGACGCGATGCGCCGCCTCCGCAGCCTTTGCGTAGAACGACGCGGCGCGGTCGATCCAGCCGGCTTCCTCATAGTGGACAGCCAGCTCCGCCGCGACCGACTCGAGCTCCGTCGCTTGGCTTTCGATTGCCTGTGCTGCTCTTCGGTGAAGCATCCGCCGGCGAGCCATGCTTGCCCGCTTGTACGCGGCCTCTCGAAGCTTGTCGTGAGAGAAGTCGTACGACCCCCCCGGCAGCTCTCGGACTATGCGGCGATCCCGCAACTCGTCGAGCGCTTCGATGACCATCGCTTCTGGGCTTGAGCTCGCGCTTGCGAGAACGTCGAAGCCGAACGCTCTGCCGATCGTCGCGGCAAGGCTCGCAAGCTCCTGCGCCTCGTTCGAGAGCTGAGCGAAGCGGGTCTCGATCACCGACTGGACGCGAGGCGGCACGTGACCGGGCTGGCCGACCAAGCCGGCGCGGGTCCACTCCACCACGAACAGGGGGTTCCCCTCGGTCTCGCGAAAGATCATCCCGCTGCTCTCAGCTTCGAGATCTCGGCCGGCCACGCTTTGGGCTAGGGCAACGGTGTCCTCAGGACCGAGCGGCTCGAGATCCAACCGAGCTGCTTGGTCATTCGCGCCGCCCTCGAGGATGAGGTGGTGCGCGGCATGATCGGGGTGAAGCTCCTCCGACCGCACGGTGGCCACGATGAGGATCGGCGCTGAGGGATTTGAGCGCAGCAGGTACCGGAGCCAATCGATCGTCTCCGTGTCGCACCACTGAACGTCATCCACGACCAGCAGGATCGGCCCATCCGAGGCAAGCACGGCGCGCGCCGCGCCCTCGAGTAGGCGGGTCCGGTGCGTTTCGTCGGCGAGTGGAAGCGGGTGAGGTAGGTCAGGGCGCGCTTCCCGCAGCTCGGGCATGAGCCGAGAGAGCTCAACCAGCCAGGGGTCGGCGAGGAGCCTGATTTGACGCGCCACCGGATCTGAGCGCAGGAGCTCCATCAACGGGGCGTAGGCGAGGCCGGCTGCGGAGTAGCACTTGCTGGTGGCGACGGGAAACCCTTGCCGGGCGACCCAGCTCCGAAGCTCTTCAGCGAGGCGCGACTTGCCGATTCCCGCCTCGCCGGTGATTGCCACGAGGAGGGCCGCGCCCCTCGACGCCCGCCGCCACGCGTCTCTCAGGTCTGCCCACTCGTGCTCTCGGCCGATGAAAGGCCCGGCATCCTCTTCGGCCTCAAGCACCTCGCCGGGCTCGAGCAGCCGCTCGTATGCCTCCCGCGTGGCCGGACCTGGCTCGACCCCGGTTTCGCGCGCGAGCGAAGTGGCGAAGTCGTGATACTCGCGCAGCGCGGCCGAGCGGTCCCCACCGAGCGCATGGAGCCTCATTACCCGCACCAGTGCCTCCTCGTTAAGGGGGTCTGCGTCGAGGGCGAGGCGAGCCATCGGCAGCGCGCGCCTGTAGTCCCGCTCGGACTCGAGGTTCCCGGCCACCCGGTCCAAGGTCGAAAGAAACTGCTCCCGGAGGCGTTCTCGCTCTGGCGCGATCCAATCATCGAAGCACTCTGGATAGAGGTCGCCGGCGTAGAGCTCGACGGCACGGATCAGTGAAAGCGGATCATGCGAAGACGCACAGGATTCGAACTCGGCCACGTCGATCTTCGCGGGAGCCTCGCGGCGCCAGGCGATACTGCTCTTCTCGATGCTGAGAAAACGGTCGGGCTCGGGCAACGTCTGCCGCAGCCTGTGGATTGCCTGGCGCATGTTCGTTCGTGCCTGGGATTCCGCGGAGTCGGGCCAGAAGAGGTACGCCAGGCGTTCCCGTGGCTGGTCCTCACCCCTCGTGATAACGAGCAGCGCCAGAAGTGATCGGATCCGGGCCGAGTCGATCGCGATCGGGCCATCGGGCGAGGACACCTTGAAGCCGCCCAGGAGGCGCACCTCAATCACTTCGCTCTGCGCGCCCGTATCGGTCCCCATATCAAACGTATCTTCCCAGTAGGGGTGGAACGGCGCGGTCACGCTGGCGACCTACGATCGCTGCGTGCGATTTCTCGGAAGGCTCCTGCTCGGAACGGGAACGTTGCCCTCGTCGGTTCGGACCGAGCTCGAGGCCGAGGGAGGGGTCTATCTGGAGGAGGGAGTGCCGGCAACGATCCGGTACACGCACTTCAAGGCCCCGGGAAAGCGCTTCCATGGGAAGGTAACCCCTGTCCGGGTCGGGATCGGCATCAGCGAGGAGCGCCTTGCTGTGTATTCCACCTCGGGTCGCGCGGAGCTGATCGACTCGTCCTTCTCCTCGCCTCGGATGGGGGCAGTCGAGGTCTCGCTCGATGGCGCCGAGAAGATCGCCATCCACATCGACTACTCGCTGATGCCGAACGCTGCCGAGGCCATGGTCTCGGGTGAGATCACGATCGGGCTCAAATCGTTGCGGGCCCCGTTGATCTTCGAGACTCTGGTTTCGCGGATGTCCTCTGGCCCCAGGTGACCTGCACGCGACGATGTGAAGACCAGCGGAATGGAACCCTTTTGGAACGCCGGCTTCGGCAGGCTCGCTTCCAGCTCGATGACATCGAGTGGCAGAGCGACCCGAACGGAGAGCGACATGAAGTCGATAGCGAAGGCAGACGCGCCCGAATGAACGCCTACGCCGCTGGGCTTGCGCCCGACAGCGTCCGCTCAAGGCAGGGCCACAGGACGAGCGCGATCGTGCTGACCTTCGCCGCCGTCCTCCTTACGCTCGTCCCCGCCAGCGCCTCGGGCGGGGTGAAGGTGAGCGCCGGCAGGTACCACACCTGCGCCATGAAGACGAGCGGCAAGCTCGCCTGCTGGGGCAACGACAGCTTCGGCCAGACCGACTTACCGCCGAGCCTGGGCTGAGGGCGGCATGAAGGGAGTTATGATGAGCGCGCCAAAAGCACATCAAGGACGGGCACACACGACGATCTGAACACGGCGGCGGCGGCCGGCACCGGTCAGCTTCGCGCACTGCGAATACGATTCCTCCATGCGGATCACCGAGGCACTCGCCGGACCCGAGCCCGTCTTCTCCTTCGAGTTCTTCCCGCCGAAGACGCCCGAAGGGCTCGAGCAGCTCTTCGGCGCCGTGGAGACGCTTCGCCCACTCGAGCCCGACTACGTCTCGGTGACCTACGGCGCGGGCGGCGCCACGCGCGACGGGACGATCGAGATCGCGAACCGGATCAAGTCCGAGCATGAGATCGAGACGATGGCGCATCTGAGCTGCGTCGGCGAGACGCGCGAGGGCCTCACCGAGATCCTTGATCGCTTCGCCGCGGCTGGGGTCGAGAACGTGCTCGCCCTCCGGGGCGATCCTCCGCGCGGCGAGACCGTTTTCGCCGCTACCGACGGGGGCCTTACGAGCGCTGCCGAGCTGACCGAGTTCATCGCCTCGGGCTGGGACTTCACCGTGGGCGGTGCCTGCTTCCCCGAGGTCCACCCCGAAGCGGCGAGCCTTGACGACGACCTCACCTACTTAAAGACGAAGGTGGACGCGGGGGCGAGCTTTTTGATCACGCAGCTCTTCTTCGACAACGAGGTCTATTGGAGCTTCGTCGCCGCGGCGCGCGACCGAGGCATCGACGTCCCAATCATCCCCGGCGTGATCCCGATCGCGAGCCACGCGCAGGTCTCTCGCATCTGCTCGCTCTGCGACGCGGCGATCCCGGCCGAGCTCGACGAGGCCCTGAGCGCGATGGGCGGCGACCTCGAGGCCGAAGCACTCCTGGGCGTCGCCTTCGCCTCGCGCCAGTGCGAGGAGCTCTTGGCCGGCGGCGCACCCGGGATCCATTTCTACGCGCTCAACCGGGCGCCGGGCACGCGCGCCGTCCTCAGCGCGCTGCGGGCCTCGCGTCCGTGGGAGCGCTTGCGCGAACGGGTTGGTGGCGGACCGTGATTCGCGGCGCTGACGGCTACTTCGACTTCAAGGGGCACAACCTCGCCTACTCGGACTTCGGCTCTTCCGACAAGGCACTCGTGCTCATGCACGGCCTGCTTATGAACCGCCACATGTTCGACCGCATCGCGCCCGAGATGGCCTCGCGCGGCTACCGCGTGATCACGATCGACACGCTCGGCCACGGAGCCTCAGACCGCCCCGAGGACATGCGCCTCTACAACATGCCGGCCTTCGGCGATCAGATCGCCGCCCTGATCGACCACCTGGGGCTGGACCGCCCGGTGGTCGGCGGCACGTCGCTCGGCGCCAACGCCGCGCTCGAGTTCGCCCACGCCCATCCAGGCAAGTCGCGCGCGCTCTTCATCGAGATGCCTGTCCTAGACAACGCGCTCCTCGGCGCCGCGCTCGCGTTCACTCCCGTACTGCTCGGCCTTCGCTTCGGCCAGCTCGTCCTCAAGCCACTCTCCGCCGTGCTCCGCCGCGTGCCGCGGACCAGCCTTCTCGTCGACGTCGGGCTCGACTGGATGCGCCAGGACCCGGGTCCGTCGCGGGCCGTTTTGGAGGGGATCCTCTTCCACCGCACCGCGCCGCCCCACTCCGAGCGGGTCGAGATCCGAGAGCCGGCGCTGGTGATCGGGCATCCCTCCGATCCGCTCCATCCCTTCTCGGACGCCGGCATGCTGGTCGAGGAGATGGAGAACGCGCGGATCGCCGACGCCAACTCGATCCTCGAGTGGCGCCTCACGCCGGGCCGGCTCGACGACATCCTCGAGGAGTTCCTGGCCGAGTCCTTCGATCCTGAGCCTTCATCTGCGCCTAAGAAGCGCTCGCTAGCCTGATCCGTCGCTATGAGCGGACGAAAGGAAGAGCGAGAGCGCCTGCGCGAAGAGCGCCTGGCCGCACAGCGTGCGACCCAGAGCTCTGACAGGCTGCGCCAGTTCCTCGGCTACGGGGTCGCCGGCCTGATCGTGATCGCGATGGTGGTCGGCCTCGTCGTAGTCATCACCGGCGGTGGCGGGGATGAGACCGGCGTCGACTCCGAGGGAAACCCGTTCCCGGAGCTTGCGTTCATCAACGACGAGGTCGGAGCGGTCCCCGAGGACATCGAGCTCGACGGGCGGAATGGAACGCCGCCGCCCGAGGTCGAGAACGCGGTCCTCGAAGAGAGCGCCGACCTCGCAAGCTGCGAACTCGACCTCGATCTGCCCGACGAGGGCAACACCCACCTCGACGATGAGGACGTGCCGAAGGTCGAGTACAAGACCGATCCGCCGACGTCGGGCGATCACTACGCGGGGAACGAGACCGGCTCAGGGGCGCTCGCGGACGGCGCCTACCTCTCCTACCCCCCGGTCGGGCGCTTCCTCCACTCGATGGAGCACGGGCGCGTCACCATCCATTACTCGCCCGAGTTGCCCGAGGAAGACCAACTCGCACTCAAGGGCCTCTTCGAGGAGTCCCCCTCCGGCGTCATCCTGATGCCGAACCCGGAGATGCAGTCCGACGTTGCGGTCGCGGCCTGGACCCAGCTCGCCACTTGCGATTCCTATGAGGGAGCCGCGACGCTCGACCTCATCCGCACCTTCCGAGACACGTATCTCGGCCAGGGCCCTGAGTTCTTTCCGCTGAGCGTCTGAGCCTTCCGCGCCGCTCGGCGCGTGGGAAAGAGGCTGCATTCGCCCGCCTTCGCTTGACGTCTCGGGTCCTTTGACCGAAGCTATCTGTGGTGGCGCGTGTTTGGTGTCACCGGCAGGCGTTTTGAGGCGAAGCGACTCACAAGCACGGATCCCGGCATGCCGCAGAGCGGCGCAGGCCCTCACGATCGCGATCGCCGCCGCCGGATCACTTGTTTTCGGCGTGCCCGCGCAGGCCGCCGGAGGCGTCCCTGAGGCATCGGACTTCTCGCAGCCGCTTCGTAGCGGCGAGCGTTCTGGAGGTCGGGACGAGGCCAACGGCGTACATCGAAGCGGGGTGCTGATCGCCCCGGAGCGCTTCGACCTGGCGGGCCTCGCCGGTGAGCGCCGGGAGGCCGCGCTGCGGGGGCGGGTCGAGGGCGGAGAGTGGACGGACTGGACCGAGACCGCGAACGGCGACCCCGTCTGGTTCGGCGGCATGGACGAGCTTCAGGTGCGCGCCCATGACTGGGAGCCGTCGGGGACGATCCACTACGTGGACCTGACCGAGCCTGGCTCGGCCGCCACAGCGGCCCGCGAGCGCAAGGCGGGCGACGGCGACAAACCGAAGATCATCTCGCGCAGGCGGTGGGGCGCGAACGAAGGCTGCGTCCCGCGCTCACGTCCCGATTACGGAAAGGTCAAGGCGGCCAGCATCCACCACACGGTTTCGGCCGTCGACTATTCGGAGGCCGAGGCGCGGGGCATGGTCCTCTCCATCTGCCGGTTTCACCGGAACGGCAACGGCTGGAACGACATCGGCTACCAAGCCCTCGTCGACCGCTTCGGAAACATCTACGAAGGCCGCGCGGGTGGGCTGCGCAAGGCAGTGGTAGGCGCCCACGCCGAGGGCGTGAACGCCCAGACGACCGGCGTCGCCGTCCTCGGGACTCATTCAAGCGTGCCGATTACGGCCAAGGCGATGGCGGCCCTGGCTCGCTGGCTTGCGTGGAAGCTGCCTGTGCACGGCCATGATGCCAAGGGCACCACGCGCCTGGTCTCTGCCGGCGGCGGCACCGCCCGCTACCCGGCGGGAACCGGCTTCAGAGCCGTGCGGATCATCGGCCACCGGGTCACCAACTACACGGAATGTCCCGGTGATGCCCTCTACGCGCAGCTCCCAAAGCTGAGAACAAAGACCCAGTCGCGGATCAACCACGGCCGCATCGGCCTCTAAGAGGCTGGAAGGGGACAGACCCTGTGCGTGGGGACAGACCCTGTGCGTGGGGACAGACCCTGTGCGTGGGGTCAGACCCCCCAGCGGGTTCCTTCGACGGGCTCCCAGGTCTTTGCGGGGCCGTTCTTGATCCTGTCGGCAAGGCCGGCGGCGATCGATGCCGTGACGGCGACGTAGTAGGCGCAGAGCCTGAAGGGCAGGACCGGCACGACCCGCGCCAGCGCCGCGCCGGCCAGGAGCGCCACCTGCGCCGCGAGCGTCACGGTGTAGACAGGACTCTCCCCCAGGAGCGCGACGTTGGTGCCGAGCGCCGCCAGGTGCAGAAACGGGGTCGCGTAGCGAAGCCCGCGGTGGGAGAAGATCTCGTACGCATACGTCGTGCTGTATCCGCGCGGCGAGAGGATCCCGTCGTTCAGGACGATGCCCCAGGCGCGGTTCATCATCCGGCGCTTCCGCCTCCATTCCCCGCCGAGAGTCGGCGCGGCTGGCTCGGTCGCTTTCGCCGCTGGCTCATACACCGCCCGCCTGCCGCTCTTGACCGCCAGATAGGGCAGGCAGAGGTCGTGGCTTCGGTCCGAGGGCATGGCCACATAGGAGTCGCGGCGCACCGCGTAGATGGCTCCGTTGCCTGCGGTGACGCCACCAAGCCGGGACTCGAGCGAGCGGACCGCCATCTCGTAGCGCCAGTACGCGCCCTCCTGGTTCTCGCCCTCGCCACCGGTAAGACGCAGCTGCCCGCACACGTAGCCAACCTCGGCCTCGGAGCACGCAGCTGTCAGGAGCCGCAGGGCATCGGGCTTCCAGAGCGCGTTCGCGTCCGAGAAGGCCAAGACGTCGCCCTTCGCGGCCTCGACCGCCGCGTTTTGCGCCTCGACCTTGCCCCTCCTGGACAGGTCGAGGACCAGGTCTGCGCCCGCGGTCCGGGCCAGCTCGGCGGTGCGGTCCTCTGACCCATCCGAGGCGACGATCACTTCGAAAAGCTCGCGCGGGTAGTCGGATTCCAGCGCGTTTGAAACCCGGCGGGCGATCACAGGCTCCTCGTTGTGCGCCGCGATGATGAGCGACACACACGGGGTCTCAGAGCTCAAGGCGGTGTTGCGTCCCCCTGGCCGGCGAAGCCGCGCGAGGGCCGCGAGCGAGAGCGGGTAGGTCACGTGCGTGTGCACGATCAGCGCGGCGCTGGTCCAAAAGGCGACTGCAATGGCGCTCATCGGGCCAGGATCCTGTCGTAGAGGGCAAGCGTCTTCTGTGCGACCGCGTCCCAGGAGTAGGGGCCGGACGCTGCCGCGCTCGCCGCTGACTGCAGACGCCCGCGCTCGGCCGGATCGCCGAGAACGGCGTCGAGCGCACCGGCCAGAGCCGCCTCGTCGCCGGGCGGGACCAGCCGGATCGTCTCACCGTCGCCCGCGCGGGCGACCTCTTCAAAGCCGCCGACGCTGGTCGCGACGATCGCCTTGCCGAACGCGAGCGCGGTGTAGAGAACGCCGGACTGCTCGGCGTCGCGGTAGGGGAGCGCCACCACATCCGCCCGGCGCATGATCGCCGGGATCTCGGAATCGACCACGAAGCGATCGACGAAGCGGACCCTGCCCGGGGCAGCCTGCGCCAAGGCGCGGAGCACAGCCATGTCAACCCCGAGCGGGCGGCCGACGATCCAAAGCTCGGCGTCTTTCGAGCCGAGTTCGGCGAACGCGCGCAGAAGGACGTCGGCTCCCTTGTACGGGCGGATGAGGCCGAAGAGGAGAACGACCGGGCCATGGACGCCCTCGAGCTCGGGCGGGAGCTTGCCCTCGGGGAGCTGGGCCAGATAGTCGAAGGCGCCGTGCGGGATCACCTCGACCCGCTCGCGCGCGATCCCGACCTCTGCCAGGCGCACGGCGCCGTACTCGGACAGGGCGATCACCGCGTCCATCCGCTCTAGCGCCTTGAGCGAAGCGCGCAGTCCGCCCGGGCCGCCGGAGCCGCTGGCGCGAAGGAAGCCATGCGCGGTCCAGACCTTCGCCGGGGCCTTCGGCAGGAGCGCCGCGTCGATTGCGGGCAGGGTGAGCCACTGGTAGTGGACGATGTCGGCACCGCTCGCTCGGCTGCGCGCGCGCAGCATGCTGGGGATGTGCTCGGCGAGCCCAAGTGCGCGGCGGGCGACACTGCCCGAGCGCATACGGCTCGAGCGCGGGTAGAACATCTCGCTCGCACGGTAGCCCGCGGGCTCGGCCACCTCGCCGTGGACGAAGCTCGAGGTAACGAGCTCTACGTCTGCTCCGGCACGGGCCAGCGCCGCGGCCAAAGCGCGGTCGAACGGTGGCGTCTGGGCCGACGGATCGACGATCTGAACGCGCATAGGGAACGATTGTGTCGTGGACCTCTCGTTCTGCGTCGTAAACACGGCGGGCCGGGCGCATCTGTTGCGCTGCCTCGACTCGATCCGTGCCACCCTGCCAACCGGGGTGGACGCGGAGATCCTCGTCCTCGACAACGCCTCGGGCGACGGCTCGGCAGAAGCGGTCGAGGAGTGGAACGCCCGACCTGACGGGTTCGGCGAGCGTCTGCGACTGATCGCTTTGGAGCGCCGCCAGGGCAAGGCCTCGAACGACAGTCGCCTCCTTTCCGACGCGCGAGGCGAGTGGTGCCTCCTCTTAAACGAGGACTCCGAGCTCTGCCCGGGAGCGGTCGAGGCGCTCTTGCGCGCGGCCGAAAGCGAGCCGAGTGTGGCGGTGGCGGGAGCCCAGCTCCTTGCGAGTGACGGCTCTGCCTCGGCGTGCGCGTGGCGGCTGCCGGGAGTAGCGACGGCCCTGATGCAGGCGCTCTTCCTCCACAAGCTGCTCGTGACGCAAAGCGGCCGCGGATTCGAGAACCGCCGCGTCGGCTGGGTGCAATCGGCGGCGATGCTGGTGCGCCGAAACGCGGCGGCGGAGGTCGGCTACCTCGACTCGGACTTCTTCGTCTACTCGGACGAGACGGACTTCGAAAAGCGCCTTTACGACGCGGGCTGGACGGTGCTTCATGTCCCGGCGGCCCGCGCCGTCCACCACGAGCAGCTCACCAACGACCGCGCCTCAGGGCGCCGGCGGCTGGTCGAGTTCCACAGAAACCGCGACCTCTACATGCGAAAGCACCACGGGCCGGTGGCGGCCGCGGCGGTGCGGGTGCTCACGGCGTGGACCTACGCCGTCCGGGCGCTGGCGGCGCTCGTCCTGCCGAACCAGGCCCCCCGCTGGTATCGCCTCCACGCGCAGCTTGCCCTGAGCCCGCGTGGCGAGGGCATCCGCGAGGCGGCCGCTGAGCTGAACGCTCAGCTCGATCGCGAGGCGGGCGGCCCGGCGAGGCACCAACCGTGAGCCGGATCTCGTCTGAGGTCCTGGCCGCGTGGGAGCTCGAGCGGCTGATGCTTAAGGCCTCGGCCTCCCGGTTTGAGCGCACGCGCTACGGCTTCATCTGCGCCAACCCGGATCTGCCCTCTGTCTGGGACGCGAGCCGCGTCCAAATCGAGCCCGATGGCGAGGTCCCCCCGCTCGACCACATGAGGGTGATGGCCGAGATGCCATCCGACTGGCATCCAGGCTTGCGCCACCGGACCGCGTTCATCTCGCATTCGGATGAAAACAGGGAGGTGGCCTGGTCGCTCGCCCGCGAGGGCTGGGAGGTGACCGAGCTGTGGCTGATGATCTGCCGCCTGCCGCCCAGAGTGCCCGCTTTCGCGAAGCCGATCGAGGGCACTGGGATGCGCCGGCTCAAGGGGCGTCTTGGCGTCGAGCACGGTCTACCGCCCGACCAGATCGCCCAGTTCGACCGCTACGACGACCTGCGCGCGCGAGCCGGGGCGCATTTCGCGTTCGGCGGCTGGGAGGACGGCAGGCCGCTCTCGTTCGCGTCCATGTACCTCCGTGGCGACATCGCCGCGCTCGAGGACGTGGCGACGCTTACCCGAGCTCGCGGACGCGGGCTCGGGAGGGCGGCCGTTCTGGGAGCGACCGCTGCCGCGCTTCGCCTCTCCGCCAGGGCGGTTTACCTTTTCGCCGCACCGGACCTGGCCCGCCGCTTCTACGAGCCGATGGGCTTCGAGCAGATCGGAGCTGCCTGGAACTGCCGGAAGTCTCCGCCGAGCGATCGTCGCGCGCTGCGAAGGTGAGTGACCCTACGCTCCGCCGCGGTCCGTGTCACGCGTGGCCTGGTCGATTGCCGACTCGGCCTGGGCCTCCCGATCATCGACCTCGCGGCGCGGGCGAAGCTCGCCCCCGCGCAGGCGTCCGAGCAGGGCGCCGAGCCGCTCGCGCTCCTCGTCGGTGAGAAAGCCCGCTGCCCACAGGCCCGCGGGGTAGGCGGCGCACAGCGCAAGGGTGAGCGCAAAGCCGCCGACGCCCTCGCGCGGCACGAACACCTCGCCCACGGCGATTAGCACCACCGCGAGGCCGACCGCGCTCGCAAGTCGGCGCCACTCGTAGGGCACGTAGAAGAGCCTGCGGACGATCGCGTACATCATCGCGACGACGACGACGTACGAGGCACCGAGCGCGATTCCCGCCCCGATGATCCCGTATTCCGGCACCAGGATGAGGTTCAGACTGATGTTCACGACGACTGCGGTGAGCGTGGCGGGGAACGAGAGCTCGGTCCGGCCGGTGCGGCCAAGGATCACGACGAGGACGAGGTAGAGCGCGTAGAGCGCGGTCCCGGCGGCAAGCGGGCCGACGACGTCCTGGGCCTCGAAAAAGCGTTCGTCGGCCAATAGCCGGACAAGCCACGGCGCCAGGAGCCAGAGGCCGACCACGGCGTAGGCGATCACGGCGACAAACCACGAGACGATCAGGGCGTACGCGTTCCGCGCCTCGTCGTCGTCGGCGATCGAGTACGCGAGCGGCGGCCAGGCCAGATGGAAGCCGCGGACGAGCACCTGCATCCCGTTCGCGAACTTGACCGCGAGCGCGTAAAGGCCCGCCTCGGCGAGGCCCGCGAGGCGGACGATGATGATGCGGTCGATGAACGAGAGCGAGTAGAGCGTCAGCTCAGCGGGCATCGTCGGCAAGCCAAAGCGAAGCATGCGGCGAAGAAGCCCGGTGTCGATGCCGAAGCCCAAGCGTCGCCGCTCGGCGAACAGGCGACCGAGCAGGAAGAGAACACCGGTCCCGAAGCTGCCAAGGAGGATCGCGGACGCGTTCAGGTCGGTGCCGACCACCAGGGCGACCGTTACCGGGATCGTCACCACGACCTGGGCGATCGTGTAGGCGAAGTAGGTGCGAGCCCGTTCGTCCAGGCGAAGAAGCACCAGCGCGTACTCCCACAACGTGAGATGCCACAGCCCCAGGATCGCCAGGCGGGCGAGGCCGGCGTCCTCCTCTTCCAGGAGCGCCTCGGAGATCGGCCCGGCGAAGGGAAGCGCGATCAGCGCAGCGACCGTCGTGGTCCAAAAGAGCGAGGCGAACCCGGTCTTCACGACGGCCTCGGGGCTCTCGCCGGCCCCGTAGTAAAAGCGCAAGATCGCCTCGATCACCCCCAGCCTCACGATGATCGAGGCGGCGACGAGTGACGCCAGCATGACCTCGGCCGCTCCGTAGTCGGCCGGGCTCAGGTACGCCGTGTAGATCGGCAGCAGGAAAAGCGCGATCAGCTTCGAGAGGACGCTCGCCGCGGTGTAGGCGGCGCCCGTCGTCGCAAGCCGTCGCAGATGCTCGAACACCTAGATTGTTACTCGCGCAGGGCGAGCCCCAGCGCGAGGAGGGCCCATGTGACCGGGTCGATCGCGAAGCCCGCGTAACCGACCGAGTGCACGAAGAGCGCGGCGAACGCGGCGGCGACCCCCGCCCTGGCGACGTTGCCGGCAGGCCAGGGCCGAAGGAGGATGAGGCCTGCGAAGACGAGCGTCGCGAAGTAGGGAATCAGCCCAAGTACCCCTTGCTCGGCGGCGATCGTGATCGGCTCCGTGTGGCTCACGGGCTTTCGGACCTTGTCGATCTCGCGCCGGTACGCGATGGCGAACGAGCCCGAGCCCTGCCCGGCGATCGGCGCGTCGCGAAAGAGGTCGATGCCGCCGCCGATCAGGTCGGTGCGCCCGCTCGAGACCTCCGCCAGATCGCTTCGCCCCTGGTCGACCGACTCGTCGCGAGGCGGCCCTCCCGCGGCCAGGACCAGCGCCGTGGCGAGCGCTCCGAGAGCGGCGGCGCAGGCAAAGCCACGCAAGCCGAAGCGAAGCCAGAGGAGCACGCCGAGGCCGCCGGCAAGCGCGGCGAAGCTCGTCTGCGAGTAGGTCAAAAACAGCGCCGCGAGGAGTACTGCCGAGACGAGGAGCCCCGCGACGACCTCGCGTGCGGGGCGCTGCCAGGCGATCCAGGCCGCGATGCCGACGATCACCAGGGCGAGATATCGGCCGAGGACGTTCGGGTCGCGAAAGAGCGAGTTCACCCGGAAGTAGAGGTGGAGCTGATTCGCGTCCTTCAGATCCTTGTTCAAAAGCAGGTCCCGGCTTGCGAACTGGACAAGGGCGAGGACGGCGAAGACGAGAGCGACGAGAGCGGAGGCCAGGAGCACCTGCCCAACCAGCTTGCGATACCACCGAACGTCGCGAAGGAGCGCCAGCATCGCGGCGAACGGGGCCAGGAAGAAGGCAACGGTCCGCACGGCATTCGTCGGGTCATCCGACCAGGCGACACCAAGGCCGTAGACCACGAGCGAAGCCGCGAGCGCGATCGAGAGGTAGCGGACCGCCGGCGGCTCGCCGGGCCCGGGGGCGCTGTCGGTGCGAAGCTCTGAGTCGCGGCGGCGGGCGCACAGCCACAGGCCGCGCAGAAAGCCGCCCGCGATCACTCCGTAGAGCGGGATCAAAAGGAAGTTCGTCTCGCCGCCGATCTGAATCGGCAGGCGCAACGGCAGAACTGTGAACGCCGCGATCGCGAATGCCGCCGGCACGCGCTGGAACGTCGCCGCGGTGGCGCCGAGAGCGGTCGCACCCAGGATCACGGCCAGGCCCAAGGCAGCGGGCTGGGAGATGAGGTCGTCGAAGCGGTCCTGCCCGGCGACCTGTCCCGTGATCAGGGCGGCCGCGGCAAAGAGGCCGGCGCCCATCGCGCCGTAGCGATGGCGCGGCTCCACCAGGACGAGCGAGGCGCCCGTGCCTCCGCACGCGATGATCACTCCCAAAACCTCGAGCACCGAGGCGCTCACTCGGACCCCTCCTGCGGCTCGCAGGGCTCAGAGAGTGTGAAGGCGTATCCCGCGTACTGCCCCGGCTCGATGTCGAGACGTTTGGGAAAGACCATCTCGCGCCCCTCGCCCGGGAGCGTGACCCGCAGCCGGTAGCGGCCGGGCGGTGCCTTCTCTCCGCCGTCGTCCAGCCCGTCCCAAAGACAGCGCACCCGCTGGTCTGAGTCGAGGGCGAACGAATCGGCGAGGGTCCTGGTGACGACCTGGTCTCGCCCCACGATCTCGACCTTCGCGTTGTCGTCCGGTAGGCGGACGAAGAAGATGATCTCGGCGAACGCGCGGTTGCCGAAGGTCTTCGGGAAGCTCGTGACCTCGAGCGCCAGGTCCGGGGTGCGCGCCCTGTAGACGAAGATTCCCAGGACGAGCGAGACGGCGAGGAGCCCGATCAGGGCGATCGCGCCCAGCCGCTTCGAGACCGCGGCCGGCGCCCCGGATGCGTTCAAGGCGCGACGCGGTCCTGGCCGACGATGATGACGACGTCAGCGCCGCCCGCCGCCTCTTGCACCTCGCGGACGATCTGCTGGACGGCAACCCCTTCGAGTTCCTTCGCCACCCGATTGGCCGCGCGTCTCTGGTCGGGTGCGTACATGACAAGAGTCTGGTCGGTCTCGCGCTCGATCGTCCCAACCTCGCCTCGAATAAAGCCCGCGTCTTCGATCTCGGCGGCGATCCTGCCTCCCACACCGCTGGCCGTGGTCGTGTTGAGGACCGCGACCTCGATGCCCGACGGCTCGGTGACCGAGACACTTGACTCGTCGTCGCGGAGCAAGCGGTCGACCCCGACGATCCCGACCACGCCCGCGAGGAGCGCAACGAGCGCGATCACGGCCAGCCAGCGCGGCTGCAATACACGTGCCGTGAACCGCTTCCAGCGCGGATGCGGCTCGAGAGCCGAGCGCTCCATCGTCACCTGGGCCAGCGCTGGGCGCTCGCTGGTGAGAAGGCTGTCGGAGAGCGGCACCTCTGCGGGAGACGCCTTCTTTGACGTCGGCTCGCTGACGGCGGTCGCCGCCCTCACAGCCTCGAACTCCATCGTTCCGGGGACCGGTTCGCCGCGCTCGGCATAGGCCGTGGCGAGATGGCGCTCGGCCTGGTCGAGGCGGCGCTTGGACAGCGTGAAGTCTGACGCCGGGAAGTTGGGCTCTTCATTCATCCATTCGCGCAGGCGACTGACGTCTCTGCGCTGGGACAGGTAAAGCGGCAGGAGCAGGAGGATGCCGAGGACCGAGACCGCCGCTATCGCCGAGGTCACCTCTGTGAACGGGAGCAGGTCGGTGCCCATTGAAGCTCCTTAGGGCGCGGCGTCCGCGCCGAAGGAGGCGTCGTCAAAGCCGACCAGGAGGGCGAGGGGCGCGCCCTCGATCTGGTCGCGCACGGCTTCGGACATCGGCTCGATCGGTGTCTCGCCGAGGCCTGACTCGACCGCCGCGGCAAGCTCCTCCGCGTCTGCTTCCGCCTCGGGCTCGAACAGGATCAGCGAATCCTCCTCGCCCGCAGGCGCGTCGGTTCGGACCCCGGCCTTGAAGTTGTTCGGCTTTACGACCTCGTCTGCGATCAGGCCGGCGATGCCGGGAACGGGCTCGGCCACTCCGACCTGCTCGGTGGCGTTGAGCACGGCCACCTCGAGCTCTTCCGACCCGTTGTTCCCGCCCCTGTTGTTCTGAGTCTCCGCGACTGGCGTCTCGCCGTCGCTTCCGCCGATCAACCCGAAGCCGCTGGTTGGTACCCCGGCGACGATGAGCGCCACCAAGGCGACCACGAGGATCCGCGGGTCGATCGGCGAGCGGCGGTCAAGCGCGTCCCATCGCGGGCCGACCGCAGCGCCGACCCGGGAGCGAAGCGCCCCCGGCCGGGATGGCTTCTCGGGCTTTTTGAGCTCGCCCTTCTCCTCGCTCGCGGCGAGTGCCGCGTCGTCGGCCTCGACCGCGCGCTCGGGCGCCCGCCCCGCCCATTCGCGCAAGCGGCGCACCTCCCGTGCCTGAAGCACGATCAATAGCGCCAGGATCGCGAACCCGAGGAAGGCGACGACCCCGAGGATCGGCCCAATGTCCTCGATCAGATCCATGCGGTGGCGCGCAGTCTACGAGTGCGCGGCGCCGGAATCCCGTGGGTTAGTCCTGCCTGACGCGAGGTCGGTCGGCTGTCAGCTCGACCACGCGCGCCGCGAGGCCCGTTTCGTCGCCTGAGGCGACCAGCTCCGTGAGCCGCTCGACGGTCTGCTCGACCCAGTCGGGATCGAGCGGCGCAGGCCGGACGGCGCGGACGATCCGCTCGGCGCTTGTCGGCTGGGAGCGCTCGTCGGCGTTCAGGAGCTCCTCACCCAGCTTCTCCCCGCGCCGCGGCCCGGTGAACTCGATCGCGATCTCGGTCTCCGGCTCGTACCCGGCAAGCGAGATCATGTTGCGGGCGAGATCGACGATCTTGACCGGCTCGCCCATCTCCAGCACGAACACCTCGCCCGTTCCGGCGCCCAAGTCCCCCGCCTTGATGACCAGCTGGACGGCCTCCGGAATCGTCATGAAGTAGCGCTCCATGTCCGGATGGGTGACGGTGACGGGCCCGCCCTTCTCGATCTGGGAGCGAAAGATCGGCACCACGGAGCCCGAGGAGCCCAGGACGTTCCCGAACCTCACCGATACGAAGCGCGTGGTCGCGTGGCGCTGGCCGGCCGCGGCGACGATCCACTCTGCCATCGCCTTCGAGGCGCCCATCACGGTCTGCGGGTTAACGGCCTTGTCGGTCGAGACCAAGACGAAGCGGCTTGCGCCGGTGACGGCGGCCGTCTCCGCCGTCACCTTGGTGGCGATCGCGTTGTTTCTGACCGCCTCCAGCGGGTTCATCTCCATCAGGCCGACGTGCTTGTAGGCGGCGGCGTGGAAGACGATCTCGGGATGAAAGCGGCCCATCACCTCGAGCATGCGATCGGCCTCCTTGCAGTCCGCAAGGACAGCCTCGCAGCGGGTGAAGTGCCACTCTTCGGTGAGCTCTCGCTCGATCTGGAAGAGGTTGTCCTCGGCGTGGTCGAGGAGGATGAGTAGTCGCGGTCTCACGCGAGCGATCTGGCGGGAGAGCTCGGCACCGATCGAACCCCCGGCGCCCGTGACCAGGACGACCTTGTCCTCGAGGTAGGCGCCGACCCGGTCGAGCTCCATCCGCACCGGGTCGCGCCCGAGCACGTCCTCAACCTGAACCTCGCGAAGCTGGCGCGTGAGCTGGACCCCGCCGCGGAGGAGCTCGAACACGGTCGGCAGGGTGCGCACCGGGATCTGGCGCTCGCGGCAGGCGGCGACCACCCTGGCGCGCAGCTCGCCGGGAGCGGACGGGATCGCGATCACGACCTCGTCGGGCTTGTGGCGCTCGAGGATCTCCTCGATCTGGTCGGTCGTGCCAAGAACCCGCAGGCCGAGGAGTCCCATGCCGCGCTTTCGCGGGTCGTCGTCGACGAAACCGATCGCGCGCACGCCAAGCGCCGGGTTGAGCTGGAGCTCGCGGACGACCATCTGTCCGCCGGAGCCGGCGCCGATGATCAGGGAGCCGCGCGATTTACGCGCCCGCTGCTCCTTCGAGGGCCGCTCGATCCAGAGGCGAGTCACGATCCGCGCCCCGGCGAGGAGGCCGGTCGTGAGGATGAAGTCGAAGACGACGACCGAGCGCGGCAGGTTGTCATCGAACGGCGAGACCACCGTAAAGACCACGACGAGGGCGGCGCTCGCAAGGGCGGTGGCTCGGAGGAGAGCCGGGAAGTCGCGGGTCAGGAAGTAGCGCCACCACTTGGAGTGAAGGCCGAGGAGAGTGAAGATGGTCGCCTTGCCGAGCGCGACGAAAGCGACGGAGGCGACGAGCATGTCCACGTAGCGGTCGGGGATCGCGTCCGCGTCTAAGAAGCGCAGGAAGAAGGCAAGCGCGAAGGCGGCGGCGGCCAGGACCGCATCGACCAGGAACTGGAGGGCGCGATGGCGGTAGGCCGGATGATTGAACCGGCTCATGGGAGTTGGATTCTACGCTGGGTCAAGGCTTACGACTTCGAGCCTGCAAGGGCTTGGTCGAGCTCTGACAAGATGCCGTCGCGGCGCTTTTCGTACGGGAACTCGGTGCGGATCCGCTCGCGGGCGGCGACGTGGGCCTCGGGGCCAAGCGCGAGCGCCTCAGAGACGGCGCCCGCGATGTTCTCGGGCGTGGCCTGGGCGATCACGACGCCGGTGTCGCCCACGACCTCCGGCAAGGCGCCCGCGGCGGTGACGATCGGGACGGCGCCGGCCAGCATCGCCTCGGCCAAAGACATCCCGAACCCTTCGTGGAGCGAGGCCTGGACGTAGACCGCGGCGCTCGCAAAGAGGCCGTCCAGCTCCTCGTCGGACAGATAGCCGGTGAGTCGGAGGTTCTTGGGCGCCTTCGCTTGTAGCTCTGAGCCCGTCTCGTCCGACCAGGCGCCCGCGAGCACCCACTCGACCTCCGGGACTTGGCCCGCCGCCTCGCAAAACGGGCCGTGCCCCTTGCGCAGGAGGTTGACGTCGTAGACGGCACCGACGGTGAGCGCCATCCGCTCGCGCGGCGCAGCCGGGTCAACGTCAGCGAAGCGATCGGGGATGCCGTGGTAAACGACCGCGACGCGGGCAGGGTCGATGCCCACGTTTTCGGCGATCTCCCGAAGCGACGACTCGGAGTTCGTGACGAGCCGCGTCGCCAGGCCGGCGGTGGTCTTCACGAGCCGGCGGCGAAGGCCGCCGCGCTGCGATCCGTAGCCGATCTCGGGCATGGCAGCCGTGTCGAAGCCGCCGAAGATGAGGAGCGAGGGCTTTCGGCGGACTCGCGCGAAGCGAAGCGCAAGCGCCGTGTGCCAGGACGCAAACCAGCCGACGATCCCGTCGCACTCGCCGACCTTCCGCCAAAGCTCGGCCGGCCGCGGCCGGAACCCCTCCTGGAGGTAGTCGACGACCTCGTGGCGCTCCTCGAGCGCCTCGCGGTCGATGCGGGTAAACGTGTTCCGGCGACTGTGTACGTAAAGGATGCGGGCCACAGATCAATGAATCCTGCACGACGTGCGCCCAGGGGCGCACGGGACCGAGCAGGGCGAGGACGTGGGACGAAGCCTGTACCGGCTGGTACAGGCGAGGAGCACGGCCCCGATCCGGCGACGGTATCCGTGCGTCATCTGGGTGTGCGTTCGGGCGGGGTTCATTGATCTAACGCTCTCTATCCTCCCAGGCTGCCTGGCGGGGCTTTCGCGACCGCCTTGCCGCTCCCGCCCGTGACGTCCTCCTTCGCCACACCACTCGCGTCCGTAACCGACTTCATCGTCGACCCGATCGTGGAGGTCGCGACCGACTTCATCGACTCCGTCGGCCTGATCGGCGTCTTCCTCCTCATGCTGCTCGAGTCCGCCTGCATCCCAGTGCCCTCTGAGGCGATCATGCTGTTCGCCGGCTTCAACGTCTCCGAGGGAGACCTGACCCTCTTCGGCATCGTCGCTGCTGGCGTGCTCGGGAACGTCGTCGGCTCTTGGATCGCGTGGGCGGCGGGCTACTACGGGCGGATGGAGCTCCTCGAGAAGAACCGGCTCATCCACCTGAACCCGAAGCACCTCGCCTGGGCCGACTCGTGGTTCGAGCGGCACGGCGACGCCACCGTCTTCTTCACCCGCATGCTCCCGATCATCCGCACCTTCATCTCGCTTCCAGCAGGCGCGGCGAAGATGCCGTTCTGGCGCTTCACTTGGCTGACGCTCGCGGGTTGCATCCCGTGGGTCCTCCTCCTCGGCTTCATCGGCCAGGAGGTCGGCGACCGCTGGGAGGAATGGCGCGACTACCTCCACTACTTCGACTACCCGGTCGCTGCCGCGATCCTGGGCTTGATCGTCTACCTCCTGATCAAGCGCCGCCGCGGCTCCGGGCCGCCGCCCGCGCCCGCAGACTCCGCGGCGTGAGCCATAGGAGCGCCGCCCTCCGCATCCCTTACAAGCGCGCTGCCTTGCTTGGCCTCGTCCAGGGCCCAACCGAGCTCCTCCCGGTCTCGAGCTCTGCCCACATCTCGCTGGTCCCGTGGCTCTTGGGATGGGAGTGGCAGGAGCTCGACGCCGAGGCGCGCAAGAGCTTCGAGGTCGCCCTTCACGGCGGCACCGCCGCGGCGCTCCTCTTCTGCCTTCGCCGCGAGGTCGCGGACGAGCTCTGCTCGTTCGGCCATCGGCGGGCGAGCGTGGTCGCGCTCTCGTTCGTGCCTCCCGCCGTCGCCGGCCTCGCATTCGAGCGGCGGATCGAGGCGCTCGGCACGCCGCGCGCGACCGCGGCAGGGCTAATCGCGGGCGCGATGGCGATGGCGATCGCCGACCGGACGCCGCAGGAGCGCGGGCGGGGCGACGCCGGCGCACTCGACGGCCTTCTGCTCGGCCTCGCCCAGGCCGCAGCACTCGTCCCGGGCGTCTCGCGAAACGGCGCCACGCTGACCGCAGCCCGCGCCCGCCGCTTCGACCGAACGCAGGCGAACCTGCTCTCGCGCACCGTCGCCCTGCCCGTGATCCTAGGCGCCGTCGGCCTCAAGGGAGCCCGGCTCGCGAAGCGCGGGGTCACGCCCAAAACCGGGCGGGCGCTGGCGATCGGCGGCGTCGCGGCTTTCGCCTCGACCCTCGCATCGCAGCGTCTGATCCGCTTGGTGGAGCGCGACCGGGCGCTCTGGCCGTACGCGGCCTACCGGATCGCCGTGGCCGCGGTCGTGCTCCGCCGCGCGAGTGCTTCAGAATCAAGCTCATGACCCAGGACGCGTACACGAAGGCCGGAGTGAGCCAGCGCCACGCGGACGCGTCGGTTGACGCGCTCGTCTCGGAGTTGTCGAAGATCCAGACGGGCAAGCCCTCGCGCGTCTGGCCCCTTCCCGGCCACTACGCGAGCGTCCTTCGCATTTCAGACAACCAGGGGATCGCCTTCGGCACCGACGGCGTCGGCACCAAGATGGTCGTCGCCGAAGAGCTCGGCCGCTTCGACACGATCGGCATCGACTGCATCGCGATGAACGTGAACGACCTGATCTGCGTCGGCGCCGAGCCGATCGCGCTGGTCGACTTCATCCTCTGCCGCCACGCGACCGCTGAGATCTGTGGCGAGATCGGCAAGGGGCTTCGCAGTGGCGCAGAGCTCTCGGGAATCGAGATTCCCGGCGGCGAGATCGCTCAGGTCGGCGATGTCGTCGAGGGCTGGGAGCTCGGCGGGTCGGCCATCGGCCTCGTCGATCTCGACCGGATCGTCAGCGGTGAGCGGATCGAGCCGGGTGATGCGCTGATTGGCCTCCCTTCCTCCGGTCTCCATTCAAACGGCTTCACGCTCGCGCGCAAGGTGCTCGCCGAGCTTTCGTGGGACGACGACCGGCTGGGCCGCCCACTCGGCGACGTCGTCCTCGAGCCGACCACGATCTACGTGCGCGCCGTGCTCGACCTGCTCGCTTCTGGCGCCGACGTCCGCGGACTCGCCCACATCACGGGCGACGGGCTGAACAACATGCTCCGGCTCTCTGCCGCCGTCGGCTACGAGCTCTCCGAGCCGCTCGAGGTGCCACCCGTCTTCGGCCTGATCTCAGAGCTGGGCGAGATCTCGGACGAAGAGATGCACGAGGTCTTCAACATGGGCCTCGGCTTCGTCTGCGTCGTCCCCGCCGACGATGCAGACACGGCGGTTGAGCTGCTCGCGAGTCACCACCCGGACACTCGCTTGATCGGAGAGGTCACCGACCGGGCAGGTGAGGTGGCCCACTCATGAAGATCGCGATCCTCATCTTCCCCCGGCTCACGGCCCTCGACGCCGTCGGGCCCTATGAGGTGCTCTCGCGCCTGCCCGGCGCCGAGCTGACCTTCGTCGCGCCGGATCCTGGCGAGCTTCGGACCGACACGGGCCGGCTGGGCATCACCGCCGACGCAGCGCTTGGCGATCTGACCGATCCGGACATCCTGGTCGTGCCCGGCGGCGTCGGCAACCGCGTGCTGCTCTCGGACAAGAGCGTCCTCGATTGGATCCGCAAAGCGGACGAGACAACCAAGTGGACGACATCCGTCTGCACCGGCTCTTTGCTCCTGGGCGCGGCGGGCCTCCTCGAGGGCAAGAAGGCCACGAGCCACTGGGCCTACCGCGAGACGCTTCGCGATTACGGCGCCGAGCCGGTCGCCGAGCGGGTGGTCGAGGACGGCAAGCTCATCACCGCGGCGGGAGTGTCGGCCGGCATCGACATGGGGCTCACGCTGGCGGCTCGGCTCCAAGGCGGCGATGTGGCCAAGGCGATCCAGCTGGGCATCGAGTACGACCCCGACCCGCCCTTCGACGCGGGCTCGCCCGAGAAGGCCGGCGAGGACCTGGTGAACCTGATCAGGGCGCTGCAGGAGGCCGAGGAGTGAGCGGCGCTTCGGCCGACCTCTCTTATGCGGGAAAGCGTGCGGTCGACCTGGTTCTCGTAGCCATCGTCGCGATCCCAGCGCTCCTCATCGCGCTCCCGAGCGCGCTTGCGATCAGGCTCACCTCGCAGGGGCCGGTCCTGTTTCGCCAGCAGCGGATCGGCCGGGGCGGCCAGCCGTTCGAGCTGGTCAAGTTCCGCACCATGATCGCCGGCGACAACCCGGTCTTTCCCGAGGCAACGCGGATCACACGGGCAGGGCGAATCCTCAGGCGCCTCTCCTTCGACGAGTTGCCCCAGCTACTCAACGTGGTCCGTGGCGAGATGAGCGTGATTGGCCCGCGACCCACCCTCGCCTATCAGGTGGAGCGCTACGACGACGCCCAGCGCCGGCGCCTTTCCGTCAGGCCGGGAATGGCCGGGTGGGCGCAGATCCAGGGGCGGAACGAGATTCCCTGGTCGAGGCGGATCGAGCTTGACCTCGACTACATCGACCGCGTGCAATCGCCGCTGGCCGACCTAAAGATCCTCTCCCGCTCGATCGTCGCGGCGCTCCGCGGCGGCGGCGTCGAGGGCCATCCTGCCGACGACCCACTGGCGAAACTGGACCTGGATGGCTGACGACCTCGTGATCATCGGCGCCGGCGGCCACGGGCGCGAGACTCTCGACGTCGTCGAGGCGATAAACGCCGAAAAGACGCGCTGGAGCTTCCTCGGCTTCCTAGACGACGGCGAGGTACGCGCCGACCTTCTGCGAAGGCGGGAGGCAGAGGTGGTCGAGGAGGCAGATCTCGACCCCAAGAAGGTCCGCTACGCGATCGGCATCGGCGATCCCGCGACGCGAGAGAGGGTCGCCGACCGCATGACCCGCGCCGGATTTGCCCCCGCCACCCTGATCCACCCCGCCGCCACGGTTGGGGGCGACGTGCGGCTTGCCGACGGCGTGGTGCTTGCGGCCGGCGCTCGGGTGACCACGAACGTCTCGCTTGGCCGCCACTCGCAGCTGAACGTGGGCGCGTGCGTCTCTCATGACTGCGAGGTGGGCGAGTTCGTGATCTTCAGCCCCGGAGTCTTCGTCAACGGCGCATGCACCATCGGGGACCGGGCCTTCTTTGGCACCGGAGCGATTGTCACGCCCCGCTGCACGGTCGGAGAGGACGCGAAGATCGGGGCGGGCGCGGTGGTGCTATCGGACGTGGCCGCGCGGACGACGGTGGTCGGCGTGCCCGCAGAGCCCGCGTCGTAGGATCGAAGACGTTTGCAAATCGGCTCCCGAAGCGGGACTCGGGCACCCCGCGGCGAATCTGACAACACCTTTCCGACCTATGAGCACCGATTCTCAAAGCAGGAGCGGGACCGGCATGATCGGCCAGGTCCTCTCGTCCAGGTATCGCCTGGAGTCCAAGCTCGGCTCGGGCGGGATGTCCACGGTCTATCTGGCACTGGACGAGACGCTTCAGCGAAAGGTCGCGGCAAAGGTGCTTCACCGCGAGATGTCGGACCAGCCCGACCAGCTCGAGCGCTTCCGGCGCGAGGCCCGCGCCGTCGCCCAGATCTCCCATCCGAACGTGGTCGCCGTGATCGACGCGGGCAACGACTCAGACGGCCACCCTTACATCGTCTTCGAGTACGTCGAGGGTGAGACGCTCAAGCAGCGGATCGACCGTTTCGGCCGGCTTTCCCTGGATGAGGCCGCCGCGTACGCGATCGAGGTTGGCCGCGGCCTCCAAGCCGCGCACCTCGCCCACATGGTCCACCGCGACGTAAAGCCGCAGAACGTCCTGATCGACACCGAGGGCCGCGCGAAGGTGACCGACTTCGGGATCGCGCTATCCCAGGAGGCCGATGGGCTCACCCGCACCGGCCGGGTGCTGGGCACGACGGACTACGTCTCGCCCGAGCAGGCGATGGGCAAGCCCGTCGACGACCGCTCCGACGTGTACTCGCTCGGGATCCTCCTGTACGAGATGCTCCGCGGCGAGGTCCCGTTCAAAGCCGAGACCCTCGTCGGCGTCGCGATGAAGCACGTGAACGACCCGATGCCCGACATCCAGGCGAGCCGGCCGGGTACCTCCTCAGCCCTTGCCGCCGTGATCGAGCGCGCGACGCAGAAGGACCCGCAGAAGCGCTACCGCGACATGGGCTCAATGCTGGCCGACCTCGAGGGCGCCCTCGAGGTCGAGATCGCCCGCGCGGGCGGCGCCACTGGCGAGGCGACGACGGTGCTGAAGTCGGTGCCCTCGCGCCAGCGCATCCTTAGCTCTCGCTCCGTCTCGATCGTCGGCATCCTCCTCGTGCTTGCCGGAGTCCTCGTCGCACTCGCCCTGGTCGAGCTCGGTGGCGAGGCTGATGAGCGCCCGGCGTCCGTCGCCGGCTCGGAGGACCCCGCGCCTGAAGGCGGTGAGGAGATCGCGCTCGTAAATCCGGCGGACTTCGACCCGGTGGGCGGCGACGGGGAGCACCCCGAGGCGGTCGGTGATGCGATCGACGGCGACCCGGACACCTTTTGGCTGACGTCCACGTACTCCGCGGGCCCTGTTCTCGAGGACTCTGGCAAGTCCGGCGTGGGCTTGATCGTCGAAACCGACGAAGTCGTCGCCGGCAGTCAGATCGGGATCCAGACCGACGATCCCGGCTGGACGGCCGAGATCTACGGCATCGAGGGCGAAGTTCCCGATGACATCGAAGGCTGGGGAGAGCCGCTTTCGGCAGAGCCTTTCGAAGCGGATGGGGACTCGAGCATCCCCCTGAACGAGAACGAGTCAGACCACTACCTGATCTGGATCACGGAGCTGACCGAAAACGCCGGCGGCGGCGGCTTCTTCGCGACCATCGGCGAGGTCACGCTCACGGACTAGCGCCGCTCGGGCTCAGGGCGGGTCAAAACGCGTAGCCGCGCTCTTCGGCGTGTCGCTCGAGCGCGAGGTGGACCAAACGGTCGCAGAGCTCTGGGTATGGGACACCGCTGGCCTCGAAGAGCTTTCCGAACACACTCGTGGCTGTGAAGCCGGGGATCGTGTTGATCTCGTTCACGAGCACCTCGCCGGCTTCGGTTACGAAGAAGTCGCAGCGCGCGAGGCCTCGGCAGTCGAGCGCCCTGTAGACCTCGACCGCGAGGGAACGGACCCGCTCAACCCCGTCGTCGCCGATGGGCGCAGGGACGGCGAGCTGCATGCCGCCGTCCGTGTACTTCGCCTCGAAGTCGTACCAGTCGGCTCCCTGGGTGACGATCTCGCCGGGCAATGACGCTTCTGGCTCGCGGTTGCCGATGACGGAGCATTCGACCTCGCGGCCGTCGCAATGCGCCTCGATTATCACGCGGGGGTCGTGGCGAAGGGCCAGCTCGACGGCGTCGTCGAGCTCCTGCTCGGCCGACATCACGCGGGAGATCCCGACGCTCGAGCCAAGGCGCGAAGGCTTGACCCAGATGGGCATGCCCATCGCCGCCGCCTGCTCGCGCCACCCCGTCGCCCCCACCTCGCAGAAGGCGACCTGGGGGAAGCCGTAGTAGCTGAGAAGCCGCTTACAGATGAGCTTGTCCATCGCGACGGCCGCGGCCAGGACGCTCGGCCCGGCGTAGGGCACGTCGAGGCACTCGAGAAGACCCTGGACGGTCCCGTCCTCGCCGAAGGGCCCGTGGAGGACCGGGAAGGCGACGTCGGCGTCGAGGAGGCCTCGCGCCGCGCGCAGGTCGACCTCGCGATCGTCGATCAGCCAGCGGCCGTTGCGGTCGATCAGCACTCGGGCGACCTCATGGCCTGCTTCCTCGAGCCCCTGGGCCACCGACTCGCCGGAGCGAAGCGACACCTCGTGCTCGGAGGAGCGCCCGCCCGAGAGGACCGCGACCCTCATCGGAAAGCCTTGAAGCGCGGCATCGGGTCTGGCTCTTCGGGTTCCGGCTCGGGCTCCGGTTCCGGTTCAGGCTCGGGTTCAGGCTCCGGCTCCACGAAGTCGCCGACGAAGATCGTGACCTCGTCGTCTGCCCTGATCTGCGTCCCGGCCGCCGGCGCCTGACTGATCACGCGGCCGTCCAGCGATTCGTCGTCGGTCTCCTGGCGCTCGACCACGATGTTCGTCGCGCCGCGGCTCTGAAGCGCCGAGACCGCCGTGTCCTGAGGCTGGCCCTCGACGTCCGGGAGGACGACCGTGCCCGCGCCATTCGAAACGGTGATCACGACCTCAGAGCCCTTTCTCACCTCGCTGCCTCCAGCCGGAGACTGCTCGATGACCTGCCCCTCAGGGAGGTCCGAGTCCTCGGACTCGACGTTCGGGACGAATCCGGCGTCGCGAAGCGCTGTCTCGGCGTCGTCCTCCTGTTGGCCCAAGACGTCGGGGACGGCCACGAGCATCGCACCCTTCGAGACGAGAAGGACCACGAGCGACTCGCACTCGACCCTCTCGCCAACTTCCGGATCCGTCTCGACGACGTTCCCGGCCTCCACCCCGTTCGAACTGATCTCCTCTGAGCGCACCTGGAGGTTCTCGTCCTGGAGCTTCTTCGTGGCGTCGGCCACGGGTGTGTCGATCACGCCCTTCGCCGGGATCGGGACCTCCAACCCGAGAGAGACGAGGATCTCTACTTCTGAACCCTCGGCGGCCTCGGTGCCGGCCGGCGGGTCCGTCTCAGAGACGGTGTCCGGCTCGTCGCAGCTTTCGAAGTCGCTCGCGACCACGTCGAACCCGGCGGCCTCGAGCCTGTCGGTCGCGGCATCGCGGTCCTGGCCAATTACAGAGGGGACCAGCACTCCATCCCCCGGACGCGTGAGCGCGTACACGACTCCCGCCGTGATCAAAAGCGCGAGGATCGCCAGCGCGATCAGCTTGTTCCGCTTGCTTTTGTCTTCCTCCTCGGGCGGCGGATCCACGACGGCCGCTGCGTAGATCGCCGTTCCGCCAGCGTCTGGATTCGCCTCCGCCTCGTCGAGGGCGCGCATGAACTCGGTCGCGTTTTGAAAGCGGTCAGCCGGATCCTTTGCGAGCGCCTTTAGAACGACGGCGTCGAGCGCGGGCGGGATCTCCGGGTTTAAGCGCCGCGGCGGGACGGGCGGCTCGGAGATCTGCTTGAGCGCGATCGCCACGGCCGTTTCGGCATCGAACGGCACCTGCCCCGTCAGCGCCTCGTAGAGAATCACGCCAACCGAGTAGATGTCGGCAGAGGCTGTCGTCTCAAGGCCCTGCGCCTGCTCGGGCGAGAGGTAGTGCGCCGTGCCTAAGACCGAGCCCGTCTGGGTGATCTCCGACGCGCCGGCGCGCGCGATGCCGAAGTCCGTAACGCGGGCGCGGCCCTCGGCGTCGACCATGACGTTGTGTGGTTTCAGGTCGCGGTGGACGATCCCGCGCTCGTGCGCGAAGCGGACGCCGGTGAGGATCTGGCGGACGATCTCGACCGACTCGGCCGGTGAGAGCCCGCGCTCGATCAGGTCCTTGAGCGCAGCTCCTTGGACGTACTCCATCGCGATCCAGTAGCGGCCCTCGTGCTCGCCGCGGTCATAGACCGAGACGACGTTTGGGTGCTGAAGGCCCGCCGCTGCCTGCGCCTCGCGCCGGAAGCGCTCGACGAACTGCTCGTCCGCGCCAAAGCGCTCGTGGAGGAACTTGAGCGCGACCTGGCGGCCGAGCATCTTGTCGTCGGCCGACCAGACGTCGGCCATTCCCCCAGCCCCGATGCGCTGGATTAGGTTGTACCGGTCGTCGATCTCCTGGCCGGTCTCGAGCCGCATTCGCTACTCGCCGCCGAGGCTATCCATGACCTGGGTCGCGATCGGCCCGGCGATCTCGCCGCCGAAGCAGCCGGTGCAGCGCTCGATCATCGCCGCCACGGCGATCTGTGGATCCTCCGCGGGCGCGAAGCCGATGAACCACGGCCGGTTGATCGACGCCTCGACGTCGATCTCAGCCGTTCCGGTCTTGCCCGCGAGCTGGCCGAGCGAGGTCGAAAGCCCGGATGCGGTCCCCTCGTTGGCGACGTTCACCATCATCTCGGTCACCTGCTCGGCCGTATCGCCCGACATGACCTGGGTCTGCTCGTTTGGGTCGAGCTCTTCGATCGTGCGCCCGTCGGGGTCCATGGCCTCCTGGAGGAAGGTCGGCTCCATCAAGGTCCCGCCGTTCGCAACCGTCCCCGCCACCTGCGCCATCTGAAGCGGCGTCGCAAGCAGGCGCTCCTGCCCGATCGCAACTCGCCCGATGTCGATCGAGTCGTTCGCCTCGAGCAGCTTGCCCTCCGAGTAGACGCCGCTCGGCGCCATCTGCGTGTCGGGGTAGTCGAGCTTCGGGTCGGCGTTGAAGCCGAAGCGGGTCATGTACTCGAGGTAGGTCTCGTTGCCGAGCTCCTCGCCGACCTGCGCCCAATAGGTGTTGACCGAATTGGTGAGCGCGGTCGTCATGTCGATCGTCCCGAAATCCTGGCCGCCCGAGTTGGCAAGTGGGGCGCCCGAGATGGCGATGCCGGAGTCCGCGCTCAGCGTGGTCGAGGTCTCGAACTCGCCCGAGTCGATCGCCGCTGCCGCGGAGACGATCTTCATGGTCGACCCCGGCTCGTACGTGGACTGGGTCGGGCGGTTGACAAGCGGGGTGTTCGTGTCGTCTGACCGGAGCGCCTTGAAGGTCTTCGTGTCCTTGACCGCATTGGGGTCATAGCCAGGGACGGAGGCCATCACGCGGACCGCGCCCGTGTCGGGCTCGATCGCCACGACCGAGCCGCCGCCAACCGCGCCGGGCGTGGAGTCGATCGCCGCTTGGAGCGCCTGAGTCGCGACGCGCTGCGCCTCGGCATCCAGGGTGAGCGTGATGTCGGCGCCCTCGCGCGACGATCCGGAGAGCTGGTCGATCAGGGTCGCAAACTCGTTCTGGTCGCCCGAAAGAAGGTCGTTCTCTGACAGCTCGACGCCGGTGCGCTCCACCTCGACGAACGAGTAGCCGATCGGGTTGCCGAAGAGCGGTCCCTGCGGGTAGCGGCGCTCGAAGACGCGCTGGTTCGGGTTGCCGTCAGTGCCGCCGGTCGGAACGGACTCGGCGATGAGAATGCCGTCCGACGTGGTGATCGACCCACGCTCGATCTGCTGCTCTTCGATCAGGAGGCGCCGGTTGTCGGGATTCGACTCGAGCTCCTCTGCTTCGAGAACCGACCAGCGCGAGGTAAAGATCACGAGCCCCGTAAAGAGGAGGAGGATGACCGCGTAGAGGCGGATGATCTGCGCGTTCAAAACGCCACCCCTCCCTGGGTCTGAGGTCGCCGCGCCCGGTCAGAGATCAAAAGGAGCAGCGCGAGCAGGATCATGTTCGCGACGATCGAGCTGCCTCCGTAGGAGATGAAAGGCAGGGTCACGCCCGTCAGCGGGATCAGCTTGACGACGCCGC
>Ga0208612_1000170_pt1 | contig 34381 bp, 41 predicted proteins | sample AntDryMetagUQ889_FD_188089 | JGI IMG/M metagenome (GOLD analysis project Ga0208612, IMG submission 188089) | Polar desert microbial communities from Antarctic Dry Valleys - UQ889 (SPAdes) | ecosystem: Environmental > Terrestrial > Soil > Desert | place: Antarctic Dry Valleys | collected 2008-12-31 | reverse complement strand
TCCGGTATCCGGTGCGGGGTTCCCGGGTCGCCCGGGGGGGCCGCGGTCGCAGGTGCTTCGACCGGGATCCCGCCCAGTGTTTTCAGGTCGAGGGTGAACGCACGGACCCAGTTGTCGCCCGCGGAGGACCTTTCTTCGCTATCGACCGCCGATCGCAACAGCGAGCGATGCCGTTGTTTGTCTTCGCGGCCTTGATTCAGGATACGGAAGGAGGGGCCGTCGGCCACCTCGTCCGAGACTTTCAAGTAGCGGTCGTAGGCCGCGGCCAGTGAGGGAAGGACCTGGTCCGCGATCGCCGACAGGAACGCGTGTGCGTCGGGCGCATTCGCGACGACCTCGAACAGATCGATCAGCTGCGCATCGGGTTCGCGGTCGAGGGCTCGGTCCGGGTAACGAAGCTCGAAGACGCGCCGGCGCAACGACTCAGCAATCAGTGATGACTCCCACGCGACCTCCGCGAGAGCGGCCTTCGTCTCGAGACGCCGGACGCACGGCACCCAACCCCCACATGCCAGGAGGAGAGCACGCTCCAGATGCCAGAAGCGTCTGAGCGCCGTGGCCGTATCCAGCCTCAGCATCTGCTCGGACGACCCGGTCACGGCGCGACCAGCAGACGCTCCAACTCGTCCGCGTTCGGAAGCGCGGGGATCACGCCCAGTTTCGTGCACGCCAGCGCGCCGGCGGCGGCACCACGACGTACCCCCTCCTCGAGCGGCCTTCCTTCCGCGAGCGCGGAGGCCAGGGCCCCGTTGAAGGCATCGCCTGCTCCAGTGGAATCCGTCACCTCCACGCGGAACGCCGGCACCTCGATCATCCCTTCCGCCGTCACTATGACCGCACCTCGTTCCCCGCGCGTTAGGACGACGGTGCCCACGTCCAGAGCCAACAAGCGGGCGCACAGGTCCATGTCATCCGTCGGGTCGTCGGGCGCAAGCCCGAGTAGCGCGCGTGCCTCGCTCTGATTGGGAGTGAGGATGTCTACGTATCCGTACGTGTCCGGCGGTAGCTCGCGCGCGGGGGCCGGGTTGAGGATCGTCATGCAGCCTGTCTGCTTGCCGATCGCGAGGCCCTCTCGGGCTGTTTCCGCCGGGATCTCCAGCTGCGCCATCACGACGTTCGCCTCCGCTATCGCCGGGGATGCAGCTCGCACCCGTTCAGGAGTGAACAGGTCGTTGCTGCCCGGGTCCAACAGGATCCGATTGTCTCCGGACGCGTCCAGGATGATGAACCCGACCCCGGTGTTGCGTTCGGTCGTTATCTCGAGGTGCTCGGTTCCCACACCCTCCTCGGCGAAAAGGGCGGAGCCGATCTTGCCGAAGTCATCGTCCCCGATCACCCCGATGAAGTCGACCGCGGTTCCCAGACGAGCGATCTGCACCGCTTGATTGCTGCCCTTACCTCCCGGGCCCAGGTCGAAGTCCCGAGCCAAGGCGGTTTCCCCTGCGACGGGGAACCTATCGGCGCGCAGGGTCAATCCGACGACGAAACTCCCGACGACTGCAACTCCTTGGGCGGCCATGCTGCGACAGTCTAGGGTCGCTCCCTATGCCGAGGTTCGTGATCGATACCGACACCGCCGGCGACGACGTGACCTCGCTGCTGATGGGCTTGAGATGGCCGGGTGTCGACGTCGAGGCCATCACCGTTGCTGCGGGCAACGTCGAGCTGGACATGTGCGTTCGCAATGCGCTTTACACGGCCGAGATGGCCGGTCGCACCGACGTCCCGGTCTTTGCGGGAGCCGCCAAACCGTTGGCTAGGGATCTCGTGACAGCTCATTACGTCCACGGTGAGGACGGGATGGGTAACTCGGATTTCCCGCCGCCTACCAAGCTACCCGAGGAGCTCTTCGCCCCGCGGGCGATCGTCGAGATCGCGGCGCGGTTCCCCGGCGAGCTGGAGATCGTCGCTCAGGCTCCCTTGACTAACATCGCGCTGGCTCTGCGCGAGGATCCCGAACTGCCCCACAAGATCAAGCGACTCTGGATCATGGGAGGCGCAAATAACTTCGTCGGAAATATCACTCCGGCGGCGGAGTTCAACTTCTACGTGGATCCCGAGGCTGCGAAGGAAGTTCTTGCCGCCGGTTTCGAGGTCACGCTGGTTCCTTGGGACGTCTGTATCAACGACGCCACTTTGACGCGGGACGAGCTGAAGCCCATCATCGCCATGGGGTCACCACTGAGTGAGTTCTACCTTTCGGTGAACCAAGCGGTCTGGGAGTTCGTGAAGAGAGAACACGGCGTGGACGGGATCAGTCATCCGGACGCGGTCATGATCGCGATGGCCATCGATCACAGCGTCATCCTGGGATCACAGCGATGTTTCGTGGATGTGGAGACCGACAGCCCGCTGACGCGCGGGTACAGCTTGGTGGACAAGCTCAACGTCATGCAACGTTCGGTCGACCACGGAGTGAAGGTCACCGACCTGATGGATCTGGGTTCGGGCGAGGCCAACGCAGATGTGGTCCTCTCCGCCGACGAGAAGCGTTTCACCGAGATGCTGATCGAGGTCCTCCGACCCTAGGGTCTCAGAGGGTGCCTCCGGCTCCCTCGTATGCTCGACCGGCCGCGGCAGGAGGCTGTACCCGGCCCACGAAGCCCGCGATGGCGATCATCGTCACCACGTAGGGGATCATCCGGATGAACTGCTCCGGCATGAGCGAGATGACCGGAGCATCGCTCAGCCTGAGCGGGATCGCTTGAGCGAAGCCGAACAACAGCGAACCCAACATCAGGGAGACCGGCTTCCAGTTCCCGAGGATCAACGCGGCCAGTGCGATGAACCCGAGCCCTTGCGTCTGGCCCTCGTGATAGAGCTCGTTCACCTCGATCGCAAGGAAAGCTCCCGCGAGACCGGCTAAGGCCCCCGAGATCGCCACCCCCGCGTAACGCAACGGGGCGACCCGGACGCCAACAGATCGCGTGGCATCGGGATTCTCGCCCGCGGAGCGCAAGCGGAGACCGAACCTGGTTTTCTTCAAGACGAAGAGAACCGGGATCGTCAGCAGGAAAGCAAGTGGGACCACGGGGGACATGTCCTCGAAGGCACGACCCAGACCCAGTGGCAGCGACGAGAGCAAAGGCACATCGAACTTGTCGAAGTGCGGGATGCTCGGATCCGACTGGGTCGCCTGGCCGAAGAAGGTCTGCGCGAAGAAGCGACCCATCCCTACCGCCATCACGTTGATCACGACGCCGGACACGATGTGGTCGACGCGGAAGGTCACGGTAGCGAGGGCGTGGAGCAACCCAAGCGTCAGACCGGACAGGGCTCCGATCGTCAGGCCCGCGACGGGTCCCCACTCGATGGTCCCCCACGCGCCCATGACCGTGCCGATGATCATCATCCCCTCGAGCCCGATGTTCACGATGCCCGAGCGCTCACTGAAGAGCCCACCCAGTCCGGTCAGGTAGATGATCGTGAAGTAACGGAGGCCGATCGCGATCGCGACCCCGAGATCAAGGAGTGGCATCGCGAGTGTCCTCCTTGGTTGCGATCACGTGTTCTTCCGCGCGCACCGTCCGCTGGCGTCGACGCGTCAGCCCTCGGCGAACCAACTCGTAGGCGACGACGACGGAGAGGATCAAGATCCCCTCGAGGATGATGAGCGTCTCGGTGGGAAGGTCGAAGGTGACCGCGATCCCCTCTTGACCCCGCGAAAGCATGCCAAGCAGGACCGCCGCAAGAGCGATCCCTAGGGGGTGGTTGCGACCGAGGAACGCAACGGTGATACCGGCGAAGCCGAGCCCGATCTCGTAGTTGTGCGCCAGGTAACCCCGGTCGCCCAGCAAGCTGTTGAGCCCGACCAGACCGCCGAGGGCGCCCGAGATCAGGAAAGCTTTCATCTGCAGGCCCTTGATCGAGATGCCGCCGGCTTCAGCGGATCCGCTTGAGGAGCCGATCGCACGGATCTCGTATCCGAGACGCGTCCTGAACAGCAGGAACCAGACGATCGCACACGCGATCAAGGCCACAGGGAACAGCCAGGTCAGGTGCACCGACGGCGGGACCTGCTCCTCGAGGCCGAGACCGGCCGCGATGGTGGGGATGAGCGCCTTGGTCGTGAAGATGTCGGTGCGGAGATCGACGAGGCCCTCGTCGCCGCTCCGGAGTGGATTGAGCAACGCCCACGCGACGAGAGACAAGGCGATCCCGTTCATCATGATGGTCGTCACGACCTCGTGAGCTCCCGTCCTTACCTTCAGGTAAGCGGGGATCGCCGCCCACGCCATGCCGCCCAACATCCCGCTGAGCACGACTGCCGGAAGCAGCAGCACAGAGGGCAGGAAGTCGAGACTCAACGCAGCGACCGACGCGGTCATCATCGCGACGATGTACTGGCCCTCCACGCCGATGTTGAACATGCCGGCCTTGAAAGCAACGGCTACGGCGAGTCCCGAGAAGATGAGAGGCGTCGCGTTCGCCAGCACGCGCGCGAAATCCGACAACTCCGAGGAGGAGTAAACCCAGATGATGCGGTACACCTCTAGCGGGCTGACCCCGTACGCCTGGATGATCAACGCTCCTACGACGCCGGCGAAGAGGAACGCACCTCCCAAAGCGAGGGCTTGACCGCCGATGAACTCGAGCCAGGGCGCGCGCGTCTTCTCTGCAACCGCAGGTTGCGCGCTCATCCGGCCTTAGCCTCTCTTCGACCGCCGGTCATGCCGATCCCGACCTCCTCGGGAGGGGCATCGGGCGGGTACTCGCCGGTGATCCGGCCCTCATACAGGGTGACGATGCGGTCGGACAGCTCGTAGATCTCTTCGAGCTCGGCCGAGATCAGCAACACTGCGCGCCCGGCGCCTTTCTGCTCGAGGATCTGGGTCCAGACGAACTCGATCGCGCCCACGTCGAGCCCGCGCGTTGGCTGGTGGGCGATCAACAACACCGGATCGTCTTCTAGCTCGCGGGCCAGGATCAGCTTCTGCTGGTTGCCGCCGGAAAGAGTCGCTGCCTCGACGCCGACGTTGCGTGCACGCACGTCGAAGTCGCGCATCAATCGGGCCGTCAACGCCTTGACCTTCTTGATCGCAAGCGAACCCAACGGGCCGCCGTATTCCTTACGATCGTGGCGGCCAAGCACGGAGTTCTCCCACAGAGTCATGTCCAGCACGAGTCCCCGCCCGTGACGGTCTTCGGGCACGTACGCAACGCCGTGCTCTCGGATCTCTTTCACCGACCACCCGGCCGTGTCGCGCCCGTCGATGTTGATGCGCCCCTGGCTCGCCGTCCGCAACCCGATCAGAGCCTCTGCCAGCTCGCGTTGGCCGTTGCCCTCGACGCCCGCCACGCCGACCACCTCCCCCGCTCTGACCTGGAGATCGATCCCCTTGACGGACCCCTCGACGTGCAGACCTTGGATGTCCAGGATGGGCTCGCCGAGCGAGATCTGAGGTTTCTCCAGCCGGAAGAGGACTGGCCGCCCGACCAGCATCTCGGCGAGGTCCTGCTTCGAGGTCAGGGCCGGCGTCGTTTCGCCGACCACTTTCCCCCGGCGCAGCACAGTGATGCGATCCGCGATCTCGAGCACCTCGTCGAGCTTGTGACTGATGAAGATGATCGATTTCCCGTCTTCGCGGAGTCGTCTCAGATTGTGGAACAGTTCCTCGGTCTCCGCCGGAGTGAGTACGGCCGTAGGCTCATCCAGGATCAACACGTCGACACCGCGATAGAGCGCTTTGATGATCTCGACGCGCTGCTGCTGGCCAACCGATAGGTCTTCGACGACCGCATGAGGGTCGATCGCGAACCCATAGGAACGTCCTAGTGCCTCAACCTTCTCCTCCGCCGATGCGTACTCGACCAGGGCTCCTCCCTCGGCCCCCAGCACGATGTTCTCGGTCACGGTGAAGCGATCCACCAGCACGAAATGCTGGTGCACCATCCCGATACCCAGGGCGATCGCATGGCGCGGCGAGTGGATCCGTACCTCCTCACCGCGCATGGTGATCCTGCCCTCGTCCGGGGGGTAGAGCCCGTACAGGACCCGCATCAAGGTGGACTTGCCGGCGCCGTTCTCGCCTACGAGCGCGTGGATCTCGCCGCTCCGCAGCTCTAAGTCGACTCCTTCGTTAGCGATGATGCCCGGGAAGCGTTTGGTGATGCCCTGAAGAGAGACGAGCGGGGGACCGGCGTGGCCCCCCGCTCCTCCAGCTGCTTCATGCGTTGATGTCGTCACCGCCGGAGAACGTTCCTGTTAGGGCTTCTCCGAAACGGTGATCTCGCCATCGATGATCTGTTGTTTGAACTCGTCCAACTTGGCCTGGATGTCGCTCGAAAGCAGGTCGTCGTTGTCGTTGAACTCGTTCGCTGCGTAGTCCACGCCCTCTTCCGCCAGACCGAGCGAGATGAACCCGGGCTGCCAGCTGTCTTCGACCACGTTCTTGATGGCGTCGTAGACCGCCGTGTCGACCCGCTTGAGCATCGAGGTCAGGATCAACTTCTGCTCCTCGGGGCTGGCGGTCAGCGACTGGTCGGAGTCCACGCCGATGGCGAGCTTGTTGGCGTTGACCGCCGCTTTGAACAGGCCCAGACCGGATTGTCCGGAGGCGTGATAGATCACGTCGGCTCCACCGTCGTACATCTTTTCGCTCAGCGCCTCACCCTTAGTCGGGTCGACGAACGCCTGCACCGAGTCACCGATGTACTCGACGAGGATCTCGATGTCCGGGTTGACCGCCTCGGCCCCCGCAGCGTAGCCCGCCTCGAACTTCTCGATCAATCCGGTGCCCTCCTGTCCTCCCAAGAACCCGATCGTGCCCGTCTTGCTCTTGAGCGCTGCAGCCGCTCCGACGAGGAAGGAGCCTTCGTGCTCCTTGAAGCCCAGGTTGGCGACGTTGTCCGCCTCGGCCGCGAAGCCGTCGACGATCCCGATGAACTGGTCGGGGTAGTCCGCCGCGATCTTGTCGACACCCGGAGAGAAGGAGAATCCGATCCCCAGCACCAGGTCGTAACCGCTGTCCAGCAGGTTCACGACGTTCGCGTCCCGGGTGGAACCCGTTTGGTTCGTCTCCAGCAGCTTGGTGTTCTCTTCGGACACCAGTCCTTCATCGATCGCTTGCTGCAGCCCTCGGTCGGCGGCGTCGTTGAAGGACTTGTCTCCAACCCCGCCGACGTCGAGAGCGAGGCCGACCTTGATGTCGCTGGTCTCTTCGGCTGCGGGGTCATCGCCGTCATTCCCACCGGTCGTCGTCGCTTCTTTGTCTCCTCCGCAGGCGGCCGCCACCAGCATCAGGGCCATCAGAAGTGCGAACCAAGTGATCCTCTTGTTGTGCACAGAACCTCCTCTTTCATGCGGCGAGCGGATCGCCCGACCCATCGTTTCGAGCATATAGACGCGCCTTCCAAGACGGAATGGTCTTCCCTTGTTTGCGGAGTGTAGAACCGCCGGAGATAGGGTCGCAGCGTGCCGAAGATCTATACGAAAAAGGGCGACGATGGCAGCACCGGCCTGCTCTACGGGGGCCGCGTGGCCAAGGACGACCTGCGGACGCAGGTCTACGGAACCTTGGATGAGACGGTCTCGGCCCTGGGGATGGCCCGGGCCGGAGGCCTCGTTGTCCGGGTCGAAGAGATAGTCATCCGCCTGCAGCGCGAGATGTTTGTCGCAGGGGCCGAGTTGGCCACTTCCGATGAGAACCGGTCCAAGCTCCAGGTTGGTATCTCGAAGGTGGACGCCGCGATGACGGAACGAGCCGAAAAGGACATCGACGCACTCCTGGAACAGCATCCCTTGCGTCCGGAGTTCATCCTTCCGGGCGAGACCCTGGGCGCCGCCGGACTCGACCTGGCGCGGTCGACGGTGAGGCGAGCCGAGCGCCAGGCCGTCGCTCTGCAGCGCGGCGGCGGCGTCCCGGATCCCGAGGTGCTCCGCTATCTCAACCGCGTTTCGGATCTTCTCTTCGCTCTCGCCAGGTTCGAGGAAGCCGAACGAGGGCGGTCGGCGCCACCGTCGCGGTCTCAGTGAAACCTTTCATCTTCTGTCCAGCCTGCGCGTCCGAACTGGAGCGAGCAGCTGACGACGGCCTCGGTTGTCCCAACTGCGGCCGTCGGTGGTTCCGCAACTCGGCGCCGGCGGCGGGGGCCGCGATCGTCAAGGACGGCAAGGCTCTGGTGACCCAGCGTGGCATCGAACCCAAGAAGGGCCTCTTCGACATCCCGGGAGGCTTCCTATCCGCCGGCGAGCATCCCGTCGACGCGCTGAAGCGCGAGCTGAAAGAGGAGCTGGGATTGGAGATCGAGGTCGACGTCGAAGACTGCATCTCGATGGTTCCCCATCCCTACGGCGACGAGGGCGACTTCGTGCTGGCCCTCGGTTTCCTTGCGCGCTGGGCGGGAGGCGAGCCGGAGGCGGCAGATGACGTGGCCGCGTTCCGATGGGTCGATCTGGAGGAACTGGAGAAGCTGGAGTTCGCGTGGGAGCACGACCGTGTGGTCGCACGCCGGGCACTGTTGAGAGCAAGGGAGGATTCGCGTGGATGACCGTGACACCGCAAGGATGTTGGCCTGGGCGCGCATCGGGATCGGCAGCGTCCTGTTCTTGATGCCTAACCGAGCCGCTCGGATGTGGACGGGACGCGGGCAAGCCGATTTCCCGACGAACATGATGATGCGGGGACTCGGTGCGCGCGACGTGATCATCGGAGCGGGTTTGGCCACCGCTCTCGAAAGCGGTCGTTCGGCGTCGTCGTGGCTTCAGGCCAGTGCGGCAGCGGATGCAGCGGATGCGTTGGGCACCCTGAGCTCTGTTGGCGAGCTCGGCAAGCTCAGAGCGCTGGGCCTGTTCGCGTTGGAGGCGGGGGCCGCTGTCCTCGGCCTTAGCCTCGCCGAATCACTAGACGATTAGTCTCTCTTCGCCAACTCGGCGAAGAGGTGGTCCTGCAGGGGATGGTCGCCGAACTGCATCCCGATCGCGTAGTGAAGCGATCCATCGCGCACTTCGATCTTTCGGGACACGGTTTCGACCCGCTTGGCCGACGACGTCTTGGACATCGCCGTGCTGTGCGTCTCTAGCAGCGTCCCGGTAACGGTTCCCTCGCCGACCTCGGCGATGCCGAAGGCATGTGAGATGACGATCTCGATGCGGTTGTTCCCGAGTGCACGCAAGAAACCCGTCTCCGCATGCATCGGTTGACCCGTGCCGGGGTTCCAGGTGCGTTGTGAATAGACGAGGAACGGTCGTCCCGTGTGCGTGAAGACCGACTCCTCTTCATACGCGAAGTCCGCGATCGTCGGGTAGAGCCCGCGCCCGCTTCCTTTCCAGGTGCCAAGAAGGAACGCGAGAGGCTGCAGCTGCTCGTGCGTCGGGTTATCCACTTCGCTCAATCTAGTGGCCCCGGCTCAGAGTCGCCAGATGGATCTCCGGCACTCGAACGAGCAGCTCGAGTTCTATCGCTCGGTCAAGGAGCTGGCCTCGGCGATGGTCGAGCCGGGCGCTCACCAGCGCGACGTCGAGGGGCGCTTCGATCGCTAGAGGACGGCTTCGATCGAGGCCTTCAGATCCTTATAGGTGATGGGACCATCGAACCGGTCGACGATGCCCCCGTCTGCATCGATGACGATCGTTACCGGCTGGTACGGCACGTCGAACGCATCCCATGTCTCGGGTGAGTGAGCCATGGCATAGGGCACTTCGAACTCCTCGACGTAACCTTTGCCCTCGTCCACGGAATCGTTGTTCGACACACCCGCGAAGGTGACCTCTCCCTCGTACTCCTCAGCCAACTGGTTGAGGTGCGGCTGTTCCGCTTGGCACTGCAGTCACCACGACTCCCAGAAGTTGAGCACGACCGGTGTCCCACGCTGTTCGCCCAGAGAGAACCGGTCACCGGTGAAGGTGGTGACGCTAAAGCCGGGGGCGGGGTCCTCGGGAGCCGCCGACCCCTTGTCGGCTTTGGGAGCCTCCAGATCCGGAACCTCGAGTCGGTCCTCTTCTACCCCAGGGCTTCGGACCGCGACCGCGTCCGGCGGGCCGCAGGCCGCGAGAAAGATCGCTGCGAGGAGAAGGAGAACCGTACGGAAGCTCATTTCGCCATGATGCCAGGGCTCGAGAGATAGATCAGATCGAGGCGGCGCACCTCAGGATGGCCTCGGCCGACCGATCGACATCTTCTTGGGAGGTGGCCCAGTTCGAGACGGAGATCCGCATCACAGCGCGGTCTCGCCACATGCTGCCCGAGAGCCAGCACGTGCCTTCCTCCTGGACCTTTGTGACGACCTCGCGAGTCACTTGATCGTCGTCGCGGAACCGCACGAGCACCTGGTTCAGGACAACGTCGTTGAGAACCTCGATATCCGGCTGCTCAGAGAGCTGCTGGGCGAAGCTTCTTGCGTTGGAGCAGCATCGTTCGATGAGCTCCGATACGCCTTGCCGGCCGAGGGATCTAAGGGCCGCGTAGATCGTGAAGCCGCGCGCACGGCGAGAGAATTCAGGTGTCCAGTCCACCTGGTCGCGCTCTTTCGCTCCCTCCGAGTGGATGAGATAGTTCGCGTGCACGCTCATCGCCGCTCGATGGGATTCGGGATGAGCGCAGAAGGCGAGGCCCGAGTCGTAGGGAACGTTCAACCACTTGTGGCCGTCGGTGGCCCACGAGTCCGCGGCAGCGGCGCCTTCAACCAGATGGCTCAACCGGGGAGAGGCAGCGGCCCATAGTCCGAAAGCCCCATCGACGTGGACCCAAGCTCCGCTCTGGTTGGCTACCTCGCACACCTCCGCGATGAGATCGAACGAACCAGAGTTCACGTTGCCGGCCTGGGCGCACACGATCGCCAAGCCGTCGTCGGCGCCCAGCGCCTGCCTCAAGAGCTCGATCTCCATGCGGCCCTGGTCGTCGGTGGGGATCTCCGTGATGCAGGAGGTTCCGAGCCCCAGGTAGCGCAAGGCGCGGTCGATGGTCACGTGGCGTTGCGCACCGGCCAGCACGCGGATCGGCGGAGCCCCGTTCAGACCGTTGGCCTCGACGTCCCACCCCGCGCCCGCCAGAAGATGATGGCGGGCTGCAGCCAAACCGACGAAGTGGGCCATCTGACAACCGGTCACGAGTCCGAACGACGCCGAGGCCGGGATGCGGAGTAGATCCTTCAGCCACCGACCCGCGGTCTCTTCCACGACCGAAGCCGACGGACCTCCCACGTACAGCCCGGCGTTCTGGTCCCACGCGGTCGTGAGCCAGTCGGCAGCCACTGCTGCGGGCAAGGATCCTCCGATCACGAAGCCGAAGTAACGAGGACTGGTCGTGCCGACTACACCCGGCTCGGCCCCCTTGATCAGGGCGGCGATCACGTCGTCGGCGGGAAGCGAGCCGTCGGGGAGAGGGCCGTCGAGCGCATCACGCAGCTCTTCGACGCTGGTGTCCCACCCCACCCGGCGGTCGGGCAAACCGGACAGGAATCCGGCCGCGTAGGCAGCGGCATCCGTCAGAACTCGAGACACAGAAGCTCCTTTCACGCCGCCCGCGAGTTGATTCTGTCAGTCTGCTTGATCGACCACAACGGGTAAGCGGTCTGGCTGCTCTATGTTTCGCCGATGGTGCGCTGGCCCTTCACCGACGAGCACGAGCAGCTGCGCAAGAGCATCCGCGCCTTCGTGGAGACCGAGCTGGCTCCCCACGCGGAAGCCTGGGAGGCGCAAAGTGACTTCCCCGACTCGGTATTCACCCGCATGGGCGAGCTGGGGCTCCTCGGGCTGTCCTTCCCAGAGGAATACGGCGGCGGCGGGGGCGACTATCTCTGCAATATCGTTCTTGCCGAGGAGATGGCGCGCTGCAACTCCGGCGGGGTGGCGATGGCGGTCGCGGTGCAGACCGACATGGCGGTGCCCCCGGTGTCCAAGTTCGGCACCGAGGAACAGAAGCAACGATACCTAGTGCCCGCCCTGCTTGGCGAGAAGATCTTCTGTCTCGGGATCACCGAGCCCGACGCGGGCTCCGACGTCGCCAGCATCTCGACCACGGCGGTGAAGGTGGATGGGGGCTGGGTGATCAACGGTTCCAAGATCTTCATCACGAACGGGCGCCGGGCTCACGCGATGACGCTGGTGGCCAAGACCGATCGCGCCGCCGCGCACCAAGGCGTTTCGCTGTTCCTGGTGGACACCGACACCCCCGGTTACAGGTTCGAACGAACGCTGGACAAGCTTGGGATGCATTCGAGCGATACGGCGGAGATCACGTTCACCGACATGTTCGTTCCCGAGGACGCGTTGCTGGGCAACGAGGGCGAGGGCTTCTACAACATCTCCTGGGAGCTACAGGGCGAGCGGCTGGTCGGGGCCGCCGGCACGATCGCAGGAGCCCGCCGCGCCTTCGAGGCGGCGCTTGCGTACGCGGGCCAGCGATCCACTTTCGGCAAGCCGATCGGCAAGCACCAAGTGATCCGTCACGCCTTGGCGGAGATGGCTACCGAGATAGAGGCGGCTCAGCAACTCGTCTACTCGGCCGCGGTCAAGGTGGCTCGGGGCGAGTACCCCGTGCGCGAGATCTCGATGGCGAAGCTTCTTACCGGCGAGGTCGCTTGGAAAGTCGTGGATAAGGCGCTCCAGATCTTCGGCGGGTACGGCTACTCGATGGAGTTGCCGATCCAGCGTGCCTGGCGCGACATGCGGCTGATCCGTATAGGCGGCGGCACCGACGAGGTGATGCGGGACGTGATCGGCCGGATGGAGGGACTGTGACCGAGGCATCCCGGCACGAGCTGTTCGAGGCTCACCACGAAGAGCTGCGGCATCACATCCGGGCCTTCGTGGAACGCGAGCTGGTCCCACACGCGGCCAAATGGGAGAAGGCCGAGTGCTTCCCGCGCGACGTCTTCCGGCGGGCGGGGGAGGTGGGGTTGTTCGGGTGTCTCTACGAGCCCGAGGTGGGCGGCTCGGGCCCCGACCCGGTAGCCGCGGCAGTGGTCACCGAGGAAGTCAGCCGATGTGGGTCCGGCGGTGTGTCCGCCTGCCTGGCTGCGCATAAGGATCTCGCCTGTCTCTACATCTCCAACTTCGGGAGCGCGGAGCAACGCCACCGCTGGTTGCCGTCCGCGCTTGCGGGGGAGACGATCGGCGCGCTGGCGGTGACCGAACCAGACGCGGGATCGGACGTCGCGGCTATCAAGACCTCGGCCCGGCGCGACGGTGATGCTTGGGTGATCAACGGTTCCAAGCTGTTCATCAGCAACGGCGCATGGGCGGACTTCGTGGTCGTGGCGGCCAAGACAGACCCCGACGCCGGACACTCCGGCATAACGCTGTTCGTGGTGGACACCGCGACGCCCGGCTTCACTGCGAACAAGATGCGCATGCTTGGGTGGAGATCCGGACAGACCGCCGAGCTCTCATTCGCCGACGTGCGCGTTCCCGACGCGAATCGTTTGGGACAGGAAGGCGCCGGCTTCGTGGCCATCATGCAGAACTTCGCGTGGGAGCGACTGGTCATGTCGCTGGGACAGGTGGCTGGGGCTCAGCGCATCTACGATCTGGCCAAGGCGTACGCCCTCGAGCGTCATGCGTTCGGCCGGCCCGTTGGGAGGTTCCAGGTTTGGCGTCATCGCTTCGCCGACATGGCAACGCGGATCGAGGCGGGTCGCGCGATGACCCACAACGCGCTTCGTCTCTATGCCGCGGGCGAGCATCCGATCAAAGAGGTGTCGATGGCGAAGCTGTACACCAGCGAACTGGCCTTCCACGTTGCCGACGAGTGCGTGCAGATACACGGCGGGTACGGATACATGAGCGAGTTTCCCGCGGAGCGCGCCCTGCGCGACACGCGCCTCGGCCCGATCGGCGGCGGGACTTCGGAGATCATGAAAGAGATCATCGGCCGCACCCTCGGCCTGTGACCTCTAGCTCAGCGGGCCGCCTCCGACCCTGACCAGCGACGCGACCTCACGGCTGAGAGATGTGATCCCCGAGTCCGTCTCCACCGTCATCGGACCTTCGAGAGGGGAGATGTCCTTGATCGAGATCTGCGCGTTCGGCCGGATCCCGATCGAGTCCAGGTAGGGAAGCACGGCCTCCTTCACCTCCGCGATCTGCGCGATGGTCCCTTCCTCGCCGGCCTCCAGCTCGGTCAACCGGCGTAGTTTCCTGAGGTCCACGGGGCAGATGGGGTGCCCGTGCGGGCAGTAATCGGGGTAGTCGAGCGACTTCGCCATCGCTTCTTCGACCCGGGCCGAGATCGCGTGCTCGATCTTGTGGGCCTCTCCGTGGACCTCGTGCCAGGCCATACCGAGTGTCTGGACAAGAAGACATTCGACGAGCCGGTGTCGCCGGAGCATCGTGTGCGCCAGGCGCCGACCGTCGGGGGTCAGCAGGATCGTGCCGCCCTTCTCCCGGGTCAGATAGCCCTCCGCGGAGAGCCGCTTGAGCATCTCCGAGGCAGAGGGCAGCGACACCTCGAGGGTCCGGGCGAGGACGGTCGCCGTGATGCGGTCGCCGTCCTCCTCCAGGCGCTTGATCTCCTCCAGATAGTCTTCGACCCCTCGCATCCGAAAACTCTAGAGCCTGTCGTCACGCTTCGCGTCCTCAGCTAAACAACCCGTGAGCAGGACTTTCTCTCCCGGAGGGGAAATAGGTCCCTGTGCTAGCGTGGCCCGCTGTGTCTGTCAGACGCACGTCGCAGGTGCTCCGCACCGCACTCGTCGCACTCATGTTGGCGCTGATCACGGTGCCGCTCGTCTCGTCTCGGGCCATGGGCGAGGAGTCGATGTCGGAGCTTCAAGCCCGGATGGACGAACTCCAGGGCGAGCTCAACGCGGCCCAAGATCGGATCGAGGAGCTCCGCACCGAGCAAGACCTTCTGCAGCAACGTATGGAGGTGGCCGACGCCCGCGTGGCCGAGCTCAAGTCCGAGCAGGGAAAGCTGCGCGGGGTCGTGACCCGGCGGGCCCAGGAGCTCTACATGGCGGGGAGCTCGGAGATGCTCGAGGCCCTGCTCGGCTCGAACGACATCGGAGACCTGATGGATCGGACCGAGGTCCTCTCGCAGGTGTCGCTCGACGACAGCGGCGCTTTCATCAAGTTGGCTCGCTCACAAGCCGAGCTCGAGCGCCTCGACGAACAGATGATCGCCGACCGCGCCAGGCTGGCCGGCGCCGAAGAGCGCCTCGCGGAGGAGAACGACCTGTTGCAGTCCCGCTTCGAAGAGGTCTCAGCCGAGTACGAGCGTTTGAAAGCGGCCCTCATGAAGGCGGCTCCGGCCCCTGCTCCGCAGGTGGCCTCTTCCGGACCAGCTCCGGTGGTCCGCTCCACCGGCGGCATGACCTGTCCCGTCGCCGGTGCCGTTTCTTTCATCGACAGCTGGGGCTACCCCCGTGCGGGCCATACCCATCAAGGGACGGACATGATGGCTGCCTACGGCACGCCGGTTGTTGCGATCACGTCGGGGACGATCACGTACGCGGCCTACGACGGAAGCGGAGGCAACATGATCTTCCTCTCTGGTGATGACGGTCACCAGTACTGGTACATGCACAACCAGGAGAACCTGGTGACCGGTGGCCACGTCTCGGTCGGACAACAGATCGCCACGGTTGGTGACACCGGGAACGCCACCGGCACTCCGCACGTCCACTTCGAGTACCACCCCGGTGGCGGGGCGGCGATCAACCCGTACCCGCTCGTAGCTTCTCTCTGCTAGACACCTTCCCTTGGCACAACCTCTGATCATCACCGTCGCCGCGGTGGGCGCCGAGGTCACCCTCGAGCAGCAACCGAACCTTCCCGTTACCCCTCGGCAGTTGGCCACCGACGCCGGGGCGTGCCAGGCCGCAGGCGCGTCTATCTATCACTTGCACGTCCGGGATCAGAACGGGTGCGCCACGATGGATGTCGAGACGTTCCGGCGCGCCCAGGAGGCGATCACGGAGGCCACCGATCTGATCGTGCAGTTCACCTCGGGAGGCGCGGTCGGAGATGACGACGACGCTCGCGTGGCTCCTCTGTCCCTGCGACCGGAGATGGCAACGCTAACGACAGGAAGCGTGAACTTCGTCTCCGATGTATTCATGAATCCGGCCCCCCTGGTCGAACGGCTCTATCGAAAGATGAGAGAGGGCGCCACGCTGCCCGAGTTCGAGATCTTCGAGGCCGGGATGATCGCCAGCGCGGAGCGCGTCTACGCAAAGCACGGTGACGGGCATCACCGTCACTTCGACTTCGTGCTCGGGGTGCCGGGAGCGCTGCCTGCGGCGCCCGGCGCGATCGCTTTCCTCTGCTCGCTCCTTCCCGATGGATCCACCTGGTCGGCAACCGGCATCGGTCGGGCGCACTTAGCGGTCATGGAAGAGGCCCTCGAGTCTGGAGGGCACGTCCGCACCGGGTTCGAAGACGTGCGCTACCTCCAGCCCGGCAGACCGGCGACTTCGAACGCAGAGTTGGTCGAAAGGGTGGCGACCCTGGCCGCCGACCGGGACCGGGTTGTCGTGGGTCCGCAGGAGGCGAGAGAGATGCTAGGGCTCTCGGGGAGGGGTACCCTGACTCGATGAGCGACGTCAAGCGACGGCTGGTCGACCGCATCATCGAACCCTCCTACCTCGAGGGTTATGAGTCCCGCTCGATAGAGGAACTACGGGAGCTGCGGGACGAATGCGCGGAGGGCGAGAACGAAGTTTCTTTCGAGCGCCGCCTCTGCCAGGCGCGCATCGACATCCTCTCCGCCGAGCTGGACCAACGCAGCGGGAACAGCAGCGGCGGTGACCTCATCTCGCGCCTTCCTCAGATCCTTGCGGAGGAGCGGTCGGGGGAGGCCAAGCTCCCCGAGCGCGTTCCCAACCTGTCTATCCCGCGCAACACCGACATCCCGCGTCGCCGCGTCGAAGAGATCGTGGGGGAGCAAACCCTGGCTCGGCTCGCGCACGTGCCGACCGAGGAGATCCGCAAGATCATCGAGTCCTTGGGACAGCACGAGCGCAATCTCTCGGAGAAACGACGCAAGGTGCACGAGGTGATGGACGCGTTCCAGACCGAGATCGTTCGTCGTTACACGAGTGGTGAGGCGGACCCGGACGCTCTGCTGCGCTGAGCTCTAGTCGTGGGCGTGTCCGCGCCCGCGACCTTTCGAATGTCTCTTGCCCGATGAGTTCGAATGACTCGGGGAGCCCTTGGGCTTGGCCGCTTTCTTGGGCTTGGGCTGTTTCGCCGGACGGGAGCTCCGCGCCGGCTGTGGCGTGGCAGCGGGGCGCCCCTGCCTCTGGTTACCCGAGGAGGCCCGACCGTGCCCGCGGCCCTTCTTGCGGGCCTTGTGGCCGTGGTTCTCTCGATCGTTCTTGCCCTTCGCCTTGCCCTTCGCCTTGCCCTTGCCCTTGCCACCCTTCTTCTTCCCGCGGTCGTCCGAAGCGCGTTTGCCTTCGCCCCCCGGCTCTGTTTCTCCGGTCCGGAACAAAGAGCCCCGTCCTCCGGCATCGGAGAAGCTGGCGCGCGGTCCGTCGTTCGCCGCAGCGATCACGCTGCCGTCTCCTTGGGCCGCACGACGATCGGTGTCACCTGCGGTCGTTCCACCGACGTCGCCTATCCCAGCCGGCGAGAGCGTCGTATCTCCGTCGGGTGCGACAAGTGGCGCAGCGGGGATCAACGTCAGAAGAGAGGGGGCGTCAGTCGAGGCAGACGAACCGGTGCCGTCTACGTTCGCGTCGTCCCGGGCGGGGAGCGTGATCGATGACGGGGTCTCGGTCGAAGGCGCGATCGCCGTCACTCCTCTGGTGGAGAAGCCACCGAGGCTGGTGCGTTGCGCAACCACGGAGAACACCACGAGCGACCCCGCAGTCAGCGCGGCGAGAGCGACGCCGACGAACGGCGTCCACGCACCCTTGCTGCGCGCGTCCTGCTCGCTGTGTCCCATGGTCTCTAGGTTTCTCCGTCGCATGCCCATACCCTGCCCACTCTGCAGTTATTTAGTCACGCTTCGTAGTTAAAATAGTCCGTCTTAACTAGTCTTCGACGACTTCACCTGGTTCCTTTAGGGCGAGAGTAGCCGTGGGGGGGTGCTTGCAACTGTTATGCAGCGATGTTATAAAGCAAGCGGGAAGAGGGACCGGGAGGGGTTGAGATGACGCAGAGTCGGATGAAGCTCGACGAACTGGGCTCGTTCATCCGGGAGCAGAGACGTACGGCTCGGCTGTCGCTGAGGAAGCTCTCGGACCTGGCGGGCATCTCGAACCCGTACCTGTCCCAGATCGAACGGGGCTTGCGAAAGCCGTCGGCCGAGATCCTGCAGGCCATCGCCAAGGCACTACGGATCTCTGCAGAGACCTTGTACGTGCAGGCGGGCATCCTCGACGAGAACCGCGACCACGACCTGGTGGCGGAGATCCTCAAAGACGGTCTGCTCACCGAGCGGCAGAAGAAGGCCCTGATCGACCACTACCGCAGCTACCTGGAAGAAAACGTAGACCCGGTGGCCCTGGCGGCCACGGTGCAGGACGTGATCGATCAAGCGGACAAGGAATCCAAGTGATCCAGCAAGTCAAGTTTGACGGGAATTCGGAGCGACCCCTCTTCATCCCCCACCCCACGTCGGACCGCGGCCGCGGCTACCGCGGGCGTGGCTCGGCGCTGCTCCGTCTTCCCGTCATCTCTTTTCTCCCTCACACCGCGAGAGGAGGTGAAAACATTGCCTAAGACGCAAGAGCTCATCTACGCCGTGGTCGGCGCCGGTGACTTCACCGTCGAGAAGGTCCGGGACCTGCGGATCTTGACCGACCTGAAGCAGACGCAAGAGGTCTACGGCGACTTCGTCAAGCGTGGTCGCACGATCTCCAAGCGGATACAGAACTCGGCCCCCACGAAGAACGCGGTCGCTCAGACCAAGACCGCTCGTTCCCAGGTGAAGGCCGCTGCCACCAGCGTCCGCAAGGCGGTCAGGGCCGACCTCAAAGCCACGCAGTCGGCTGCTGCCAAGACCGCGCGGGCGTAACGGCAACCCGTCGCAGTCACACCGGGCGACTCGGCCCGCCCACCCGGTTCTACGAAGAGCCCGTTGCTCGCAGGAGCGGCGGGCTCGTTTCGCGCCCCGGGATTACGGACACATCAGAGGAATCGATATCTGCCCCCCTTGGTTAGGACTACCGTGACGCCGACTATGACGACGCTGGATATCGATCTCGAGCGCACCGAGAGGTGCTTCGAGCTGCCCGCCTGGCGCGAGCTGCTGGCGGGTGACCCTGATCGGCACATCTTCGCGTCGCCGCGCTGGAACAAGCTTTGGTGGGAGGAGTTCGGCGACGGCAAGGACCTCTTCCTGGTGGTCATGAAGCGCGGGGAAGCGGTTGCAGCCGTCGTCCCGCTCTATCGGAGGATCGATGGAGGCCGCAAGATCCTCCGCTTCGTGGGGGGCATCGAACTGACCGATTACCTGGGGCCCATCTGCTCGCTGGAGGATCGAGCCGACGTGGCCGACACCTTGGTCGAGTGGCTCACGACCACCGAGGTGGAGTGGGACGAGTTCGACGCTCACAACATGCCCGTCCCGTTCGGCTTCGCCGAGTTCCTCGTCGAGCGCGCCGACCGCAAGGGACTGACCTACAAGATCGATCAGGAAGAGACCGCCGCGGTCCTGCTGCTACCCAAGGACTGGGAGACCTATCTGGAGTCGCTGGACTCTAAGGAGCGCCGCGAGCTCAAGCGCAAGAGGCGGCGGTTGGGGCGGGAGCATCCGGATGCTGTTTTCCGCACCGCTACGGCCGAGACACTGGACGACGATCTCCGTCTCTTCGTGGACATGCATCGTGGAGCCGAGGGCCACAAGGGCCACTTCATGAAGCCGGAGATCGCGACGTTCTTCGAGCGCGTCGCGCGCTCGTTCATCGAAGCCGACTGGCTCCGGCTGGATCTTCTGGAGATCGGGGGCCGTGCGGTCGCATCGACCTTCTCGTTCCAGACCGACACGACGTTCTACCTCTACAACTCCGCATACGAGCCCGACGCGGCCCGGCTCTCGCCAGGGCTGGTACTCGTCTCGCATCTCGTGGAGAGGTCGATCTCCGACGGCCTCACCCAGTTCGATTTCCTGCGTGGCCCGGAGCGCTACAAGTACCAGTTGGGTGGCCAGGCGGTCCCCTTGCACAACGTGCGCTTGATGAACCCGGGCTCAGCGCTATGAGGGTCGCGGTCGTCTCCTATCACTCGTCGCCGGTCCACGAGCCCGGCTCTGGGGACGCGGGTGGGATGACCGTTTACGTGAGGCGACTGGCCGAAGCGTTAGCGCGGCGAGGGACGACCACCGACGTGTTCACCCGCGCCACGGACGAGACCAGGTCGCCGGTCGTCTTGTCGCCGGGGGTGCGGGTGATTCCGATCGAGGCCGGCCCGCGCACCTCGCTGCCCAAAGACGAGCTACCGGAGCACCTCGCGGATTTCACCGCCGGCATCCGGGCCTTCGCGCTCACGCAGCGGATCTCCTATGACCTGATCCATTCGCATTACTGGCAATCGGGCCTGACGGGCGCCGAGCTCGCGACCTCGTGGTCCGTGCCGCTCGTGCACTCACATCACACCCTTGGCCGGGTCAAGAACCGCTTCCTGGCATCGGGTGACGATCCCGAGCCCGCCCTGCGCCTCGCGGGAGAGGACGAGGTCATCACGTCTGCCGACGTCCTGGTGGCCTCGACCGACGAGGAGCAGAGACAACTCGCCTGCCTCTACGGCGCCAGCCACGACCGGCTCAAGACCCTGCACCCCGGCGTCGACCACGCGGTCTTCCGCCCGCTGGATGCCGCTGCGGCCCGCCGCGAGCTCGGTATCGGCGACGAGGCCATGATGCTCTTCGTGGGACGGATCCAGCGGCTCAAGGGCATCGATCTGGCGATCTCGGCCCTCGCAGAGCTCGTGCCGGCGCTGGATAGACCCGTGCGCCTGGTTGTGGTCGGGGGCGCGAGTGGCCGGGGAGGCGAAGCGGAGGTCGAGAGGCTGCAAGCTCTGGCGACCTCGCTCCAGGTCGACGACCACGTGAGCTTCCTTGGTCCGCAGCCCCACGATCGCTTGCCGCTCTTCTACAACGCGGCGGACGTGGTCACGGTGTGCTCACACTCCGAGTCGTTCGGTTTCGCTGCGCTCGAGGCGCACGCGTGCGGGACGCCGGTGGTCGGCACCGCGGTCGGGGGCCTGACTCACATCGTGCGCGACGGTCGCTCCGGATTTCTCGTCGAGTCCCGCGATCCCTCGGTCTTCGCCGCGCGACTGAAGACGCTGCTGTCCGATCCCGAGCTTCGCCGGGATCTCTCGCATGAGGGGGTCGTCGCTGCCGCCCGGTTCTCATGGTCCGAGACCGGCGGGAAGTTCCTCGAGTTGTACGAGTGCTTGGTGCGCGAGCTCTCGCCGGAGCTCTGCACCTGCTGATCGTTCGCGCGCAGAAATCTTCGCGTTCCGAGCAGAAATTTTTGTGCCCTCTGACCTGCTCATTCGTTGCGCCATCTGGGGCTTGCCAGCTTGACGCTTCTGCGGTTCCGTCGCTATGTTCTCGCACGTCTCGAGGAGTTGAACGGACTCACCTTCGGGTGTGGCTCATTAGGTTCCTCGAGACACTAGGCCTCAGAAGCCAACGTACTTATCGCATCTCGTGTGTGGGGAAGTGCACGAGGTTCGATTCGAACTCCGGTTTCTGGGGCCTACTTCTTTTCGCGTGTTCGGCGGCGGACAGCGCGGTAAGTCAGCGCTAGTCGCGCACCACCGCGCGCATGAAGAACATCAGATTGGAGGGCCGCTCGGCGATCCGCCGCATCAGGTACGGGTACCACGCCGAGCCGAACGGTACATAGATGCTGACGCGATAGCCGTCGCGGGCCAGCTGCTCTTGTAGCTCTCGGCGGATCCCGTAAAGCATCTGGATCTCGAAGCTGTTCTGACTTCCCCCGACGCGCCCGGCGGCTTTCTTCGCGTGTTCGATCAGCGCGGAGTCGTGGCTGGCGATCGCGGGATCGTCGCCCTTCTCGAAGAGCCAGTCGATGAGATAGCGGTACTGGGCGTCTATCTCGCTCTTCTTTTGGAAGGCGACCTCTGGAGGCTCCCGATAGGCCCCCTTGACGAGGCGGACCTTCGGCGGGGCCTCGGCGGCCAGCTCCTCCAGGTCCACCGGGGTGCGCCTCAGGTAGGCCTGGATGGCCATGCGGACGTCGGGGAAGTCCCGCCGAACCGCTTTGAAGACCCCGATCGTGGCGCTCACGAACTCGGATTGCTCGATGTCGATCTCGAGTGAGGACCCCACGTCTCGGGCCTCGGTGGCAAGGGAGCGGACCAGGTCGGTGCAGCCCTGAGGATCGAAGGCCAGACCGAGCTGTGTCGGCTTGACCGTGACCGTCGTGTCGACGCCCGACTCCTCGATCCGTCTGATCGATCCCAGATAGTCCTCGTAGGCCTGCTTGACCCCGGTGGGCTCGGTCACGCCTTCCCCGAGGAGGTCCAAGATGCCCCCGATGTTCTTCGCGTTCAGTTGTTTGATCGCCTCGATGGCGTCGGCGACCTTGTCGCCGGCGACGAAGCGCTGCACGACGCCGCGCGTCAGTTTGCCTTCGGTCACAAAGCGCTGCACGCGGTCCTTCTCCGACGCCCACAGCCACGACTCTCTGAACATGGCCGCCTATCATGCAGGAAAAGCCGATAGGGGGTGACCGTGGCCAAGCTCGCCGTGTTGGGCGGAGGAAAGATGGGCCAGGCGCTCCTGGGCGGGTTGCTGGCATCGGGTTGGCGCAAGGCGGAAGACGTCGTGGTCACCGGTCGTCGCAGCGAACGTTTGGAAGAGCTGGCCACCGCCTACGGAGTGCAGACATCCACGGACAACGCCGCCGCGGTTGCGGGGGCCGAGGTGATCGTGATCGCGGTCAAGCCTCAGGACGTCGAGGCCTTGTTGTCGGAGATCTCTTCCCAGGTGACCCCGGATCAGACCCTCCTCTCGTTCGTCGCCGCGATCTCGACGGCCTTCATAGAGTCCCGCCTCGAGTACGAGGTTCCGGTCGTAAGGGCCATGCCCAACACCCCGTCCGTCGTCCACGAAGGCATGGCTGGGATCTCATCCGGGCGCTTCGCGCAACCGAAGAACATGGACCTCGCGCGCGACGTCCTCAACCACGTGGGACGTGTCGTCACCGTCGATGAGGAGTACCTCGACGCGGTCACGGCGATCTCGGGCTCGGGCCCCGCCTACTTCGCTCTGCTTGCCGAAGCGATGATCGAAGCCGGCATCCTGCTGGGGCTGTCTCGTGAGATCTCGACCGACCTCGTCGTGCAGACGATGCTGGGCTCGGCCAAGATGCTGCGTGATGAGCACATGCATCCCGTTGAACTGCGCGAGATGGTGACCTCGCCGGGCGGTACCACCACGCGGGCTATCCGCGTGCTCGAGCAGTCCGGGGTGCGCGCAGCTTTCCTGAACGCGATCCAGGCCGCCATGGAGCGCAGCAAAGAGCTCGCCCAGGGCGACTCCTCTTCCACCCTCTGAGGATGGGGACCCGCGCCCACGGGCAGCGCGCCTTTCCGACAAGGACGCCGCGATGAGCGACTCGGTCGCAATGGTCACCGTCGAGAACATCGCCAAGGCGTACGACTTCGGGAGCTCGCACCCCCTGCGACCCGAGCGTGTTCTGCTGACCTACGACCACATCCGGGACCTCGGGCTGGGCGGGCGGATCGAAGAGGTTCCCTCTCGCTCGGCCACCGACGAGGAGATCGCGGCCGTGCACGACAACGACTTCATCGCGGTGATCAAGGCGATCGACGCGGGCGAGATCGACGAACGCAACGGTCTCGAGTTCGGCCTGGGGACCTCGGATAACCCGATCTTCGCAGGGATGCACCAGGCGTCTGCGGCCGTGTGCGGCGCCTCGATCACCGCGGCGGAGCTGGTGGCCGGCGGCCGCGCTCAGCACGCTTTCAATCCCGCCGGGGGGCTGCACCATGCGCGCCGACGCGAGGCCTCGGGGTTCTGCATCTACAACGACCCGGCGACCGCTATCGCGAAGATCCTCGAGCTCCAGCCCGACTGGCGCGTGATGTACGTGGACGTAGACGTGCACCACGGAGACGGGGTGCAGTGGATCTTCTACGACGAACCCCGCGTGCTCACGGTCTCCTTGCATCAATCGGGGCGTTACCTATACCCCGGGACCGGCTTCGAAGACGAGACCGGAACGGGCGAGGGGGCCGGGACCTCGATCAATGTGCCGCTGCTTCCCCTGACCGGCGAGGCCGACTACCTCTGGGCTCTCGACCGCGTGCTCACCGAAGCCGCCGGCGCGTTCAGGCCGCACGTGATGGTCACGCAGCTGGGGGCCGACACGCACTACAACGATCCCTTGGCCAACCTCGGTCTCACGATGGCCGCGTATCCCCCGATGGCCCGGACCCTTCATCGCATCGCCCACGAGCTTTGCGAGGAGCGTTGGATCGCGACGGGGGGTGGGGGTTACCAGGCAGAGACCGTGGTGCCCAAGGTGTGGACGATCCACTTCGCTGAGATGTGCGGAGCGCCTGAAGTCATCCCCGCGGACTGGTTGGACGACCTGCCTCCCGAGCAGGTCTCGCGTCCTTATCGCTCGGAGGTCGAGCGGTCGGTCGAGCGTGTGCTCGAGGCATGTGTGCCTCGCCTGGGCGCGCTCGCTTAACCTTCGCTCTCCAAGGAGGAGACATGAGCGCGTTCCACAGGTACATCGGCTTCGCGATCCCCGCCGGGTTCATCCTCCTCATGCTGTGGTCGATCTTCACGTTGTTCCGCAAGCGCCCGCCTCATGACTGGTTCTGGAACCTGCTGGGCCTACTCCAGGCGATCATCGCCATCCAGGTCATCGTGGGCGCGGTGTTGTTCGTGGTCGGCAACCGTCCCCCACCTCAGGACCTGCGCTGGCTGCACTACTTCTACGGCGGGCTATTCCCTGCGATCGTCCTGATCGGCGCGCACCGCATCGCCGCCAAAGAACGCTGGCGCGAGGTCCCCTGGCTGGTCTTCGGGTTCGCGGCGTTCGTCAACTTCGGTCTCACGAGCCGGGCTCTGATGACCGGCCTCGGCGTCGGCGTCTAACCATCGCCGCGTAGCCATGAACCTCGTTGATCTAGTCGTCAGCGTGCTCGCCGCGCTGTCGGCCTATCGGGGGTGGCGGTTGGGTCTGCTGGGACAGGTCTTCGAGCTCGGCGGTGGTTTCCTCGGCCTGATCGGCGGGGTCGCGCTCGGCCCGACGGTGGCGAAGGCTTTCACGGATGGAGGGGGACTGCAGCGCGCCCTGATCTCGCTCATCGTGGTCTTCGTCCTGATGTCTGTGGGCCAGACCATCGGCCATCTGCTCGGTCGCCGCGGAGGTGCCATGGCCGATCGCGCCAGGTTGGGCAGCTTGAACTCCGGCCTCGGCTCCGCGTTCGGTGTCGTCATCACGATCGTGTCGTTCTGGCTCGTGGGCTCCTTGCTCGTCCACGGGCCGTCGCGAGCTATCGCGAGCCCGTTCCGGGATTCCAAGCTGCTCGAGCTGGCCAACGACGCTCTGCCGCCACCCCCGAACCTTCTGGCGCAGTTCCAGCAGTACCTGAACACGTCTGGCTTCCCCCAGGTCTTCGCGGGCCTGCCGCCGGAGCTTGGCGCCCCCGTGAAGCTCCCGTCGCCCGGTGAAGCACGGAGGGTGGTCAGGAGGACGCAGGACTCCGTGGTGCAGGTCTCGGTCGCGGCGTGCGGCGGAACGCAACTGGGCAGCGGGTGGGTGGCGGCTCCCTCGACGATCGTCACCAACGCACACGTGGTTGCAGGCGGTGACGACGTCGTCGTCAGGGAGTTTGAGGGGGCCGAGCTGGGTGGCACGGTCGTGGTGTTCGACCCCAAGACGGACGTCGCCGTGTTGCACGTCGAAGGACTCAGCGCGGCCCCTCTGAAGCTGGACCAGCGCGACCTGGAGCGTGGAGCGTCGGGTGCGACCCTCGGTTATCCGGGCAACGCCGGTGGAAGACTGGTCACGCACGCTGCGGCCGTCGCCGCCCGCTACGAAGAAGCGAACGGGCTCGACATCTACGGGCGCCGCGATGTGAGTCGCGACGTCTACGCGATCCGATCTCCGGTGCGCCAGGGGGACTCGGGTGGACCCTTCGTCACCTTCAACGGAAACGTCGGGGCGGTGGTGTTCGCGGCGTCTACGACCGACGGCGACACGGGCTACGCGCTGACGGGCCGGGAGGTGGCCGACGAGATAGCCAAGGGGTCCAGGTCCTCCACTGCAGTCGATACCGGAGAGTGCACCCGCTAGAGCTAGGCGGTCTGGCCCCCGTCGACGACGAGCGTCGTCCCGGTGACGAAGGTGGACGCGTCCGAGGCCAGATAGATGGCGGCGCCGACGATCTCTTCTGCCGTTCCGAGCCGCCCCATGGGGATCATCGAGGTGGCGAACTTCAACGTCGCCTCGTCCTTGGTCATCCAGTCGTTCAGGGGCGTGTCGATCCAGCCGGGCGCGATCGAGTTCAAGCGCACGTTCGACGATGCAAGCTCCTTCGCTACGGCCTGTGTGAAAAGTCGCACGCCGCCCTTCGCTGCCGAGTATGGAGAAAGACCCTGGGCACCTTGCACGCCTGCGACCGATGCGATCTGGATGATCGAGCCGCCGTTATCGACCATGGCCTGCGCGGCGAGCTGGGTAGCGTGGAAGACCGAGTCCAGGTTTAGGGTGCGCAGCTTGTCCCACCCCGACGGCCTCAGGCTCACCAGCGGTGACATGAAGTTCGAACCGCCGGCGTTGTTGACCATGATGTCGAGCTTGCCGAGTTCCCCTACGCTGCGGTTCACCAGATTCTCAAGGGCCTCTCGCTGTGTGACGTCGGTCGGGACCACGATCGCCCTGCGGCCGAGGCCCTCGATCTCTTTCGCCAACGTCTCCAGGTCGCCCTCGCTGCGCGCGGCTACGGCCACGTCGGCACCGGCCTCCGCGAACCCGAGCGCGATCGCGCGTCCGATGCCCCGAGAGGCCCCGGTAACGATCGCGACCTTGTCTTTCAGCGAGAACAACTCGGTGCTCATGAACGGAGCCTCCTTAGACGAGTGGGTCTTACGATGCCATTGATGGATGTCAGCCGAAGCATCTCACCCCAAGAGGCGCGGGATGCATTGCTCCAGGCCGGCGTCACGGGGCCACACCGCTCGCATTCTCGCGAGAGCACGCTCGCGAAGGTCGCCCCGCTGATCGAGGGCGACCCGGACAAGACGTTCGGTCTGTCGGGGATGGAGGCATTGGGCCCCGCCGAGGTCCTGGGCTTCATGGCCCAGCTCACGGGCTGTCCCGCAGACATCGAATGCCTGGACGACGACTCCATCGATCCCGACCTCACGATCGGCGGGATAGTGGCAGCGGCCGAACGGCTGCGAGACCACGCTGCCAGAGGTGGAACCCTCCTGGTCGCTACCGGGCATCCGACCGGCATGCTCGAGCACAACGTTCGCATCGTCGATGCCTTCACGGTCGCCGGCGGCAAGGTGCTGCGTCCGCGCGAAGAGCAACAGATCACTTTCAAGCACAAGCCCAACCGTCACTTCGAGGTGCGCTACACCGGCGGCGTGGCTTGTCTGGCCGACTGGGGCCAGTTGAAGCACACGCATCTCTCGGAGGCGATGGAAGCGATGCTCGACGAACAGCCGTGGCCCGAGATGGTGTTCGCCGATCACGGTTTCGCGGGGGCCGCCATCGAGCGCGGCATCCCGACGATCGCCGTGATGGACATCAACGACCACGCGCTCGCGGTCGCGTGGGGCCAAGACCGCGACGTGACGATCGTCCCCATGGACGACAACCGGCCCCCCCGCCTGTACGAACCCTCGTGGAGATTGTTCGAGCAGATCATCGGAGGAGAGCAGTGACCGATCGCCCGATCCGAACCGTGTTGGTGGATTGTCTTGGAGTAACCGATAAGGACGTCGTCCTGGTGGTGACCGACCCAAAGCGTCGACCGATCGCCGCGCGCCTGGTGGACGGAGCTCGTGCGATCGGCGCCGAAACGGTGCTCATCGACATGAGCGAACGCGAGACCCACGGGACCGAGCCGCCCGCTTCGGTCGCTGCTGCGATGTTGGAGTGCGACGTGTTCATCGCGCCGACGACCAAGTCGCTGTCACACACCCAGGCTCGCAAGGCGGCCAACGAACGCGGAGTGAGAGCCGCCACCATGCCCCAGATCACCGAAGACATGCTGGAGCGCACCATGGCGGCGGACTATGCACAGGTCCGACACCGCTCGGGTCTGCTCGCCGAGGCATTGACCGCGGGCTCCCAGGTAGGCATCACGAGCGAGCAAGGAACGGACCTCACGCTCAGCATCGAGGGACGCACGGGCATCTCCGACGACGGGGATCTCCGGGAGCCGGGGTCGTTCGGGAACCTGCCGGCGGGGGAGGGATTCATCGCACCCGTGGAAGGAAGGACGGACGGTGTCATCGTCTTCGACGGTTCGATCTGGCCGACGGGTCTGCTCGAAGAGCCCCTGGTTGTCGGGATCGAGGCCGGTTACGCGGTCGACATCAGCGGATGGCGCGCGGAAGAGTTCAAGAAGACCCTCGAGCCGCACGGGCGCGAGGCCTTCGCGGTTGCCGAGCTGGGCATAGGGACGAATGACGCGGCCCGATTGACAGGCAATGTTTTGGAGGACGAGAAGATCCTCGGAACGATCCACCTCGCCTTCGGCGACAACCACACCTTCGGCGGGACGATCCGCGTCTCGTCACATCAGGACGGCATCGTTATGACTCCCAGCCTGACGATCGACGACCAGCCCTACCTCGAGGCCGGTCGGCTGCTGGTCTAGTCCGCGGAATACCCCCTCTGAGCAGGGAAAACTGCGGGCGTATACTCCCAGGAAGCATGGCCACGTCGTCCGATTCATCCGGTAGTGGAGGCTCCTTGATGGGGCGTTTCCTGACCGTGGGCGAGGTGGCCCGGCACCTGAGGGTGTCGAACATGACGGTGTATCGCCTCGTGAAGCAGGGCCAGTTGGCCGCAGTCCGTGTGGGAAGGGGATATCGCATCCGGGAGGACGACGTCCGTAAGTACCTGGAGCAGCGCTACATGGACGCAGGCTAGAGCTACAACGCCCCGGCAGCGCAAGGGCCGTCTTCGGACGGTCTTTTTGTTGCCATGCGCGCGGCGACACACCGCTGAGTGGAGGTTCTTGGTCGGTGGAGTCGGACGTCGAGAAGGTTTATGAACGCGTGCTGGGTAGTCCCGGCCTCGTATTCATGTTGGGCGGGCTGGATACCGGCAAGACCACTTTTGCCCTCGAGCTTGCAAGGCGCGCATCTGCTGCCGGGATCTCTGCTGCGCTGGTCGACGCCGATATCGAGCAGTCCACGGTCGGCCCCCCCACCACAGTTGGTCTCAAGTGGATCAACGACTCCGCTCAGGTCGACCGGGCCTCGCTGCGGGCGGCTGATCAACTCGGCTTCGTGGGCTCGCTCAACCCGCGCGAGCACCTGCTGCCGCTGGTAACGGCCACCGCGAAGCTCGTGCGCAGGGCGCGAGAGGCCGGAACCCGGTTGATCGTGGTCGACACGACCGGTTTCGTGGCCGGTATCTACGGCCAGACCCTCAAGTACTTCAAGATGGACGCGCTGCGACCGGATTTCGTGATCGCCTTCGAGCGGGGCGGTGAGCTCGAGTCGTTGGTTGGTATGGCGCAGCGCTTCACGTCGGCCGAGGTGATCGAGGTGAACGCGGTCGATCAGTTCGCCAGCCGTTCTGCGGAAGAGCGGGTACGTTTCCGCGAGGAACAGTTCGCGGCTTACTTCGCAGACGGCTCCTCGCGCTGGCGGGTCAAGCCAACCGTCTTCATGCCCACCCTTCCGCCCGAGTTCGATCTCAGCCGGTTGGACGGATTAGTCGTTGGCATGGAGGATGGGAGAGGATCCTGTCCCGGTATCGGGGTTCTCGAATACGAGGCCTCGGAAGGCATCCTTCGGATGGTGTCGCCCGTCACCGAGGGAGTGCGCGGACTCAGACTGGGGTCTTCCAGGATAGATACTGAAGGTCGTTCCAAGGGGCCGGTTACCCTCCGGCAACTGTTCGGCACGGAATAGAAGGGCCGGAGGAGAAGAGAAGTATGCCGTCACTCGTCAAGAAGCGCCGCAAGAAGATGCGTAAGAAGAAGCATCGCAAGATGCTGAAGAAGACGCGTTGGCAGCGGCGTCAGCAGGGGAAATAGTCCCCGCTTACTAAGCCAGGTAGCTCGGTACGGTCTCCGCGGCGACGTCCGTGAGTCGTGCTTTCCGGCGCTTGGCCGCCAGAGAACGCCGTTCCTGAGAGGTCAGGCCTCCCCAGATGCCGAACCGCTCGGCTTCGGCGAGCGCGAACTCCAGGCAGGGCTGTCGAACGGTGCAGTTTGCGCACACGGCTTTAGCGACCTCGGATTCCTGCTCTGCAGGGGGGAAGAACATCTCGACCGGAATCTCTCGACAGGCCGCCAGGTCTTGCCATTCTTGGTTCGACGCCACTGGGCGACCGCTCCGATCTTTGGTTTGGGGAAGGTAAGCAGGCCGGAGTCTAGGAACGGGCCGCACCCCCGTCAATAGCTTTGCCTTGTTATCTCCTCAGATCCGCGTTGCACCTGCGCCATAAGATGCCGCAGGTGAGCAAGAGGGACGTTGTGACGTTTCTTTCCGACTACGGGCTGGAAGACGAGTTCGTAGGGGTTTGTCACGCGGTCATGCTCCGCATCGCTCCGCACCTGAGGATCGTCGATATCCACCACAACATCTTGCGACAGGACGTTCGTCACGGCGCCGTCGTCTTGCTGCAGTCGATCCGCTACCTGCCCGAATCCGTGCACCTAGCGGTGGTGGATCCGGGCGTGGGCTCCGGTCGGCGGGCGGTAGCTCTCGAAACGGGCCGTGGAGAGACCTTCGTGGGACCGGATAACGGGCTTTTGATCCCGGCGGCGGAGGGCTCGGGCGGCATCAAGCGGGCTTTCGAGATGACCGACCGCCGTTTCCAACTCACTCCCGTCTCGCGCACCTTCCAGGGACGCGACGTGTTCGCACCCGCAGCCGCACATATCGCCGCAGGCGTCGCTCCTCAGGAGTTGGGCCCGGCGGTCGCTCCGGATGAGCTCGTGCGACTCGAGATCCCGGAGGCTTGGGTACACGACGACCACCTCCACGCCGAGGTCTTGCAGGTCGACCGTTTCGGCAACCTCCAGCTCAACCTCGCTCGCGAGCAACTGGAGAAGGTCGGCGTCTCCACCGGCGACCGGTTGGAGATCAGGGTCGAGGGACATCGCCTACAGGTGTCTCTGTGCGAAACCTTCGCGGACGTGGATGCAGGCGAATACGTGTTGATCGAGGACTCCTACGCCTACGTCTCGCTTGCCGTTAACAAGGGAGATGCTGCGGGGCGGCTGAGGGCTCGTTCCGGTTCGACCGCCATCGTGGGGCCTGCTCCCCGCGGTTAACCTCGTCCGCATGACCGGCCGCAGGGTACTCATCACAGGCGTCTCCCGTTTCCTCGGGCTGCGCCTTGCCAAACGCCTCGAAGAGGACGACGACGTCGAGCTCGTGATCGGCGTTGACCTCCAGGAGCCCCCCTTGCCGGTCAAGAAGATGGACTTCGTTCGGGTCGACATCCGCAACCCTCTGATCGCACGTGTCCTCGAAACCACGAAGGTCGACACGCTGATCCACACGAATATCTCATCCAGCCCTGGTCGTCTCGGTGGGCGTTCGCAGATGAAAGAGAACAACGTGATCGGCACGATGCAGTTGTTCGCGGCCGCTCAGCGGACCGAGCGTTTGCAACGCGTGGTGATGAAGTCGTCCACTGCCATCTACGGATCGAGCCCACGTGACCCCTCGCTGCTGCCAGAAGACCACGCCTCTCGCCAGGTGGACCTGTCGGGATACGGCAAGGACTGCGCCGAGGCCGAGCAGTATGCGCGCGACTTCGGACGCCGCCGTCCCGACGTGGACCTGATGATCCTGCGCACCCAGAACGTCGTGGGGCCAACGGTGAAGACGAGCATGACCGACTACCTCTCGTTGCCGGTGATGCCGACGGCGCTTGGTTTCGACCCCCGACTCCAGTTCCTTCACGAGCAGGACGCGGTCGAAGCTCTGTACCTCGCCTTGAAGTCGACGGCCACAGGGATCTACAACATCGCCGGCGACGGCGTGGTTTATCTGTCCCAGGCGATCCGTCAGCTTCAGCGGGTCGAGTTGCCGATCTTGTTGCCGGCCGCGACGACCGCGGCGAACCTCCTTCGCCGCTTCGGTGTGATCGACTTCCCCACCGATCAGCTCAAGCTGATGCTCTTCGGTCGGGTCGTGGACATCCGTCGCGCCAAAGAGCGCCTGGGGTTCGAACCTGCTTTCTCGACCGCCGAGACCCTGCGGGACTTCCGGGACCACCGCAACCACGAGGTCGTCCCGGAGCCGAACATGCGCCCCACCTGGGAGCGCGAACTGTTCGAGTTCCTCAAGCAGCAGTCCGAACAGAGACAAACGGTTTAGTGCACTGATGGCTGACGCAGAGGTCATCCGGCTGGATAGGGCCCGTTCGGCCCGAACGGGTCCCAGCAGGCCCGGGGCGCGCGTGAAGTGTCATGCGACGACGTCCAGCGGCCGGCCTTGCCGCAACTTCGCAACGGACGGGAGCGATTACTGCAGCGTGCACACGCGCTCCGCCCCCGTCCAACCAGCGCGTTCGACGGCCTCCTCTGGTGACGGACGCGTCCGTTCGGGTTCGCCATTGCTCTCGGGGGCGACGCCCCAGCGCGGGGCGGTGGAGGAGTTCGTCAGACGCCGGATGGCCGGCGACTACGAGATCGACGACTTCGGTCTTGACGAGGAGCTGTACCGAGAGGTGCTTCTGCCTCTGACCCGGCCCTTGTACGAGCGTTACTTCCGGGTTCGCAGCCTCGGGGTCGATCGCATCCCCGATACTGGCCCGGCCCTCATCGTCGGCAACCACTCGGGGACGATCGCGCTGGATGCGGTGATGGTGCAGTACGCAGTGGCGACCGAGCATCCTGGCAAGCGGATCATCCGCAACATCGGAGCCGATCTCGTCTACGAGCTGCCCTTGATCGGACCCCTGGCGCGCAAGGGTGGCGCCGCGGTGGCATCCGAGGAAGACGCTCGCGAGCTCCTGGCCCGCGGCGAGCTGGTCGGCGTCTACCCCGAGGGCTTCAAAGGCGTCGGCAAGGGTTGGCGCGAGCGTTACAAGCTGCAGCGCTTCGGTCGGGGCGGTTTCATGGAGACCGCGCTGCGGACGCGGGTACCGATCATCCCGGTCGCCATCGTGGGCGCCGAGGAGGCCTTCCCGATGATCGGCAATGCGAAGTGGTTGGCGAAGGCTCTAGGCATGCCCTACTTCCCGATCACCCCGACGTTCCCACTGCTCGGCCCCCTCGGATTGTTGCCGTTGCCTTCTAAGTGGGTCATCGAGTTCGGCTCGCCGATCCCGATGGACGACTACCCGGAGGACGCGGCCGACGACGCCATGTTGGTCTTCGACCTGGCCGACCGCGTCCGGGACACGATCCAACAGATGCTCTATCGCAACCTGCAGCAGCGCAAAGGCGCCTTCTTCTAGAGGGCACCGGTCATGACCACTGGGATCGGGATATTCCTGTTCGACGGCGCCGAGGAGCTCGACTGGGCCGGGCCCTGGGAAGTTCTCGCGTTCTGGGCCACGTTCTGGCCGGAGGAAGCTCACGTCTTCACGTTCGCTCGCGACCAGGAGGTCGTCACGTGTGCGAAAGGTCTCCGGGTGCTGCCCGATCACGACCTTCACTCACTGCCGCCGATGGATGTGCTCGTCTATCCGGGCGGTCAAGGCACGCGAGCCCACTTGGACGATGAGACCCTCAAGGACTGGGTCAGGGAGACCGCGGGCTCGGGGGTGTTGATGACCAGCGTCTGTACGGGAGCGCTCGTCTATGGCGCGGCCGGGCTCCTCGATGGCCGGCCCGCAACCACCCACTGGGCGTCTCTGGACCTCTTGAGTTCGCTGGGCCGCGATATCGAGATCAGAGACGAGCGCTTCATCGATGACGGCGACGTGGTCACCGCCGCAGGGGTATCGGCTGGGATCGATATGGCGCTGCATCTCGTATCCAGGCTGCAGTCCGCGGACCGCGCCCGCGAGGTGCGCCGGGGGATCCAGTACGACCCGGCCCCTCCGATCTAGCGCCTCGCTGCTAGCGCTTCGTCAAGCCTGCCAGATCCGCAACACGCCCAGGAACCCGGCGAGCGTGATCGCCGCTAACAGCAGCCCAAGCGCGTACAGCGTGTTTCTTCTCATGGCTCCAAGGATAAGAGCAGCGAGTTACACGAGCTTCCGGTCGGTGGCCCAGCGTGTGAGCTCGTGTCTGTTCGACATCTGGAGCTTACGCAGGACGGCCCCGACGTGGGTCTCTACCGTCTTGATCGAGATGTGCAGTCGACCGGCGATCTCTTTGTAC
>Ga0208612_1000169_pt1 | contig 34397 bp, 31 predicted proteins | sample AntDryMetagUQ889_FD_188089 | JGI IMG/M metagenome (GOLD analysis project Ga0208612, IMG submission 188089) | Polar desert microbial communities from Antarctic Dry Valleys - UQ889 (SPAdes) | ecosystem: Environmental > Terrestrial > Soil > Desert | place: Antarctic Dry Valleys | collected 2008-12-31 | reverse complement strand
GCCGGTGGTCCGGGTGATCTAACCCCCATCTCTGGCCACTTGATCTAACCCCCATCTCTGGCCACTCCAGATGAGAATCCAGCTAGTGCTCCGTCTCGTAACGATCGACCGGAAACGGCTGGCCGATGTCGAACTTGGACGCATCCCGGATTTGGAGGTGTGGATGCGTCCCCCGTCTGTGTTCGTTCGTGAGCTGTTGCCCGAGGAGGGCAACCGGCTCAAGCGCCTGTCGCGCAGGGCCGTCTCGGAGGCCAAGCGCGAGCGTGCGTTGATCGTGTGGGCATCGGCGACGCGGATGCCGGTCGCGCAGATCGCCACGCTCGTCGGGACCGACGAGTCCCACGTTCGGAAGGTCGTCCACGCGTTCAACGAGCGGGGGTTCGCGTCGCTGGACCCTGAGCAGCGGGGCGGGCGACCCCGCCGGATCACCGACGAGCAGCGCGCTCGGATCGTCGCGGTGGCCGGTGCCCGTCCCGACACGCTCGGGGTGCCCTCGACGCGCTGGTCGCTGAAGCGTCTGGCTCGGTATCTGCGCGAGCAGCAGATCGTCGAGGTTTCCCCGGCGCACCTGGGCCGGATCCTGGCTGGTGCCGGACTGTCCTTTCAGCGCACCCGCACCTGGAAGGCCAGCCCCGATCCCAACTACGAGACCAAGGCCGCCAGGGTGATCGCGCTCTACAGGCAGGCCCCCGCGGATGGGGTCGTGATCAGCTTTGACCAGATGGGCCCGATCAGCCTGCGCCCCCACGCTGGCAGCGGCTGGGCCCAGCGCAAGCGACCCGAGCGCCAGCGCGCGACCTTTAACCGCCGTCACGGCACCCGCTACGTCTTTGGCGCCTACGACGTGCACGCCGACCGGCTGCGCACCCGGCTCAAAGCGCGCCGCCGCGGCAGCGACAACCTCGCGTTCATGCGCCAGATCCGCGCCTGCTACCCCAAGCGGCTGCGCATCTACTGGATCCAAGACAACCTCTCGGCCAACTGGACGCCGGACATCCGCGCCTTCGCCGAGGCCAACAACATCGAGCTGGTCGCGACCCCGACCTACGCCAGCTATCTGAACCGCGTCGAGTGCCACTTCCTGCCGATCAGCGAGTTCGTCGTCAAGAACTCCGACTACCTCGACTGGGACGCCTTCAACTACGCCCTGGCCCGCCACATCACCGACCGCAACCGCGCCCACCGCGACCAGCGCCTTATCGACCTCGAACGCCGCCATCAGATCGCCGCCTGACCGATGCACTTCCAGGTGAGAACTTCCGAGACGGAGCACTAGCGGCCATCCATGGCCGCGCCTTGATGGCCAGGGAGCCGTCCTGGCTCCGAGAACGGGCGGCTTCGCCGCCCCTCCGGTTGTCTACTGTCCCGCGGGTGCAGCCCGAGCTCGATCTCGGCCCCCTCACGGTGCAGACCTTCGGCATCTGCCTCGCCTTCGCGTTCCTCGGCTCCGGCGCGGTGCTGGCGCGGCGGCTGATCGAGCTTGACAAGCCCGTCGACTGGGCCTACGAGATGGTCTTCGCCGCCGCCATCGGCGGGCTGGTGGGCTCGCGCGTGGACTACCTGACCCAGAACTGGGGCAAGGTCTCAGGCGATCTGCTGGGCAACCTCCTCTCCGGCTCGGGCCTGGTCTGGTTCGGCGGGCTGGTCGGTGGTGCGCTGGGTGTGGTGCTGTGGGCCCGCTGGCGGGGGTTTTTGAACGCGTCGATGCTCGACGCCTGCGCACCCGGGCTTGCCTTCGGCTACGCGATTGGCCGCGTGGGCTGTCAGGTCTCCGGCGACGGCGACTACGGCAAGGCCACCGATCTCCCGTGGGGGATGGCCTACCCCGACGGTACCCGACCGACGACCGAGGAGGTACAGCCGACCCCGATCTTCGAGACGGCGGCGATGGGTCTGGCGGCGTTGGTGCTGTGGAGCCTTCGCGACAGGTATCGGCCCGGGGTCCTGTTCGGCATCTATCTGGTGCTGGCGGGAATGGAGCGGCTGCTGATCGAGGTCATCCGGCGTAACGAGGCCGTGGTGGCCGGGCTCACCCAGCCGCAGCTGATCAGCATGGCGATGGTCGCGGGCGGCGCGGCGCTGCTGGTGCTCAGGCGGCCGTGGGGCCCGGTCGCCCGCGCCGCCTGACACCGTCGCGCAGCCCGCCCACCGCCGCCGCCGCGCACAGCGCCAGCGCCACCGAGGCGCCGGCCGCGCCGCCCAGGTGGAAGGAGGAGTAGATGCCCACCACGCCGGCGCCCGCGGCGACCGCGGCCCCGGCGGCCATCGCCCGCCCGGGTGTGGAGGCCCGATCCCCGACGGCCGCGGCGGGGGCCGCGAGCACCGCCAGCACCAGCAGGCTCCCCAGTCCCTGCACTGCCACGGCAACCGCGGCGGCCAGCACCAGCAGCAGGGCCACGCGCACCTTGCCGGGGGCGAGGCCGGCGGCCCCGGCCGAGGCCCGGTCGAAGGCCACCGCGACCAGCGGCCGATGAAGCAGGAGCAGGGCGGCGCCACCCACCAGCACCAGGCCGCCCGCGGCGGCCAGGTCGGTGTCGGTGACTCCGAGCGGATCGCCGAACAGGAGCTCCTGGAGGCGTGTGGGCGCCTCGGGGCGCAGCGCCAGCAACACTCCGAGGCCGAAGGCGCCGGACACCACGACGGCGGTCGCGGTGTCCGAGCCGATCCGCTCGTCGCGGCCGGCCAGGGCCACGGCCACTGCCGCCACCGCCACGCCGGCGCCCGCCCCCAGCAGCAGCGGGGCCCCGGCCAGTGCGCCCAGCACGAGCCCGGGCAGCAGGCCGTGGGCCAGCGACTCGGACGGGTAGGCCAGGCGGTAGCTCTTCACCCAGAAGGACAGGGGCCCGCAGACGCAGCCCAGCAGGAGCACCTCCAGGAGCGCGCGGCGGTCGATGCCGGAGCTCCAGGGATCGATCAGGAGCTCGATCGGGCCCACGGGCATTCAGTGATCGTGGTGCTGGACGGCCACGGCGTGCCGGGGCTCCCCGTCGCCGCCGCCCGGCAGCACGATCAGCTCGCTGCCGTAGGTGTCCTGCAGGGCCTGGCGGTCGAGGACCTCGTTCGGGTGGCCGTAGGCGACCTGGCTGCCGTTGAGGCAGAGCACGGCATCGAAGGCGAGCGCGCCCTCCACGTCGTGCGAGGAGACCAGCAGCGTGCGCCCCTCGGCGCGCAGCTCGGCGAACACGGCGCCGATGGTCTCCGCGCTGGTCGGGTCGATCCCGGCCAGTGGCTCGTCGAAGAGCAGGACGGCGGAGTCCTGCACCAGCGCCCGGGCGATCAGCACCCGCTGGCGCTGGCCGCCGGACAGCTCGCCGAAGCGAATTCCGGCGCGGTCGGCCAGGCCCACCCGCCTCAGCGCATCGGAGGCGCGCTCGCGGTCGGCCTTGCGGGCGGGCAGCCACCAGCGCCCACCCAGCGTGCCCATCAGGGCCACGTCGAGGCCGCTGACCGGGAAGTCGAGACGGGCGTGGCCCGACTGGGCCACATAGGCGGGCCGGCCGTCGACCCAGAGGCGCCCCCCGCTCAGCGGCAGCTGACCCATCATCGCCCGGAACAGCGTGGTCTTGCCGCCCCCGTTGGGACCCAGCACGCACACCGACGTCCCCCGGCCGGCGGAGAAGGTCACCCCGGCCAGCACGGGCGGGCCGCCGTAGCCGACCGCGGCATCCTCGACCGTGACGGCGGCGCTCATAGGGCAACCTCGGCCGGGGTCCGCCGCGCGGCGAAAGGGAGGGCGAGAACAAGCGAGGCCACGGCGTAGGTCGCCGCTCCCAGCACTGCGATGGCCGGTCCGGGGGGCACGTCGAGCCAGAGCGACGCGTAGAGGCCCAGCAGCGCCTGGGCCACGGCGATCGTCACCGACAGCGCCACCAGCGACGCGACGCTGCCGGCGAACAGCCGCGCCACCGCGGCGGGCACCACGAACAGGGAGGTGACCAGCAGCGACCCCACGGCCGGCAGCGCGGCGACGGCGGTCACGGCCACCAGGAGCAGCAGGGCCACCTCCGCGCGCCGGTCCGGCACCCCGAGCGCCGCCGCCCCTGAGGGGTCGAAGGAGACGGCCGTCCAGGTCCTCCCGAGCAGGGCGGCGGCCACCAGCGTGAGGGCCGCGGCCCCGCCCGCCACGGCCAGGTCGCTTCCGTTCAGCGCCACCGCGGTGCCGAACAGCAGCCGGTCCACCCCGGCGCCGGATTCGAACACGTCGCTCGCGAGAATGGTGCCGGCTCCCAGCGCGGCCACCAGCATCAGGCCGGTGGCGGCGCCGCCCGGGTCGCGTCCGCTTCGCGCCGCCCGGTCGGTGCCCAGCGCGTAGGCCACGGCTACCGCGAGCGCGGCCAAGCGGGCGCTGAAGCCGGCGGCGCCGGCCACCACGAGGCCGGGGAAGGTGGCGGTGCCCACCGCGTGTGAGAAGAACGCCAGCCGGCGCAGCACCACGAACGCCCCGCTCACACCGCCGGCGACGGCGAGCAGCCCGAGCTCCAGCGCGGCCATACGGGTCGAGCGGAGCTCGAGCAGGTACGCCGGTTCGGGCAGGCCGGCGAGCAAAGCGGTCATCCCGCCAGTGTAAGTGAGAGTCATTATCGAAACGGCCGCCGCAGCGCCCTGCGCCTCAGCCCCCGGCGCGCCCGGCGATGGCTCGCTCGATGAACCGGGCCGCCAGGTTCTGCACCTCGAGGTCGTGCTGCAGCGACCGGTGGTCCCCGCCGGGGAAGACCACGAGGCGCTTGGGGTCCGCCGCCGCCTCGTGCAAGCCCTCGCTGACCGTGTAGGGCACCCGTTCGTCGCCCCTGGCGTGGAGCAGCATCAGCGCGGTCGCGGGACCGAGGGCGGCCGCCGCCACCCGCAGGTCCAGCGTCTTCAGCCAATCCACCGTCGCTGCGCGATCGACCCGGAAGCCGGTCAGGTCACCGGAGGCGATCCCGCGGGCCAGCCCGTCAGCGGGCGCCGGGCAGATGGCCACCACGGCGGCGATCGCGGCGGGGTCCAGCGCCGCCGCCTGGATGGCCAAGAAGCCGCCGAGGCTCGACCCGCGCAGGGCGACGTGGGGCACGTGCTCGCCCATGAAGTCGCACATGGCCAACACGTCGCCGGTCGCTGTCGGGGAGAGCTCCCCCGAGGAGCGACCGTGGCCGCGGGCGTCGAAGGCCAGTGCGGCCAACCCCCGCTCGCGGCAGGTGCGGGCGAAGTCGAAGTGGCTCTCCTTGGCCGATCCCGCGCCATGGAGGATCACCACGCCCCCCGAGGGTTCGCCCTCGGGTTCGAAGAGGGCGTAGGCCAGGCCGTCGCGCTCTCCCAAAGCGGGGGGTGCAGGCGGAACGTGCTTCATACTCGCGGACCCTATGCCTCAGAAGCGGCCCGAGCCCACCCTGGCCCCGACCGGCCCATCAGCGCTGCCCGCGGGCCTGGAGCAGGTCTATCCGCTGGGCTCCGACCTTGGCCCCGACGGCGGGCTGCGGGTCGGCGGGTGCGACGTCCGCGAGCTGGCCCGCGAGCTCGGGACGCCCGCCTACGTTTACGCCGAGGAGGACCTGCGCGCCCGCGCCCGCGCCACGCGGGAGGCGTTCGCGCGGCGCACCGGACGCTTCGAGCTGCTCTACGCCAGCAAGGCCTTCCCCGCCACCGCGGCGCTGCGGATCTTCGCCGAGGAGGGGCTGTCGGTGGACTGCGCCTCCGGCGGCGAGCTGCACCTGGCGCTGCGGGCCGGCTTCGATCCCGAGCGGGTGTACCTGCACGGCAACAACAAGTCCGAGGCCGAGCTGGAGTACGCGCTGTCGGTCGGAGTGGGCCACATCGTCGTCGACTCCTTCGACGAGATCGATCGCCTGGAGCGGATCTGCGGCGGCGCGGCCCAGCGCCTCCTGCTGCGCGTGACGCCGGGCATCGAGCCCCAGACCCACACGGCGATCCGCACGGGCCAGGAGGACTCCAAGTTCGGCATCCCGATGCGCGAGGTGGAGCGGGCGCTGGAGCGGATCGGGCGCACGAGCCTGCAGCTGCGGGGCATGCACGCCCACATCGGCTCCCAGGTCTTCGACACGGACGTGTACGAGTCGCTGGCCGATGTGCTGGCCCAGATCGGCGACTTCCCGCTGCTCAACCTGGGCGGCGGCTTCGCGATCGCCTACACGCGCGCCGACCGGCCGCCGCCGGCCGCCGAATACGCCGAGGCGATGCTGGCCCACGCCCCCGACGACGTGACCGTGCTGTGCGAGCCCGGCCGCTCACTGGTCGGCAACGCCGGCATCTCGCTGTACACGGTGGGCACGGTCAAGGAGATCCCCGGCGTGCGCACCTACGTGGCCGTGGACGGGGGGATGGCCGACAACATCAGGCCGATGCTCTATGGCGCGGTGTACGAGTCCGACGTGGTCGATCGCTTCGGCGACTCCACCCCGTGCCGGATCGTGGGCATGCACTGCGAGTCGGGCGACGTGCTGATCTCCGAGGCGACGCTCGAGCATCCGCGCCCCGGCGACGTGCTCGCCGTCCCGGCCACGGGCGCCTACGGTCACGCGATGGCCAGCAACTACAACGCGGTGCCGCGGCCGCCGGTGGTCTTCTGCCGCGACGGCGAGGCCCGCGTGGTGGTGCGTCGTGAGACCTACGACGACCTGACCCGGCGCGATGTCTGAGATGCCCCCGGGGGGGGACGTCGCCTCCCCAAACCCTCCTGCCGCCTCACCACGGCCGGTGTCGGCGTTCAGGATCGGCCTGCTGGGCCACGGGACCGTCGGCGCCGCCTTCGAGGAGCTGCTGGCGCAGCGCTCCGACGCCATCGCCGAGGAAGTGGGCTTCCGGCCCGAGATCTCCGGTGTGCTGACCACGAGCGAGGGCGACTTCGACGACATCCTCGAGCGCTCCGACCTGATCGTCGAGCTGATCGGCGGCACCGAGCCGGCGCTGGGCTACGCATTGGCGGCGATGGAGTCGGGCAGGCACTTCGTGACCGCCAACAAGCAACTCGTGTCGCGGCACGGCGAGCAGCTGTTCGAGGTGGCAGGCCGCGTCGGCGTGCAACTGCGCTTCGAGGCCGCGGTGGCCGGCGTCGTCCCCGCCATCCGCGTGATCTCCGAGACGCTGGCCGCGGCCCACATCGACCGCGTGCACGGCATCGTCAACGGCACCACCAACTTCATCCTCACGGCCATGGAGCGCACCGGAGCCTCCTACGAGGACGCGCTGGCCGAGGCCCAGCGCCTCGGCTACGCGGAGTCCGATCCAACCGACGACGTGACCGGCGCCGACGCCGCCGCCAAGATGGCGATCATCGCCCGGCTGGCCTTCGGCGCCCCGGTGCACATCGACGAGGTGCCGCGCGAGGGGATCGAGCAGATCACCGCAGAGGACATCGCATACGCGCGCGAGCTGGGGCTGTCGCTGAAGCTGATCGGCAGCGCCGAGCGCGTCGACGGCGGGCTGTCGGTGATGGTCTACCCGGCCTTCCTGTTCGCCGGTCACCCCCTCGCGGCGGTGAGCGGCTCCTACAACGCGGTGACGATCGAGTCGCCGGCCATCACCGAGATCACGCTGTCGGGCCCCGGCGCGGGCGGCTCGCAGACGGCCTCCGCCGTGCTGGGCGACGTGATCAGCGCCATGATCCCTCCGCCCTTCAACCCGCCGCCCGCCGAGCCGGTCGTGCTGGTCACCGACCGCGAGTCGTCCTTCTACCTGCACCTGGAGGTGGCCGACCATCCCGGCGTGCTCGCGCAGGTGGCCGAGATCCTCGGCCTCCAGGGCGCTTCGATCCAGTCGGTGGTCCAGAGGGGCCTCGGCGCGGACGCCCGCCTGGCCATGGTGATGCACCCGGTGCTGGAGTCGAGGTTCCGGGCTGCGGTGGAGCTGATCGGGCGCCTGGACTTCGTCCGGTCGCCGCCGCGGGTCATCCGCGTGATCGGGGAGACGTTCGAATGATGCGGATGCGGACGATTCGGCATCCATGCCAAATCGGGATGGGGATGCGGACGATTCGGCATCCATGCCAAATCGTCCCATGACCCTCTGGCGCTACAAGGACCGCCTGCCGGTGGATCCCCTGGTCACCCTCGAGGAGGGTGACACTCCGCTGGTGCACGCGCCGGTGATCTCCGAGAGGGCGGGTTGCGAGGTGTGGCTGAAGGTCGAGGGAGCCAATCCCACCGGCTCGTTCAAGGACCGCGGGATGACCGTGGCCGTGTCGGCGGCGGTGGCCGAGGGGGCGGAGGCCGTGGTGTGCGCCTCGACCGGCAACACCGCGGCCAGCGCCGCCGCCTACGCCGCCCGCGCCGGGCTGCGCGGGGCGGTGATCGTGCCCGAGGGCAAGATCGCCACCGGCAAGCTGGCCCAGGCGCTGATGCACGGCGCGCGGGTGATCGCCCTGCGCGGCAACTTCGACCAGGCCCTGACGCTGGTGCGCAAGCTGGCCGATCGCCACCCTGTGGCGCTTGTCAACTCGATCAACGAGTACCGGATCGAGGGGCAGAAGACGGCGGCGTTCGAGATCTGCGACGCGCTGGGGGAGGCCCCCGACGCCCTGTGCATCCCGGTGGGCAACGCGGGCAACGTGACCGCCTACTGGCGCGGCTTTGAGGAGTACGGCGTGCGACCGCACCTCTACGGCTTCCAGGCCGCGGGGGCGGCGCCGCTCGTCAAAGGCGCTCCGGTCGAGTCGCCCGAGACGGTGGCCTCGGCCATACGGATCGGCAACCCCGCGCGGTGGGAGGAGGCCATGGGCGCCTTCACCGGCTCCCGGGGCCAGGTGCGCGCGGTCAGCGACGAGCAGATCCTGGACGCCTACGACCTGCTGGCCGCGCGCGAAGGGGTCTTCTGCGAGCCGGCCTCGGCCGCGTCGGTGGCCGGCCTGCTGGCCCACGGCTCCGAGGGGCGGGTGGTGTGCGTGCTCACCGGCCACGGCCTCAAGGACCCCCAGACCGCGATGAACCGCGCCTCCTCGGTGATTCCCTGCGAGCCCGACATCGAGAGCGTCGAGCAGGCCGTGCTGGAGGCAGGACCGGACACGACGTCCGGTCCGTTTGGGGCATCGGCGTGAACCGCCGCCGCATCGTGAGCGTGCCCGCGTCGTCGGCCAACCTCGGGCCGGGCTATGACGCGCTGGCCGCGGCCCTGTCGCTCCACCTCGAGCTCGAGGTGGAGGAGACGGGCGAGCTCTCGGTGGAGTGCGATGTCGCGGGCATCCCGCTGGACCGCACCAACCTGTGCGTGCAGGCCTTCGAGGCGCTGCACCCCGCCGCCGGGCTGTCGTTTCGGATCCGCTCGCAGATCCCACCCTCCGGGGGCCTGGGGTCCAGCGCAGCCGCCATCGTGGCCGGGCTGTCGGCCGCCGACCACATGTTCGAGCTCGACGCGCCGCTGTTCGAGCTCGCCCACCAGCTGGAGGGCCACCCCGACAACGTGGCCGCCGCGCTGCTGGGCGGCATCGTGGTGTGCGGCGACGGCGCTCCCGTCCGGATCGAGCCCGCCGAGGGCCTGGAGGGCGTGATAGCCGTCCCGCCCGATCCGGTGTCCACCGGCGAGGCCCGGGCGGCAATGCCCGCCGAGCTGCCGATCGCCGACGCCGTCTTCAACGTGGCCCACGCCTCGCTGCTGATGCTCGGGCTGGCCCGCTCGGACTTCTCCCTCATCGGCCGGGGACTGGCCGACCGGATGCACCAGCGCCGGCGAGCCCTGCTGTATCCCCGCTCGATCGAGCTGCTCGAGCAGGCGCGGGAGCTCGGCGCCGTGGGGGCGACGGTCTCGGGGGCGGGCCCCGCCGTGCTGTTCTGGTGTCAGTGGCAGCAGACCGGCGACGTGCTGGCCGCCCTGAGGTCGAAGGCCGCCGACTGCGACGTGCAGCGGGTGACCTTCGCGCCGGAGGGAGCCGACGTGAGGGCGCTGGAGTGAGCGTGGAGGCCGCCGGCGGCGTGATCGTCCGCGACACGGGGCGCGGCCCCGAGGTGTGCGTGGTCCACCGCCCCCACCGATCAGACTGGTCGCTGCCCAAGGGCAAGCTCGACGCGGGGGAGAGCTTCGAAGAGGCGGCTTTGCGCGAGGTACAGGAGGAGACCGGCCTCGTCTGCCGCCGCGAGGGGGAGCTTGCCTCCGCGCGCTACGAGGACAAGAAGGGTCGGCCCAAGGTGGTCCGCTACTGGTGGATGAGCGTGGAGGACGACCCCGGCTTTATGCCCAACGACGAGGTCGACGAGCTGCGCTGGTGCACGCGCGACGAGGCGCTTGCCCTGCTCTCCTACGACCATGACCGTTCGCTCGTCGCCGATCTGTGAGCTCACCGAGTCGGAGCATGCACCACGCCGCTCCTGCCGACGTGGCGATTCAGGCGTCGCGCGCCACGGCCTCGACGGCCTTGGCGAAGTCGCGGAGGTCGTCCAGCTCACCCAGCGTGCCCCATAGCCTCTGGTGGTCGATCTCGCCGTAGTCGTGCACGAGCAGGTTGCGAAGGCCGGCGGCGTCTGCGAGCCGTGCGGCGAGGTCGGGCTCGATCACACCGGCCTGCGCGAGCGAGGCGAACACGGATTGGTAGTCCTCGGGCGGCTTCAGTCCCAGCTCGCTGATCAGGTGCGCGCCGAGGTCGATGCAGATCTGGATCGAAACCTGCAGCGCTCTCTCCGCCTCCAGTTGGACGTGGACATCCGAGACGACCGCCCGCTCGCCGCGAGTACGCACGTCCTCGAGCACGGCCAGCAGCGAGTCCAGTCGACCCAGCTTGGAGTAGACGCTGTCAGCGTCTACCAAAGCGCCCCTCCGCCAGCCTGTGGCTCACCCCGGCCGCGGTCTGCTCGCGCAGCGGCTTGGTGTCCAGGAACTCGATCAGGGCTCGCGTTTCGCCGCGGACGCGGGTGCGGGGATCGCGGTCGATCAGCAGCTCCCCGTCTCGCCAGGCGCGGTGGCGGAGCAGCGGCGAGGAGTCGTCGAGCACGAGGAGGTCCACCGCTTCGGTGCGGAGCGCGTCGCGAACCTTCCGCGCGAGCTCGATCCGCAGGTCGAAGCGCTGACGTGCATCCAGCAGGGGCGAGGCCCACACCCCCACGTCCACATCCGACAACGGCCCGGCCCTGCTCCGTGCCTGGGAGCCAAACAGGTAGGCGGCCGCAACTTCGTCGTGGTCGAGCGCCTCGCGGAGCCGGGCGCGTCCGGCTTCTTCCAGGGTCTGGGGTTCGCCGGGTTGCATCGGCTCCATGGTGACGCATGGCCCTGACGCCGCCGAGAGCGCGGGGCCGGGACGAGCCCCCCGTCGCTAGCCTCGAACCATGGCTGGGACACCGCTGCGCCTGAGCGTCCTCGACCAATCGCCGATCTCCGAGGGGTCGACGGGGGCGCGGGCTCTGCGCCAGACGATCGAGCTGGCCGAGCTGTGCGATCGGCTGGGCTATCACCGCTACTGGGTGGCCGAGCACCACGGCGGGCCGATGCTTGCGGGCCCGAGCCCCGAGGCGCTGGTGGGGCCGATCGCCGCCGCCACCGGGCGCATCCGGGTGGGAAGCGGCGGGGTGATGCTGCCCCACTACAGCCCGTTCAAGGTGGCCGAGAGCTTCTCCCTGCTGGCCGGGCTCTACCCCGGGCGGATCGACCTGGGGATCGGCCGCGCGGCGGGCACCGATCCGATGACCACGCACGCGCTGCAGCGCGACCGCGGCAAGGCGTCGCCCGACGACTTCTCCGAACAGCTCGCCGAGCTGCTGGCCTACCTGGAGGACCGCCTGCCGGCCTCGCACCCCTTCGCCCGCCTGGCCAAGGCCCTGCCCGGTCTGCCCGAGCGCCCCGAGCCGTGGCTGTTGGGCTCATCGCACCAGAGCGCCGTGTGGGCCGGCGAGACCGGTCTGCCCTACGCCTTCGCGGACTTCATCCACCCCGGCGGCGGCGAGATCGCGGAGCTCTACCGGGCCCGCTTCGCGGACTCCGAGCGCCTGGCCGCGCCCGAGCTGGCCGTAGCCGCCTGGGTCCTGGCCGCCGACACCGACGAGGAGGCGGGCGAGCTGGCCTCCAGCTCGCGCATGGCCATGCGCGAGCTGCGCGCCGGACGGCTGATCCCCGTGCCCCCGGTCGAGAAGGCGCTGCGCTACCTGGAGCGCCAGGGGGCCGGCGGAGCCGGTGGCCGCCGGATCATCCTGGGATCGCCGTCCACCGTGAGGACGGGCATCGAGGAGCTGGCCGACGCCTACGGGGCGCGGGAGGTGATCGTGGTGACGATCACGCACGATCCCGAGGCCCGACGGCGGTCGTACGAACTGATCGCCGGCGAGATGCTGCCCACCCCGCCGGCCCGTGCGCGCGAGGAGAGCGCCGGCATCCCGGCGGCGGCTGCGCCCTAGAGAAAGGCCTTCAGCAGGGCCTGGGTCTTCTTCCTGGACGAGGTTCTCCGCTTGTCGGCCAGGCCGAGCTGGGTCACCCTGCCCTTCTTGACCTCCACCACGATCCGCGCCTTCGAAGCCTTGGCCACGTAGACCGTGCCCGCCCCGACCCGATGGCGGCGCTCGCCGCGCAGCCTCTTGACCACCGTCTTGGCGCGGAAGCCGACCTTCAGCCGCTTGAGCCGGTTCGACCGGCTCGAGCTCAGGGCGAGGACGGCCCGGTTGCGCGAGTAGCCCACCCGTAGGTGGCCGCCGCCGACCGTGCAGTAGCGATCCACGGCGGACGACTTGCCCTTGAGGCTGTACTTGGTGAACGCCCGCCGCACCGAGCCGCGCGTCCGGCCGAGGGCCGCTCGGTTGACCGTGCGGCCGGACACGTTTGCGGTGACCCCCGTGCACAGCCCGGCGCCCCGGCCGGCGCGCGGGTCGCGCACCATCAGCTCCACGTTGCGGTCGCCCTTGCCGCCCGCCGCCTTGCGCACGGCGCGCGGGTCGTTGTAGGAGAAGATCCGGCTCATCGACGCCAGCGCCTCGACGCCCAGCGCGGAGGACGTCGCAGGGTCGCCGGTGGGACCGGGGGCACCGACCGTCCCGGCGTGGTCGACCTGCGTTCCCAGCACCGACAGCGTGCCGTCGCGGTTGTCCATGATCTCGACCAGGCGCTGCTGCTGGGGCCAGTCCACCGATGAGGTGGTCTCGATCGACCACCAGTTCCCCTTCTTGACGCAGCGGGTGGCGCAGGGACGGATCCGGTTCACGTGGGTGTGACCCGACATGTAGGCCACCACGTTGGGATTGGCGTTGAACAGCCGCTCGACATCGCCCCGCAGGCGGATCGGGGCGGAGTTGCGCGGGTCGGCGTCACAGCCCACGTCGCCGTTGCAGGGGCCCGCCGCCTCGTCGGGGGTCGAGGCGACCAGGCGCCGGATCGGGTGGTGACCGAAGACGGCCACCACCTGCCTGGCGCGCTTGGCCTTTCGCAGCTCGGCTCGCAGCCACTGGTACTGGGGCTCGTCCAGGTTGCCCTCGGCGCCGCCCCTGGCCGCCGTCCCCTCCGACGCCGTGTCCAGTGCGACGAAGCGCACACCGCGCTTGGGCGTCCAGGCGTAGTAGGAGGCCGAGCCGCCCGAGCCCGCGTTCTGGGCGGGGTCCACGAACCCGAAGCCGTGGGCATCCTTCTGCGCGCCCGAGCCGTAGATTCGCTTGTTCTGGATCTTGTCCACGAAGCGTCGGCGCGGGTCCGGGGGCACGACGTAGCCGGACTGGGACGCGAACACCTCGTTGGCCCCGAAGTTGGTGACGGGGCTTTGGATGTAGGGCTTGAAGCAGCCGGTGGCCACCGCGTCGGACGACGGGGTCGCCGCGACGTAGCCCTGAACCGCCTCGTCGTGGTTCCCGCTGCTCACGTAGGTGGGCACGGGTGCCGCGCCACGCCTCAACCCGGCGGGCACGAAGGCGCGCTGGGCGCTGTCCATCAGCCCCGTGTACTGCGGCCACGCGCCGTACACGCCCGCCGGTCTGTTGGGGTCATAGAAGTTGCCGTCGCCCGCGCCCCCGTTGTAGTCGCCGTAGTCCTGCAGGCCGGTGTAGCGTCCCGCCTCGTCCAGAGGCAGGCGGGCGAGCGCCGCGCGCTGCTCGGTCGTGCAGCGCGAGTAGTCGGAGATGCCGCTGTTGGGATCCATGCTCGCGCCCCCCTCGAGCAGCTGGCGCAGCCCGGTGACCTCGTTCTCCTGCTGGTTGTCCGCCTGATCGCCGGTGAGCAGCGCCAGGTCCATCGGGGCGCGCGCGCCCTTGGCCCCGGGGTTGGGACTGGCGGTCGTGAACGCGTTCAGCCGCCGCATCGTCGCGTCGATGGTGGCCGGCATCAGCGCCTCCTGGGGACGCTGGGCGCTGGTGTTGGGCGCGACCGGCGCCAGCGAGTCGATTCGCGCGGGCGACTCCTCGTCGATCAGGTGCAGGTCGCTCAGCTGGGCGAAGTAGGTCAGCGACGTCCGGCGCCTGGTGCGGCCGGGTTGCGCCCGCGCACTGCCGATCTCACGCAGTAGCTGCCTCTGACCGGGGCCGGGGGCAAGCGCGGTGAACCCGGGCTTGGCCGGCTCGAAGGGTCCGCCCGCTCCGATCGTGGACTGCCGGGTCGTGACACCCGGAGTCTGGGCGAGGGCCACGCCGCCCGCGCAGAGCATCGCGATCGCCGCGATGGCGAAGGCAACGGCTCGGAGAGTTCTAAGGCTGGATGGGATTCGCATCGCCGCTCGCCACCCGCGGGCCGAGCCCGGAGCAACCTAGCAACCAACACGGCTTCAGCCCGTAGGTTCCGGTGGTATCCGGTCAGCCCGCAGGTTCCGGTGGTATCCGGTCGGCCCAGGGACGCGCCTGCTCGAGCTGGCGCCCGACCGCCAGCAGCAGGCCTTCCGCCAGCGGGGCGCCGATCAGGTGTGCTCCCAGTGGCAGCCCGTCCTCGCTCTGGGCCAGGGGAAGCGAGATCGCGGGCTGGCCGGTCACGTTCATGCCCGCCGTCCACGGCGTGAACTCGCCCGACTTCTTGAACTCGTAGGCGGGATTCTCCCCCAGCGGGTCGATCTCGCCGTGGCGCACGGGCGGCCTGGCCAGCGAAGGGGTGAGCACCAGGTCCCAGTCATTCCAGAAGGACACGATGCCGCGGGCAAAGGCCTGCAGGACGGCGACCGCCGCCACGTACTGCGGCGCCTGGATCGAGTTGCCCGTCTCGTATAGCCACATCGAGAGCGGCTCTATGTTCTTCGCGGAGGGCTCGGTGCCGGTCACCAGCTGGCCGTGCATCACGCTGGCGGCCACCTGGGTGGCCCACAGCGCGCTGAAGGTGGGCAGCAGGTCGGCGCCCTTCCACGGCGCGTCGACCTCCTCCACGTGGTGGCCCAGCGACTCCAGCAGCTCGGCGGCGTCGCGGGTGGCGCGCTCGTAGGCGGGGTCGAGCTGGGCCTCGATCGGCATGTCGAAGGTCAGCGCCACCCTCAGCTTGCCCGGGTCGCGCCGCGACAGCTCGGCGAAGGGAGCCTCGGGCGGGGGAGCCCAGGTGGCGTCGCCGACCTCGTGGCCCGACATCAGGTCGAGCATCGCGGCGGCGTCGTCGATCGTGCGGGTCAGGGCGCCGTCGGTGGAGAGCATGTGGTCGCCCAGGTCGGGGGCGCGCGAGATCCGCCCGCGGCTTGGCTTGAGCCCCACGAGCCCGCAACAGGCGGCGGGGATGCGGATCGAGCCCCCGCCGTCGCTGCCGTGGGCCACCGGGACGGCGCCCCCGGCCACCGCGCCGGCCGAGCCGCCGGAGGAGCCGCCGGTGGTGCGCTCGGGGTCCCAGGGGTTGCGGGCGGGGCCAAAGCGCCGCGGCTCGGTGACCGGCAGGATGCCGAACTCGGGCGTCTGGGTGCGGCCCATGAGCACGAAGCCGGCCGCGCGGAAGCGACGCACCACGGCGGCGTCGTAGTCGGGCGTGAAGTCGCCGAGCAGGTCCGAGCCCTGGGCCATGCGCAGGCCGTTCGCGGCCAGGAACAGGTCCTTCAGCGCGATCGGCACCCCGGCGAATGGCCGCTCGTCCCCGGCCTTGACCGCGTCGGCCGCGGCCAGCGCGCCCTCGGCGTCGACAAGCGTCCAGTGGTTGAGCGGCTCGGTGGCCTCGATCCGGTCGAGCGAGGCCTGGGTCAGCTCGCGGGAAGAGACCTCACCGGAGCGGACGAGATCGGCGAGCTCGAGGGCGGGCTTGCGCAGGAGGTCGTCGGGCACGGCGGGCAGCCTAACCGCCTGCCCGAAGGTGGGCAGTCGGAGGCTCGTGTGCTGTGTCATTGGGTTATCGGGGCACAACCGTGATCGCACAGTTGACACCGGGCGCTCGGCTGAGTCGGGCGTCGGCGGTGAGCAGGCAGCAGTCCAACAGCTCGGCGAGCGCGACATACGAGGCGTCGTAGGCGGACAAGTTCTCCCGGAGCTCCCAGACCCGATCCAAGAGCGAGAACACCGCGTAGCGCGTGATCCCGAGATGTCGCCAGCTATCCAACGCGGTCCACGCGGCGTCGGCGGGCAACTGCTGCGCCATGACCCTTCGGCGCAGCGCGTGCGCGATCTCGGAGTCGACGAGATGGGGAGCATGCAACTGCTCGCCGGCGAGCGCGCGTCGCGCCGGTCCCGCGTTGAGCAGCGCTGCCAGCGCCGCCGACGCGTCGACCACGATCACCTGTCGGCTCGGCCCGCGTCCACGTCGGCGATGATCGTCGCGGTGTCCACGCCGAGGTCGGGAAGGGCACCCAGCAGCGCCGGGTTATCCGCTCTTCGAGAGACCTCCGCGAGCTCCCTGACCGCAACTGCCCCGACCGACGTCGCGTCACGAGCGGCGAGCCGCTCCAGGCGTTCGACGACTTCCTCGGGCACGTTGCGCAGGTACAGGGTCCTCACTGTCGCAGAATGCTAGCAATGTGCTTGCGCAGCGTCAGAGCGGGTGGTCCACGCATCGCGGGCAACCCTGCGGGGCGCCGCCACCTACCTGCTCTCCTGGTTCGACGCCCACCTTTGGGCCTGCGCCGAGCACTACGGGCTGCGCGAGCTGCCGTCGGAGGACTTCCAGCACGACCGCACGTACGGAACCGTCAGGGTCGTCGATCCGTTCGCCTGACGCATCAGTGCCGGCGGGCCGGCCCTCAGCGCAGCTGGGCGACCCGCGAGCGCTCCTCGGACAAGCCCAGCCGCTCCAGCACCTCTTCGGCCAGGCCGAGGTAGTCCTCGGCCAGGTCGGGGCGGCGGTCGACGATCGACTCGCCGCGCTCGGCTGACTCGGCGTAGGCCACCGAGCGCCGCACCACCGACTCGAAGACCCGGTCGCCGAAGCGCTCCTGCAGCTGCTTGAGCGCCTCGCGGGCGTGCACCAGTCGCATGTCGGCGATGTTGAGGACCACGCCCAGCCACTGGAGGTCGGGGTTCAGCCCGTCCTTGGCCAGCTCGACCACCTCCAGCGCCTGCTCCACTCCCTGCAGGGAGAAGTACTCGGCCTCCGAGGTGATCAGCGCGTGGTCGCCGGCCACCAGCGCGTTCACGGTGAGCAGCCCCAGGGACGGGGGGCAGTCCACCAGGATCAGGTCGTAGCGCTTTCCCGCCTCGCGCAGCGCGCGGCGCAGCGTCATCTCGCGGCCCATCTTTCCGCCCAGCACCAGCTCGGCCTCGGCCAGGCCGAGGTTGGCCGGGAGCACGTCGTCGTGGATCGCGTCGAGCGCCTTGGCGCGGCCGGTGAGCACGTCGGCCACCGTGGGGTCGGCGTCGGCGGGCACGTCGAAGTAGTCGGACAGGTTGCCCTGGGGATCGAGGTCGACCGCCAGCACCGACAGCCCGACGCGCCGGAACACGTCGGTCAGCGTCCGGGTGGTGGTGGTCTTTCCCGTGCCCCCCTTCTGGGACAGGATGGTGATCGTGGTGGCCAACGCACGCGCGACGATACCTACCGGCGCGCTCGCGCGCCCACGGCGGGAGGAACGTCCTGGGCGACGGCGAAGATGGGGACGTGCCCGATCTCGCCGGCATCCTGCTCCGCAAGAGCGTTGGCTCCCTGGACAGCGGCCGGGCCCGCTGCTCGGAGTGCCATCGGACTCCGCTGATCGGCGAGCGGCTGCACGAGACAGACGGCGGTCGCCGCTTCTGCGAACTGTGCGTGGCCCACGTGCCCGAGCGCGATCGCGGCGACGTGCGCAGCGAGCGTGTGCACGCCAGCGACCGGCACCTGACGGTCGCTCCGCGCGCCGCCTGACCGCCGCAGCCGACGGGACCGTAGAATCCCGCCGCCATGCGCCAGGTAACGGTCGACACGGTCATCTCCGCCTCCCCTGAGGAGGTCTTCGACTTCGTGGCCGACCTTTCGCAGCGACCCTCCTTCTGCGACCACTACCTGAAGGACTACCGCCTGGCCCGGGCGAACCCGGTGGGGATGGGAGCGGCCGCTCGCTTCCTGCTCGACGGGCCCGTGTTCCGCGAGCGCGCGGGCCTGGCGGTGGTGGAGTGCGAGCGCCCGCGGCGAATCGTGGAGGAGGGCAGCATGGGGCGGCGGGGACGGTCGCGGCTGGCCGCGGTCTACGAGTTCTTCCAGGAGGAGGACGGCAAGACGCGCGTTCAGCTGACCACCCACAGCGAGCCCGCGACGGCGATCGACCGGCTCCGCCAGCGCGGCGCCCACGGCTGGGTCAAGCGCCAGACCAACAAGGCGCTCGATCGCCTCAAGCAGACTCTCGAGGAGCCCGGGCGAGAGCCACTGACCCGGGTGACCATGGCGGGATACGACCCGGCCAAGGCCCCCCGCTTCGGCGGCCACGTCCCGGCTCGGAGAAAGCCCGCGTCCGCCGACGGGTAGACTGCCCGCCGCCATGGCCCTGCTGCGCCTCCCGAGGACGATTGCCGCCTGTCTCACGGTCGCGGCGCTGACCGTCGGGCTCTCCGCCTGCGGAGCGGGGGAGATCGGCACCGAGGAGATACCGGCCCGCGAGGGACTGTCCATCGGCGTGGGCGGGGTCGACTACAACGTGTTCATCACCCGCGAGCTGAACCTGCGGATCACGCCCGACAAGGCCTACTACAAGGGTCCCCCCGCCCCCCCGGGCAAGGTGCTGTACGGGGTCTTCGTGGAGTCCTGTGGCGCGTCGGCGAAGCCGGTGCGCACCGCCGCTGTCCACAACTTCGTGGTCGAGGACAACCAGGGCAACGAGTACCACCCCAAGGAGATGCCCAAGGACAACGCCTTCGCCTATCAGCCCGCGGTCCTCCCGAAGGAGGAGTGCACGCCCGAGCCCGGGAGCATCGCCCAGCAGGGCCCCACCGACGGCTCCATGCTGCTCTACGAGTTTCCTTTGCAGAACACGGAGAACCGCCCGCTGATCCTGCACATCGAAGGGCCGTACGACCTGCTCAAGCAGAGCAGGGAATCCAAGTTCATCGAATTGGATCTGTAGGGCTCGGAGCGCGTTCGGGGCCTACCTCGCTCGGAGGGCGTTTCAGGACTACTTGCGCAGCGCCCGGTCCAGGACGATCCGCGCCGCCGGCGCCGCCGTCGCTCCGCCCGCCCCGTTTCGCACCAGCAGCACCGCCACCGCGATCCGCGGCTTGCCGGCTGGTGCGTAGGAGGTGAACCAGGCGTCGGTGTTCTCGGGGTCCGACGTCTGGCCGCCGTCGGGACCGCGCGAGTCCCCGAGCTCGGCGGTGCCCGTCTTGCCGGCGACCTTGACGCCCGGCACGGCGGCCGCCGTGCCCGTTCCGTGGCTCACCACTTCGACCATCAGCCGCTCGACCTGGTCGGTCACCCCCTTCGAGGCCACCTGCACGGGGACCGCCCGCGTGCGCGGCCGGAGGCTTGGGCGCAGGCGCACCCCGTCGTTGGCGATCGTCTGGGCGACCGAGGCCATCTGCAGCGGGGTCGCCAGCACCTTGAACTGGCCGATGGCGGTAGACCCGACCTCCAGCGGGGTGTTGGTTGCCGAGGCCTGGGGCAGGCTGCTGGGCTGCGCGCCAGGAAGGCCCGGCTCCTCGTTGAAGCCGAACCTCTCGGCGGTGGCCACGAGGTCCTTGGCGCCCACCTTCACGCCCAGCGGGGCAAACACGGAGTTGCACGACTCGGCGAAGGACTCGACGAACGTCCCGCCGCAGGACTCGCCGTTGGCGTTGCCCAGGTCCACGCCGTCGATCACCGCCTTGGTCTCGACGGGGAACTTGTCCGAAAGCTTGACCGCGCCGGCCTTGAGCGCCGCGGTGGTGGTGACGATCTTGAAGGTCGACCCGGGCGGCTGGGGGGCGGAGAAGGCGATCCCGGCCAGCGCGCGGACCTCGCCCGTGCGTGGGTCGAGCGCCGCCACCCCGCCCAGACGGTCGGCCAGGGCCGTGACCGCGGACTCCTGCAGGCGCGTGTCGATGGTCGAGCGCACCCGCCCTCCAGGCTTGGGCCGGGCGCGGGCGAGCACGCGGCGACCCGCCAGCAGCGTCCCCCCGGGCCGGCCCGCCAGCTCCTCGTCGAGCACGCGCTCGAGACCCGTCTTGCCGGTCGGGGCGTCCCGTGCGAAGCCGCGCCGGTAGAGGGCCGTGCGCTCCTTGGGGTCCGCGCTCGGCGCGACGCTGCCGGCGATGGACGAAGCCAGTTCGCCCAGCGGCGAGCTCCGGGCTCCCGCCGGGCCCTGGGCCAGGACCTTGTCGTCGACCGAGACGATCGTCCCGCGGCGCGGCTCGATCGTCCGGCGGACCAGCATCTCGCCGCCGTCCAGCCCGGGGAACGCGAGGTCGGGGGACCAGTCGACCCGCTCACCGCCGACCCGCAGCTCGACCGACCCGCGCAGGTCGCCGAACAGGCGGGTGCGGGTCCTCACCCCGATCCGCACGCGGCCATCTTTCCCACCACTGGGGTCGCCCACCCGCAGCGAGTCGGCCGTAGCCGTTACCGCCGCCTGCTCGTAGGCGCGCTTGAAGGCGGCGGCCGAGTAGCGCCGCCGGGCGGGGTCGCTGATCAAGGAGTGCATGGCCTCGTAGTCGCCGCGCTGCCAGGCCAGCGCGAACTGCCGGGCGACCCGCTCGGACCCCGAGTCGCGGCCCGACCCGGTGGCCACCCCGACAGCCAGCGCGACGGCGGCCAGGACGCCCAGCGCAGGCAGGGCGCGATGGGTCATGCGATGGCGCCTCTGGTGCGGTATCTCGATGGCCAAATCCTTGCTCAGGCTACTGTCCAGCCCGCATGACGGCGCTGGACTGGGGCATCTTGGCGTTCACACTGATCATGGCCCTGTGGGGGTACGCGCAGGGCCTGATCGTGGGCTTTCTCTCCCTGGCGGGGTTCGCCCTCGGCGCGCTGATCGGATCGCGCGTGGCGCCGCGCCTGCTCGAGGAGGGCTCCAGCTCGCCCTTTGCGCCGCTGATCGCGTTGGTCGGCGCGCTGCTGGTGGGCGGGATCCTGGCTTCGGGACTCGAGCTGCTGGGCTTTCGCCTGCGGGGCCGTCTGGGAGACAGCTTGGGCGTGCTCGACGGCATGGGAGGTGCGGTGCTGGTGGCCTGCCTGGGGTTGGCCCTGGCCTGGGTGGCGGGTGCGGTCGCGTTGAACACCCCGGGGGCGCGTGAGCTGCGCGAGCCGATCCAGCGCTCCTCCATCCTCACCCGGCTGAACGCGGCACTGCCGCCCTCGGGCCCGCTCCTGCAGACGCTCGCGCGCTTCGATCCCTTCCCGACGATCGCCGGTCCCGACCCCGGGGTTCGGGCCCCCGACTCGGCGATCGGCCGCGATCCCCAGGTCAGGGCGGCTGCCCGCAGCGTGGTGCGCGTGCTGGGCACGGCGTGCGGGCTGGGCGTGCAGGGCTCCGGCTGGGTGGCCGGCAACGGCCTGGTGGTGACCAACGCCCACGTGATCGCCGGCCAGGACGACACGACGATCCAGGTCGGCGGAGGGGGGCCGCGTCAGGACGCCCAGGCCGTCTACGTCGACGCCGGCAACGACCTCGCCGTGCTCCGCGTGCAGGGGATCGGCGGCGTACCGGCCCTGCCCCTGGATGACGGCGCCTCGCCGGGCACCAACGCCGCGGTTCTGGGGTTTCCGGAGAACGGTCCCTACGACGTGGAGCCGGCCCGGCTGGGGCGCACCAGGACCGTCCTCAGCCAGGACGCCTACGGGCGCGGGCCCACGCGGCGGCGGATCACGGCGCTGCGCGGGCTGGTGCGGTCGGGCAACTCGGGCGGCCCGATGGTCGACGGCGCCGGCCGCGTGGTCGCCACGGTCTTCGCCGCGGCCAGGAAGTCGGGCAGCGGCAGCGGGTTCGGGGTGCCGGACTCGATCGTCCGCCAGGGGCTGGGCCGGGCCCGGGGGCCGGTGGACACCGGGCCCTGTTCGCGGTAGCGGGCTCCCGCCCCTACGAGCCTGACGACAGCAGGCCGATCACCTCGTCGAGGTCATCCGCCCGCTCCGCGGCCAGCCGCTCGCCCTTGCGTCGCAGCGCGCGCAGGTTGTCGGGCGAGGCGTCGTCGAGGTCGTCGCTGGCCTCCGTGAGGGTGGTCTGCAGGCGCCAGTAGCGACCGGGACCCGGGCCCAGGAGGGCCTCGAGCTCCAGGTCGATCGTGTCGGCCACGCCGTCGAAGACCACGTCGATGATCGGGCGCGCCCACTCGAGCAGCCCCCATCCGCTCACCTGCTCGAAGGGCAGCGAGCGGGTGAGCTGTCCCGTGCCGATCGAGAGCAGCAGCATCTCGGCCCCCGGATGGGTCCGCGCCACCTCGGCGTAGGCCAGCATGGCCGGGTTGATGGCGAACACGCCGCCGTCGATCAAGGAGCGGTCACGTCCGCCGACCCGGAGGCTCCAGGGCCTCGAAGTAGGTCGGCGCCGCCGCGGTGGCGCGGGCGGCGTCCCGCATGGCCAGGTCGTCGTCGCGGCTGAGCAGCACCGCCTCGCGGGCGGCGGTGTCGTAGGCGGTCACGAGCACCGGCGTCAAGGCGTCCGGAAGCCGGGTGTCGCCCAGGTAGCGCTTCAGCGCCCGGTCCAGGCCCTCCGCGGAGTATCGCTCGTCGGCCAGGCCCTCCACCGACCGGATGCGCTGGAGCAGGTCCCGGGCGAAGATCCGCGGCCCCTCCGTCTCGTACAGCTCCACGAGCTCCTCGGCCGTGCGGGCCGGGCGGCCGTCGGGCCCGGGCTGGGCGAGGGCGAGGGCGAGGGCGAGGGCGAGGGCGAGGATGCCCCCGGTCGACGTGCCGCCACCAGATCGAACAGGTCGGCCACCGGCCGGCCGGCGCGGCGCTCGAGCTCGGCGAGCACGAGCGCCGGGATGATCCCGCGTATGCCGCCGCCGTCGATGGAGAGGACGCGGATCCGTTCCGCCACCCGGCTGAGGCTATTAGGCGTGGCCGTCAGCTACAAATCTCCGCGTGCCCCGCCTCCTCGCCATCGCCATTCTGATCGGCCTCACCGCGCTCCCCACCGCGGCGGCCGCCGCGCCCAAGCCGGCCAACCCATGCCTCGATCCCGCCCAGCGAAAGGCGCTGCGCTGTCCGGACCTGACCATGACCAGGCCGTTCGGCCTGCAACTCGACCCCTTCGTCCGGCCCGGTCACGTCGTCCTGCGCGCCGGCAACTCGGTGAACAGCGTCGGCGCCGGGCCGGCGGAGCTGTTCGGCGTGCGCTCGAGCCGTTCGCTCATGAAGGCGCGCCAGCGGATCTACAGGCGCCGCGGAGGCAGGCTGGGGATCAGCACCGGGGCGCGCCTTTCCTTCAAGGCCGTCCCCGGCCAGGGGCACTACTGGAAGTACCTGCACGCCGCGCAGTTCGACCTCTACCGCTTGAGCTCGAGTGGGCGGCGGATCAAGCGCGTGAAGAGAGGCCCCAAGGTCTCCTACTGCCTGCGCGACCTCAAGCGCAGCCGCCCCGGCAACGCCCGTTCCCCCCGCCAGCGCGTGTACCCGGCCTGCAACCAGAGCGCCCGGACGCGCAAGATCCGCCTGGGCACCTCGGTCGGCTGGTCCGACGTCTACCCGTCCAGCTACGACGAGCAGTGGATCGACGTGACCGGGCTGCGCGGCTGCTTCTCCTACGAGCACACCGCCGATCCTCGCAACGGCATCTACGAGTCCAACGAGAAGAACAACTCGGCGGCGGTGACCGTCCGGCTGCCGTTTCGGGCGGGCAGGCAGCGCTGTCCCGCCTCGAAGGCGGCGCCCGAGCCCAAGGCGCCTGACGAGACGGACGGCGGCGAGTACTGACAATCGGCGGTTGACCGACGGCCTACCATCCGGGCCCGTAGTCCCCGCCTAAGGTTGCCCTAGATGTCGAAGACCCTCATCGTCGCCGAGAAGCCCTCCGTCGCCCGCGATCTCGCGGCCGCGCTTCCCGGCACCTTCAAGCAGTCCAAGGACAAGACCAGCCTGGAGGCAGACGACCACGTGATCACCTGGGCGGTCGGCCATCTCGTCGGCCTGGCCGAGCCCGACGCGTACGACCCCAAGCTGAAGAAGTGGAAGTTCGCGGACCTGCCGATCGTCCCGGACGAGTTCAAGCTGGTGCCCAACGACGACCGGGCCAAGAAGCAGCTGAACGCCATCCACAGGCTGATGGCGCGCGACGACGTGGAGGAGATGGTGAACGCCTGCGACGCCGGTCGCGAGGGCGAGCTGATCTTCGCCTACGTGTATGAGACGGCCAAGAAGAAGAAGCCGGTCAAGCGGCTCTGGCTGTCCTCGATGACCAAGACGGCGATCGCCGACGCGTTCGGCCAGCTGCGCGACGGCGAGGAGATGCAGCCGCTAGAGGATGCCGCCCGCTCGCGCTCGGAGGCCGACTGGGTGGTGGGCATGAACGCCACCCGCGCCGCCTCCATCCGCCTGCGCGCCGCCTTCGACGGCGCCGTGTCCCTCGGCCGGGTGCAGACCCCCACCCTGGCCCTGGTGGCCCGGCGCGAGGTGGAGATCCGCGCCTTCGTTCCCGAGCCCTACTGGCTGGTGGAGGCCAGGTTTGCCGCTACCGGGGAGCGGCTGTATTCGGGCCGCTACCTGGGCGGCAAGCGGATCGCCGAGGACGAGGCGGCCAAGATCGTCGCCGAGGCCAAGGACCAGCCGGGTTCGATCACCAAGCTGGAGAAGAAGGAGGAGACCGAGAAGTCCCAGATCCTCTACGACCTGACCTCGCTCCAGCGCCACGCCAACACGCTGCTCGGCTTCTCGGCCCGCCGCACCCTGTCCGCTGCCCAGAAGCTCTACGAGGAGCACAAGGCGCTCACCTATCCCCGGACCAGCTCGCGCTTCTTGACCGGCGACATGGCCGGCGAGATCAAGCCGATCGCAGAGCTCGTGGGCGCCAATCCGCAGTACAGGAAGGCGTCCGAGTACGTGGTGGGCCTGGACAAGCTGCCGCTGAACAAGGTGATCAACGACGCCAAGGTCGAGGACCACCACGCGATCATCCCCACCAACGCCGACAACCCGCACGACCTCGGGCGGATGGGCGCCGACGAGCTGAAGATCTACGACTTGGTCACCAAGCGGTTCCTGTCGGTCTTCCACCCCGACGCCACGTTCGAGCGCACCCGGGTGGAGACCACGGTCGCCGAGCACGTCTTTCGCACCAGCGGCCGTGTGCTGACCTTCGCGGGCTGGCGGTCGGTCTACGGGGAGGAGGTCGACCCCCAGGGCACGACGGACGAGGACTCCGGCGGAAACCAGAGCCTGCCCAAGCTCGACCAGGGCGAGGACATCGAGACGCGGGAGATGGAGTCGCTGCGCAAGGAGACCCAGCCTCCGCGCCGCTTCACCGAGGCGTCGCTGCTCTCGGCCATGGAGACCGCGGGCAAGGAGATCGACGACGCCGAGATGCGCGAGGCGATGAAGGAGTCGGGCATCGGCACCCCGGCCACCCGCGCGGCCACGATCGAGCTGTTGCTGGGGCGCGAGTACATCGAGCGCGACGGCCGTGCGCTGGTGGCCACCGAGAAGGGCATCCAGGTCATCCGCCTGCTGGGCGCGCACCCCCTCACCAGCCCGGAGCTCACCGGCGATTGGGAGCGGCGCCTGGCCCTGATCGAGCGCGGGGAGGACTCACGTCCCGCGTTCATGAAGGACATCGGCAGCTTCATCACCGAGACCGTCGCAGAGCTCGACAAGCTCAAGGGCGTTCAGATCGAGCGGGCCAAGCTCGGCCCCTGCCCGGTGTGCGGGCGCGAGGTCAACGAGAACCGCAAGGGCTACTCGTGCTGGACCAAGGAGGACCCCGGCTGCGGCTTCGTGATCTGGAAGAAGAAGGCGAGCAAGAACCTCCCGGTGGCGGTGGCCAAGGAGCTGATGGCAAAGCTCAAGGAGGCGATCGAGCGCGGCGACGACCCGCCGATCGGGCGCACCGAGAAGCAGGTCACCGGCTTCCGCGGGCGCTCCGGGCGCTCGTTTCGGGCCAAGCTGCGGATCGAGCCGCGGGGCGAGGACGCGCCCGGCAGGTGGAAGGTGGAGTTCGACGAGGAGTGGGCCGACCGCCCGCGGGCCGAGCCGGCCGAGGAGCAGGCGGCCGACGGCACGGAGGCCGCGCCTGCAGCCGCGACGGCTTCTTAGGCCCGGGCGTTACGACGGCAGCCGCGCCTGCAGCCGCAACGGCCCCTTGAGCCCGAGCGTCTAGGGCGGCTGGGTAGGAGAGTTGAGCTGATGGCTGCTTCGGTGCTCCGGGCCGTACCTGTCACGGCAGGGAACGTCCGTCCTTGCTCGCGTGCCGTGTGCCGCGCGGTATTCGTGCATGTGGCGTCACGCAGCGTGGTGACGGCCTCGCGTGACGTGTGCTGCACGTTCGTCCGGGGTTCACCCACCACACGCAACGCTCCGGCCCGCCCCGGCAGTCCAGGCCTACAGCGCCAGCCCCTCCAGCACGTTCTCGAACCGTGGCGGCCCGTCCTCGTCCAGCCACGTGACCCGCCCGGGCCAGTAGGGGTTGGCCGGGCCCTCGGTGGCCGAGAACGCCTCCTCCATGATCCAGGACCCGGTGTTGTGCAGCCGTGTGCCGCCACGCAGCCACCAGCCTTCGACCTCGCCCGGCAGCGGCCCCGCCCGGTGGGTGTGGCCGAAGATCACGTGCGCGGCCTCGATGTCCAGTTCGCCTATCACCTGGTCCATCGCCCTCAGGCCGGCGCGCCGGAGCTCCAGAGCCGAGATGTCGGGGCGGAAGCGCCCGATCCCCAGCCGGTTGAGCGTGCTCACGGCGACCGGGATGGCCGCCCCGCCGAGGGCCAGACCGGCGAGGCCCCCGCCGCTCGCCCGGACCCACATCTCGCGTGATGTGTTGCCACGCCCGACCGAGGCGTTCACGCGGGTGCTCTGGGCGAGCGCGTGCGAGAACGCGTAGACGGGGGAGAGGGCGGACTCGTAGGCGTCGACCGACAGCTCCGGGCCGTTGGCGCCCATCAGCCGCCCGACCGCGTGGGCGAAGATCGACTCGACGCGGGGCACGGTCAGGTGGAGGTCCACGTAGTGCCCGTGGGTGGCGAAGACATCGTCGCGCAGCCAGAGGCCGGGGTAGGCGAGCGATACGTCGGTGTCGGGCATCAGCGCGGCCACGCGGTGGGACAGCTCGCCGTGATCGGTGGAGTAGCGGCCCTCGAGGGGCAGTTCGCTGCGCCCGCGCAGCCGCTCGCGCTTCAGTGCCGGTGAGGCCAGCTCGTAGTCGTGGTTGCCGGGCACGAGCACCAGCTCGCGCCCGGCGGTGGCCTCGCCGATCGCCTCCAGGGCCGGGGTGGCGATGGCCAGCGCCTCCTCGGCGCGGCGCTCGCGCAGCTCGAGGAGGTCCCCCAGGACCACCACCCGGTCGGCGCGCGAGAGCGCCTCGCCAAGGCGCTCCCGGGCTTGGGGGCGGCGCAGCACGTCCGCCTCGGAGACGGTGCTCAGGTGCAGGTCGGAGACTATGGCGGTCGACATCGACGCCGCATCCTGACAGGGGCCCAAGGGCCGCCACGACGGCCGATCTCGCTGGAGAGCGTTCAGCGCATATCCTGGATCGCGATGTCGCTCTTCTGCCGCCACAGCCGCTTCCTGGCCGACTGCCCCATCTGCTCCAAGGGAACCGTGCTCGACCCGGCTCGCTCGACCAGACGCAGGCCGCCACGGTCGGGGGCGCACGGCAAGCGGGCCTCCGCCCGCGCCGAGAAGCCCGTCTTCAGCGGCCCCAACGCCACCTCGCCCGCCTACGAGGACGCCGAGGGCGGGCGCTACGTGGTGCGGATGGAGCGCGTGCCCGGCGGCGTTCGCCTGGCGGAGTGGTCCCTGGCCGCCCAGGGACAGGCGGGCTCGCAACCGCGCCGGCGGGCACCGGTGCTGCCTCCCTCGGACCTGGTCGAGCTGGTGAAGGACGGCGAAGCGGTGTTGAGCACCGCCGACGGCGAGGCCCTGGAGGCGGCGCTGCGTACCCAGCCGACCTGTCATGCCGAAGGCAGGGACCCGGGCGACACCGGGCCGGCGGTGAGCCGGGGCCGCAGCGGCGACTTCAAGGACGAGCTGCGGGTGGAGCCGCTGGAGGACGGCAACGTGCGCGTGGGCCGGTGGGTCCTGCGCCCGGCGCAGGGCTGGCAGCTGCAGGAGGCTTCGCCCATGCTGCCGGCCAAGCGGTACGCCGAGGCGCTGGGGGCCGCGGTGAGGCTCGGCGTGCTGCCCACGTCGTCCTGACCGGGTCCTATACCTGAGCGGTGACTCTGACCCTGGTCACCGGCCCCGCCAACGCGGCCAAGGCCGGCTCCGTGCTCGGCCCGCTGCGCGAGCGCCTGGCCGAAGAGCCGGTGCTGGTGGTGCCGGCCTTCCAGGACGTGGAGCACGCCCGCCGCGAGCTGGCCGTGACGGGCGCCACCTTCGGTGTGCGGGTCGTGCGCTTCTCCCACCTGTTCGCGCTGATCGCGCGGCGGACGGGCTACACGGCCCGGCGGGCCACCGAGCTGCAGCGCCGGCTGGTGGCCGAGGACGCCGTCCGGCGGGCCGAGCTGGCGGTGATGGCCGAGTCCGCCCAGCGGCCCGGGTTCGTGCGCGCGCTGCTGCGGTTCATCTCCGAGCTCGAGCGTGCGACCGTCGAGCCCCCCCGGCTGGCCCGCGCCCTGCACGACTGGGCCGGGGACGGGCCGCGCGCCGGATACGCCCGGGAGGTCGGGGAGCTCTACCGCCGCTACCGGGAGGGCATGGAGGCCGCGGGGCTGGTCGACGACGACCTGTTCGCGTGGCGATCGCTGTCCGCGCTGGCGGCCCGGCCCTCGGCGTGGGCCGCCACGCCGGTCTTCGTCTACGGCTTCGACGACTTGACCGAGCTGGAGTTCCGCACGATCGAGGAGCTGGCCACCTATGCGGAGGCCGACGTCACGGTGTCGCTGCCCTTCGAGCCGGGTCGCGAGCCCTTCAGGGCCACGGCGACACTGCGCCAGCGGCTGGGTGAGATCGCCACCCGCGAGATCGAGCTGGAGGCCGTGAGCGACCACTACGCGGCCGAGTCCCGCGAGGCCCTGCACGCGCTGGAGCGCAACCTGTTCCAGCCGGGCGCCGCCGTGGCCGATCCGGGCGATGCGGTGACGCTGCACTCCGCAGGCGGGGAGCGCGCCGAGCTGGAGCTGTGCGGCGCCGAGGTCATCTCGCTGCTGCGCGCCGGCACCCCGCCGGGAGACGTCGCCGTCGTCTTTCGCGATCCGCCGCGCTACGCCTCGCTGGTGGAGCAGGTCTTCGGCGCCTACGGCATCCCCTACTCGATGGACCGCTCGGTGCCCTTCGCCCACACCGGCGTGGGCCGGGGCCTGCTGGCGCTGTTGCGGTGCGCGCTGCTGGAGGGAAGCGCCGACGACCTGCTGGCCTACCTGCGCACCCCGGGGCTGTTGCGCGAGCCCGCGCTGGCCGACCGGCTGGAGGCCGACGTGCGCCGCCAGGGCGTGGCCGAGGCCGACGGGGCGCGGCGGCTGTGGGAGCAGCGCCCGGCCCGGTGGCCGCTGGACGCGATCGACGCGCTGCGCGACGCCCCCACGGTGGCGCTGCTGATCGAACGGCTGGACAGGCGCCTGGAGAGGCTGTTCGGCGCTCCCCACCGTCGTCGCGCGCCCGTGCTCGCCGGCCCCGAGCTGGATGACCTGCGCGCCTTTACCGCCGGCCACGGCGCGCTCGCCGAGCTCCGCGCCGTGGTGGAGGCCGATCGGCGGGTTGCGCTCGACGCCCGGCAGTTGCACGACATGCTCGCCGAGCTGGCGGTGGGGGTGGGGGAGGACCCCCAGCCCGACCGGGTGCAGGTGGCTTCGCCGCTGGACGTGCGCGCCCGGCGCTTCGCCGCCGTGTTCATGTGCGGCCTGCAGGAGGAGGAGTTCCCCCAGGGCGGCTCGCCCGACGCGTTCCTGCCGGACACCGACCGCCGCGAAATGGCGCGGGCCAGCGGCTTGGCGCTGCCGTTGCGCGAGGACCGCACCGAGCGCGAGCGCTACCTGTTCTACGTGTGCGCCTCACGCGCCGAGCGGACGCTGGTGCTCAGCTCCCGCTACTGCGACGAGGAGGGCAACCCCGACTCCCCGTCGTTCTTCGTCGACGACGCCCGCGCGGTGTTCTCCGCACTCACCGAGCGCACCCGCTCGCTGGCCGACGTGACCTGGGAGCTTGAGCAGGCCCCCACCGAGGCCGAGTGGGAGCGCGCGGTGGCGCGCGCCGGGCCCCGCCGCCAGGATGCCGTGGTCGAGCCGCTGAGCCTGCCCGCCGCGATCGAGCCGCTGGCGGCTCGCAAGGCGGTGTCGGCCGGTGCGCTGGAGCGCTTCGCCGGCTGTCCGGTGAGCTGGCTGGTGGACGACGTGCTCGACCCCGAGAAGCTGGAGCCCGACCCCGAGCAGATGGTGCGCGGCTCCTACGCGCACAAGGTGCTGGAGGTGACCTACGCCCGGCTTCGCGAGCAGTCCGGCGACCGCCGGGTCACGCCGGGCAACCTGGCCGACGCCGAGCGGATCCTGCTGGAGGCATTGGAGGAGGAGCGCGGCGAGTTTCGCCTGTCGCCCAACCAGACGCGGGTGCGCGCCGCGGTCCGGCGGCTCGAGTTCGACCTGCTGCGCTACCTGCGCCACGAGGCCGGCCGCGACGGCGCCTTCGAGCCCGAGCACCTGGAGCTGCGCTTCGGCTTCGAGGACTCCGAGCACCCCGCGGTGCAGCTGGCCGACGGCACCCGGGTGCGGGGCTTGATCGACCGCGTCGACACCTGGAACGGCTGGGCTCTGGTGCGCGACTACAAGAGCGGCAAGGTGGAGAAGTACAAGGTCGCCGACTGGGAGTCAGAGAACCGCTTCCAGGCCGCGCTCTACATGCTGGTGGCGCAGCGGGCGCTGGGCCTGCGGCCCGCCGGCGGCGTCTATGTGCCGCTCGGGGGCACCGAGCGCCGCCCCCGGGGGATGGTGGCCCAGGAGGTGGCCACGGCGCTGGGCTCCGACTTCTACGACAACGACGTGGTGCCCGAGGCGGATTTCGCCGAGCGGACCGGATGGGCGGAGGGCTCGATCGCCGCCGCTGCCGAGCGGATGCGCACCGGTGACCTGGCCTCCTGCCCAGACAGCTGCGCCTGGCGCGGCGGCTGCGCGCACCCGTCGATCTGCCGGGTGGAGACGTGACGGCGGCGGCCGTTCTCTTCACCGACGAGCAGCTGCGTGCGATCGGGCGCCGCGAGGGCTCGGTGCTGGTCAGCGCCGGAGCGGGCACCGGCAAGACCTCCGTGCTGGTGGAGCGGTTCGTGCGCGCGGTGCTGGACGACGACTGTCCGGTGGATTCCATCCTGGCCATCACCTTCACCGAGAAGGCGGCGGCCCAGCTCACGGGCCGGGTGCGCAAGCGCTTCCTCGAGCTCGACCAGGCTGAGCGTGCGCGGGAGTCCGAGGGAGCGTGGATCTCGACCATCCACGGCTTCTGCGCCCGCCTGCTCCGCACGCACGCGCTGGCCGCCGGCCTCGACCCCGAGTTCGGGGTGCTGGACGCGCTGGAGGCCGCGCGGCTGGCCATCGACGCCTTCGACCGCGCGCTGCGTGAGTTCGTGGGCAGCGGCCAGGACTCCGGGCGCCTCGCGCTGCTGGCCGCCTATACCCCGGACAAGCTGGCCGACATGGTGCGCACCGCATACGCGCATCTGCGCAGCCAGGGCCATGCCAGGCCGCGGCTGCCCGAGATGGCTCCGCCCCGGGCGGCGGGCCAGCGCGAGTCGCTGCCTGCCGCCATCGCTGCCGCGTTGGCGGAGATCGGGGCGGCCGAGGGCGTCACGGTGGGCAAGGCCCGGGCCAAGCTCGAGCGCTGCACCGAGCTCCTGGAGCGGCTGGGAACGGACGAGGTGGCCGATCCGGCCGAGTTCGCCAAGCTGGTCTTCAAGGGCGGCGCCAACGCGCTGAAGGGCCCGGCCTGCGAGGCCTACTGGCAGGCCCACGAGGCCTATCGCGCCTACTGCGCGCACCATCGCGAGCACAACGACCACGTGCTCGTACGCGAGCTGATGGCCCTCCACGATGGCCACTACGCCCGGCTCAAGCGGCAGCGCTCGGGCCTGGACTTCGACGACCTCGAGCTGGTGGCCCGCGACCTGCTGCAGGCACACGAGGGCATCCGCGAGCAGTACAGGCAGCGCTTCACGCACGTGATGGTCGACGAGTTCCAGGACACCAACCCACTGCAGAACCAGCTGCTGGACCTGCTGGAGCACGACAACCTGTTCCGGGTCGGCGATGAGCGCCAGTCGATCTATGGCTTTCGCCACGCCGACGTGAAGGTGTTCCGCCGCCACCTGGCCGCGGCCCGCGAGCAGGGAGGGGCCGAGCGCATCACCGTCAACTTCCGCAGCCGCGGCGAGGTGCTGGACGCCATCGACCTGACCTTCGGGGGTCTGTGGGGCGAGGACTTCGACGCGCTGGCCGAGCGGCCCGGGTCGCGGGTGAAGCCGCCACGGGCCGACCCATGCGTGGAGCTGCTGGTGACCGACCGTCACAAGGGCCGCTGGGACGAGCGCTTCCCGGCGTCCGAGGATGGAGCCGAGGCCAAGCCTTTCGGCGACCGGCTGGGCTCCACCGGGGCCACCGTCTGGCGCGCGGCCGAGGCGCGGCTGCTGGCCAAGCGCCTCCACGAGCTCGTCGGCTCCGACGGGCCCTACACCTACTCCGACTGCGTGATGCTCTTCCGGGCCACCACCCACATGGGCGTGTACGAGCGGGCGCTGGAGGAGCGCGGCATACCCACGCACGTGCTGGGCGGCCGCGGCTACTGGGCGCAGCAGCAGGTGGCCGACCTGCGCGCCTACCTGGCCGCCCTGGCGAACCCGCTGGACGAGCTGGCCCTGCACTCGGTGCTGGCCTCGCCGCTGGGCGGCCTGTCGCTGGACACCCTGGTGGTGCTGGCCGCGCAGTCCAAGCGGTCGGGGCCGGGGGGGATCTGGCGAGTGATGGCCGCGGACGAGGAGGTCGCCGACGCCCTCCCGGCGGCTCAGCTCGAGCGCCTGCGTGCGTTTACCGCCCGCTTCGGCGAGGACCGCGCGGCCGCGCCGCGCGTCTCCCTGGAGACGCTGATCGACCGCGCCGTGACGCGCTCGGGCTATGACCGCCATCTGCTGGCCCTCCCCGCCGGCGACCGCCGGATGGCCAACGTCCGCAAGCTCATGCGCATGGCCCGCGAGTACGAGGCCGACGAGGGCCGCGACCTGCGCGGCTTCATCGACTTCGTGGCCGAGCGCGACCTGGTCCAGGCGGCGGAGGGCCAGGCCCCGCTGGAGGCCGAGGATCTGGACGCCGTCCGGCTCATGACGGTGCACCGCGCCAAGGGGCTGGAGTTCCCGCTGGTGTGCGTGGCCGACCTGGGCAAGACCGGACGTGAGGACGATGCCGCCCTGCGCGTGACCGATGACGGCAGGATGGGCATGCGGCTGGCCTCGCTCAGCGGCGAGTCGGTCGACAGCGCCGAGATGGCTCGCATCAAGGAGCAGCAGAAGGCCGAGGACGAGGAAGAGGAGCGGCGCATCTTCTACGTGGCCGCCACCCGGGCGCAGGAGCACCTCCTGCTCAGCGGCGCCACCGACCTGGTCAAGCTCGGGGAGGAGGCGGACCTCCAGGAGCCCATGCGCTGGATCTGGCGCGCGCTGGCGCCGGGGTTGGAGGCGATGGCGGCGAAGGAAGTGGCCACCTCGAGCTACGACGGCCGCGAGGTGCGGGTGGCCTGCCAGATCCTGCGTCCGGCCGAGGTGGACGTGCTGCTGGGAGAGGCCGACCGCCGCCCGGTGGCGCCTGCGCCCGAGCCGCCCGGCCTCGAGGCGCTGGCCGCGCCCGCCCTGGCGGCGGTGGACGTACCCCGGGCGCTGCCCGTCAGCCGGCTGAGCTACTCGGGGCTGGAGGCCTACCGGCGCTGCGGCTACCGCTTCTACCTCGAGCGGGCACTGAAGCTGCCGCGTCCCAAAGACGCCGCATCCCGTGAAGACCCACAGTCGGCTGAAGACGCCGCCGCCGTCCGCGGCGAAGACGGCGCAACCGGTGAAGACGCCGCCGCGGTTCACGGTGAAGACGCCGCACTCGGTGGAGACGCCGCCGCCGTTTACGAGACGGGCATGGATGCCCGTCTCGTCGAAG